>OLOW01001209.1_pt1 | contig 17939 bp, 17 predicted proteins | sample 1672801 | NCBI WGS metagenome assembly OLOW01 (sample SAMEA3136725, study PRJEB25190) | human gut metagenome | biome: human gut; feature: human-associated habitat; material: faeces | place: Austria | collected 2013 | reverse complement strand
GCTGTACAACGATAACGGAACCAACCTCACACCCTGAAGGAGCCCGTGACGGAGCAGCGGCTCCAGGGCACGAAGGAGCGGCCCACCTGGCTGCCCACCGGCACGTTCCGGTGGCCCATCAGTGGCCGGATCACCTCCCGCTTCGGCTACCGCGTTGCGCCGACGACCGGCGCGAGCACATACCACGGCGGTCTGGATATCGGCGCGGGCATGGGCGCGTCCATTGTGGCGGCCGGCGCGGGCGACGTTATTTACGCCGGCGCGAACGGCGGCTACGGCAACTGCGTCATGATCGACCACGGCAACGGCGTCGTCACGGTGTATGCGCATATGAGCTCCATCGGCGTGAGCTACGGGCAGTATGTCACCGCCGGACAGTATGTCGGCGCGGTCGGCTCGACCGGTGTTTCCACCGGCCCGCACTGCCACTTTGAGATCCGTATCAACGGCGCACAGACCGATCCGGCGGCGTACTTCTCCGGACTTTCCTATTGGAACTGCTGATTTTCCCTTACGGGATCAAAGGAGCCTATGAAACGTAACAAATTACAGAAAACCGTTTTTTCCGTGATTTGCATGGTGCTGGCGGTCATCATTTCCATGGCGATCATTTTCCTGTTCTTCAACCACGGCACCATAGCGGCCAACGGATGGGGTATACCCACGGCCACGGACATCGCCTTTGCCATCGGCATCCTTTCGATGCTGGGCGACCGCGTGCCGGTTTCGCTCAAAATATTCCTCACGGCACTGGCCATCGCCGACGACCTGGGGGCAATCCTGGTCATCGCGCTCTTTTACGAAACATCATTTTCTTTTAAATCATAAAATATTTGAGCTTTCTTGTTGCAACCACATAAAAGTGTCATTATTAAAAACATTACCGAAATTAAACAAAATCCTTTTTTCATTTTACATCTCCTTCTTAACAAATATATTATATTGAAAAAAATTCTTTTTTCAACTAAATATATAAATATTTGGAAATATAACTAATCTATACTACAAAAGATTTTATTTACTTGCTGGTTGTGTATACCCACAAATTTTACACCTAAATTCTCTTTTTACTATATCAAGTACAATATCATGTGGTTCATTTTTAAGGTGATTACAAATATTGCATTGTCTTGAATGATATTGAGAAGATTTTATATATGAACCATATTGATGATATTCATCATAAGTATTATTACAAAACAAACATGAAAAAGTATGATATAAATCATCTTTTGAACTTATAGAATTTTCATGTCCATGAACTTTACAATTGTGACCACCTATATAGTCAAAGGTTGTCATATCAAAATTATAATTGTTAGCATATGACATAAAAGCACTTATCATATTTACTCTCATATCAATATAATTATCTGGTAATAAATCCCAAAGTGGAATTAACCCTGTTTCTCCATAATTTATAATAACTGATTGATTGTCATCGGCAAATGATTGATACCATGACGCATAATTAGCCTCATATGTATTCATATTTGTTATTCCAAATGGAATACCACCTCTAGATTTGCTATAAAAACCCGTTTTAGTATCGCCTGTTGATAATCCCAATTTTGCTTTTAAATCAAAACTTAAACTGCTACTTGCACCACCAATTCCTGTAATACCACCTTGTATCTCATTATTTAGACTGGTTTTTATTGCACCATCAAACGCTTGCTCATTAGTAACAATGCTAGTATAAATTTCAATTCTACCTCCAAATATTGCAGATGCTAACATATGAGTACCAAAAGTATCAAATAAAGTCTCGTAAGTAATTTGGTTATTTCTTACTTTTTCTAAAGTTGCCAAATATGCGGGATGTAAATTATTTTTATAATTAGTTAAGTCGACTTGATATAATGGCAAAGATAAGGAATATCGTTCAATATCAGTAATATTTAGACAAAAATATTGACTTGCATAGTTATGATAAGAAAAATTGGCTCCTAGTTCAAAGCCAGCTTTTGCTCCAGCTGAAAATAATTTAAAATCTACATTACTAGAAATTTTTGTTTGATAATATGCCTCTATTTCGGTATTCAACTCGCTAAAAGAAAGTCCTGAAAACATTCTTGATGTACTTACATTATAATCCACTCGATTAAAAACAATTGTATTTAACCATTCTTCATCTAAAATGGGCGCACCTACCTTAATCCCTTCTGGTACAGCATAGTCTGATTTTACTACATTATAAGAATATCCTAAAGCCTTTCTTTCACTAAGATTATCTGCTTTAACCTTTAGATTTGTAATAAAAAAAGAACTTACAATTAACAATAACACAATAAATTTTTTTGATTTCATCTATTTTCTCCTTTGATTATTAAATTTTTTATTATTTTTTCATATAAAAAAACTTTCTTAATTAAAAGAAAGTAAAATTTTTCATATAAATCACCCCCCTAATCTTTTTATTTGTATTATACTATATTTAAAATAGTATGTCAAATTTTTACATAAAATATAAAAAATAGAAATTGTTTGCCCCCCTTTTCTATTTCTTAATTCATTATAATTGATATGTTTCAAATATCAAATAAATTTCATAAATAATTGGCACACTCAAATTAGTTTCTAATAAACCTATTAACAATTAAAGGAAGAATGAAGGATTGGTTTAATGTCTAATTTTATAAATTAATTATGCGAATTCCCAAAAAACAGTACTAAAAGTCTAATAGAGGAATATTGATAACTAAATTTAATGTTTCAAGCACTTTTATTGATAATCATTGCGATTTTGTACATTCACTTTTCTAAAATTTATATATTTTTTTATATAATATGTTATCCCAAAAATGCATAATGCTCCTAAATTTACCGAAATAATATAACAACAAACAAATACATACCAATTAGTAGCATCCCATATTTTTGATAATACGGGCACTGTACTATTATAATAAGGACTTATTAAAAACATATTAAAAGAATCACTAAGATTATACTGATTTTTCATTTGTTCAAAAAAATAATTCATCGCTATAGCTAAACATGTTAATGAACAAAATAAAAGAATTCCTGGAATCATTTCTTTAATTTTACAACCAAGATTTCTAGTTATTATCAAATAAACACCAAGCGTAATCATTGCACCATGCCATAATAAGGATTGCATTGTTATTGTAACCTCACTCGTGATTACACTATCGGGAACAACCATGACTGAAAGTCCCGCAATTGTATAATAAAAACCCATAAATTGATATAAATATTCCCTGATTTTTTCTTTAAACACAGGCGTAAGTAAACAGATATAAATAGGTGTTGAACAAAATTGAAAAGGAAAAGTACTCCAATTATAACTAGATCTATCTTCAAACACATTTATAAATAGTTGTTTGTATAACTCTAAAAAAAAGAAAAAAAGACCAAAATAAAAAACAGTCATTTTGACTTGCTTTTCGTTATGATTTTTATACCTTCTTATGAATACAATTGTAATACAAACATTTATTACAATTATAATTAAGTGAAACCAACCATAACCATGTAATTTATCTGTTTTCCAAGATAATATATTTTCTAGATAATGCATTACCTATTTCTCCTTATAAATATTTATTATCATATTATTGTCATATAAAATCATTATATATCATAATTTTGAATTATTATACCACATTATAATCATATTTGCAATATTTCGACAAATTTAATATTGTAAACTTATTTATAATTTATCTAAAACTATTCTTTCATTAATAAAATAGTATTTATTTTTTTTATTTTAAAACGTTTTCATCATTTTTTTAGCACTCTACTATTGACAGTGCTAAAAAAATGAGTATAATAAAAGTGTACTTAGAAAAAGTACATAGGAGGTGTTTGATATGAGTAATAAAAATAATGAATTAGTTAGAAAGGATATGTATGGAATGGATCCACTCTTTAATGATTTCTTTAATTTCCCATTTTTTGAAAATAGAAAGAATCACCATCCAATAATGAAAACCGATATTAAAACCAATGGTGATAGTTATACTTTGGCTATTGATATACCTGGTTTTTCAAAAGATGAAATCACTATATCGATGGAAGATGGTTATCTTACTGTAAATGCTAGTAAGAAAGAAGAAACGAATACTGAAGAAAAAAATTACGTTAGACATGAAAGATTTTCGGGTTCTTATTCTAGAAGTTTTTATGTAGGAGAAATTAGTGAAGAAAAAATTAATGCTAAATTAGAAAATGGTGTTTTAACTATTATAATACCTAAAGAAATTGAAGAACAACCCGTTAAGAAATATATTGAAATTAAATAAACTTCTCATTCATATCTTTTTATTAACAGAAAAAGTAAGCCATCATGGCTTACTTTTTTATTATCAAAATAACAATGAAAAGAAAACAACTCAAAACAATAGCATACAAAAAGTACCAATCACCATTAGTGTAAGTCCTATGAAGGATTTTAATGATAGTTTCTCTTTGAAAACAACTATGGAAAAAAGAATGGTTACAAGAATACTTAATTTATCTATTGATACAACAACACTTGTAAGACCATCTTGCAATGCCTTGTAGTAACAAAGCCAAGATACACCTGTTGCAATTCCAGATAACCCAATAAATAACAATTCTTTTCTAGAAATCTCTTTTATCGTATGTTGTTGTTTCGTAAATAATACCAAAGCCCATGCCATCAAAAGAACTACTGATGTCCGAATAGCAGTACCTAAATTTGATTCTACTCCATCTATTCCTATCTTTCCAAAAATGGCAGTTAAACTTGCAAAAATGGCAGAAAAAATAGCATACATAATCCAAAGTTTATTTTTGTCATCTTTATTTTCTTTATTTTGACTTTTTTGAATCATCAAAAAAGTACCTAGGCCTATTAAAGTAACTCCAATAAATTTTCCCATTGTAATTTCTTCATGTAGAAGCAAGAAAGCAAGCAATATCGTTAAAATAGTACTAGATTTATCAATGGGAACAACTTTATTGATATCACCCATTTGTAAAGCCTTAAAATAACAAAGCCAAGATGCACCTGTTGCTAAACCCGATAAAATTAAAAATATCCAAGTTTTGAAATCAATAGTAGGAATTGTTCCTTGTGATCCTACAATACATACCATAATCCAAGAAAAAAACAAAACTACAATGGTTCGCAAAGCAGTTGCAACATTTGAGTTAGTATTCTTAATACCAATTTTTGCTAGTATTGAGGTTATTCCCGCAAAAAAAGCAGAGAGAATAGAGAATACAATCCACATGTTTTTATTACCCCTTAAAAATTTATAATATATTTTTGTTTTAACAATATTTCTCAATAAAAGTTTAAAATTTAAAGTCTATAAAGCTGTACCTTTTTTGGGTACAAAATATGTTTTCATATCAAGACCCTCGTGCGTTAATAAAGCAATTTTTTTATCTATTCCACCAGCATACCCTGTTAAAGAACCATTACTGCCTACAACTCTATGGCAAGGTATAATAATAGATATTGGATTATGTCCAACCGCACCACCTACAGCTTGTGCAGACATTTTTTCCATACCATATTTTTGCGCAATTTTTTTTGCTATATCATTATACGTAATAACACTCCCATAAGGAATCTCCATAAGAATTTGCCAAACATCTTTTTGAAAATTTGTACCAATTGGGCTAAGAGATAAACGTTTTATATCTGGTTTTAAATTATTAAAATAGTCGTCTAGCCATTTTTTTGTTTCTACTAAGATAAAATAATGATCATTTTCAATAATATCTTCTTTTGGTACAGTTTTATATTCATATTTTTGCCCTTCTATCCATAGTCCAATCAGGGCATCTTCGCAAGCAGCAATTATAATATTTCCAAGTTTCGATTTATAGCTGGTTTTATAATACATATTCGTACTCCCTATTTCTTTCCCTTAATAAAAATAAATTTTTTATTGTATAATTGTTAACATCTTTTTTCATCATATAAATAATACTCCATTTCCCCAAAAAACTTGCGAAAACATGTTGAAATGCCAATTGTATGTTCTATTTCTTCTTTAGAATAAAATCTTCCAACTAAATTTTCTTTATTTTGAATATGTACAAGATATCCTTTCATATACCATATTTGATGCGTAAATATATGCTTTTGCTCTTGCAAAGAAACTATATCTTTTACACATAGTCCTTTGGTTTCTAAATAGTTATTCGCATCTATTTCTGACATAGTTTCTTCCACAATATAAGGAGAATATAGTCCCTTTAATAACCCCTCTTCTTTATATTCAAAATAAATATGTTGATTTTTATCTATTAAGAAAAAACAGGTATATTCATGTATAGTTATTTTTATTTTTTTTGATTTCACAGGATATAATCCTATCCCATTTTGTACATAGGCTTTGCAATTATCCTTTAGTGGACAAATCTCACATTTCGTAATCTTAGGTCCACATATTGTAGCCCCAAGTTCCATCAAAGATTCATTGAAAAAACCAAAATTACTAGGTTGAAGCAATTCTAATTGTTTTTTATAATATTTTTTCGTACTAGTCAATGTAATATCTATTGGATTGGCTTCATATCTTGTTAAAACCCTTAAAACATTTCCATCGACAGCCGCATAAGGTAATCCATACGCTCTAGACAAAATAGCACCAGCAGTATATTCTCCTATTCCTTTCAATTGAATGGTATCTTCATATGTTCTTGGAAAAATACCATGATGTTTTTCCATAATAGTTCTTGCTGCAGATTGTAAATTTCTAGCTCTAGCATAATAACCTAGTCCTTCCCAAAGTTTTAACAACTTCTCTTCTTGTACCAAAGCTAAACTTTTTATTGTCGGGATTTCTTTTAAAAAACGCTCATAATATGGCTTCACAGCTTCCATTCTAGTTTGTTGTGCCATTATCTCACTAATCCAAATAGGATATGGATCAGTAATATCACGTCCAGGAAGTTTTCTTTTGTGTTTTAAAAACCAAGAAATTAATTTTTCTGTATCTATCTTTATCATATTCTTTTTAATATTTTTTGATATATTTCAATCATTCTTTCTTCGGTTACTACTTTATCTATTTGTGTTATCGGAATCCAAGCAATAGAAGAATTTTCATCCTCTTTTATCGAAATAGGTAATTTTTCATCGGCTTCAAATAAATAACTAACATTTAAATGTAAATGATCAGAAATAATCGTGCCCTGTTTTATATGATGTCCAACACAAATTACTTCAAGTGATGCAATATTAGGATACAATAAATTTACTTCGGAAATTCCCGATTCTTCCATAATTTCTCTTTTAGCAATTGATTCTAAATCAAATTCACCATCAGCATGACCACCAAGCCATCCATATGATTGATAAATTAAATGATATGCAAAAAGCACTTTATCGTGCGTTTGATTAACTACAATTGCAGACGCAGTCATATGTGCTGCAAGTGACTTTCTATTATATGCTTTCTTCCCATATGTTTTTATATAATCTAATATTAATTTTTGATCTTCTCCTTCTAATGGAGTAGTAGGAACATAATTGCGAATTTCTTTTAACATTTTTCGATACATTTTCATAGTATACCTCATATTTTAATTTATTATAACATAATTTTTTAAAAAAAGAAAGCAGAAATGAAAAAAATCTATTCAGTAAATAAGATTACCCTTAAAAATTAACTCCTTTATAGAAATTGAATCAAACTATAAAATACAGTCCTTCTATTTTTTGGTTCCTACCAAATATCTAATTTTTAAAACTAGTTTTAACTTACATACTTTTCACATCTTGAACCTTTTCAAAAAATTATTCTAAATAATATTTTATTCTTAAAGTAATTTTGATATATACTAAATTATATTTTCTATGTTTTGAAACGAATATCCTAAAGTAATTTTTGGTATTTATCAACTTTACCATTAGTATAAGATAACATTGCAATAGCAAACATACACCCCATTTGAAATGAGATTGTAGTAGTTAATTTACTCATTGCAAATTGATTTACAACGAATAATATTGTACTACCAAATACCAGTTGAATAATATATAGACAACAAATATCAATACTTTTTAAATAAAAAATGACCTATCATATGATAGGCCAAAATAAAAATGTTACAAATGAATTTTTTTTGATTATTTTAACTATTTTCGATATAACACTGCTATAGCCTCAACATTTGATGTATTAGGAAACATATCAAGAGGTTGAATAGCAAGGATATGATATTTTTTTTGCAAATGATTACAGTTTTTTGCAAGCGTTGATGGATTACATGATACATAAATTATCTTTTTAACCGGATTTGTTTGCAAATAATTTAAAAGTCTTAATTCTAATCCTGTCCTTGGTGGATCTACAACTAATACATCTGGAATAAAACCTTCATTTTCCCATTTATTAATATACGAAAGAATATTACCACTATAAAATTTTGCATTATTAATGCCATTTAATTTAACATTTTCATTGGCGTTTTGAATTGCTTCTTTGTTATTATCTATTCCTCTAACCTCTTTAACATATTTACTTAAGAATATTCCAATAGTTCCAACTCCACAGTAACCATCAATAACATTTTCATAACCTTTAAGTTTTGCTAAGTTTATTATTTCATTATATAATTTATTCGTTTGTTCTAAATTTAATTGAAAAAAAGCATGAGGTAATAATTCAAATTTAAAATCCCCTAATTGTTCAGTAATTGTTTCGGTACCTGCAACTAAAAAGGTATCATTACCAAAATTTTCTATTGCTTCAAGATTATCATTGATAGAAATATAAACACTCTTAATATTTTTTATTTTTAAGAGTTCTTTGGCAACTTTAATCGTTCTTTGATCTTTTTTATATAAAATCAAAGTTACCTGAATATCATTTGATAATTTAGAACTTCTAGCAATAATATGTCTTAAAATGCCATCATGAGTTTTTGGATTAAAAGCAATTATTTGATATTTTGTAAGATACTCACATATTTGATCAACTACTCTTCTTAAATCTTCTTTTTCTATAAGACAATTATCAATATAAACTAATCGATTCGTATCCATCGCATAAAGACCAGTTACTAATTTTTCTCCATCATATCGAACAGGTAATTTTACTTTATTACGATAATGATATGGATTATCTTGCCCAATTGTTTCTTTAAACAATACCTCATTTAATTTTCCATTATAATATTTATCAAAAGCTTCTTTAACAATTTCTTTTTTGAACTTACATTGATCAAGATAGTTTACATGTTGGAATTGACAACCACCACATTTATCACTATATTTACAAGGTGGATTAACTCTTGCCTCTGATGGTTCCCCTTTTATTTTTATCATCTCAGCTCTAGCATATTGCTTATTTACTTCAGTAACTTTAGCAATTATTTCTTCCCTAGGTAAAGCACCTTTTACAAAAACTGCCAATCTTTTATAATATCCAATTCCTTCTCCATTAATTCCAATTCTTTTAATTGTCAATAAAATCTCTTGATTTCTTGCTAAAACATTTGTATCCATTTTGGTACACTCCTTCTACACAATTTCTTTTATAATTATACCATAATCTGAAATTTAAATAAAGTTTTATGGAAATATATTGATAAAATATAGATTTTATGCTATAATAATTCTATAGTGAGGTAAAAATATGGAAAATGAAGTTTTAGAAAAGAAAGAAAGCAATGAAACAAAGTCACCTAAACGTAGTAAAAAAAGTATAATTATGATTGTATCAACAATTGTAGTCTTTGTCGGTTTAATAGTCCTTGCGATTACAGTATTTCAAACACCAATTAAAGTTTCTTTTAGTGCACCAGGAAGACTAGGTTTTAATTTACCATCTGAAATTGTTGATGAAAATGGTAAAATTACAGTTCCTGATTCTAAAAAATTAGAACAAAAACATTACAATTTTTTAGGTTGGTTCAAAAATAGTGATGGCAGTGGTGATCCGTTAGATCTTGAAAATATGGTTTTTGATAAATCAACAACTGTTTATGCCATTTGGGATGTAATTGAATATCAAATTACGTATGATTATGATGGTGGAACACTTGAAGATGGATTAGAAAATCCCAAATTTTATACAGTAATGCATGATAATCCAACAAAAAGCGATAATCTTCATAACAATGAAGAATGGAAGATGACCGCAACCGAACTTTCTTCATATATTAAAGAAGAAGGAATAAGATTGTATGAACCAACAAAAAGTGGAAAAACATTTAAGGGATGGCAAATAATTTATAATAATGAAGTTCAAAACGGTTTATCTGTTAAAACATTACGTATTGATCCATTAGGTGATATCACTTTAAAAGCTTTATGGGACTAAAAAGAGTAGGAAAAATCCTACTCCTTTTTTTCAACTTATAATTCATTTACTGTCTTGAATGTGTATCCTTCTTGAGTAATTTTTTCAATTACAGTAGGTAAGGCTTCTTGATTGCTACTTGATACACTATGCATTAAAATTATTGCGCCATTATGCAAATTATCCATAATCGTCTTTACACAATAATCTACACCATTTTGGTTTTTAGTATCCCAGTCTTTATAAGCAATAGACCAAAAAATGGTTTTAAAACCTAAACTCTTAACATTTAATAATGATGCTCTACTAAATTCACCCTCAGGAGGTCGAAAATATTTGACCATTTTTGTTCCTGTTAAATTATAAAATTCATCTTCTAATTTTGTTAAGTCTTTTTCTAAATCACTCAAAGATAGTGTCGAAATTTTCTTGTGCGAGTAAGAATGATTACAAGCTAAATGTCCCTCATCTACAATTCTTTTAGTTAGTTCAGGAAATCTTTTAACAAAATCTCCCGTAATAAAGAAGGACGCTTTAATCTTCTTTTCTTTTAAAATATCCAAAATTTTTGGCAATATTCCATTATCATAACCCGCATCAAAGGTTAAATAAACACTTTTTTCATCTGGTCCAACATAAAAACTATCTGTGCCACTAATTTCTTGTTGATACTTACCAATCTCTGGCACTTGGTGATCATTATTCCTTCGAAAACCCCACCCACTAGCATATGATGTAATATAAGTTGACGTGAAAAATATGGTGAACATGACCATTGCAAAAATTAAAAATTTACTTACTTTTTTAATAATTACACCTCTTTCATGTCCAAAAATATTATATGCTCTTTTGATTTTCTTTATACTCATCTTTAAACAAAAGTATGGCAATTCCTACTAGAAAAATATAACAATTTAAATATAACCAAATCAATGATGTAACAATACTAGCTAAGCTTCCATAAATATTTATATATTTGCTAATCATAATTTTGTTAATTATATTTTGATATAAAATGGTCAAAATAAAAATAATACTAGTTATAATACTAGAACTTTTCAATGTCTGTCTAACAGTTATTTTTACAGGAATAACATATTTATAAATAATGGCAATGAATAGAGTGATAAAAACGAAAGGACAAAAAAATTGAATTATATTTAACAAAATAGTATAATTTGCTGAAATTTTTGTTTTTATATAACCTAAATACATTCCTACTATAATCATTAGAATACCAATAAATATAAATAAAATAGTTAAAATGATAGAAATTATCCGTAATTTTAATCGTGGACGATATTCCACATTATAATAAATAACATCAGAAATAACTAATAAATTATTTGTCAATTTTGAACTTGACCAAAGTAAATTAAAAATAAAAATTAGAATGTTAATAAAATTATTCCCCAAATTAAGACCTTCCTCGACCTCAATCAATTCCAAATTAGCTAATAAATTTAAAATTAAAATTACCAAAGGAATAATTGTAAGTAACAAATAAAAAGCAAAAGAAGAAGCCAAAACAGTCGGATTAATTTTTGCATTAAGGTAACTTATTTTCTTTAACAATTGTTTTATTCTTTCTAACATATTAATATTATGTTTCATTTTTCACACTTAATGCAAAAAGCAACTAAAGTTTAGTTGCTTTTCATCATTTTTTCAATGTCTTCTACTTCTTTAATAATATCTTTAGATAATAAAATAGCTTTTTCTTTTGTAATCACAATATTATCTTCAATACGTATTCCTATACCTTCTTCTTCAATATAAAGACCTGGTTCAATAGTAATAACCATTCCTTCAAGAAGTCCAATATTATCAATGGATGGGTCATGCACATCTAATCCAAGCGAATGTCCTATAGAATGAAAATAATATCGAGATAATTCTGTATCATCTTTAATTAAACCAAGTTTTTTACATCCTCTAGCAAGAATTGCTTTGGCAAAATCATTTAATTCTTTCCAGCTCATCCCCGCTTTAGCAAATTCAATACATTTTTTATTGCAATCAAGAACAATTTCATAAATTTCTTTTTGACGAGCAGTGAAAATACCTGATGTTGGAAAAGTTCTAGAAATATCTGAAGAATAATGATTTGTATAACAACCAACATCCATTAATAATAAACTATCTTTTTCAATTTTAGAATTATTGTCAACATAGTGCAAAATTGTAGCATTTTTTCCTGAAGCAATAATACTTTCAAAAGAAATTTGCTTATTTTCTTTAGTTAAAATAAAATTATGATACGCCTCGGCCATCGTTTCCATATCATGTTCTTTAGCATGGTTCATAACATTATAAATAGCCCTTTTAGTCGTATGAATAGATTGACAAATGAGTTCTATTTCTTCTTGATCTTTAATCATTCGCATTCTTAAAACCATAGCATAAAGATTTTCCATTTTTATACTTGGATACTCTTTATGTAACTTTTTTGATAATACTAAAGCAAAAGTATTATAAAGTGGTTGTGGTCTTTTTTCTAAATCCAAGTATACTATCTCTGCAACATCAACAAAATGTCTTGTTGGTTGTAAATGATTAGTTAAAAATTGATTAAAACTAGCATTGTATACTATACATTCTAAGTTAATACCAGAAATATCAGCAGCTTCTTCTTTGTACAAAGTTCTTCCAACCCATTTTGCCATTACTTCATCAATTTCATCTAGAAATAACCATTCTTTATAATCTTCATTAAACTTACCAATAACAAGCGTTACATCAGCTTGATCAATACCTGTCAAATAATAAAAATTATTATTTACCACAAATGGATATTCGGAATCAGCAGTTCTAAACTGATGATATCCAGAATGTAAAATTGCAATTGAATTATTTTTTAATTTTTCAAATAGTTTTTTTCTTCTATTTTGATAAGTTGCTCTTGATATCATTATCTCTTCTCCTTTTTATTAGTTTTCTCATCAGCAATTGATGGATCATAATATAATTCCAAAACATAAGCAAATTGATTCATAACTTTTACTGCTTGTGCTAAGGGAATTGTATCTAAAACAAGACCTAAAATATCATCATGAAATTTATCATGAAACTTTAAAACTTTTTTCCCTTGTTGGGTAATGCTTAATAAAATAACACGACGATCCATTTCATCACGAATTCGTAATAAATAACCTTTTTGTACCAAACGATTAACCCCAATTGTAAGTGATCCTACTGTTACATGCATCTTTTTAGCAATTAAAGTCATCGGTTTATTATTATACTTATTAACCATTTCAATAACATGAAGTTCTCCAATTGTAAGATCAGGAATATTTTTTACATCCATAGTCCTTTCTTCAATAACATTTGCCATATTTGCAACAGTGTTAAAAGCTTCTTCTAAATTTTTGTATAATATTTTTTCTTCTTTTGTCCATTGTTTTGTTTTTTTAGGAGTTGGTCTTACTATTTCTTTTGGTGTATGATCACGTGGTGCTGGTTCAATTGTCACTTCAGCACTTTTAATTGATGGTTTTTTGACTTTTGGTTTAATAGATTTCTTTTTAGGCTCAGTTTCTACAATTTCTACTTTTACTATATCTTCTTTAGGCTTTTTCTCTTTTACTTGTTTAATAGTACCCGTTCTTGGATCAATTTTTGTTGAGGTTATTTTCTTTTCATCAATTTTTGGTTTAGTTATTTTTTTAGATGTTGTTTTTTTTGAATTTGTTTTTTTATCATTTTCTATCGTTTTTTTAGTCGTACTTTTTTTAGTTGCTGTCGTCTTTGCTTTAGATATGGCAATTTTATTCGTTGTTTTATCTTCTTTACTCTTTTTATTTTGACTATTTTTTGTTGAATCCTCTTTACTAGTTTCTTCTTCGATTGTTGGAACCACAATTGGACTTATTCTTTTTTTTGGCTGTTTAATTTCTGAATTTTCTTTTTGCATATACTCACCTCAATATTCTAATATTATTATAAAACAAAATATTTTGAAAGTCAAAATAAATATCTTTTTTTCAAAAAATAATTAAAAACTCGCAAATCTATTTTTGCGAGTTTTTAATTTTATCTAAGTATTTACGATTGATGATTTTCAATATATTGAACTAAATCTTTCACATATTTCATATTTTGTGCAGCTTCATCATCAACTTCAAGATTAAATTCATCTTCAAGTGCCATAATTAATTCTACTGCATCTAAAGAATCTGCACCTAAATCATCTACCAAATGTGTATCCATTGTAATTTTATCAAGTGATACATTTAATTCTTTAGCAATAATTGCTTGTACCTTTTCAAATACCATTTTTTCCTCCTAAAAATTAATTTCCAAATTTATTTCTTAACGCCTGCATTTGTCGTTCAAATCTTTCTTCTTGGCGACGCTTATATTCTTCGCGTTTTGCCTTTTGTTCTTGGCGTTGTTTTCTTTGTCTTTCAGCCTCAGGATCTACTGTTTTTTTATTTATTCTTGGTTTATTATTAGGTTTTCTTTCCTCTTTTTCTACCTTTGCGTTAGGATCAATCATTGTAAGTTGCAAACGACCCTTGTCTAAATCAACTTCTAAAACCCAAACTTTAACAATTTGGCCTACATGAACTGCATCTAGCGGATGCTTAATAAATTTTGTTGACATTTTAGATACATGAACAAGACCATCATCATGAAGACCACAATCAACAAAGGCTCCAAAATCAGTAACATTACGAACAGTCCCTTGAAGTTCCATACCTACTGTTAAATCTTTAAGTTCTAAAATATCACTTCTCAAAACAGGTGCTTCAATTACATCACGTGGATCACGAAGAGGTGAAATAAACGCATCGAGAATATCATTAAAAGTATATTCCCCAACATTTAATTCTTCAATCATTGTTTTCTTTTCTTCATCAGTTAACATTTTTACTTTTTCTACTAATTCACTTTTTCCAAGGTCATTTGAAGTAAAACCAAGTTTTGTTAAGATGGCAAGTGCCGTTTCATAACTTTCCGGATGAATTCCCGTCATATCAAGTGGTTCATTACCATCAACAATTCTTAAGAAACCAATTGCTTGTTCAAGTGCTTTAGGCCCGACTCCTTTTACTTTAATATCCTTACGATTTTCAAAACGACCATTCTCCTCGCGATATGCAACAATTTTTTTTGCTGTACCAGCATTTAAACCTGCTACATATTTTAATAATGAATAAGATGCAGTATTGATATTAACTCCAACTTTATTCACAGCAGTTTCTACAACAAAATCGAGCGAATCAGCTAACTTTGATTGACTTACATCATGTTGATATTGACCAACACCAATTGATTTAGGATCAATTTTCACCAGTTCTGAAAGTGGATCTTGAAGACGCCTTGCGATAGAAACAGCTGAACGTTCCTCAACAGAATATTCTGGAAATTCCTCTCTTGCAAGATCTGATGCTGAATAGACAGAAGCTCCAGCTTCATTAACAATAATATATTTTATATCACGATCAATTGTTTTTAAAGTATTCGCAACAAAGGCCTCTGTTTCACGACTTGCTGTACCATTTCCCATAGCAACTACTTCAACATTGTGTTTGTTAATTAATTCACAAAAAGTTTCAACCGCAGCTTGATAACGTGCTGGTGGAACAACTTCTCCTTTTTGTTTTTGATGTGGGTACATTACGCTTTTTTCCAAAACCTTACCCGTCGCATCAACTACAGCAAGTTTACAACCAGTTCTAAATGCAGGGTCAACACCTAAAACAACTTTACCTTTCATAGGTGGTTGCAATAAATAATTACGAAGATTTTCACCAAAAATGTTAATAGCCTGATCTTCAGCTTTTTCTTTTAATTCCGAACGAATCTCTCTTACAATAGCAGGTTTAATTAATCTATCATATCCATCTTGACATGCATCGTGTACATAAGGGGCAGTAATTGATTCTTTGACCTTTACCATATCACCACATATATAGTCTAATACTTTAGCATAATCCTCGATTACACTTACTTTAATCACTTTTTCAGCTTCGGCTCTATTTAAAGCCAAAATACGATGCAATTTAATTGTTTTAAGTGGTTCCTCGTAAGCATAATACATTTCATATACTTTCTTTTCATCAACAGCATCTTCTTTAACTTCAGATTTAATTTTTGCTTCATTTTCAAAATTTTCTCTAATCCAAGCTCGATATTTTGGTTCATCAGATACTATTTCAGCAATGATATCTTTTGCCCCTTGAATTGCCTCATCAATATTTTTAACAATTGTGCCTTCTTTTTTCATTGCTTCTACTTCTTCGTCAGTCTTTCCTTCCAAAGATGTAACATATTGACTCGCAACCTCTTCAACGTTACCATCTAAAGGAAAAGATAGCAAATATTCTGCTAATGGCTCTAATCCTTTTTTCTTAGCATCTGTTGCACGAGTTTTTTTCTTTTCTTTGAATGGACGGTAAATATCTTCAATTTCAGAAAGTTTAGTAGCATTTATAATGCCCATTTTAATTTCATCGGTAAGTTTACCTTTTTCTTCAATCAAACGCATTACATCTTCTTTACGAGCTGCAAGTTTTTGACCATAATCCCATTCTTGATATATTGCACGAATTTGTTCCTCATCTAAATTTCCTGTTACCTCCTTACGGTAACGAGCGATAAAAGGAACAGTTGCTCCACCTTCAATTAATTCTAACACCGCCCTAATTTGACCAATACGAACATTTTGTTCGCGTGAAATCTTTCCTAGTAGAGCGTCATTCATGTAATTATTTTCCATAAAAATCCTCCAACACTTGTGATTTTAATTATCATTATCAATAACTTCTAAATACACATTCTAGATTATTATACCATAAAAGGCATATTATCGCAAACAAAATAACTCTTTATATTATGATAATAAATCGTATACTCTTTTTAGAATATGCATTGTTTGTTTCCTTCTAACCTCATTTCTTGTTCCTTTAAATGCCACTTCTTCAACATAAATTTTATTATCTATTATTATTCCGTAATAGCATTTACAAAATGGCTCACTACTTTCAGCCTCACCAGTAACACTAATACAAATATTTGCTTTAGTAATTTTTTGTAATCCTTCAACCATTTCTTTTGCTACTTCTTTAGAATAAACACTGTAACAATCTAGAGTATCTTTCTTAACACCTAAAATTTTTATTTTAGCATCACATGAATAAGTAACATAACTTTGAGAAAGTACCTTTGATGTCCCTTTGGCATTAACCAATGTTGCAACTATTTTTCCCCCTGTGCAAGATTCTGCCAAACTTATTTGCCATTTTTTTATTTTTAAACAATCTACTATTTTTTGTTCTATGCTTATATTCATAATCAATCACCAAAACTATTATATCTTTTTTATCATAATTTTGCAAATAATACTAATTACAAATAAAATACTTGTTCATCTAAATAAAAAATGGTATAATCAAATATAGGTGATAATATGAATACCATAAAAAAAGAAGTAAAAACTATTTATGAAATAAATAAAAGTCGTTTTATTACAAATATCAAACCTGTAAAAAGCGTTAATGAAGCAAAATCCTTTTTTTTAAATATAAAAAAAGAATTTAATGATGCAACTCATAATGTTACTGTATATATTATTGGTAAGACAGGAGAAGCTGGTCATTATAATGATGATGGAGAACCAAGTGGAACTGCTGGATTACCTGTCCTTGATGTTTTTAGAAAAAACGAAATAAC
>OLOW01001208.1_pt1 | contig 17947 bp, 18 predicted proteins | sample 1672801 | NCBI WGS metagenome assembly OLOW01 (sample SAMEA3136725, study PRJEB25190) | human gut metagenome | biome: human gut; feature: human-associated habitat; material: faeces | place: Austria | collected 2013 | reverse complement strand
TACCGCTTCGACGGCTGGTACACGGAGCGAAACGGCGGTGAGCTGATCGCGACCATGCAATTTGTCGCTGACGAAGAGCAAGAGGAGGATAGTGATGAGTTGCTCAACTCAGTTTATCGACGCATTGCATTCTTAACCAAAGCATATCGCGAAGTAATGATTATGTACTATATAGATGGTTTATCTACTGCAGAAATAGCAAAGCTACAAAATACCAGTGAGGGCGCCGTTCGTCAAAGATTGTTTTCAGCCAGACAAAAAATTAAAAGAGAGGTGGAAGAAATGGCAGAAATCTATAATAGACCTTTGACTCTTGACAAAATTGATTACGTTATTTGGGGAACCGGAAATCCTGGTTGGTGCAGCGGCTCCTTGGCGGGAGCCTTCACCTCGGCCTTAGCTGCCGCCGGAGCGGAAGCCTCCCGCTTCTGGCGCAGGAGCTCCTCCAGCCCGGCCTTGTCGGCCAGCGCAAACTCCGCCTTGGCGATCTTCTGTACACCGCCCCGCACCAGCTCGTCAGCAAAGGACAGAGCGTTGGCGATGAGGGGGGCGCCGGAGGCACGGGAGATGATGAGCACCAGCTTGTCATAGTCCCGGCCGATGCCGGGGCCATAGCCGTAGCCGGTGGACTCGAAGCTGCCGCCGGTGGTGAAGGAACTGAGCATCTTGATGAGCACATTGCCCGTCAGGGAGTCGCACACCATCACGTCGGGGGTCCCCTGAAGCACATCGTTGCCCCGCATCACGGCGCCGCCGTCGGCCCGAACGGACTCGGCAAAGCGGATGGGATAGCCCGCCTGCTGCAGCTGGCGCAGCGCCGTCTCGCAGGCCCGTGCGCCGTCCACGTTGAGGATGCCCACGGTGGGTTCCTGGATCCCGCAGGCCTTAGCGGTGATGATGCCGTAAATGGTGTTGAGGATCATGCCCTCCAGACGGTTGGCGCTGGAGGTGCCGGTGGTGGTGGCCAGGAACATGGACTTACCACGGGCGGGCGTTACCACCCGTCCCACAGTGGACACGCCGATGGGGAAAGGGAAATGCATGGTGACGGCAGCGTCCGCCGCACCGCTCTCCAGCAGCTCCACCATCTTGCGGTGGCCCGCCTCCTCGTCCGCCACGGGGACGGTGGTCACACCCTCCCCCTCCAGCGTGCCGATGTAGGACACGTCCAGCCCCACACGGGCGGCCATCACCGCCGCCTGCATGGAGTTCTCCTCCCCGTGCTCGCTGCCCATGCCGGTCAGCAGCAGGCGGGGACGGCGGCCGGAGCGGCCGGTCTCCAGATACTCCGCCACCTCACGGAAGGTCTCCACGATGGTCTGATTTACGTTCTTCATGCTTACTCCCCCATCTGCGCTGCCAGCGTCTCGGCAAAGCCACGCATGGCGTCTGCGATCATGTGACGGATCTGGGTATCGTCCACGGCGGGAGCAGCTTCCTCCTTGCCGGGGTTGGCCTCGATGACGAAGGAAACGCCGTCAAAGAGGTTGGTCAGGCGGCCCAGGAACAGGGAACCCTTACCAATGACCATGACACGCTTGATATCGCCGGCCAGCAATGCCTCCCGTGCAAAGCCCACATAGGGAACACCGGAGGGAATATGGCCCTGGGTGGGAGCGAAGCCGGTGAGACCGTGCTCCACGGTGAAGTTGGCCAGCTCAGCCCGCTGCAGCTCGCCCCGCTTCACGGCCAGAGCGCCGATCATCTTGTAGTTGGCCAGCGGCACATCGCCGGCACCGGCGGGCTTGGTGATGTCGGGGTTCTGCATCTCCGGGGAATACTTGTCGATATCGGTGATCTTCAGGCCGTTGCGATCCAGCGGATCGGTGACCAGAGAGGTGATGACGGCCTGCGGAGCAGAACCGGTGCCAACGCTGTGGCGGCCCAGCATATTCAGGTTGATAAAGGGGTTCACTCCGTCGTCCTGCGTGATGACCACGGCAAAGCCGCCGATCATATCCTCCAGAGCGGGCAGGCCCTTCTTCACATGGTCCTTGCCATTCATGCCCAGCTTGGCGGTGCAGCCGCCGGCGGTGACCACCACGGTGTGGTAAGCGCCGCTGGCCACCAGAGCCGCCGCCTCGATCATGGCGTGGGCGGGGGCAGCGCAGAAGGCACGGCAGTCGGAGCCGGAGGCGTTGTTCAGCCCGGCAATCTCCGCAGCGGACTTGGCGAAGTTGCCGCCGCCACGCTGGTTGATATCGCCGCAGGCCTCCTCAGCACAGTCGATGACGTACTCCACCTGATTGCGATCGATGCCGGTGACGTGGATCACGTTCAGCAGTGCCAGCACGGAGGATGCCTTGGACACCAGATTCTCGTGCATGACGTGGGCGGAAAGGTTGGCGTCAATATCGTGGGCCCGCTTCACGCAGCCCACCAGCTGGCCCAGATGATACAGTCCCTCGGCGGCCTCTTCCTCTACCAGCCGCTGGATCTCCTCCAGCGAATTGCCGTTTTTCAAGCGGTCCAGCACGCTCTGCTCCATGACGGGGTTGGCGGCCAGTGCCTCCCGGTTGGCAGCCACGAATTCAGCCTCCAGTTCCACCAGATCGAACACGTCGCAGGCCTGCATCAGCAGCAGGAACTCGTTCTGGGGCATCATCTGGCCGAACTTGCCGTACCGCTCGTGGCAGTCGCACTCCTTGTCGCACCAGGGCTGGGCCACTGCCGCCAGTTCATCCGGGGTCTTGTTGCCAATGTAGACCTGATTGGGCCAATAGGCCACCGCCTGCTCGAAGCTGCGGATGTGGCTGGGCAGCTCCTTGAGATACTCGCTGTCGGGGTTGACGATACGCTCTGTTGTCTGGGTAGTGCCGTTGTGCAGCACCATATCGGGGGTATGAGCCAGAACATAGCCGGCTCCACGGATGACACTTTTCATAGGTCAGATCACCTTTCGTATGTATGGGTGTGTAAAATCCCTGAGTTGTATACAATTTTATATATAGAATAGAGAGGGATGGCGGTGTGCCATCCCTCTCTGGGTGAGACCATTAGTCTTTGAAGGCACAATACTGTTCACGGATACTGGTCATTTCGCTGACGATATCGTCAACGTCCAGCACCATCTCCATCATACCGACCTGCTCATCATAGACAGCTTCATCAAACTCTGCCTTGACTTCCGGCTCACATACATGATAAACCCTGAGTCCCAACGAGACTCCTGCCAAAGGACCTGCAAAAGTGGGGTCACCGTTCGTCACGGTCTCGGCTGCCAAACCGGCACCCTCGCCCTCGGCAGCACCCAGCAGAACCACAATGTTTTCTGCTCCGTACTGCTCCGCGAACTCCTTGACTCTCTTCTGATTCTCCAGATCCATAGCACCTGCGGCCGTTCAGACGAAGCACTCGGTAGAGGAGAACACGACTTCGGCGCCAGCGCTCTCGGCACAGGCCGCAATGGCCATACCGGGGACACCGTCACGGTCACCGATGACGATGGCCTTTCTGCCCTTGAGAATACTCATTTCTATTTTCCTCCTTCCTTTCAGATTTCTATTCCATGCCCATGGGGCGGGAACACAAAGGAATGAGCTTTTCAGCAATGCTTGAGGATCATTGCCTCGATGCTCTCGGCGGTGGCATCATCCTTCACCACAGAGTCGATCATCTGGCCGTTCTCATAGATGGCCATGACCGGCAGACCCAGCACCTTCTGGCTGATGGCCAGACGGCGGGCCTTGGTGGTGTTCAGGGAGCAGAACTTCATCTTGTCACCGTACTTCTCGGAATACTCGTGAACATAGGGCATCAGCGCAGCGCAGGGCACGCAGCCGTCGCCGTAAAAGTCCACGAAAACCTTACCCTCTGCCTTGAGAACTTCTGCCTCGAAATTTTCCTTAGTCAGATCCAGCATAGTAATGAACTCCTTTCAAAAATCACTTCTGAGCGCTGATATACTTGTAGCACTGCATGGCGGCAATGGCGCCGTCGGCGCAGGCCGTCACCACCTGACGCAGGGGGGTCACCCGCACGTCGCCGGCGGCAAACACGCCGGGGACGTTGGTGCGCATACACTCGTCGGTCTTGATGTAGCCGCCCTCCATGTCCAGAACGCCGTCGAACATCCCGGTGGTCTTTTTGCCGGTGAAGCCGAACAGCCCGAAGAAGCCGTCCTCCTCATCGGCGTGGAGCACCGTCTCCTCGCCGGTCTTGGTGTTCTTCAGGACGATCTCGCTGAGCAGCTCGTCGCCGCCCACGTCCTCCACCTCCTCGTTGCACAGGACGTGGATCTTGGGCTCGGCGTCCAGACGCTCCTTCAGCATGGGGGACACCGTCAGGGCCGGACCTTTGTGGATCATGGTGACCTTTCTGGCGTAGCCTGCCAAATACAGGGACTCCTCGGCGGCGATGCCGTTGCCGCCCACCACGTAGATCTCGAAGTCCTCGAAGAAGTTGGCGTCGCACACGGCGCAGTAGCTGATGCCCTTGCCCACATACTTGGCCTCGTTCTTGCAGCCGATGGAGCGGGTCATGGCACCGGTGCAGACGATAACGGTCTTGCCCAGATACTCGCCCTTGCTGCCCACGAACTTCTTCACGGGGCCGCTGAAGTCGCAGGCGGTGATGGTGTCGCTGACACGCTCGCAGCCGAACTTCTTGCACTGTTCGGTCATGGGAGCCACCAGCTCCTGACCGGTCATGCCGTCCACCTTGGACTGGCCGGGATAGTTTTCGATGTCATGGGTCACGGCGATCTGGCCGCCGTCGATGCCCTTTTCCAGGATCAGCACGCTCAGGCGGCTGCGGCCTGCGTACAGACCGGCAGCCAGCCCCGCAGGGCCTGCGCCCAGGATGACTACATCATAAATCTTGTTGTCCATAGTAATGGCTCCTGTCAATCAGTAAATACGGCGTTGCTCTCGCCGGACACGGATCCACCGCCCTCGGTCAGCAGGTTCAGAGCGCCCATGACGATCTCACGACGGCGGTTCATCTCCTTCTCAGGAGGCAGGTTGGGATCGCCGGTGGGATAGGGGATGGCCTGAGCGCCGAAAATACGGGCCGCACCGACGGTCTTGGAAATGGGGGTAACTGTGCAGATATGAGTGGCGGGGATACCAGCCTTCTCCAGCTGCTTCACGATCGTTGCACCGCAACGTGTACAGGTACCTCAGGTACTGGTCAGAATGACGCCATTGACCCCGGCGGACACAAGCCGCTCAGCGATCTCCTGGCCCATTCTGGTGGAGTCAGCAACGGAGGTGGAGTTACCGGTGGTAGAGATCAGCGCCGGATACACACTGCCGATGATGCCTTCCTTCTCCAGCATTTTCAGCATATCATAGGGAGCGACCCGATTGGGGTCGTTGTTGGCGTACACGGGGTCGAAGCCGGCGTGGACGGACTCCCACTTGCCGCTCTCCAGCTTGTCGCCCTCCACAGGATACTCCTTCCAGAACTTGGCGGTAGCCGCCACCATGTGGTCGGGGTTGCCCATGGGGACCATGCCGCCGGTGGTGCAGAGGGCGATCTTGGCCTTGCTCAGGTCGGCAATGGGGGCAGAGGGCTCCACCTTCTCATAGGTGGAGATCTCCAGCTCGGTCTTGTAGGGCTCGCCCTTGACCTTGGCCAGCAGCATATCCACGGCACGCTCGGCGCCGTTCTTCTCCCGGAAGATGTTCACACGCTTGCCCTTGGCATAGTACTGCTCGTCCTCCGGCGTGCCGATGGGCTCACCCGTCAGCAGCTTTCTGGCAAAGCCGGCCATCAGGGGTACGGCCTTGCGGATACCGGCGGCGGACTTAGCCACCCGCAGGATGTACACGTCCTTCTTGAACATATCCACGGCGGGGTTTTCCTCGTACAGGCCGGTGATGGCCTCCACCCCCGCCTGCTCCTTGGCGGTCTTGCACACGTCGCCGCAGGCGATGCCGAAGCGGCCGGCGTTAAAGGCAGGACCGGCAATGATGAGGTCGGGCTGATACTTCTTGATCTGCTCCAGCAGGAAGGCCCGACCGGTCTCCATGTTCTCGGCATAGAAGTTATCGCCGCAGACGATCGTGGCCACGATCTCGGCAATATCCTTCAGAGGGGCACCGAAGGTATTGGCGGAACCATGCATCCCCTCAAAGACCTGAGGCTCTGCATACGCCATATCCTCGCCGCCGATCTGACCGAAGAACTGGTTGGTATAGAACAAAATTTTCTTCATTCTTTCCCTCTCCTTCGTCAAACAGTGGTAGCGGACAGATAGGTGTTACCCTGCAGATTATGTCCGCCCATGATACCGTGGATCTCCAGCAGCAGCGTGCCGTCGGGCTTGATGGAATCCACATTGCCGCCGGTGACACGCTCCACCTCCTTCAGCTCGCCCAAAACACGGTCCATCTTGGGCAGCAGGATGGTGGCATTGGAGTTGCCGGTGGACACGATGGCGTTGGCCTCGGTGACCACATCCGGCAGAGACTCGGACATACCGTCGGTGCCGGCGTCCTCGTTGGTGATGATAACGGTCTTGACGCCCCGCTTCTCCAGACCCCGGCAAACGTGCATCAGGTCGGTGGTGGGGTTGCCGAAGCCCTCCTGAGAGATGATGGCGGCATCGGCGCCGAACTCCTCGGTGGCGATGCGGACGCTCATCATGATGTCCCGCTGCTTCTCCTTCAGGGTGACCATCAGGGGGTTCAGAATGATGCCCACAAAGTTCAGCTCCTTGCCGTGCTTGGCCCACAGGGCCTTGATGACGGCGTTGTTCAGGTGGTGATAGGTCGTGGTCTTGGAGCCGGGGGACACGCAGTTGCCGCTGATGATCGCACCGTCGAAGAACTCCGTGGGGGAGACAACGGTGGGTACCAGCTGCTTGGCATCCCGGCCGTAGAAGTAAGTATCGTGCAGCAGGCCCTGTGCCATGCAGTTGCACACATACACCACCTTGGGCAGGTCAGGATACTGGTTGGCACGCTCGGCAGCGGTGGGCCAGTGATAGAACTCGGAATCATAACTCTCCGCCTTCACAGCCACCTCGCCCAGCCAGCGGGCCGCCTTCAGCCCGGCCATGCGGACGACCTCCTCATGCTCGTGCTGATCCACATCCTCCCGCTTGGTCAGGTGCAGCACCACGTTGTTCAGCTTGGAGAAGAGCGTGTACTGGGCGGCGGGGCCGCTCATGTCGATGAGGCCCTCCTGAAAGCCCACGATGGGGCCCGTGGTCACCACGGCGCAGCCCTTGAGTACATAGGTCACGCCGGAGCCTGCCTCCGGCACTTCGGAGCCGAACACACCGGGGAAGATCTCTCCCTCCGGCTTGTAACGGGGCTCCACCACATCCTTCACCGGAAGGATACGGCAGGATTCGCCCGGCTTGGCAAGATCCACCTTCACGGCTGTCACACGGGGGTCCTCCAGAATGAGCTTCTTCAGCCCTTCCACGTCCACCGTCAGCACGCCGTCCTTCAGGTCGTTCTTGTCACCCAGGACGACATCTTTTACTTGAACATTTCTCAGTTCCAGATCCATGATCGATGTGTCCTCCTATCTATAGTCGTTGCTTTTCACAATCGCATCTGCCTATAATATACCCCACCAAAACCAAAAAATCAATCATTTTTATCAAAATTATGTAAAAATTTTTTAGTTAAATTTTGTATACAATTTAGCGGCGAATTTTGTCCTCTTTTCGTTCAAGAAATCACTCTATTCCCACTGTATCGTGTGTTTTTCCACATGGATCCGCCTGCCGCCCCGCCGGGTCGCCCTGCTCACCGGCCCTCCCTTCGCCGCTGCCACCGCACAGGGCACCTTCCTTGTCGCCGGTTTCTCCGTTTCTTTCATTATCGTTTTTTTAGATATTACCTCTTGCGGTTCCGACGGCATATGCCGGGATGCCATCCACGGCAGAAATAAACCGCCCCGGACACCTATGTGTCCGGGGCGGTTCTGCGTTTTTCATATGCCTCTCTCAGAAGGCGAAGGTATTCCTCACCAGAGAGCAGTCGATCATCTGATAGTCCTCCAGAATACGCTGGGGCATCTTCGCCCGATCCGGCGGCGTGAAGGTATCGATGCGGGTGATGGCCTCCGACATGATGAGGCACTCCTCCCCGTCCGGAGTCTGGGGCCGATCCGACAGCACCACCGTGCGATAGGGCGTCTCGTGGGGCCGCAGACTGCCGTACAGCGGATGGTTGCACAGCCGGTGGCCTATATACACCAGATCTCTGGCCCGCACCAGGATCTCCCGATAGGTATCCTCCGGGTACAGGCGAACCTCCCCCTGCCCGGCGAACTCCTTCGCCGCCATGGGGTTGTTGGTAACGATCAGATACATGGCGCACCTCCTGCTCCGTCATAGGCCGCCCTCCGGGCGGTCGGGTAAAGGGATGCCCCAACGCTGTGCGTTGGGGCGTTTCTGGCGGAAGTATGTGGGAATCGAACCCACCAGGGCGGCTGTTCACCGCCTACACTGGTTTTGAAGACCAGGGGGCACACCAGAACCCATCTACTCCCATATCCCGGTTGTATACAGGAGTTTAGCACAGGTCACGGGGTAAAATCAAGCTTTTTCGATAAATTCGCTATAAAATTGGAAAATCCGATTCTCGTGACCGAAATTTATCCGCTTTGTCGCCGCTCACAGGCTTCCGATGACCTCCCGGTGGTCGCCCACCATTTTGGTCACCTTGGTCTTGTCGAAAAATTCCAGAATGGCCAGCGCATATTTCCGGGAGGTTCCCAGCAGGTCCCGGTACTCCGCCAGCGTAAAGGCGGGGTGGCCCTCAAAGAAATCACGGGTCAGGGCGCAGACCTCCTCATAGACATCCTTGTGGTAAAACAGCTGGGGCGTCAGCATCACCAGCTCGCCGCAGGACACCAGATTCTCCAGCACCTTTTTGCAGTCGTCCCGCTCGTTGGTGGGGAAGGAGGCGTAGATGTCGTCCACAAAGGGTACCTCCCGACCGGACTTACGGTAGCTGTCCAGCAGCTTCTGCCGCAGGGCCGTCTGGCGCTTGGTGAGCACCACCCGGAAATCCGGCAGGGCGCAGCGGTCGGCAATGGCGGTGACAGTGCCGCCCCGGAGCATGGCGGTAAGGATGGCGTCGGCCTCCTTCAGCTCTGCTCCCCGGAGGGCCTTCTGCCGCAGGGCCGCTACCTTCATGCCCGCATGGAGGGGGTTGGCCTTGTGATACTCCGCCAGCACCTGCTCCACCGACCGGCAGGCCTTCCGGTACAGGGGGGCCGCCAGATAGCGCCGGGGCAGGATCTCCAGCAGATCGCCGCTGTTCACCAGATCCTCCAGTGCCCGCACCATCTCCTCCTCCGGCATACTCTGGCGCTGGGCCAGGGTCTGGGCCGTGGGCAGGGCGTAGCCATACTCCTCCACCAGCTGCTGCAGCTGGGCGCCGGCGGAGCCGCCCTCCCGGATGGTCAGGGCCCGGATCACCTCCGGCTGATGCCGCTTATGGCGGGGCGGGCAATCGTCCAGAATGATGCCGCCGCCGATGGTCTCCATGGGGGAGTAGAACCGGATAACGAAGCGGTCCCCCCGCTTCACCGCCACCGGCTCCGTAAAGCGCAGCTGGGCAAAGCCGGACTGGCCCGGCTCCAGCGTATCCCGCTCCAGCAGCACCACCTTGGCGATGTGGGCGGCAGCCCCGTGGTAGAAGTGTACTGGGGAGCCGTTCTCGATGATGCGGTGGGAATCCTTCAGATCGGTCAGGCGCACGTCCAGCATCCGGGACAGGCGCAGGGTATCGGGCTTGCAAAGGGTATCGCCCCGCACCACGGCATCCCGCCGCAGGCCCGCCAGATTTACCGCCACCCGCTGCCCGGCGTAGGCCTGCTCCACCGAGTGGTTGTGGACCTGCAGGGTGCGGACCTTGGCCCGCTGGCCGGAGGGCATCAGCTCCACCGGGTCGCCTACGGAGAGGTTGCCCTCGATCATGGTGCCGGTGACCACGGTGCCGAAGCCGTCCTTGGAGAACACCCGGTCCACCGGCAGACGGAAGGGGATCTGCTCGTTGCGGACGGCCACCCGGCTCACCCGCTGCTGAAGCTCCTTTTTCAGCTCCGGGATGCCCTGACCGGTATAAGCGGACACCGGCAGGACAGGTTTGCCCTCTAAAAATGTCCCCTTGACGTGGGCGGCGATGTCCTCCCGGACAATTTCCACCCACTCCTCATCCACCATATCGATCTTGGTGATGACCACCACACCGTCCCGGATGCCCAACAGGGTCAGAATATCCAGATGCTCCACGGTCTGGGGCATGAAGCCCTCGTCCGCCGCCACCACCAGCATGGCAAGGTCGATGCCGCCGGCACCGGCCAGCATATTCTTGATGAATTTCTCGTGGCCCGGCACGTCGATAATGCCGGCCTGCGTATGATCGTCAAACTCGATATGGGCAAAACCCAGCTCGATGGTAATGCCCCGCTTTTTCTCCTCGATAAGGCGGTCAGTGTCGATACCGGTCAGGGCCTTGATGAGCATGGTCTTGCCGTGATCCACATGACCGGCGGTGCCGATGATGACGTGCTTCATGCCAGCACCTCCGCCGCCGTGTCAGCGATATACTCCATGTCCTCCGGGAAGATGGTCCGCACGTCCAGCAGCAGCCGGCCCTCGGTGATGCGGCCGATGATGGGCTTTTCCCGGCAGCGCAGAGCCTGCTCCGCCTGATTGGGGGACAGCTTGTCCGCCGGAAGGGCCACGGCAAAGGTGGGCAGCAGCTGGGTGGGGACGGAGCCGCCGCCCACCGGCCCGGACTGGGCCACTACCTCCGCCGCCACGCCCCGCTCCTTCAGCAGGGCGCACAGCTGGGCCGCAGAGGCCCGCAGATCCTCCCCGGAGACAGCCAGCATGGCCAGCGTGGGGATCTCCTGCTCCGCCCGGTGCAGGTCCTGATAGGTGGTGAGGGTGGCCCACAGGGCGGCGATGGTCATTTTATCTACCCGGATGGCACGGGCCAGCGGGTGGCGCTTCATCCGGTCGATGTACGGCTTCTTTCCCAAAATGATACCGGCCTGCGGCCCGCCCAGCAGCTTATCACCGCTAAAGCTCACCACATCCACCCCGGCCCGGATGCTGTTTTGCACCGTAGGCTCGTCGTGGATGCCGTAGTGCTCCAGATCCACCAGAGAACCGCTGCCCAGATCCTCCACCACCGGCAGGCCGGTGCGGCAGCCCAGGGCCACGATGTCGCTCAGGGGCAGGGACTCGGTAAAACCCACGATGCGGTAGTTGCTGGTATGCACCTTCAGCAGCGCACGTGTCTGCTCCCCGATGGCCCGTTCATAGTCAGAGAGGTGCGTCTTATTGGTGGTGCCTACCTCCCGGAGATGGCAGCCGCACAGCTCCATGATATCCGGCACCCGGAAGGAGCCGCCGATCTCCACCAGCTCCCCGCGGGAGGTGATGACCTCGCCCCCCTGGGCCAGAGTGCTGAGGATCAGCATGACGGCGGCGGCGTTATTGTTGACCACCATGGCACTCTCGGCGCCGGTGAGGCGGCACAGCAGCTTTTCCACATGGTCGTGGCGGCTTCCCCGATGGCCCGCCTCCACGTTATACTCCAGCGTGGAATAGCCCCGCGCGATGTCGTATACGGCGTCCGCCGCCCGGTCGGACAGGCAGCCACGGCCCAGATTGGTATGGAGAATGACGCCGGTGGCGTTGATGACCGGCCGCAGAGACGGCAGGGACTCCCGTGCCGCTACCCGGCAGATCCGGTCACCCAATTCCTCCAGCGTGGGGAGGGTCGTCACCTCGCCGCTGAGGATGGCGGAGCGCAGCTGCTCCAGCACGGTACGGATCCACTCCGTCACGGAGGAGGAAGCGTAGTGCTCCCGCAGGTCGGACACCTCCGGCAGATCATATAGCTCGGTCACTTTGGGGATGGCTCGCAGCAGCTCATTCATACGGTTTGCTCCTTTTGTTCGGCAGCCGCCTGTCGGCGGGCGGTGTAGATGGAATGGAGGATATTGACGCAGTAGATGCCCGCCAGCACCAGCGCCGTGGCCAGCCCCTGCAGCAGGGAGAAGGACTCATGGAGGAACACCACGCCGCTGACCACAGAGATCACGGTGGTCAGGCCGGAGAAGGCAGAGGTGCGGGTGGGGCCGATGATGGTGACGGAGCGGTTGGTCAGCAGAAAGGCCAGCGTGGTGCAGCCGATGCCCAGATACAGGCAGGAGGTCAGAAAGCTGCCGCTGGTAAAGGGCAGGGTCAGATACTCCGTCACTGTACCGTGGACGCCGTTATACACCAAGGCGCAGACGGTGAAGAACACCGCCCCCGTCAGGCACATGAAATAGGTCTTCTCCACGGGGGTATAGGCCGTCAGCTGGCGGTTGTGGATGAAATAAATGACGTCGCTGAACACCGCCCCGAACAGCAGCACATAGCCCAAGGGGTTGAAGGTGGGGCTGGTCCCCTTCAGCAAAGTGATGATGACGATGCCCACAGTGGACAGCAGGACGCCGCCCACCTGAAACTTACTGGGCATCTCGTGGAGGAACAGCGCCGAGGCCAGCACCGTGAAGATGGGGATGCAGGCGATGATGGTACCGCTCTCGGAGGCAGAGGTCAACTCGATGCCATACGTCTCGAAGATGAAGTAGGCCGCCGGAAGGTACAGGGTCATCCGCAGCAGCGGCCACGGCTTCTTGGTCTTATAGTCGATATGGACAACGCCCAGCAGGGCGCACAGGGACATGGCCACAGCGCCCATGAGAAAGCGCCAGCTCAAAAGGGAAAAGGCCGGCACCGTACCCACGATGCGCTTGGTGAACATAAAGCTCAGGCCGAACAGCATGGAGCTGCAGCAGGAGCCCAGCATGGCGCTGATCTCACGCCAACTCATTTTACCCACAGGGATCATCCTCTTCCATATCGTTTTTTGCAGAGAAGGGCTTCTATCTTTGGTATACACGATTTTAACATATCTTTTTGATAAAACAAGCCCCTGCAGAAAAGAATCTCGTTGCATAATGGGAAAAAGCTGTGTATAATACAGGGAAATACCGAAAATCACCACGGGGCCGACCCAAAGTCCGGCCAAAGAAAGGACGAAACGCTATGGATCCCAGAAAATTGATGGAGCGTCTGAAGGGCGCTGCGGCTCTGACGGAGCAGGATGTGGGGGAATTTTCCCACTTCAAGGGGAAGATGATGAAAATCAGCGTCCACAACTATGCCGTGGAGGACTGGGGCAGCCTGTCCCTGCTGGAGTCCCGTGGCATGGCGGGGCTGATGCGGCGGGATATGCTGGTCATCAACTCCTGCGTGAAGGATATCCCGGTGCTGGTGATCCAGTACATGGGGCTGTTTGGCCGCCGGATGCTGCAGGTCCATGTGTTGGACGTGATGAAGGACAAGACCGCCGCCGGACGCTTTGCGTCCTTGGGAAGGATGGCGGAGCAGTCCGGCACCGCCGTGCAGGAAACGCCGGTGGAGTGGTATACCCCCATGCAGCTGCCCGGCAGCGTCACCGTCACCGGCAAGAGCAGTCAGCTGGAGCAGTTGGCCGGGGACGTGGCCGTCAGCTATCTTGCCGCCGCCGCTCAGGTGCGCCAGACCGGCGCCGTGGAGGGCCGGTATCTGCGGCTGCGGAAGTTCATGAGCCAGTTGTTTGACCACGGCGGCTTCGGCTACGACGCCATCCGGGTATGTCTGCAGCAGCAGAACACCGAGGATCTATACAGCCGCTGGCTGTTCGGTCTGGGGGAGGCTCCCGTGTCCGGCAGCGGCGAACAGAGCGATGCCGCCGCAGCGCCTGCACAAACCCCGGATGAAGAAAAAAACACGCCTCAGGAGCCGGAGACGACCTCTGAGGGCAGTGAGGCTCCGGAGGAGAACGGCTGAGCCCGGCAGCGGCAAATCATGGAAAAAAGCAGCGGAACGGCCCGTCTTTTCCGCTGCTTTTCTTGCAAACCGATCGCTTTCGCGGATGTATACAGGATGCTATTTGAAAAATTTCTTCAAAATTTTTATCAAGATCCATAAAAATAGTAGATTCTCCCGAAAAGTTGCGGTATAATTGCATAGTTAAAATACCTATGTTCTGCGTTTTTGTCCCTCCGGGATACACACAGACAGGGAGATGAGGAATGGAAGTTATGAAGAAGGCAAAGCCGCAGGATATCGTATACCATTACGTGAAGAATCAAATCGTAGGAAAATCCATGTTCCCCGGCAACCGCATCATCGAGGATGACATCATCCGGGAGACCGGCACCAGCCGCACCTCCATCCGTCCGGCGCTGCTGCGGCTGAAATATGAGGGGCTGGTGGAGATGATCCCCAACCGGGGGGCCTTTGTAGCCAAGCCCAGCGAGGAGGATCTGCGGCAGGTGTACCGGGTCCGTGAGGTGCTGGAGTTCGGGATGATGGAGGACGCCATCCGCCACCGCACCGAGGCCCAGCTGCGGGCCATGGAGAAGAGTCTCAAGGATCAGGAGGTGCTGACCCAGCACTACTCCCGGCAGGAGTATGTGACCATGAACCACGTCTTCCACTGGCTGGTGGTGGAGGCCTCCGCCAACAAGTACTACGAGAAGTATCTCAACGAGCTATACAACAAGATCAACACCTACATGATCTTTTACGATCAGTCCAGCGACAACAACTCCATCGTCAGCCACACCATGATCTATGAGGCCCTGCGGGATCGGGATCTGGAGAAGGGGCTGGCGGGCATTCGGGAGGATATCCAGATCGCCTGGGAGGATATGCGGAAAATCAATGTCCCTCTGTAAAAAAGCGCCGGGACACCTGCGGCGTCCCGGCGGGGGTGTGCGGTTTCAGGCGGCCTTGACAGGCTCCCGCTTGACAGGCTCCCGATGGGGCAGTTGGACATAAAAGATGGTCAGCAGCATGATGCCGCAGCCCACCCACTCCCGGACGGACAGCATCTCGTGGAGGATGATGACGCCGCCCACGGCGCTGAACACCGCTTCCATGCTCATGAGCAGGGCCGCCACCGAGGCGGGGGTGAACCGCTGGGCGTAGATCTGGATGGTGTAGGTAACGCCTACCCCCAGCACGCCGGCAAACAGCAGCGGCACCACGGCCGCCGTCAGGTCGGCCAGCGTCAGGCTCTCGGTGAAGAGGGCCACCAGTCCCGACAGGGTACCGGTGCAGAGGAACTCCACCACCATGAAGGGCAGGGCGTCCACGTGGGGCGAAAACCGACTCCACAGCAGGATATGCAGGGCGAAGCACAGGGTGCTGGCCATGATGGCGGCATCGTTCACGTCCAGTGAGAAGCCGTCGGAGATGCACAACAGATACAGGCCCACTATGGCCATGGCGATGCCGATCCATACCCGGCGGGAAGTCTTTTTCCGGAACAGCAGCAGGTCCAGCACCGGCACCAGTGCGATGTAGGCGGATTCGATGAAGCCGGCCTTGGTGGCGTCGGCCACATGGAGACCGATCTGTACCAGCACCGCACCGCCCCAGTTGGCAAGGCTGGCTCCCAAGGACGCCAGCCAGAAGCGCCTGCCGTGCCACCGCTCCACCTCCTCGCCGGCCTCCAGCGCGGTGAGGGCCTTGCGGCGGCGCATATAGAAAAACAAGGGCAGCAGGGACAAAACGCCCAGATAGTACCGCAGGGAGATGAAGGTGAAGGCCCCCAGATGCTGGGATGCCTGCTTCTGGAAGATGAAATTCATGCCCCAGATGACTGCGCACAGAACCAGCGCACAGTTTGCCAGAAAGGTCTTGTTTTTCATAGTGGTCCACTTCTTTCTTTTTGATCGAATGACAGTTTTTTGATATAGGCACGGGCCAAAAATAGGGAATGGGAGAGAGCAGAGAATGAAACAGGGGAATCCGGCGGATATCGTCTACGATTACATCAAAAATCAGATCGTCACCAAGGCCATCTATCCCGGCACCCGCATCGTGGAAGAGGATCTGGTGCGGGAAACCGGTGTCAGCCGGACGCCTGTGCGCTCGGCGCTGATGCGGCTGGCCTATGACGGTCTCATCCAGCAGCAGCCCAACCGGGGCGCCGTGGTGGCAAAGCCCTCCGCCACGGATCTGCGGCCGTTGCCGACGGTACCTTTGCCGACCCAGCTCATCCGTGATTTCTATCGTCTGCATCTGACGCTCCTTTCCCTTTGGGCAGCAAAAAAGCCCTGCCGCAGTACAGCGGCAAGGCGTTCAGACACAACAAGGCAGACGGGCAGAAAAAACCCGCAGATTACCCTTATTTCTGTATCCTTGTCGGTCTCTCTGTACCGCTCTTAAAGAACACGTTTTTTAAATCCTAGCATGAAAAGCACCGGCTGTAAAGCCCCTGAAGCAAAATTTGTAGAATCCTCCAAACTGGTGGCGCGTATGGTCGAAGAAGCTTGTGAGATTTCCAAAACGGCCGTATCAAATCCTTTTCTTGGGAAATACTGACCAGTAGTAAGGCTTTGGAGGATACGGTCTATGCAGGGAAAGGTCGAGATCAGCGGCATCAACACGGCGCATCTCAAAACGCTGAAAAACGATGAAATGGTACGGCTGCTGCGGCTGAGCCGCGAGGGAGACGAAGCGGCGCGCCAGAAGCTGATCGAGGGAAATCTCCGTCTGGTGCTGTCCGTGATCCAGAAATTCCTCGGCAGGGGAGAAAGCCCGGACGATCTGTTTCAGGTGGGGTGTGTGGGACTGCTCAAGGCCATCGCCAACTTTGACGTGAATCTGAACGTGAAATTCAGCACCTACGGCGTGCCCATGATTGCGGGGGAAATCCGGCGCTATCTGCGCGACAACAGCGCCATGCGCGTCAGACGGAGTGTGCGCGACACGGCCTACCGTGTGCTGCAGTGCAAGGAGGCGATGCTGGCCGAAAATTCGCGTGAGCCGAGCTTTGAGGAAATCGCCAAACGGATGGGAGTGCCGGAGGAGACGGTGGTCAATGCCATGGACGCTATTTCTGCGCCGGTGTCTCTTTATGAACCGGTCTATTCCGACGGCGGAGACCCCCTGACCGTGATGGATCAGGTGCGTGACACCAAGAATACGGACGAGCAGTGGATGGAACGCATTGCGCTGCGCGAAGCAATCTCCATGCTGGGAGAGCGGGAAAAGCGCATCCTGGCGCTGCGCTTTTTCGACGGAAAAACACAGATGGAAGTTGCTTCCGAGGTCGGTATTTCCCAGGCGCAGGTGTCGAGACTGGAAAAAAACGCCATTTCCAGCATCCGAAAGGCCATTTGTATTTCCTGATGCCAATGTCCGACGCTATACGGACTGTTTATGGAATTTCACAATAAGGCATATTCCGCTGCGGCGCCGCATAGGCTCATGAAGAAAAGGTGGGTGAGCGTATGGGCAAGCGGTTTTCCAGCCTGAAGTGCAAAGAGGTCGTGAACATCTGCGACGGCGCTCGGCTGGGCTTTGTAACGGACGTGGAAGTGGACATCAAAAACGGCAGGATCGTGGCGATCATCGTGCCGGGACCGTGCAAATTCTTTGGTATGATCGGGCGGCGGGACGATTTTGTGATCCCGTGGAACTGTATCCGGCAGATCGGAGACGATATCATCCTGATTGAGGTGGAACTGGAGAAAATCCGCCTCCCAAGGCCAAAAAAAGAGCTTTTCTGACCGGTCTAACCGGTCGTTTTTTTCACCGCGGCCGGAGGGATGTAGGATAAAGCGGGAAGTGTCATCGCAGGAAAAAGAGCAACTGGAGTTCCCGAAGATGGTTTTGCCGCGCGGATGCGGGCGGAATTTGCCGCAATCCCGCTGGCTGCGCCTGTATCATCGGAAAAAACATGATTTTTTGCAAAAAAGTTCTTGAAATCTCTGACTTCACAGGATATAATAGTACGGCGCGGAAAAGCGCAGAATTTTATAGACCACACACCTTCGGATGTTCCGTCCCAGTGCCGGTTTCCGGTGGACGGGAGAGATGACGTGGGTGGAGGTAAAAACGAAAAGGAGAACAAGAAAATGGCAGTCGTATCCATGAAAAGCCTGCTCGACTGTTGTTAAATCTGTTTCA
>OLOW01001190.1_pt1 | contig 18107 bp, 23 predicted proteins | sample 1672801 | NCBI WGS metagenome assembly OLOW01 (sample SAMEA3136725, study PRJEB25190) | human gut metagenome | biome: human gut; feature: human-associated habitat; material: faeces | place: Austria | collected 2013 | reverse complement strand
GTGCTCAGATGAGTGTAGAAGAAATTCGTGACTACATTCATGCGGATACATTACGTTTTATGACCGAAGAAGAAATGAAGGAAGCTACGCATGGCGTTGGTTTATGCTTGGCATGTTTTAATGGAGAATATTGTACAAAATTGTTCTCATATCAAGAAGAATTGGATAAATAATTATGACTATAAAGTGTTTGGCTTTTGATTTAGATGGAACTTTACTTTTAGACGAATCGAAAAGAATGGATCCAAGAACGGTGGATTCGATTCAAAGGGCGATGGCACAAGGTATGCACGTTGTGATTGCGTCGGGTCGAGATAAAAACGGATGTAAATTTGTATATGAACCATTGGGATTAGAAAATGGAAATCATTTTTTGGCATTGGTAAACGGACAAGTTGTATATGATTTTGAAAATAAAGAATATGATTTGGATGATGTTTTGACGGCAGAAGATGGAGTTAAGATTCAGAAAGTTTGTAAGCAATTTGGTGTAGAGGGAATTTTTCAATGTGGATATGATTTTTATAGTTACATATCTTCATTGAATCGTGTAAAGAAAAAAGTCAAAAATGCCATTTTAGGAGAGCCAGATGATTATGGCTTGAAGGATGGCAAAGAAAATCGTAATTTTATTGATTTGCCTTTTGAAGAAATTCGTTTGACGCAAGATATCAATAAAGTGATTATGGTGCATTCTCCTAGATTCTTTGAAAAGAATTTTGAAGGAATTAAAGCGGCTTTAAGTGATTATGATGTATTGTTGATTGGTCCAGATTGGCTGGAAATTATGCCAAAACATGTCAACAAGGCTAGTGCATTGTGGAAAATCTGTGATAGGCTTGGAATCAGCATGAATGAGGTCATGGCTTTTGGAGATGCACAAAACGATTTGAAGATGCTTCAACAAGTAGGTATTGGTGTAGCTATGGGGAATGCGATGGATGAAGCTAAGTATGCAGCTACTGTAGTTACGGACACAAATATGAATAATGGTATTGGAAAAGTCATTGATGCTTTGTTGGCGGGCAAAGAAATGGACTTACGCAAAGGCTTGTTATAGAATAGAATCAGATAAGGAGGAACCTTGTATGAAAATTGTAAATACAGAAGAATTTAACGCATTAATGAACGAAGATGCAGTTTTAGTCGACTTTTTCGCAACTTGGTGTGGACCATGTAAAATGTTGACACCTGTACTTGAATCAGTCGCAAATAAATTAGATGGAAAAGCGAAAATTGTAAAGGTGGATGTGGATGAAAGTCCAGATTTAGCGCAAAGATTTGGTATTATGTCTGTTCCAACAATGATTCTATTTAAAAAAGGACAACAAGCTGCAGCATTCTCAGGATATATGCCTGAGGCAATGTTGATGCAAAATATTGAAAGTAAACTATAGGATGATTCGTCATCCTATTTTCTTTAGGGGGAAAATATGTATTATATCGCATATGGAAGTAATTTAAACAAAGAAGAAATGAAGCAGCGATGTAAAGATGCGAAGTTTGTGTCTTTGGCAAGACTTGAAAACTATACACTTACATATCGTGGAAATCCTGGACGAGCTTATCTTACAGTAGATAAGAAAAAAGGGGATTTTGTGCGAGTAGCTGTATGGGATGTGAGTGAAAATGATAAGAAGAGTTTAGATGAATATGAAGACTATCCATACTTATATGATTGTTTTGAAGAAAAGATATTATTAGAAAACAATGAAACAATCACTGGTTTTATCTACCAAATGTATGATCGTTTTCCAATATGTAAACCAAGCGATTCGTATATGGAACGTTGTAAACAAGGCTATAAGGATATGGGTTGGGATTCTTCAATTTTAGATTTTTAATGAATTTTAAAGTTTGGTGTGTCATAATAGAAAGAAAATAAGGGGACTTTAAAAATGAAAAATTGGAGATACTTAATTTTAAGTTTAGTTTTATCCTTGTTCATTCATTACTACGTCACAGCTGTTTTAATGGAAATTTTTGGCATGGGATGGTATCCAATTCAATTTGTCGTATGGTGTATTGAACTGGTCGTTATATATGATGCGTTGATGTTTTTTACGAAAAACTGGAATGTAAAACATCGAGCCATGTTTTTCTTTGTATATTATATATTTTTGATTATTGCCCTATTGATGCGCTATGATCAAGGTATCAGCATTATTCAATTGAATCCATTTGCCTGTCTTAGAGAAATCTATTATGGTTCTTGGACAGAGTGGATCGTATTCGCATTTAATATTGGATACTTTATGTTTATGCCATGGGTGAATGGACTGCTTATTTCATCAAATAAAGAAAACTTTATTGTTTCTGTATTCATTGGTTTTCTGTGTGAATTTATGCAGTTGATCTTTCATAGAGGCGTATTTGATTTAGGGGATATTTCTCTATATGTAGTTGGAATCTTGTTGGGGATTTATGTAAAAGAAAAGTACCATGTTCATTTAAAAGAAAAGAGTGAAGTACATGACAATTAAAAAGGTTGCGATATTCGGTGCGGGAGCTGTTGGCTCCTATTGTATTTATGGTTTATCAAAGTGCGATATACAATTAAGTGTCATCGCAAAAGATGAACGAAATGAAAGATTAAAAAAGAATGGTTGTTTAATCAATGATGTCATTTATCATCCCGAAGTATTAACTCCTGAAGAAGCACATGGAGTAGATCTTCTTATTGTATGTTTAAAATACAATGCGTTGCCAGATGCTTTAGAAGATATTCAACAAATTGTAGATGAACATACATTAGTGATGTCTTTAATGAATGGTGTGGATAGTGAACAAATTATTGGAAATCAGATTGGTATGCAGCATATGGTGTATTCATTGATTAAAGTTGCAAGTCACAAAGAAGGTAATGGATATGTATTTGATCCAGAAACAACGATTGGAATCGTACTTGAGGAAAATAAGGAAATCGATGAATTGTTTAGTCAAAGTGATCTACATTATCGAACAACTTCCTATATTCAGGAAGAAATATGGAGTAAGTTTCGCTTAAATGTAACGAAAAACTTACCTCAAGCTATTCTTGGAGCAGGTGTTGGATGTTATTCGGATAGTGATCATGTGAAAGCTATACAGTCTGGATTAAAGGATGAATTAGAGACTATCGCAAAAGCTAAAGGTATTGATATGTCAAAGGCTGATTCAAGTGCAACACGTGGTAGTGCAGTGCCTAAAACGGCCAGATATTCTACACTGCAGGATTTGGATGCCAAAAGGCATACGGAAATTGATATGTTTTCGGGGGCAATAATGAAGATGGGGAAAGAACTAAATATTCCAACGCCTTATAATGAATTTGTATATCATATCATCAAGGCTATGGAAGAAAAGAATGATGGTTTATTTGACTATAAATAAAGAGAAGTGATTTGACTCACTTCTTTTCATTTAGTATATAGAATGTATTTTTACCTTTACCATGTTGAGAGATTTGACCTTCTTCTTTCATTCTATTTAAGATGCGTCCACAAGTTGTTTGAGAAAGGTTAAATGCATCTTGAACATCTTTACGAGTGAATTGGGTGTGTGTTTTCGCAAACTCTACTATTTTGTTTTCGGGACAATCATAAATTATTGTATCTTCCTGAATTTTATTGTTTTTCTTTTGATAATTTAGATTTGGAAGAATAATTTTAAAGGCGTTTTCTGTTGTCACAAATTGAGGCTTGAATTCAGATTCTGAATACGAATCAATAATCTTTTGAATGCCAGTACCATAAGCTTCAATGAGTTCTAATCGGTAAAAGATATTTGCGATTTTAGGATTTCGACAAACAGAAATACCAAGCTGAATGTCTTCTAAAGTGATTCCTTTTAATAAGCCTCCAATTGAAGTGAATTCAATACGATCTGTATACATACGAATGAAAGAACTTGCGCTATATGAATATTCACGATGAACAATTAGATTCAATAAAGCTTCTCTAATGGCTACTTCTGGATAATCTCTTTTATCGATTCTTTTCAATCCTGAAAAACTAGAATGTTTTTGATTTCTAAAATCGATATAAGAATATACTTCGTGCATTTGTTTGAATAATGAACCGGTAAATTCATTTCGATCTTGAAAAACATTCTGTGTTTCTCCATTAAAAACTGCAACTTTAATTGTGTGCTTACATTGATCTGATAAAAGTAGTCCTAAATTCGTGTATATACCATCTTGATTTTGAATGCCTAAGTTCTTTTCTTTAAATGGGATGTTTGATTCATCGAATTCAGTCTTAGCAGAAAGAAAAGTTAAGTCTTGTTCTAAAGAACGCATTTGTTCAAAATCTTCTTGAAATATCATAAAATAGCTCCTTTTTACTCATATACTAACCAATCTAACCATTCTAATCAATAAAGAATTTGTTTTTCTTGTTGTGCATATCCCCCTTCCTGATGATAGTGAACAAGAAAAATTAGATTGACAAAGAATAAAGAAAAAATTATTATAATGATAGGGAGTGGGAATTCCCACATTTAGATTTATATTGGAGGTGTTGATAATGGAAACAATAAAGGATTATGTTGCACATTTGGATAACAAAAAAAGAATTACTCTTAGAGGAGCTACTTATCATTACTACAATGTGAAAGAATATGGAAATGGTTGTATAATTCTTGAACCTCGGGAATTATCAGTGCCAAAGAGCATTTCAGCTAGAACATTGGCAGATATGGATCGTGCGGTAAGTAATTTTAAGTGTGGAGATGTTTCCACGGCTATTGATTTGTCGGATTTTTCAAAGGAATAATAAATGAATTTTAATATACGAATGGGAATTCCTGAAATGCAGGAACTTTGGCAAGATTTGCAACAAAAATATCGTTCTGGTAAGATCAAAAAGAAGGAAGAGCAACTCTATAAAAAATGGGGGAAAGCTTTAAAGTTGTTGTCGGCGGATCCATTTTATCCGAGTCTTCAAACCCATGAAATAGAGCCTTTATCTAGACGTTACGGAATGAAAGTGTGGCAATCTTATTTGGAAAATAAAACAAGTGGTGCAATGAGAATGTATTGGGTTTACGGACCGGATCAGAAAGATATCACGATTATTGGATTGGAGCCACATCCGGAAGATAAGAAAAATGGCGCATACGATAGAATTTCACTGTCGGATTTGTAGAATAAATTTGAATAAGGTACTAAATATGAGTAGTTAGTCTGTGAAAATAGGTTAGCTGCTTTTTTTCTTAAAAATTCAGAATGATTCATTTCTAACCATTCTTGTCAATAAGAAAAGAAGTGATGTTACTCACTTCTTCTTAGTCTAGATTGTATAATTTCTTATATTTTTTGATTAAATAATCTGTGTAGTAATCAGGATTAAATGGTTCTCCACTTACTTCTTCTACGATTTCAGCCATAGATTTACTTGCAGCATAATGGTGTACATTTTCTTTTAACCAGTTTGTGATCTTTTCAAAATGGTTTGTTAGTAGGGCTTCTTCTACGTCAAATTGTTTTTCCATTGTTGCATATAATTGTGCAGCATACGCACTACCCAATGCGTATGTTGGGAAGTATCCTAAGTATCCTGTAGACCAGTGCATATCTTGTAAGACACCTTCTTTATAGTTTGTAGGACGAACACCTAAATATTCTTCGTATTTATCGGCCCATACTTCTGGTAGCTTATCATAATCTACATTTCCTTTCGCAATTTCTTTTTCGATTTCATAACGAACCATAATGTGTAATGGATATGTTAATTCATCCGCTTCTGTACGAATCAAAGCACATTCAGTTTTATTGATCATGTTTACTAACTCGTCAACAGACACATCTTTAAATTCTGGGAATAAATTTACTAATTGATTATAGTTTGCTTGCCAGAATGCGTGACTTCTACCAACGTGGTTTTCTAAGAAACGAGATTGTGATTCGTGCGCAGCCGAACCAACAGCCTGTGTTAGCATGGTTCCTTCAAATGCAGGATCCATTTGTAGTCCATAAAGAGCGTGTCCATATTCGTGTACAGTTGAAAGGATGGCACTTAAGAATTGATCTGGATAATAGTGTGTTGTGATACGAGTGTCGTTGCTTGAGAAGAAATCTGTGAATGGGTGTTCTGTCGTTGAAAGGTATACTTTCCCAAAATCTACTTTCATGAAGTCACAAATAACATCCATAAATTTTTCTTGGCGATCCACTGCATAAGTTTCATGAAGTAAGTCATCATTGATTTGTGGCTTGTTTTGAATTTCATGAATTAGTGGAACTAATTTCTCTTTCACATTATTAAAGAATGCATCATATTTTTCTTGTGTCATTCCTTTTTCATAACGGTCTAACAATACATCATACGCATTGTTTCCATTAAACTTAGGGTCATATTCTAAAAGGTGTAAAGTCTCTTTCATGATTGCTTGTAAATGAGGCTTGAAATGTTCATAGTTATCTGCTTCTTTAGCCTCATGCCAAGCAAGTTCACTATCGGCTTTGACTTTGACATAGTTCGCATATACATCACTCGGAATGTTTTCAGATTGAGCTAAGGCTTCAAGACGATAGTCGACTTCTTTCTTTTCCAAACTTCCTTCTGGCAATGTCTTTGCGTATTCCTTGATCTTTTTGATTGTTTCTGGATCATTTTCAATGATGAATGCTTGTTTAGATAGTCTAGACAACATTTCATTTGAATAAGGAATTCCTTTCTTTGGTGCAATTGTCATTTGTTCAAAATAAATGGTTGAGAATGCCAATGAGAAGGCATCTAATGTTCTTTCGTATTCTTGATAGAATGGTTCAAATTTTAACATGGTTAAATTCCTCCTGCTTGTATTGTAACACAAAGAAAAGAATAGTCATTATATAATGAAAGCGAATTTTCAAAATGGTGATATAATACAGAAAAGGAGTAAAGAGTATGGATGCAATTTTTAATCGTACAAGTATAAGAAAATATAAACAGGAATCTTTAAAAAAAGAAGAGATCGATTTAATTTTAAAGGCAGCATTTAGTGCTCCTAGCGCTAGAAATAGTCAGCCTTGGCAATTTATTGTTGTTCAAAACAAAGATACATTAAAGGATTTAAGTCAAATGACACCCTATGCATCCTTTCTAAAAGATGCAGCTATGGGAATGGTTGTTTGTGCAGATAAAAATAAGAATGATAGTTTGGATTATTGTCAACAAGACTTGGCAGCGGCTACAGAGAATATGTTGGTTGAAGCGAAAAGTTTGGGTATTGGTTCATGCTGGCTGGGTGTGTATCCGAATGAAGAGCGTTATTTGGCTTTAAACCAATATTTTAAATTGCCAAAAGGAATTGTTCCAATGTGGATGATTTCATTTGGATATATAGATCAAGAAGAGGTTGTAAAAGATAAGTTTGATTCTTCGAAGGTGCATTATGAAAAGTATTAATATTGTAGAGTGTAAGAATGAAAATGATTTAAAAGAAGTAGCTATTCTTGCCGAAAAGATTTGGCATGAATTCTTTCCTGGAATCATTTCAGAAGCACAAATTGATTATATGGTAGATAAGTTTCAGAGCTTTGATGCCATGCAAGAACAAGTCAAACATCAGCAGTATCATTATCATAAGGTATATGAAGGTGATGAGCTAGTTGGATATATTGGTTTGCAGAATCAGCCGGATCGTTTATTCTTGTCTAAACTGTATTTAAAGGATTTGGCTAGAGGAAAGCACTATGCGACTGAAATGTTTGAATATGTAAAGAAGCAGGCAGAAAAGTATTGTTACCCATCTATTTATTTGACTTGTAATAAATATAATAAACATAGTCTAGCTGTATATGAGAAGTTTGGTTTTCAATGGATAGATTCTGTACAGACAGATATAGGAAATGATTTCATCATGGATGATTATATCTTAGAATATCGATTAGGGACATTTTTATAAGTAATTATTTTGGACAAAAGAAAAGACTGTAACAAAGTAAAATATGATTTTGTTACAGTCTTTTATGATATATTATTTCTCTATTCCAATAACAGGTTCACTTAAATTAATTCGTGGTGAATCTTGTTTAGGAGAAGTAACGAATGCTTTGAATGAGTCCTTTACAGCAACTGCAATAAAATGCCCTTTTTTAGGGGAAATTTCTAGTTGTGTACCTTCGGGGACATAGACTACTTGAGAAGTATCTAACTTAACATTGTTATTTTCGTCAATATCCACAAAATACATAATTGCATCACCATCAAAGAAATAAAATTGTTCAGCATCATTATGATATTCAATTTGAGTGAAGTATGGCGTGTGGTGCCATCCTTGAAGAACTCCATTCATGATATTTTCTGTTTGAAATTTTGTTATCAAAGGGAAACCTATCCATGTAAAATAGCTTTCTTTGTATACTTCAGATTGTTTTGTATCAAGTACGTTTACTCCAGTGATTTTAGATTTAAAGATGTTCTCGATTTTTACTTCCATTTTCTAACCTCCTGTTTTGTGATTTTAACATTATAAAATGTTAATTATTTTTCCATATTCATCTTTAATTGCTTCTGGCAATTGGGAATCTGTAATTAGTAAATCAACTTCATCTAATGCCGCAAAATTTGCGCTTGAAGATACATTGAATTTAGAACTATCTATTAAAGCGATTGATTTTTTTGCTTTTTCAATATGATTCCTTTTAGCTTTGACTTCTTGAAGATTGTATTCAGAAAATCCTTCGTTAAGAGTAAGTCCAGTAGCAGAGAAAATGAATAGGTCGATGTTGAATTTAGTTGAATAATTAAAGTTGAATTCATCAATGATTGTATTTGAATTTTTAGATAAAATACCGGGAAGCACGATAACAGTTATTTTATCGTTTTTTGATAAAAGGCGTGCGGTAGAAATACCGTTAGTAATTACATTGAATCTAAAATCTAGATTGATTAAAGCATTGGCCAACTCTAATGTTGTGGTACTTGAATCTAGTAACACTGTACATTTTTCATAAATGTATGGAAGGACTTTAGATGCAATTTCTTTTTTTTGTTTCTCATTTTTCACTAAACGATTGGAATATAAATTAATAAATTCTACATTTTGTTTTTCGTAAGAAAGTCCGCCATGTATTTGTTCGATGTTTGGATCTAATTCAGCAATTGTTTTAAAGTATTTTCTGCATGTGGGATAAGAAATATTGAGTGCTTTAGAAATATCAGATATTGTTACTTTTTGTTCACTATATAATTGATTCTTTATATAGTTTATTTTTTCAGTTGTTTTCATATTGTATTCTCCTTTTTTTTCTCCATAAAATCCAGATTGTGTGGGCTAGACGGTTATTAAAATATCTTTCTAAGTGAATTATATCATAGTGCAAAAGAAAAGCAAAGCGAATCTAAAAGAAATCAAAAGGAAATAAAAAGGAAAATAAAAAGAAAATAAGTGTTGACATTTATTTGAAAACGCTTATAATGATGCTCGTAAGAAACATAAAAGAAAAAAACGAAAGGAAAGTGAAAAGAGTATGTTAATTACAGGAAAAGAAATGTTAAAAATCGCAAAGGAAAAGAAATTTGCAGTACCAGCTTTTAATGCAGGAAGTGGTCAATTGTTGCCAGCTATCATGGATGCTTGTAAGGAAGAAAAAGCACCATTCATTATGGCTATTCATCCTGATGAATTATCATTTTTAAGAGATAGTTTTGTCGCACAAGTATTAGCGGAGATTAATGCAACTGAATTGCCAGTTTGTTTACACTTAGATCATGGTGCAAATAAGGAACAAGTTCTTCATGCTATTCAATTGGGGTTCTCTTCAGTTATGATTGATGGTTCAAGCCTTCCATATGAGGAAAATGTAAAACAAACCAAAGAAGTTGTCGAGATTGCTCATGCTGTGGGAGTTTCAGTAGAAGCAGAATTAGGTACTATTGGAAATACAGGAAATAATGTTGAAGGTGGAGTTTCAAGTATTATTTATACAGATCCAGCAATGGCAAAGGATTTTGTAGAAAAAACAGGAATTGATTCATTGGCAATTGCTATTGGAACTGCTCACGGTTTATATCCAAAGGATTTAAAACCAAAATTGAGATTAGATATTTTGGAAGAAATTACAAAAGTAGTAGATATTCCATTAGTTCTTCATGGTGGCTCAAATAACCCAGATGAAGAAATTGCAAAATCGGTTGATTTGGGAATCTCTAAAATCAATATTTCATCAGATATTAAGATTTCATTTACAGAAAAATTAAGAGAAATTTTGAATAATGGAAATCCGGAAATTCGTGAACCAAATGTTATCTTCCCAGATTGCATGGTAGAGGCTAAGAAAACGGCTGTAGAAAAGATTCGATTGTTTAAAGCAAATGATAAAGAAAAATATTATTTTGAAAATTTATAGCAAGGAGTAATAAACATGAAGATCAAAGATATTATTGATAAAAGTATTATGGCTACTAATTTAGATGCCGATAGTAAGGATGAAGCAATTGATAAAATGGCTCATATTCTTCTAGATGCAGGCTACATTAATGATATTGAAAGTTATAAAAAAGATATTTATTATCGAGAAACATTAGGTGCAACGGGAATTGGTGATTATATTGCTATTCCACACGGACAGAGTGCTAGCGTTGTAAAAAATGGAATTGCGATTGGAAAATTTAATAAAGAAATCCCATGGGAAACACTTGATGGAAAAGGTGTCAAAATTGTTTGCTTATTCTCTGTACAAGCAGGGGATAATTCAGGAAATCAACATTTAAAAATGTTATCTTTGGTAGCTGGAAAATTAGGTAAAAAAGAGGTTGTAGAAGCTTTGTTAAATGCTAACACAGTTGATGATCTTGAAGCTGCATTTATGTAATAGGTACGAATATTATTGTTTTATATATTGATATCTTTGAAACATGTTAGAAAGAGGTAAATAAAATGAAAATCGTTGGTATTGCAGCGTGTACAGCAGGAATTGCTCATACATATATTGCTAAACAAAAATTAATGGATGCTGCAGAAGCTAGAGGACATGAAATTCATATTGAAACACAAGGAACAATTGGAACAGAAGATGCACTTTTAGCTGAAGATATTAAAAATGCAGATTGTGCTATCATCGCTGCAGATGTCAAAATTAGTGGTAAAGAAAGATTTGAAAACTTAAGGACTTTTGAAGTTCCGACAGAATTGGTAATTAAATCACCAAATAAATTCATTCAAAAAGTTGAAGAAGTTATGAGTAAATAATCAAACAAATGTAAGAAGTACTGGATTAAAAAGAAAGACAAGAGGAGAGTAAAATGTCAGATGTTAAATCAAAAGGGAGTACACTAATTACTTTAAAGCAACATGCCTTAACGGCAATATCTTATTTGATTCCGATCGTTGTTGGCGGTGGTTTCTTATTGGCAATTGGAAGTTTAATGGGTGGCGCAACTATTGAAAACTTCACAGATGAATGGGGATTTGCAGATACTTTATATACAATGGGAGGATTGATTCTAGGAATGTTACCAGTAGTAATCGGTACAGGAATCGCTTACTCCATTGCAGATAAACCAGGTATTGCAGCAGGATTTTTAGTTGGTTTAATTTCAATCAAAATGAATGCTGGATTTATTGGCGGATTTGTTGGGGGCTATATTGCTGGATATATCTCATTGTTCTTAAGAAATAAGATGAAAGTTCCTCAATGGGCAGAAGGATTAAAACCAATGTTAATTATTCCTCTAATCTCTTGCTTCTTAGTGGGAATGATTATGTTCTATGTTTTAGGGACACCAATTTCAAATTTCACTGAAGCATTAAATAAATTCATTATGGGATTGGATATGACACAAACATTGTTGTTTGGATTAATTATTGGAGTATTATCAGGCGTTGACTATGGAGGACCAATTAATAAAGTCGTATATGCATTCTTGCTTTCATTACAATCTGAAGGAATTAATGAGCCAATGGCAGTATTAATGCTTGCTTCGATGGTTACTCCTTTTGGATTAACTATGATGTATCCGATGCAAAAACTCATTAGAAAAAATGTCTTTAATCGTACTGAAGTCGATACTTTAAAAACAGCATTTCCAATGGGAGTATGTATGATTACTGAAGGATGCTATCCAATTATTTTCAATCACTTGTTACCTTGTATAGTTGCTACTGGAGTCGGAGCAGGTGTTGGAGGCGCATTGAGTATGTTCTGGGGATGTGCTTCGCCAGTTCCACATGGCGGATTGTTTGCAATGGTAACAATGACAAATCCATTTGGTTGGTTAGCTGCATTGTTGATTGGATCATTTGTATTCGCAGTTGTATTATTGTTAATTTTAAAACCAGTTGATGTAAATGAAGAGCTTACTTTAGATGCAAATGAAGAAGCTGATATCGATTTAAGTGATATTAAAATTAGTTAATGGAAATGAGGAACTATGATGGAAGAAAAAATTATTGATGGAATTACACCAGAATATAAAGAAAAAGTAAAAGAATTATATAAAAAATCAGGTATTGCTTTTACAAAAGAAGAATGGGATAGCATTGATTATGCTGGATATGGGCTAGACAATATTAAAGAGGAAGGATTAAACCTAATTGTATATTGCAATAATGAAAAGTACTGTGCTAAAGAGATGGCATTGTTACCTGGACAAGCATGTGTAGAACATACACATCCAGATTTAGATGATGGTCGTGAAGGAAAACAAGAAACTTTAAGATGTCGTTATGGACGTGTCTATATTTATTATGATGATGGTACACCATTAGATGAAGAAAAAATTCATACAACAGTGCCACAAAAAAATCGTCAATATTATACGGCTGGACATGAGGTCATTTTAAATCCAGGAGAACAATTCACAATGTTACCTAGAATTGCTCACTGGTTTAAAGCCGGTGAAGAAGGCGCAATTGTAAGTGAATTCTCTACACCTAGTTTTGATGAATTCGATACATACGCAAATCCAAACATCAAACGAATCATACGTGATAGATAACTTTCGTTTGAGTCAAGAACAGGAAGGCTCGGCGCTTCCTGTTTTATTTTTTGAAAACATGAGGAGACAACTATTATGAAAATTAATTTTGGAGTTGATAGTTTTATTTGGACCGAAAACTTTAGTGAAAAAGATTTATGGATCATAAAAAAAGCAGATGAGTTAGGATTTGAAACTATTGATTTTGCCATAGCACATCCAGAAACATTTCCAGTAGAGGAAGTAATCAATGAATTAAAACAGACAAATCTAACACCTGTTACAACGACGACATTAGATGCAGAAAGAAATCTATTATCAGATGACCCAGCTGTTCGTAAGAATGGTGTCGATTCATTAAAACTATTAGTAGATATTAATAAAAAGTTAGGAAGCAAGATTCTTGGTGGAGTCAACTATGCTGGATGGGGATGCTTATCTGGTAAGCCAAGAACGGAAACAGAGTGGAAGCGTTCAGTGGAAGCTATGAGAGAAGTATGTGAATATGCACAAACGGTGGATCCAGAATTAAATATCTGTGTGGAGTGTGTAAACAGATTTGAAACTCACTTCTTAAATATTGCAGAAGATGCAGTGAAATACTGTAAGGATGTAGGAACTAACAATATCAAAGTTCACTTGGATTGCTTCCACATGATTCGTGAAGAAAAGAGTTTTCCAGGAGCCGTTAAGACTTGTGGGAAAGAATATTTAGGCTATGTTCACGTAAATGAAAATGATCGAGGCATCCCAGGGACAGGATTAGTGCCATTTGAAGAATTCTTTAGAGCATTAAAAGAAATTGGTTATACAGGACCATGTGTAATAGAGAGCTTTGATCCAAGCTTTGAAGAGTTGAATTCAAATTGTGCAATTTGGAGAAGCTTTGCTCCAACAGGAGAAGCCTTGGCAATTGAAGGATTAAAAAATTTAAAAGAAATCGCAAATACAATATAGGAGGAATTATGATATGAAGATTGTTATAGGTTGTGATGAAGCGGCATATGACTTAAAGGAAGAAATAAAGAAATATTTAGAAAAAAAGGGACAAGAGGTTAAGGATGTAGGTGTTTATGATAAATCCTCATCACTTTATGCAGATACAGCTGAAAAACTTTGTAAGGAGATCACAAATGGAAATTATGAACGAGGAATTCTTCTTTGTGGTACAGGAATTGGAATGGCTATTACCGCAAATAAAGTACCAGGAATTCGTGCAGCTGTAGCACATGATATTTTTTCGCTTGAACGAATGATAAAAAGTAATAACTGCCAGGTTTTATGTATGGGTGCACGTATCATTGCTCCTCAATCAGCAGAGTTACTTCTGGATACTTGGTTAGATATAAAATATCATGATGGTCCAAGTACACCAAAAGTGAATCGAATTATGGAAGTAGAAAATCATTATAGATGTATGAGGTAAGAAAAATTTATGCAAAGAATAATTAATGACCCAAATATGGTTGTAGAGGATATGTTAAAAGGATTTGAAAAATGTCATAAAGACATTATTCATGTAGATCCGAATAATCCAAGAGTTGTTGTATCTAACTTTTTAAAAGACAAGAAAAAAGTAGGAATTGTTACAGGTGGAGGAAGTGGACATAAACCAGCATTCATTGGCTATTGTGGTAAGAATATGGTTGATGCTGTAGCTGTAGGTGAGATTTTCTCTTCACCAACCGCAAAGAGTTTTTATGACTGTATCCGTGCTGTAGATCAAGGAATGGGTGTTGCTGTATTGTATGGAAACTATGCAGGAGACAACATGAATGTAAAGATGGCTATGGAATTGGCAGATGATGACGATATCAATGTGAAAACGGTTGTTGCAAATGATGATGTAGCCAGCGCCAGTAAAGAAGATATCAAGAAACGTAGAGGTGTTGCCGGAGAGATCCTGATGTGGAAGGTTGGCGGAGCCAAAGCCAACATGGGCGCATCACTAGAAGAAGTAATCGCAGCCGCACAAAAAGCTATCGACAATACAAGAAGTGTAGGCGTTGGATTAGGTCCTTGTACAATTCCTGCAAATGGGAAACCAAATTTCAATATTGAAGAAGGAACTATGGAATTTGGTATTGGTCACCATGGAGAGCCAGGAATCAAAGTAGAAAAGCTATCAGATGCCAAAGGAATGGCTAATGAAATGGTAAATCTAGTTTGTGAAGACATTCCATATGTAGAAGGAGACGAAGTCGTTGTCTTGGTATCCGGATTGGGGGCTACACCAGTAATGGAACAATACATTTTCTACAATGAAGTGGAAGAGTTGTTAACGAAACGTGGAATTTTTGTTTATAAGTCATATGTAGGAAACTACTTTACTTCATTAGAGATGAACGGAATCACATTGACTTTAATGAAACTGGATGACGAATTGAAAGAATGCATGGACATGGAAGTCGAGACAATGGGATTGACTCAGTTTGGAGGACATTAGAATGCAATATCTATTAAATGAAAACAACGCAAAAATCGTTCAGGAAATCGTAACTGCGATTCATGCAAACGCCAACCTATTAAGCCAGATCGACGGAGAAACGGGAGATGGAGATCATGGTGTAAATATGAACAAGGGTTTCTTGATGGCCGGAGAAAGAATCAGCGATGAAGACAGCTTTTCAGAAGCATTGAAAACATTAGGACGTACATTAGTGATGGATATCGGAGGAAGTATGGGTCCTATTTATGGAACATTCTTTTCGAAGTTATCCAAAACATTCAAAGGAGAAGGAAGAATCACAAGTGATCTTTTTGAAAAAGCTGTACTGAATGCAAAAGAAGGATTGATGAATCTAGCAGGAGCACAGCCAGGTGATAAGACATTAGTGGATACAGTCGTACCGGCATATGAAGCATTTAAAGCAGCTAATGCAGAAGGAAAAGAATTCAGTGAATGCTTGAATGCATTAAAAGAGGGTGCAGAAAAAGGAAAAGAAAGCACAAAAGATATGGTAGCTAAGATTGGGCGAGCAGCCCGTTTGGGAGAAAGAAGTAAGGGTCATTTAGACGCCGGTGCAACTTCATGCTGCATCATTCTATGCACAATGGCAGATGGAATCATAGCGAACCTACAAAGTGAATAAAAATAAGAGAAGAATGGCAGATTGTCATTCTTCCTTTCCATATAGAAAGGATTGTAATGATGGAAATAAAAGAATTAGAACAACACGCAAATAATATTCGCAGAAATATTCTAACTGAAGTCTATAGTGCTAAGTCAGGACATCCAGGAGGCTCATTGAGTGCAGCGGATATCTTGACAGAACTATACTTTGAACAGATGGATATCAATAAGGAAAATGTAAATACAATCGATCGTGATCGTTTTGTATTGAGCAAGGGACATGCAAGTCCATTATTGTATGCAACTTTAGCTGAAAAAGGTTTATTGGAAGAAGACCTAACAACATTCAGACATATTGATTCAAAATTACAAGGACATCCAAATATGAACTATGTAGTAGGTGTCGATATGTCTACAGGATCTTTAGGACAAGGTATTTCTTGTGCAATAGGTATGGCTATCACAAATAAAGTAGATGGAAACGATCATCGTATTTACGCTTTATTAGGCGATGGCGAATGTGAAGAAGGACAAGTATGGGAAGCATGTATGGCTGCAGCTCATTATAAGTTAGATAATTTATGTGCAATTCTTGATTATAATCATCTTCAAATTGATGGAAATATTGATGATGTGATTTCACCAGAGCCATTCGCAAGTAAATTCGAAGCATTCGGATGGAACATATTAGATGTAAATGGACATGACTTTGATGAATTAAGAAATGCATTTGAACAGGCTAAACAAATAAAAGATAAACCAACAATCATTATTGCCCATACAATCAAGGGTAAAGGTGTATCTTTCATGGAAAATAATTATGCATGGCATGGAGCTGCACCAAATGATGAACAGTACAAACAGGCAATGAAGGAATTAGGAGGTCTTGAATAATGGCAACGGCAACAAGAGAAGCATATGGTAAGACTTTGGCAAAACTAATTGTAGAACATGATGATTTATTTGTATTGGATGCTGATCTTACAAAATCAACAAAGACAATCGAAGCTAAAAAGGCAAGACCTGAACATCATTTCAATATGGGAATTGCCGAAGGAAATATGATGGCAGTTGCAGCAGGTATGGCTGCAAGTAACAAGGTTGTTTATGCATCCAGCTTTGCGATGTTTGCGGCAGGCCGAGCTTTTGAACAGATTCGTAACAGCATTTGTTATCCTAACTTGAATGTAAAAGTATGTGCTACCCATGCCGGAATCAGTGTAGGAGAAGATGGTGCTAGCCACCAATGTATTGAAGACTTAGCTCTAATGCGCTCTATTCCAAATATGAAAGTATTCCAACCTTGTGATGCTAAACAGACTGAAGAAATTATCAAGGCTGTATACTCTATTGAAGGACCTTGTTATGTAAGACTAGGAAGACTTGGAGTTGAGGATGTATATGATGAAAATTACAAGTATGAATTTGGCAAGGGAAATGTACTTAAAAAAGGAAGTAAGGTAGCTATCATTGCTTCTGGATTAATGGTACAGGAAAGTTTAAAAGCATATGATCTATTAGAAAATAAGCCAACAATCATTGATATTCCAACTATTAAACCAATCGATAAGGAATTGATCATTGAAACAGCGAAAACACATGATGTGATTGTAACTGTGGAAGAACACAATGTGTATGGTGGTTTAGGTAGTGCAGTTAGTGAAGTACTTGCACCTGAAGGAATTGCATGCAGACAATATATGTTAGGTATGCAGGATACGTTTGGTAGAAGTGGAAAACCTAAAGATCTATTAGATTATTATGGTTTGGATGCAAAGCATATTGCAGATAAAATTATGAGAATTACAGAAAAATAGTATTAAAAAACAAGTCACCTGATAACTGGGTGACTTGTTTAATGTTTATGGAAGATTTTTTTTTGAAATTTACGTGATTTAATAATGTTTTCACATTGGATCTTTATAATAAAAATTGGCTACTGGATGTGGTTGGTGGTTGCCTCTTGTTAAGGAGTTTTGAAGCCTTGAATCTTGAATTCCAGGTAAGTAGATCCTTCTATTTTTTTGCAGGAGGAAAGCTTATGTATATATATCTACATATTGATGTTGCTATGTGCTTATTTGCCATAGTAGAAATACTAAAAGTAACATTGATTATTATAGAAAAATGCAAAAAGCACTAATCACCAC
>OLOW01001178.1_pt1 | contig 18219 bp, 15 predicted proteins | sample 1672801 | NCBI WGS metagenome assembly OLOW01 (sample SAMEA3136725, study PRJEB25190) | human gut metagenome | biome: human gut; feature: human-associated habitat; material: faeces | place: Austria | collected 2013 | reverse complement strand
GGCCAGCGCCACGCGCTGCTGCTGGCCGCCGGAGAGCTGGTTGGTCATGCGGCTCTCCATGCCGCCCATCTCCACCAGGTCCAGAATGGTCCTGACCCGCTGCTCGATTTCCGCCTTGGGCACCTTGCGCAGCTTGAGGCCGTACGCCACGTTGTCAAAGACATTATAATGAGGGAACAGCGCGTAGCTCTGAAACACCATGGCGGTGTCGCGCTTGTTGGGGGTCAGCTCGTTGATGGGCTGGCCGCCCAGGTAAATTTCGCCCTCGTCCGGGCTCTCAAAGCCGGCCACCATGCGAAGCGTCGTGGTTTTTCCGCAGCCGGAGGGGCCCAGGAGCGTCACGAAGCTGCCCGGCGCGATGTCCAGCGACACGTCGTGCACGGCATAAAAGTCCTTGCCTGTCTTGGGGTCGGTATAGATCTTGGAAATGTGGTCAAGGCGAACGCCCTTGCTCTCCTTAGGCATTTTCGCTGTCCCCCTTTATCTTTCTGCTGGTGCCAAAATACTTGGTCACGAGGTTCATGATCACGATGGACGCATACACGATGGCGATCAGAATGGTCGCGTAGGCGCAGGCCACGCCGTACTTGCCCTTTTCCGCAAACTCGTTGATCTGCGTGGTGATGAGCAGGTACTGCGGCGTCACCAGCAGAATGATGGCGCTGATGGCGGTGATGGAGCGCACGAAGGTGGTGACCAGGCCGCTTAGGAAGCTGTCCTTGATGAGCGGCAGCGTGACGGAGGTGAACACCTTTCCGCTGCCCGCGCCCAGGTCGTAGGCGCTTTCCTCGATGGACTTGTCGATCTGCCGAAGCGCCGAGATGCCGCTGCGCGTGCCCACCGGCAGGCTGCGCACGATAAAGACGATGACCAGTATCGCGCCCGTGCCGTAGAGCCCCTGCAAAAAGCCCGTGTGGAACACGCCGTTGGCAAAGCCGCGGATGTAGCCCACGCCCAGCACCGTGCCGGGCACGGCCATGGCCAGCATGCTGGCAAACTCAATGAGTCCCTTGGTGCGGAACTTTCGTTTGACCACGAGGTAGCTGATAATCATGGAAAGCAGCGCGGTGATGGGCGATGCGATGAGGCTCAATACGAACGAATCGCGGAACGCCTTGAGGCCGCTGTACTTGAACATGTATTCAAAGTGCTTGAAGGTCAGCGAATAGTCGCGGCCCCAGAGGTTGAACAGCGCGCCGAAGGGGATGCTGACGTACATCAGAATCACGAAGGCCGAAAACAGCGAGCACAGGATCGTCAGCGGGCGGGTCACGCTCTTGTCGGCGATGAGCATGCGCGCGCGGCTGGCCTTGCCGGTGAGGGTCGCGTAGGTGCGCTTTTCCAGATAATACTTCTGAATCAGGAACAGGATGAGCGTCAGGCTCAGCAGCACCACGGCCATGGCGCTGGCGCCGGCCTTGTCATAGGCGCCGGTCACCTGCAGGTAGATGGTGGTGGCCAGCGTGTCAAAGCTGCCGCCGATCATCATGGGGTTGGCGAAGTCGGCCACGGATTCGATGAACGTGACCAGAAACGCGTTGCCCAGGCCCGGCAGCAGGAGCGGCAGCGTCACCGTGGTAAAGACCTTCCAGCGGCTGGCGCCCATGTCGCGGCTGGCCTCCTCCAGAGAGGGGTCAATGTTTTTGAGCAGGCCCTTGAGCATCATGTAGCAGACGGGGAAGAATGTCAGGATCTGTACGATGGCGATGCCATGCAGGCCGTAGATGTTGCTGTCGTAGATGCCCATAAGACTTCGCGTGATGATGCCGCCGCGCCCGAAGAGCAAAATCATGCTCAGCGACAGCACGAACGGCGGGGACACCACCGGCAGCATGCTCACGATATTGAACATCCTGCGCACCACGCGCAGGCGGATCTTCACATAGACGTCCACATAGGCAAACAGCAGGCCCAGCGCCGTGGAGCCCAGCCCCACGATGAAGCCCAGCTCCAGCGTGTTGGTAAACGCCGTGCGGAAGCGGCCCATGTCCAGCACGCGGCTGAACACGTCCAGCGTGAGGCGCCCTTCCGACACCACGCTGTCAATCAGCAGCATGGCCAGCGGATAGAGAATGAATAAAGCCAGGAAAATCAGCAGCACCACGATGGTGGAAACCATCACCGGATCGCCGAAGAGCTTTTTGCGGTCCAGCCTTGCGCTCTGCGCCTTGACCAAGCGTACCTACCTCCTTTTCCCCAGAGACGGCGAGGAGGATGACGCTGCGTCATCCTCCCCGCCGACACAGAATTTGTTCGGTTATTCAGTCTGGAAGCGGCCGTCCGCGGCGGCGCCGAGGGCGTTGAAGTAGTCCTCAACGTACTTGGAGGTATTGTTCTTGGCGTCCTCGAAATCGTAATCGATCACGTTTTCGGGGTCCAGACCAAAGGCGGTGGCCTCCTCGGGCTGCTCGGCGTTGTCGATCACCAGGAACTGGAAGCTCTCGTTCTCCTTGGCGATGTTGACGCAATCCGGGCTGAGCGCGAACTCGATCCACAGCTTGGCCGCATTGGGATGCTTGGCGCCCTTGAAGATGGCGGTCGCGCCGATCTCAAAGCTGGTGCCGCTGGCGGGAATGACCAGGCTGATGTTGTCATAGCCGTCGAGAATCTGGGTGATGCCGTCATGCAGGAAGCCGATGCCGATGACGCACTCGCCGATGCCCACCTTCTTGGAGGGGCCGGAACCGGACTTGGTGTACTGGGCGATGTTCTTGTCCAGCTCCACGAAGTACTTCATGGCCTCGTCATGGCCTTTCATCTGCACCATGGTGTTGATGACCAGCTTGGCGGTGCCGGCGGTGTTGGGGTTGGACATCCAGATCAGGCCCTTGTATTCGGGCTTGAGCAGGTCGTCCCAGTCCTTGGGCTCTTCCAGGCCCAGGCGCTCCAGCTCCTCGGTGTTGCACATGAAGCCCAGAATGCCCTTGTAGATGCCGTACCAGCAGCCGTCCTTGTCGCGGTACATGTCGCCCAGCAGGTGGCTGGCGTTCTTGGCCTCGTAGGGCTCCAGCAGGCCCTTGGCCACGGACTCGTTGTAGGGATCGGTGGTGCCGCCGAACCACACGTCGGCGCTGGGGTTGCCGTTTTCCTCCTCGATCTTGGCGGCAACCTCGCCCGTAGACAGGCGCTGACGGTTGACGGTGATGCCGAAGAGCTCCTGGAACTTGTCGCAGGCGGCGTTGAGGTAAGCTTCCTCGCAGCTGCCGTACACGGTCAGTTCGCCCTCGGCCTTCGCCGCGTCGATGAGCGCCTGGTCATACCCCTCGGCCGAAGCCACGCTGCACAGGCCCATCGCCATCACAGCCACCAGAAGAAACGCCAACAGTTTTTTCATGAGAAACCACGTCCTTTCCCGTTTTTTCCCCTTGGATATCAATTGTCTGTTTTTCCAACGCTTCTGTTCGATGTCCATATCATAGCACCGGCAAGCGAAGATTGTCAAGAGTGTCACAATAAATCTTCCCAAAATAAAGAAATTTCTCCGAACGTTTCGCTTTTTCGCATTCTCCTTTGCCATAGCGGCTTCCTGTGTTATAATGGAGCAAAAGGAAAGAAAGCGCCGGGCCGGAGCAGGCCGGGCTTTGGGAGGAAACGCCTATGTGGAAAGCGGTAGACGATCTGTTGGCGCGCAGCATCGCGGAGGGCATCTTTCCCGGCTGCGCCATGGCGGCCGGGCAGGGAACGCGGGTTTTGTTCACCAGCGTGCACGGCACGCTGGCGCAGGGGGATGCGCGCGGCGTGACGCACACCACGCGCTATGACGTGGGGCTGTTGACCGAGGTCATGGCCACGGTGCCGCTGTTGCTCTACGCGCTGGAGCGGGGCCTGGTCAGCCTGGACGACCGGATGGGCCGCTGGCTGGGCGACGTACCCCAGGACAAACGCGAGATCACGCTTTTGCACCTGCTCACCCACACCTCCGGCATGAGCGCCTCCTTCCTGCTGTCGCAGGAGGCCGAGGGCGACCGCGACGCGCTGGGCGCCCTGCTGCGCCATCCGCTGTCGGGGAGCGTGGGCGCCAAGGTGCGCGATTCCGCCATGGGCTTTATCCTGCTGGGCTTTTTGCTGGAGCGGGTGTTCGGCATGCCGCTGGATGAGGCGGTGAAGCGCTTTGTGACCGCCCCGCTGCGCATGCCCAGCACCGGCTACCTGCCCGCGGGCGAGGATGTGGCCCCCGCCGGCGGCGAGAGCGAGGGGGCGGAGTGGCAGGCCGGCCAGCCGCAGGACGGAAACGCCCGCTTTCTGCACGGCGTGGCCGGACATGCGGGCCTGTTCACCGACCTGGAGGACATCATCCGCTACGCCTCCATGCTGGCGGGCGACGGCCGCAACGAGGAGGGCGTGGTCTTTTCCTACCGCTCCATCCACCTGGCCACCACCGAGCGCACGCGCGGGCTGAACGAGGCGCGGGGCTACGGCTTCCGCATCACCAAGCGGTCCGACCCGTTTTTGGGCCACCTGTGGCCCAGCGACGGCTACGGCCTGACGGACCCGGCCAGCGGTTCGCTCATCGCGGTGAGCCCGGATGACGGCTTTTTCGTGGCTCTGCTGCTCAACAGCCACGGCACATCCGATGACCGCCGGGAAATCGTGCGCATGCATAAGCTGCTGCTCAACGCGGCCTATGCGGCCTTCCAGCACGACGAGGACTAAGCGCTTTGCGCACTCAAAAAAGAGGGGGACATCCCCCTCTTTTTTGCTGCATTCAACCGTTTCCGCCCGATGCGTAATCAAACAGCACAATCTCCCCGGTGTACGCATCCACAAACACGCCGCCGCTGATGTGCGTATCTCCAACGTCCACCTCCACCGCAAACTCCCACATGCGCCGGCCCGCGTTGTCCTCCACCAGCCGCGCGCCCACCTCGTCAAAGTCCTCCGCCGCGCCCAGCGCGGCCGCCTCGGCTCCGGTGAGACCCAGCTCCTCCTGCGCTGCGGAACGCATGATCTCCTTGGCCTCGGCCAGGCTGATCTCGCCCGGTCCGGGTTCGACTTCGCGCACGTCCATCCATACGCTGGCGTCCTCGTTCACCGGTGCGGACACGGACGGCGTCTGCGCGGGGCCGGAAGCCGCATTTTCCCGGGCCAGCTCCAGCGCCTCCGCCCACCCGTCCTTAAGGGCGTAGAGCAGCTGCTCCTGTCCGTAGGCGGGGGCGGTCAGATCTCCGCCGCGCCACAGAGCGGGGTCAAGGCCGTCATGGCTCCATGCGGCGGTCATGCCGTCCGCCGTCTTTTCCACCGTATACACGCCCGCGCGCTCCGGATCAACGTTCGTCAGGGCGCGGAAGGTCACGCGCCAGCCGCCGTCCGTTTCCTCATGCTCCGCATGAAACAGGCCCATGGTTTCCGCCGTCAGCCCGTAGGCGTCCATCACGGCCTGCCGGGCCTGATAGATCGCCTCCGCCTCGGGCGAGCGGGTCAGGGCATACACCGCCAGCGCGGAAACCGCCGCCAGCGTCAGCACAACCGCCAGAATCAGTCCGGCGGACAAACGTTTCTTCATTTTGGGTTCTCCTTTCGTCCGGGCAAGCACCGCGTTGCGGTTCCGCGGCTGCCAGCGCAGGCCGGACAGCTCGCGGTCCACGATCTCCTTCAAGCCGTCACGCATCGTAATACCACTCCTTCAACCTGTCCCGTAGCCTCCGGTTCGCGCGCTGGAGCCGCTGCTTCACCGCGCTTTGCGATATGCGCAGCGCCTGTGCCGCCTCCGCAATCGTCATTTCCTGATAGTAGCGCAGGAGCACGGCCTCCCGCTCGCGCCGGGGCAGCGCCGTCACGGCCCGGATCACCTCGCCGTCCGGGTGCGCATCCTCCGCGCCCGCCTCCGGCAGCGCTTCCAGCGGCGTGCCGCGGTCCACATGACGCAGCCATGCCGTGCGGTGATAGTCCCGGCAGGTGTTGATGGCGATGCGCATCAGCCAGGTGCGCTCGTCGCACTCGCCCCGGAACTGCCCCAGATTTCTCCATGCCTTGATGAAGGTATCCTGCGCCGCGTCCTGCGCCAGGGAAGCGTCATTCAGATACAGACAGCACATGCGCACCAGCGCGTCGCCGTAGCGGCGCATCAGGTCCTCCAGCCTGTCTCCGCCCGGATCCTTGACGGCCGTCATGCCGCTCACCCCCTTCACCTGTTAGACGAGCTTCGCCGCCGTGATGGACAGCTCCTGCAGAAAAAAAGCTTGCATCTTGTCTTGATTGTTTTGTTGTGGTATCCTTTTCCGGGATAGCGCATGCTTTTGCTATTGGGCTTATTCCATAAGGGTTGTAGCGTTCCTTTGAGTCCAATGTGCTTCTGGTGGCCCAAAATATTATAATAAGCTATTGACAAACGTTATATCATGTTGTATAGTATTCTCGACGAGGATACTAGTGCGGACAATCATCTAACAACCAGCATCATATTGTACTGATACGACGAAAGAAGGATCGCCCGTATGACATCCACCTCATCAAAGGTCACACCCAACGAGCTTGATCGCGACGGTGGTATTCCTCTTTACAGGCAGCTGGAGCAGCGGTTGCGCGCAATGGTAGAGGACGGCACGCTATCTTATGGTCAAATGCTTCCCTCCGAGATGGAAATGATCGAAAGCTATCAGGTCAGCCGCACCACGATCCGTCAGGCCATCAAAGAGTTGGAGGCAGCAGGACTGGTACGCCGTGAGCAGGGCAAAGGTACCTTTGTGTGCAAGGCCAAACTGGAACATCCGCTTTACAGTGCTTCCAGCTTTACCAAAGACATCCTGAACAAGGGGGGTGTGCCCGGCGGAATCACGCTTTTTGCCGAGCAGATCATTCCCAGCAAGACACTGGGCATGCAGTTAAGGTTAAAAACCGGTGAAACCGTTATCAAGCTGGAGCGCCTGCGTACCGTGGATGGGGAGCCTGTAGGCATTCACACAACGCACTTGGTATCGCATTTGGCCAAGGGGTTGGACCTTTCCCGGCTTCTGGCAGATAATTTTTCTCTGTATCACATTTTACAAACAGAGCTCGGCCTGCATCTGGGCGATGCTGTAGAAACCCTTTCCGCCGCTCTGTGTGACGAACGCCAACGTCAGTTTCTAGGGCTTGCCAAGGGGGCTCCCGTGCTGAAAATTGAGCGTTTGGTTTTTCTGAGCACGGGCGAACCGTTTGAATATTCTCAAATGGTCTATCGAGGAGACCGGTACCAGTCCACCATCAAAATGAGCGTCAGCGCTCCTGATTGACGTCATAATACCATGTGAATAAACAAACCTTTCCCCATACCGGAAAAGGGCTGTTTATACAAATATAGGTTATAACGATACTACGAACTCGTTATATCATTATGCTTGGAGGTATTTCCGGTGAACATGTTGCTTCGGGACAAAATTCTGGGAAGTCTTGCAGGGTCCACTATCGGTGATGCAATGGGCGCAGCCACGGAGCTGTTGACAGAGGACGAGATTATCCGCCGGTTTGGCAAGCCTGTAGACAGCTTTGAGGTGCCTCCTGTCAATAACCCCTATGCGGGCGGCCGCAACGCCGGTCAGCTCACGGACGATTCCAGCCTGACGCTGGGCCTGTGCCGCGCCTACCTGGAGCACGGAGGCACCATTACGATAGATGCCGTGGTGGAAACCATCCTGCGCTGGAGCGAGAGCGAATATTACCCCCGCTTTGCCGGTCCTGCCACCAAGGAAGCTGTACAGCGCCTGCGCAACGGCGACGATCCTCTGGAGGTAGGCCGTCATGGGGATATCAGCATGGGGGGCGTGACCAATGGCGCCGCGATGAAGATCTCGCCCGCCGGCCTGATGCATCCCGGCGACTTGAACGCAGCCATCCACGATGCAGTGACCATTTGCCTGCCCACGCACGGTACGCAGATCGCCATTTCCGGCGCCTGCTCCGTAGCATGCGCCGTATCGGCCGCAATGATGGAAAACGCAACGCCTTTCTCCATCGGCAAAGCGGCGCTCTATGGTGCCGAAAAGGGAGAAGCCATTGGCCGGCAAAAGGGCCGCATCGCAGCCGGTCCTTCCGTATCCGAACGCTTAAGACTGGCGATGCAGATTGCTCTAAGCGAGTCGCAGCCCGCTCAGGCGTGCCGCAAAATCGGTAAGCTGATCGGCTCTGGGCTGCCGGCGGCCGAGGCGGTTCCCGCAGCCCTGGGCATCTTCCTGGCCGTGGACGGCGATCCCATGCAGGCCATTCAATGGGCCGTAAATCTGGGGGACGACACGGATACCGTGGGCTGCATGGCCGGAGCGATTAGCGGCGCTTATGCAGGCATCGGCCGCATCTCCGAAAAGCTGCTGAGACAGATCGAGCAGATCAACCACCTGGATCTGACCGCCATCGCCGATGCCATGACCCGTATCCTGGATTCCGAAAAGGGGGATTAAGATGAGCGAACTGCTGCGGATGTCCAACATTCGCAAGGTTTTTCCGGGCATGGTGGCGTTAGACAACGTCAGCTTTGACCTTGATGAAGGCGAGGTTCACGCCCTTTTGGGCGAAAACGGCGCAGGAAAATCCACGCTGATGAACATCCTCTTTGGCCTCTACAGGCGCGACGGCGGCACCATCGCCATTCGGGGGCGTGAGGAAAACCTTGGCAGCCCCGAAGCCAGCTACCGCGCGGGCGTACGCCTGATTCCTCAGGAGCTGCACCTGATTCCCACGCTGACGGTGCAGGAAAACATCTTTGCCGGCCATCTTCCCCACAGCCGGCTGGGCATTGTGGATAACGCCGCCATTCGCAAGGGCGCGCAGGAGGTCCTCAGCCAGCTTGGCCTGACGCATATCGATCTAAGCTGCAAGGCCGGTGAACTGAGCGTTTCCCAGCAGCAGATGGTGGCTATCGCCCGCGCGTTTCAGGCCTCTCCCTCCATCATCGTCTTTGACGAGCCTACTTCGGCCCTCAGCCGGGATGAAACCGCCCATCTGTTTGATATGATCCGTCATCTCAAAAGCCAGAAGGTCGGCATCATCTACATCACGCACCGTCTGGAAGAGGTTTTGGAAATCGCTGACCGCGTAACCGTCATGCGCGACGGCAAGGTGGCCGGCCATGCACAAGGCAGCGAAATCACCATTCCGTGGATTATGGACACCACCACCGGTCTTTCCGAAGACAAGCGATATCCGAAAGTGGCACATATGCCTCGCGAGGAAAAGCTGCTGGAGGTGGAGCACCTGTCCCTCTCCGGCAAGTTTGAAGATGTGACTTTCAGCGTAAAGAGCGGAGAAATTCTGGGGCTGACCGGCTTTGTAGGTGCGGGCAAAACCGAATTGGCCCGGGTGCTCTTTGGCATCGACGCACCCAGCTCCGGCGTCATCCGGCTGCATGGGAAAAAGGTGGAGCATTATTCCATTTCCAAAGCCATTGCACAGGGTGTCGCGCTCATTCCTGAAGACCGCCGGAAAGATGGCCTGGTCACATCGCGCACGATTCTGGAGAATTTGACGCTGCCCATGCTCTCACATTACTGCAACCGATTGGGCGTCATCCGCAAGCGCAAAGAGGCCAGCGAGACCGACCATTATATCCACAAACTCAATATTGTCACCACCAGCCGCAACAAGCGCGTGCGCTATCTCAGCGGCGGCAACCAGCAAAAAATCGTTATTGCCAAGTGGCTCAACGCCGGAGCAAAGATCTTTATCTTTGACGAAGCCACACGCGGCATCGACGTAGGCGCCAAGGCAGAAATCTATCGCCTCATGGGTGAACTGGCCGCTTCCGGTGCAGCGGTGATCAACATTTCCATGGAATTTCAGGAGATTCTGGGGGTAAGTGACCGGATTCTCGTCATGCGGCAAGGGCGCGTTGCCGGCGAGCTGCCCATTGCCGAGGCAACCGCGGACCGGCTCTACCAGATGGCGGGAGGCGAAAAGAGTGAAAACTAACGCTGTATTGCAGGGCGGCGACCGCGCCCGCCTCATCAAAAGGCTGCTGATGTCCTACGGGTCCATGATGGCCCTTGCGCTGATTTTTATCGTGTTTTCTCTGGCCACGCCGAATTTTCTGTCCCTTTCCAATCTCACGCTGATGCTGGGACAGATCTCCGTGGTAGGCGTAATCGCCTTCGGCGCCACCTTCGTGCTGATTCTGGGCGGCCTGGACCTGTCCATCATGGGCATTCCCGGGTTTGTGGGCAGTCTGGTGGCCATGCTCATGTCCAAGGGAATGGGCACCGTGCCCGCCATTGCCATCGGCCTGTGCACGGGTGCTCTGCTGGGGCTGATCAATGGGCTGTTCGCAGTGAAGCTGCGTGTGGGTATCATTTACAGCGGCCTGGCCATGGCCTGGATTGCCCGCGGTCTGGACCTGTGGGTCAGCAACTACGGGCCCATCTTTGACGGCGTGCGCGACAACGCTCCTTTCCTCTGGCTGGGCCAGGGCAAAATCGGCAACATTCCGGCCATCTTTCTCATCTTCCTGGTATTGTTTATCATTCTGCACTTTACCATGACCAAAACGCCGTTTGGACGCAATATGTACGCCATCGGCGGCTCAGAGGACGGCGCCAAGGCTTGCGGCATCGACATTGACCACTACAAGCTCATTGGCCTTTGTATCTCCGGATTGTTCAGCGCCATTGGCGGCATCCTCATCACCGCCAAGGCCGGCGGCTCCATGCCGCGTGTAGGCGAGGGCGTATGGTTTAATGTGCTGTTGGCGGTCCTTTTTGGCACCACGGTGCTCACCGGCGGCGTGGCGCACATTCTGGGCACAGCGGTGGGCGTGCTGTTTACCGGCGTGCTGCTCAACGGCTTTACCCAGCTCAACGTGCATGAGTTTGACCAGGCCGTCATTCAGGGTGTGCTGATCGTCGCAGCAGTCTTTATGGGCTCCCTGGGCGGAAAAATGCTCAAAATTGACCTGAAGTAGGCGGGAGGAAAAAAGGCATGAGCAAGAAAAAAGTTATCGGATTTGTGGCCAAATACGGCTCCGCCATTCTCATGCTGGGTGCGTTTCTCTACTTCAGTATTCGCATCCCGGATATCTGGCTGACCTCCTACATGCTCAGCAGCATTGTTGAGCAATCCGTGAGCCTGGGACTGGTGGCGCTGGGCCTGACCATTGTCAGCGCCCATGGCGAGATGGATATGTCGATTGGTTCCGTGGTAAGTCTGGGTGCCATGCTGTCCATGATGTGCATTGCATCCAACCGTCCCATCTGGACCGCCGTGCTGCTCACGGTGGTATGCGGAGCAGCCATTGGTGTAGTCAACGGCTTTATGCGCACCAAGATGCGCATCCCGGGCATGATTCCCACCATCGGTATGCAAAGCGCCATTGCCGGCGTTGCGCTGATGGTGAACGACGGAAACATGATTTACGGTTCGGGCGAGCATCTGAAAGCCTATACCCAGATGGGCCGCGGTTACATCGGCGCCATCTCGGTTCCCGCGCTGATCTTCGTGGCCATTGCGCTGGTGGTATGGTTCGTCATGGCCAAGATGAAGCAGGGCCGTCTGTTCTACATGATCGGCGGCAATGCTGACGCCACGGCGCTTTCAGGCGTCAAGGTCAACCGGCAGGTGCTCAAGGGCTATGTATTCTGCGCCGTTCTCGGTGCACTGGCCGGCGTCATGGCCTCGGCGCGCAGCGGAAGCGGCAATCCCGAAGCCGGCGTGGACCTGTTCCTGGACGGACTGATCGCCGTTACGCTGGGCAGCACGCTATTGACCGACGAGCGGGAATACCGCGCGGTTGGGTCCATTGTGGGCGCCTTGTTCATCACCATGATGATTAACGGCCTGCAACTCATTGGTCAGGGAAATCACATGCAGTGCATCATGAGGGGCGTACTGCTGCTGCTTGGTCTGGTTCTGTCTTCCCTTAGGAGCATCGCGGCGGAATAACAAATCTTTGCTTGCAAAGGCAGGTGAAAAAACAGGGCAAGCGTCTGATCCACCGGGCTGCTTTTTTGAAGAAACGTACATTGCAACAAGCGCATTATTTTGAACAGGAGGGAACTCTTATTATGAAACGGCTGTTTGCTTTGCTGGTTAGTCTGGTCCTTGTTTTCTCTGTTTCCACCGCAGCGCTGGCAGATATCACCATTGCCGAGGAGACCGATAAGGTGATTTCCATGCGTCTTGAAAACGGCGCGGACGAAGTGCTCGCCTTCTACGATAGCTGGAGCGCTGCTGAATACGCCGCCGGCAACAAGCCCGGCGAAGGCTTCAAGGTGGCCGTAGGCACCGGCGATCTGGTAAACGATACCGCGCTCTTTGGCTTCTGGACCACGGTGCGCACCCTGCAGGCCCTGGGCTGCGAGGTCATCTACAACATCGGCGATGGCAGCTACTCTCCCAACAATGCGCAGGTGATGGAAAACTTCGTGGCGCAGAGCCCCGACGCCATCATGTGGCAGTTTGGCAACAGCCAGATTCTGGCCGCCGGTCTGGAAAAGGCCGCCCAGAGGGGCATCCCGGTATTCGGCATTGACAACAACCTCACCGGCGATACCGTCATCAGCGAAGTAACCGCCGATAACTTTGAAATCGGCCGCATCGCCGCGCGCTATGTCATCAACAACCTGGGCGGCAACGGCAATGTGGTGGATATTTTCTCCTCCGGCCACCGCGGCATCGAAACCCGCAACAAGATGTGGGAACTGATCTCTGCCGAGTTTGAGGGCATCAAGGAAATCGCCCGAATCCCGTGGGACAACGCCGCCGTGCAGACCTCCGTGCGCGACCGCATGGAAGCCACCCTGCAGGCCAATCCCTCCGGCTCCATTCAGGCTGTGTTCGCCTGCTACGATATTCCCGCCATGGCCGCCGCGGACGCGATCAAGGCTGCCGGCCGCGAGGATGAAATGTTTGTTATCGGCATTGACGGCGACCGCGAGGCCCTGATCGAAGTGGCCAAGGGCGGCTGCCTGCAGGCCACCATTTCCCAGGACTTCACCCTGATGGGCATGACCATCGCCTTTGAAATCGTCGACCACCTCAACGGCAAGGAGGTGCCGCGCTTCCTCTACGCGCCCGTCACGCTGGTCACCGCGGACAACGCCGCCGACGTGTACATGCAGAAGTACGGCGAGGAGATTCCCCAGTAACCCTTGTTTTTTCGCGGCATCCGAAGTCCTGCGTGGCTTCGGATGCCGAATTTGCCTGACAGGATGTGAAGGAGCGCATGAAAATCGCTTTGGGATCCGACCACCGGGGATATCCGGTCAAAGAAGCCATTAAGCGGCATTTGCTCGCCGCGGGTCACGAGGTCAAGGACTTTGGCTGCTTTAGCGAAGAGTCTGCCAATTATGTGGTCTATGCGCGGGAAGTGGCGCTTGCCGTAAGGGACGGTCAGTTTGAGCGTGGCATTCTGCTGTGCAATGACGGGCTGGGCATGTCCATCGTCGCCAACAAGGTGCCCGGCATCCGCTGCTCTTTGTGCACGGATTGCTATTATGCGCGCATCGCGCGCGAGCATAACGATGCCAACGTTCTGGCCTTCGGCTGCCGCACTCCGGTGGACGAAGCGCTGCGCATTGTGGATACCTGGCTGGAAACGCCCTTTGAAGGCGGACGGCACATTCCCCGGCTGGAGATGATTTCTCAGCTGGAGCAAGAGATGATGGGGCGATCGCATTGAAAAAGCAGTATGTCATGGGAATTGACGCGGGCACGGAAAGCGTGCGCGCCGTCCTGTACGACCTCGGCGGCCGTCAGGTGGCTCAGGCCAGCCGCAGCAACCTGACAACCTTTCCCCGTCCGGGCTGGGCAGAGCAGTCGCCCGCCGGATGGATCAAAAACCTGACGGAATCAGTCCATGAATGTCTCTCGCAGGTCGAGGATTTTTCGCCGGATCAGGTCAAGGGGCTTTGTGTGGACGGCACGTGTTCCACGGTGGTTGCCGCCCTCAATGACGGCACCGTGCTGGGCGACGCCATTCTTTGGATGGACACGCGTGCGGCTGACGAGGCCCGGCATATCGCCGCCAGCAATCACCCGGTCCTGCGCTATTCCGGCGGGGAGGATGCGGTGGAGTGGCTGGTGCCCAAGGCGCTCTGGATGAAAATCCACGAGCCCCAGCGTTATCACCGCGCTCAGAAGCTGGTGGAATCGCTGGATTACCTCACCTTCTGGCTTTGCGGCCAATGGAGTGCCTCTGTATGCAACGCCACGGACGCATGGAACTATGTAAGCACCGAAGGCGGCTTCTGCCCGGACTTTTTTGTGCAAATCGGCCTTGAGGACCTGATGGAGAAACTTCCCCGGAGGGTGTTGCAAATGGGCGAGCGTGCGGGTGAACTCACGCCGCAGGCCGCGCAGGTGCTTGGATTGGCAGCAGGCACGCCGGTGGCACAGGGTGGCATCGACGCTCATGCCGGCATGCTGGGCATGGGCATCGGAGAGCCGGGCGTGATGGCGATGACCATTGGTTCCTCCAGCGTGCACCTGGTTTATACCGATCAGCCCACATTCATTCCGGGCCTGTGGGGACCCTATCCCGACATTATCCTCAAGGACCGGTGGCTTTTGCAGGGCGGCCAGACCTCCACGGGGTCCGTGGTCAGGTGGGTCAAGGACGGCTTTGCTCCGGCTGCGCAGCGCGACGCGGTCCGGGAGGGCAAGCGCGTATATCAGCTGCTGGATGAGCGCGCGGCGCGCATCCCTCCGGGAAGCAACGGCGTTACGGCGCTGGAGCATTTTCAGGGCAACCGCAGCCCCTACCGTGATCCTCTCGCCAAGGGCGCCTTCCTGGGCCTCACACTGGCCACGCGCGAGGAAGAAATTTTCCGGGCCGTCATGGAGGCGGCGGCGTTTGGCACGCGGCTGATTCTGGAAACCCTTGCGCAGGGCGGCGTGAAGGTAACGGAGCTGCGCGCCTGCGGCGGGGGCTCACAAAGTCCCCTGTGGCTGCAAATTCATGCCGATGTTTGCGGCTTGCCTCTCACCGTATGCGAGACGGAAAACGTCGTTGCATTGGGCAGCGCCATGTGTGCGGCCGTCGCCGCCGGTCTTTATCCCGACCTGCATGCGGCCATGCGGGCCATGTCCTGCGCCACGAGGGTGGTACACCCCTGCGAGCGGACGCATGAAGCGTATGCCGTCCCCTATCGCAGATATGTGCAGGCCTACCAGGCGCTCAAACCCCTTTTTCATGAATTCCCCTGACCTGCCGCGCGCAGGATGTCACAGCCTTGAAAGGATGTCTGTAGCAAATGGAAAAACAGTTTATTGTTGATACGCACATGCACTATGGAACGGACCCGGCCGTTGCGGAGGACACCTGCGTGCCCTACATGCACTACGGTGACGGCGCCAGTGTTATCCGCTGTCTGGACGAGCAGCACGCGGACTGGGGCGTGCTCTTCCCCCACGACCGGCCCATGAACCCTCCCGTAGACACCACCTATGAAAAGGCCAACGAGGAAGTGGCGAAGGTCCGTCTGGCCTATCCCGACCGGGTCATTGCGGCCGCCCGCATCAACCCGCTTTTCGGCGCAAAGGCCACATACCGCCAGTTGGACCGTTGCGCCGGGGAATGGGGATTCAGCGGCGTCAAGCTGGTTGCCAGCTATGACCAGTATGCCGCCTCGGATGTCAAGGTACTGGCTCCCGTGTTTGAGAAGGCCGAGGAGTATGATCTGACTGTTTTGTTCCACTCCGGCGATTCCCATAAGGACATGCCCGCGCTTCAGGCCTTTGTGGCCAAGCACTTCCCCAAGGTGCGCATCGTCATGGCGCATATCGGCGGGCATGAAGGGCTGCGTGAAGCCATCATCGCGTGTCAGGAAAACGAAAACCTGTACTGCGATATGGCTCAGGCCTGGCCGTACGATATTAAATGTTTTGTGCGCAAGGTGGGCGCTCACCGGCTGACCTATGGGTCGGACGTGCCCTACCAGTCGCCCGCTGTGGAGCAGCTGAAGCTGAAAGTCATCGGCATGACGCCGGAGCAGGAAAACGAGGTATTCGGCGGAACTGCCCGACGCATCTGGAAAATCGACCGTTTGGAAAAAAACTTGTCAAATAAAAAAGGATAAGCATATGGCCCGTGCTGTTTTTTCGGCACGGGCCATTTCTATAATGGTCCACTTAACGCGGCGCTGCATTAACCGTCTTTCCCAATGGTTCCGGCTTTTTTGTCCTATTTTTTTCTTTTCCACTTCAAAAGCAGCGCCGAATTGAGAATCACGGCCACGGAGCCCGCATTGTGCACCAGCGCGCCCACCACCGGGTTGAGCGTTCCCGCCATGGCCAGAAAAATGGCCAGGAAATTCAGCCCCATCGAAAAGGTCAGATTCATGCGGATGGTGCTCATCATCCGTCGGGACAGCGCCATCAGATGCGGCAGCTCCTTCACCTCATCGTCCACCAGCGCGATGTCCGCAGCCTCCACGGCGATGTCGCTGCCCACGCCGCCCATGGCGATGCCCACATCCGCTTTTTTCAGCGCCGGCGCGTCGTTCACGCCGTCGCCGATCATGCATACGTGCACGCCGTCTCGCTGCCATCGGCCGATTTCCTCCAGCTTATCCTCCGGCAGGCACTCGGCGCGTACCTCGCGGATGCCCAGCCTGGCCGCAATGGCGCCCGCCGCGCTTTCATGGTCGCCGGTCAGCAGCACGGGCCGCACGCCCGCAGCTTCCAGCGCCGCAATGGTAGCGGCGCTCTCTGCGCGCAGCGTGTCGGAAAGCGCGAGGTATCCGGCAAAGACGCCGTCCACCGCCACATAGATCATCGTCGCTCCTTCCTCCAGCAGCCTTTGCCGCTCCGCGTCCGGGGAAACCGCCACGCCGTGGTCCGCCAGCAGCTGCGGATTGCCCGCCAGCACGCGCCGTCCGTCCACAACGGCGCTGACCCCGCGCCCCGGCAGCATTTCAAACGACTCAGCCGGAGCGATCTCACCGGAATTTTCCTCGCGGTATCCCGCCACCACGGCCTTGCCCAGCGGATGCTCGGACAACTGCTCCGCTCCCGCCGCCAGCGCATAGAGTCCCGCACGGTCCAGCCCGGCAAGGGTGCTTGCCACCGCCACCACCCTGGGCGTTCCATAAGTGAGCGTGCCGGTCTTGTCAAAGGCGATCTTGCGCACGGCGGCCAGCCGCTCCAGCGCGTCGCCCTCCCGCACCAGAAAGCCGTGCCGGGTCGCGTTGCCGATGGCCGCCATGATGGCCGTGGGTGTCGCCAGCACCAGCGCGCAGGGGCAGAACACCACCAGAATCGTGACCGCGCGGATAATCTCGCCCGTAATCAGCCACGTGAGCGCCGCGGCGGTCAGGGCGATCACCACAATCCAGGTGGCCCAGCGGTCCGCCAGCCCCACGATGCGTGCCTTGCCCGCATCAGCGGACTGCACCAGGCGGATCATACGCTGGATGGAGCTGTCCTCTCCTACCTTGGTAGCCCGCATCTCAAAGGCCCCATACTGGTTGACCGTGCCGCTGGACACTTCATCCCCCACCGTCTTGTCCACGGGCAAAGATTCGCCGGTCATCACCGCCTGATTGATGGAGGTCTGGCCGGAGGTGATCACGCCGTCGACGGGGATGCTCTCGCCCGGCAGCACGCGCAGCCGGTCGCCCACCCGGACCTGCTCGGCGGGCACAATGTTCTCACCGTCAGGAAGCAGCAGGCGGGCCGTCTGCGGAGTCAGGTGCACCAGCTTTTCGATGCCGGCCCTCGCGCGGGCCACGGTCACGTCCTCCAGCAGCGCGCCCAGCTGCATGATGAAGGCCACCTCGCCCGCAGCGAAGTCCTCCCCGATGAGCACCGCAGCGATCAGCGCAAGGGACACCAGCACGTCGGCCTTGATGTCAAAGGCCGTGATCAGGCCGATGAGCGCTTCCAGCACGATGGGTATGCCGCAGAGCACGATGGCCACCCACGCCGCGTCGAACGGCAGGGACAGAAGGTCAAAGATACTCACCACCAGCGCCACGCCGGAGATGGCCAGCAGCGTAATTTCCTTTTTGATGCCACCCCACTCCAGAAAAGCTTCCGTTTTTTGCACCAGCGTCCTCATACGCGCCTCCTGCAATATACTTATAGGGGTATACCCATACTATAGCATTGCGGAAAAAGCCTGTCAAGCGCAAGGGTTGCCGGTTTCCGTTCATATGAAGATAAAGAAGCGGGCGTTGCCGCCCGCTCCAGACCGTTGAAAAATCCCTGATTTTAGAGAAAGTCGCGTTTCTTGGGCCCTTCAGGCGCTCGCAACGCTCGTAAAGAATGCTGCGGCATAAGGCTTTGGGGCTCTGCCCCAAACCCCGGCAGGGGGATGAT
>OLOW01001171.1_pt1 | contig 18266 bp, 14 predicted proteins | sample 1672801 | NCBI WGS metagenome assembly OLOW01 (sample SAMEA3136725, study PRJEB25190) | human gut metagenome | biome: human gut; feature: human-associated habitat; material: faeces | place: Austria | collected 2013 | reverse complement strand
ATTCGCGATTACTAGCAACTCCGACTTCATCCACCAGGACGGAACTGGCAATGGTCCGTTTGGGAGCCAGCAGTTCCTGACGGGCATATTCCTCGCCCCGGGAGCACAGGTTCCCCGTTACTTTTTCCAGTACCGGTTTTCCTTCCCGGATTTCATAATCCAGCTGCAGGGTGCACCCATTGGGGCAGACGATGCAGGTCATTTCCTTATTCATCCAGGCTCACCTCGATTTCTCCCTCTGCTGCCATTTCCCTGCAGGGAACCGTCAGTTCAATCATATTGGCCGGCAGCGCATTGACGATTTTCTTTCGGGCCAGTATCCGTTCTCCCTGTTTCACCACCAGCCGGGCATTCCGCTGAGGCTGCCGGACCCGAAGGGACAGCCGGAAATCCCGTTTTCCGCTGACCCGCTGGGGTACCGTATGCCCGATGTTCCGACCGCAGCGCACCGGGATTTCCGCCTCAGGCAGACCGGCTTCCAGGTACTGTCTGATTCCTTCCGCCATCCCTTCCGCTTCCAGGGAAACAAAGTCCACCAAGTCATGGACATGGAGCACGTTCCCCGCAGAAAACAGGCCGGGGACCGTGGTCTGGCAGAACTCGTCCACCAGGGCTCCCTGGGTGTGGGGATCCAGTTCTGCTCCGGCTCCCAGGGTCAGTTCATTTTCCGGGATCAGCCCCACAGAAAGGATCAGGGTATCGCAGGGGATTTCCTTCTCGGTGCCGGCAATGGGCCGCAAATGGCCGTCCACCTGGGCCACCACCACGCTTTCCAGCCGGTCCCGGCCCCGGATATCCGCCACCGTATGGCTGAGATACAAGGGGATATTGTAATCATGGAGACACTGTTCGATGTTCCGGGGCAGCCCGCTGGGGATGGGATTGATTTCATAGACCCCTTTCACATGGGCCCCTTCCAGGGTCAGCCGACGTGCCATGATCAGGCCTATGTCCCCGGACCCCAGGATGACGATTTCCTTCCCGGGCATCCGGTTCTGCAGATTGATGTAGGCCTGGGCCACACCGGCTGTCAGCACCCCTGCCGGCCGGGTCCCCGGAATGGCCAGGGCTCCCCGGGTCCGTTCCCGGCATCCCATGGCCAGTACAATGGCCCTGGCCTGGACCAGCACCATGCCGTCTTCATGGGCCGCATAGACTTTATGATCCGGCGTAATCTGGATCACAGTGGTATCCGTCACAAAGGGGATCTTCCGCTCTTTGACCTCCTGGATGAACCGGTCCGCATATTCCGGACCGCTGAGGGTTTCCCCGAACCGGGTCAGTCCGAATCCGTCATGGATGCACTGTTTCAGGATCCCTCCCAGCTGGTGTTCCCGTTCCAGGATCAGAATGTCTTTGACTCCCAGGTCATACAGCCGCACCGCTGCCGCCAGTCCGGCAGGCCCGCCGCCGATGATGACCACGTCCGCCTGGCGGAAGGACTGCCCTTTCTCCGCTTTTTTCACTGCTTCCATGCTTCATTCCTCCCCCTGTTTTTCAGGCCGCACTTCTCCCGTGAACAGCCATCCGCCTTCCCGCTGGTACCGCAGTTCTTCCGGTGCCATGCCCAGTTCCTGTTCCATCAACTGGGTGATCCGGGTCTGGCAGTAACCGCCCTGGCACCGGCCCATCATGGAACGGGTCCGGTTCTTGATGCCCGTCAGGGTATGGACCCCCAGCGGGTTGTGGATGGCCTGGAGGATCTCTGCCCGGGAAACATTTTCACACCGGCAGAATACCTGGCCGTAATCCGGATTTTCCCGGATGGCTTCTTCCTTTTCTTCCAGGCTCATCTCCGCAAAACGGCGGATCGGTTTTCTCACCGGGTCGAAATCCTGTTTTTGGGCAATGGACCGGCCCTCATTTTCCGATTCTCCCACCAGGATGGCCGCCACTCTCCGTGCCAGGGGAAGTGCTGCCGTGACCCCGGGAGATTCGATGCCCACCAGGCTGACCGTATGGGGAATGGACGGATCCGTCATGATCCGGAAATCCATGGGTTCTTTGGTGACAGGATCACAGTTCCGCCAGCGGATGCCTACAAAGTTCCGGATGAAATACTGCCGTTCCATTTTTTTGAACATTTTCCGGCCATCCTGAAACAGCCGGTCCAGGCTCTGCTGCTGGTTGGCATAATCTTCTGGTCCCTCCGTGGTATACCAGTCCGGCCCCACCAGGATATTCCCGTCCACCGTAGGAGTGGCATGGGTCACGAAACCGCCCCGGTCATTGGGTGCCGGGTACACCGGGGTCTTCAGGAAAGCCCCGGCCTTTTTATCCAGCACGTAATATTCTCCCTTGGTCCCGATCTGAGGGACTTCCGGATACCCCATCAGCTGCCCGATTTTCACCGCATAGGCTCCGGCACTGTTGATCACCCAGCGGCTGCACACCATGCCCCGATTGGTGACAATCTGATATACCTTTCCTTTTTCCGTCCGGCCCAGCACCTGCTGCTGCCGCGGACCATCCAGGCCTTCAATGCCGATCACCCGGGATCCGAACGAAAACCTGGCCCCGTTTTTGCAGGCATTTTCCGCCAGCCCGATGGTATACTGCATAGGGTCCAGGATACCGGAAGCCGGTACATACATGGCAAAATTTCCTCCTGCATTGGGCTCGATCCGGTGCATTTCCTCCGGATCCACCATCCGGATGCCCCGAACCCCGTTGGCTTCCCCATTGGCCTTGAACCGGAGGATGTTCTCCCGGTCATGGTCCGTAAAGCCCACTACCAGCTTGCCGGTCCGTTTAAAGGGGACCCCCAGTTCGGCGGCCACCTGGTCGAATTCCTGGTTTCCTTCCACGGAACATCTGGCCCGGAGAGTCCCCAATTTATAGGTGAACCCGGCATGGAGCATCCCCGTATTCCGGCTGGAATTCCCGGTTGCCACATCCAGTTCCTTTTCCAGCACCAGGATCTTCAGATCGTACCGGGACAGTTCCCGGGCTATGGCACAGCCCACCACACCGGCACCAACAACAACTGCATCATACAATTCCATTTTCCATCTCTCCCATCAGAACAGAATACCCTTGGCAGTCAGGCATACGGCAATCACAAAAATCAGCCACAGCGGACCGCCAATTTTCACATAATCACTGAATTTATACCCGGCCGGCAGGATCTGCATATTCACCGGTGTCCCGATCGGCGTGGCGATGGCCATGTTGGAGGCAATGGCAATCAGGATGATGAACGGTGCCGGACTCAGACCCATGCGCTGGGCCAGAGGGATATAAATAGGGGCCAGCATGGCGGATACCGCCACATTGGACATGAACAGGGTCAGGAAGCTGCCCAGGACGAACATTACGCAAAGGATGACCTGCAGAGAGGCATCCTCCCCGCCAAAGAAGGCCAGGGTCTGTTCCGCAATCAGCTTTCCGGCACCGGTCTTCTTCAATGCCACCCCCAGGGTAGCGATAAACCCCACCGTCAGCAGCACATCCCAGCCTATATTTTTTAACGTGGTCTTGTAATCAATGGTCTTCGTCACAAACAGGATGGACGCTCCAATCAGGGCCACATTGGCAATGTTCAGGTATTTGTTGAACGGGGCAAATCCACACAGGATGAATCCCAGGATGCACAGCAGCAGGGTGAATACGGAAATCACCTGTTTCCGGGTGGATGCCTGAGGCACATTGTCCAGTTCTTCTGAACTCTGGGCAAATACATTGCCGTCATCAAAATGGGGAGAGCCGGGCTTCAGGGTTTTCTTGGTGATGGTATACCCTATGGTAGCGAAATACAGGACCATCAGTGCATCCACCATCCACATGACGGACGTCATATCGAATACACCCATACCGGATTCAAACCCAGGCACCTGCATCAGGAAACTGTTGGCCGTATTCTGGGAAGTGGACCCTACCAGGGTGGTGGCCCCGCCCACGATACAGGCAATGCCGGCGGGCATGATCACCATCTTGGACCGGATTTTCCCCTTGGAACCGGCAGCCACCGCCGCAATGATAGGCATCCACATGGCAATGCAGCCCGAATCGCTCATAAATGCGGACATCAGGGTACAAACCACAACCACCATCACGGTAAAAATCCGCTCGCTCTGGAAGATTTTCATCTTGCTCAGGGTAATCCCGATTTTCTGGGCCACCCCAGTCTGGAACAGGGCATCCCCCACAATGGTCATCCCGGCAATCATGTACACCGGAGCTGTCCCAAACCCGCTGTAAATGGCGGACAGCTTCACACTGGGCAGACAGATTCCCATGGCCAGGGCACACAGCACTGAGGTAAGTGCCATGGGAAACACCCGGCCGATGAACAGGATCATGGTTACCACCGCAATGATCAGGCAGACTGTAATTTCACTCATGTTACCGCTCCTTCCCCATTTCGCAAAATCTTTTCCGCTTGCTCCGCCGTTCCGGCAGAGCCATCTGCCTGTCATCATAGAGTATTCTGAATTTTACCGTCAATTCATTTGAAACATCCGGCGAGGATTTGCCAATCGGGCGGAAAATACGGATACGATTCCGCAGTTTTTCCCTGGAATTTACAAAATGCTCTTTCTGGCGTATGATGGAATTAACTTCATTTTTCAGGAAGGAAGCTCATGATGACACACTGTCTGTATTATGCCTACTGGGGCGATCACAATGTGAATCCCCGTCCCCATCTCCATGACCAGCTGGAAATTTACATCAGCCTGAACAATATTGGTGATTTCTTCCTGCAGGAAAAGAAATATCCGCTGCAAGTAGGCAGTCTCTTCCTGATCCATCCTTTTGAAATCCATCACGGTTTCTGCGGTGCCAATGAAACCACCAACCGCTATGCCATCCGGTTTCCTTTGGGAATCCTGAAACAGCTTTCCACGGCCGATACCGATCTGGAAACCCTGTTCCGGACCGCGCCCCAGTCCATCCAGCTGACCCACCAGGAACTGGCCCAGGTCAGCGGACTGATGGAAGGGTTGCTCCAGCCGGCTCCCAACCGCTTTGCCCAGGATATCCAGCAGAACCTTCTTCTTTTCCAGTTCATCCTCATCCTTGCCCGCATCCTGCACACCAGAGAGCCGGCCCGGCAGCCCGGTTCCGGAGAATACAACGGCCTGGTCCAGCAGATCCTCCAGTACATCCATGGCCACTACCGGGAAGAAATTTCCCTGGAAGAACTGTCCGCCCATCTGTATGTGAGCAAATCACGGCTGTGCAAAGTGTTCCGGGAGCACACCGGCTTCACCATCGGGAACTATCTGACCATGTACCGGCTCCAGACAGCCTGCTCCCTGTTGGAAAAAGGTGAAAAAGTAAAGGAAGTGGGCAAAGCCGTCGGGTTCCGGACCTATACCCACTTTATCCGCACATTCACCAGCAAACTGGGCCAGCCGCCCAAAAAATTCATCCGGGAGCATATGTAAAAGGGGGCTGTTGCTCACGCAACAGTCCCCCCTTTATTCCTCCAGCATCAGCGTTCCGGAAGCATCGAAGGGAACCTTCTGATACGCTCCGGCCAATTCTCCCTTACGGGGATCCAGGCTCTCCGCCAGGGCCCTGGTGGACCAGATATGGCGCAGGTCACCGCTGCTGTTGATGATGCAGAGTTTCAGGTCTTCCGGCGCAATCCGTCCCGCCGCCTTGATACAGGCTTTGAACACCAGCTCATCCGTATCCATGGTGGGCGGAATCCGGGCCGTGAAAGGTTTCATACCAGTAAGGGCATTCACCACCGTCATCTTTTCATCCACTGCATCCCGCAGCCGCCGGCTGATGAAATCCCCCATACCGATGCCATTGCCATTTCCTTCCGACTTGGCCGTCAGAGACAGGATGCCCAGTTCCGTTACATCCGGACCCACATTGGGCCGGTTGTTGATGGGCCGTCCCACCACCGCCGGATCCATCCCCGTCCCGGAGATTTCCTTGCCCAGTTTCCGGCAGATCAGTACATCCATATGGGCAAAGGGAATCCGGGGCACCATTGTCTTCGCCCGTTCCAGGATTTTTGGTTCCTCCTCCCGGATTTCCTCTTTTTTCAGCACATAGACGTCAGCCAGCTGGTCATACCCGTTTTCTATGGCAGCGATCCCGCCCACCACTTTGGCATGGTCCAGGGCAGTCAGTCCCACCCGGGCCATATTGTCATTGAGATAATCCGTCCCCAGACTATGGGTCATGGCCGCCCCCACATGCTTGGCCAGACCGATGGCCAGCATCTTCACCAGACCGCTCTGGTACCGTCCATAAATGGACGTATGGGTTTTCACCCGGTTCAGCAGCAGGATGCCGTCTGCCTCCCAGGCATTTTTGTCCAGATACACGGGCAGATCCAGTTCCGTCCGGGCAATCTCCACCACCTCCATACTGGAAATGATGGGGGCTCCCACACTGTCTTCCGTAATGCCCAGATTCCGCAGCACTTCCACCTGGCCCTCTGCCGTAGCTCCCCCATGGCTCCCCATGGCCGGGACGATGAAAGGCACAGCACCCTTTTCCTTCAGATACCGGACCGCAGCCCGCATCAGAGCCACATAATCCGCAATGCCCCGACTGCCTCCCGTGATGGCGATCCGCTGCCCCGGAAGCACCGGCAGATTCTTCTCCCGCAGCCGTTCCAACAGCGTTTCTTCCGGTTTTTCCAGCCGGGTCCGGTCAAAGATCGTCCGGATCTTCACCACCTCCGGGATTTCATATCCCTTCAGCATATCTTCCAGTGAACTCATGACAGTTCCTCCTTCCTGCAAAATTCCGATTCCACAGCAGGTCCAGTATACCATGGAAGAATTTTCCGAAAGTACTGTGACCGGGGAAAATCCTGACAAATCGTGCAAAAAAGCTGTGGAAGCAGCCAGTCCCCAAGGGGTCCCTGCTTCCACAGCTTTTCTATTTCTGCCTCATTCCGTAATCACTGCCACGCATTCCACTTCCACCAGGCCTCCCAGAGGCAGCCTGCCGATCTGGACACAGGATCGGGCGGGGAATCCTTGCTTGAAATAAGACTGATAGATTTCATTGACTTTGCCAAAATCATTCATATCCTGCAGAAAGATCGTTGTCTTGACGATCTGATCATAACAGGAACCGGCCGCTTCCAGAATGGCGCCCAGATTCCGCATGGAACAATGCGCCTGTTCTTCCAAGGAAGCCGGCATTTTCCCTGCCGCCACATCGATGCCCAACTGACCGGAAACGTAGACAGTGTCCCCGGTTTTGATTCCCTGTACATAAGGCCCCACTGCTGCCGGAGCTTCTGGGGTATTGATGATTTCTCTCTTCATCATTTGATCACCTCTTTGCCTTTCTTCCGCAGGACCGTCCCATTCCGTCTGCCGGTATGGTTTCCTTCCGACACTTCCAGTACCCCGTTGACCATGACGTATTCAATGCCTTCCGGATACTGTGCCGGATCTGTGAAGGTCCCTTTGTCGATGACCGTGTCCGGATTGAAAACGGTGATGTCCGCATAATTTCCTTCTGCAATCTGTCCCCGTTCCTTGATATTGAAGGCATCTGCCGGTTTGCCGGTCATTTTGTACACAGCCTGTTCCAGGGTCAGTGCTTTTTCTTCCCGGACGTATTTGCCCAGGACTCTTGGAAATGCACCATAGACCCGGGGATGGGGTTTGCCGCCCAGCAGCCCGTCCGTGCAGACGTTCATTTCCGGACGTTTCATAAAGAGCTTCACATGGTCTTCCGTCCCATAGAAGTCCACCATCCCTACGGCATTTTCTTCGTCCCGGAGCAGATCAAAGGTGGCATCATAAGGGTCCTTTTGCCGCAGCTCACCCAACTGGGTCAGGGAAAGCCCCACCGCATCCTTGTTTTTCTCCGTCTTTACACTGGTGACATAGATATTGTCCAGCCCGGCGAAATCCACAAAATTGTCCCAACCGGGAATCCCGTGCTCAATATCATAGACCATCTTTTTTCGCAGTTCCGGATCATTCAGCCGTTCGATCACCTTGTTGGTGCCGCCGTCATGGACCCAGGGCGGCAGGATGACCCCCAGCATGGTACTGCCGGCCACATAGGGATACTGGTCATAGGAAACATCGATGCCTTCTTTTTCGGCTTCTTCCAGCAGCTGCACCATCCCGTCGATTTTATCCCAGTTTTTCCGGCCGCAGACCTTGAAATGGGAATAATGGATCTTGACCCCAGATTCTTTGCCGATCCGGATCACTTCTTTCATGGAATCCAGGATGGTATCCGCTTCACTGCGCTGGTGGATAACGAACCGGCCGTCATATTCAGCAACCACTTTGCACATTTCCACCACTTCTTTGGTCTCTCCGTATGCACAGGGCATGTAGATCAGACCGGTGGACAGCCCGATGGCTCCGTTTTCCATTTCCCGGCGGACGATTTCCTTCATTTTTTCCAGTTCCGCTTCGGTAGGCTGCCGGTTGTCCAGTCCCATGGCTTCCATCCGCACATTCCCGTGAGGAACCAGGTAGCATTCGTTGGGACCGGGCTTCACCCCTTCGATCATTTTCAGATAACCAGCAGTGTCTTTGTAGTGATAATCCACCTGGTCACTGTCCCCGTCCAGACCGGCCAGATTTTTCCGCCAGGGGCTGATGTACTGTTCCGGCAACGGCGCCATGGAGATACCGTCCTGCCCCAGGATTTCCGTGGTGATGCCCTGCATGACCTTGGGCTTCACTTCCGGATCCACCAGGATCTGCAGGTCACTGTGGCTGTGGGTGTCGATGAAGCCCGGTGCCACCGCCAGCCCTGCCGCATCAATGACTTCCATGGAAGGATCCGGAGTGACTTTCCCGATTTTTACGATCCGGTCTCCTTCAACCAGGACATCTGCCTGATAGGGCTTGGCCCCGGTTCCATCCACTACCATTCCATTCTGAAATAAAATCTTTGCCATGGATCTTCCTCCTCTTTCATTCCTGATCCAGCTGAATTTCCGGAGCTGCCGGTACACCATTGGCTCTCTGGAAATGCGATACCACAAAAATCACGATGAATGCCACCAGTCCGCCAGGGACCACGGCGCTGAGCCCATAGGGAGAATGGAGCCCATAGATCCAGTAAGCGGCTACAGCCGTCCCGGAGAGAATGGACCAGAAACCTGCACTCTGGGTCACATTCTTACAGAAAAGTCCGCAAATAAAAGCGGCAAAAGGCCCGGCACTGCGCAGTGCGAAACAGCTCATCATCACGGCGATGATATTGGAAGAGGTCAGTGCCACTCCCAATCCGACCAGACCCACAATGGTCATCACCACTTTGGACACCCAGATTTCTTTCTTGTCATCATGGACGCCATGCATGATGTACGGGCGGTACACATCATTGGTGAACATGGTTGCCGTCCCGATCATATTCCCAGAAGCCGAGTCCATTTTTGCGTTCTCCTTTCGCACAACCGCCGGAGCAAAGCGCATGGTGGCATCCGCCAGGGCATTTTTCTGGGGCCCGGCCGCATACCCGTCGATACAGGTGTAGGCCATCAGCCCGATAATGGCCGGAACGATGGCATAAACAGCGGACAGCATCCCCGTGATTACGGATCCCACTTTGGCCGTACGCCCGTCTTTTGCCGAACAGTAGGTCTGTACGATTTCCTGCCCTGTGGGAAAAGTCATGCAGTACATGGCGATATACCCTATGATGGTGGGCAGTCCGATTTTCGTCATGCTCAGGAGATCCATATTCTGTCCCTGAGACCCCTTAATGGCAGCAGCTTTGGCAAACAGTGCGCTGAATCCGCCCACTTCCGGATTTTCCGCCATGACGAACATGGCAATGGCCATCCCGATGGTGATGAACAGCACATGCATCATGTTGGCCGCCGCCACAGACGCAAACCCTCCGATCATCGTATAAACGATGACCACGCCAGTAGTGACAATGGCTGCGGTCTGGAAGCTCAGCCCGGTGATTACATTGATGATGGAAGCCGTTGCGATGATCTGTGCCCCGGTAGCCATAAACAAGGCCGTAATGGAAGTAAAAGCGGTCACAATATGGGAAGGTTTCCCATACCGGGTCCCGATGATCTGCGGAACCGTGGAAGCAGCCGCACGCCGGAAGTAAGGGGCAATGAACGACACAAGGATGAAACCGATCCCCCCGGCGATTACATACCAGCTGGCAGACAGACCATACTGATACACATTGGTCGCAATACCAGTGGTACTGGCCCCGCCGGTATTGGCCGCAAACAAGGTTCCTGCCAGAGCCAGGGGACCAAGGGATTTCCCGGCCATCAGGAAGTCTTCATTGCTTTGAGAAGCTTTTTGTTTGGCTTTCCGTTTGGAAACCACCAGGCCAATTACAATGGTCATTGCCATATAGAGGAGAATGATCATCAGGGCCGTTATCTGCTTAGAACTCATTTTTCCATCTCCTTCCAAAACGACAGCCTGCGGAATCCTGGCAACCATCCGCTCTGCAGCATCCGCAGGCTGGACTCTCTCTTATTTCATCAGAGCTTTCATCACTCCGTAATAGCAGTCCGTCACTTTGATCAGCTGATCCACTTCCACGTATTCGTTGACTGTATGGGCCAGATTTTCCTGGGACGGTCCCAGGCCAAAGGTCTTGATGCCTGCCTCTCCGGCATAATGGCTGCCGTTGGTGCAGAAATTGTACTGGGTCACTTCCGGAGCATACCCCCGTTCTTCCAGTTCCTGTTTCACGGCCTGGACAAAATCAGCATCCTTGGCATACAGCCAGCCCGGGAAGAACCGTTCTCCTTCGATTTCCGCACCGGTGTAGCATTTTTCTTTCCCCACCGCATAGGAAACCTTCACTTTCAGTTCAGGATCTTCCGCCATCAGTTTTTCCAGCAGTTCCTGGATGGGTTTCAGCACTCTTTCCTTGGTTTCCCCCACCAGCAGCCGGCGGTCATAGGAGGCCTTGCAGTATTCCGGAACCACGGAAGCACCGGGATACGGTTCAGATTTGATATCCACCAGCTCCAGGATTCCTTTGCCCAGGACAGGATGTTCCGGCGGCACCAGGGTACGGATGGCCTGGATTACCCCGGCCATTTTATAAACGGCGTTGATGCCTTTTTCCGGATTGGCACTGTGGCAGGGTTTCCCAAAAGTTTCCACCACAATTTCCGCACGGCCCCGCTGTCCCACTTTCAGATTGCACCGGGAGGCTTCCCCGATGACCACGATATCCGGCTTCACATAGTCACTGATGGAACGGGAAGCCACTCCTTCAAAACATTCTTCGTGGACCACCCCGTCCACATAGATTTCTCCGGCAAAACCCCGGTTGGTGTCTTTGGCAAAGGCAATGGCGGCTGCCGTATACCCGGCAATGGCTCCCTTCATGTCCGTGGTTCCCCGGCCATAGATCTTTCCCTCATGGATTTCCGCTCCAAAAGGAGGATGGATCCACTCTTTTTCATTGGTCACCGGCACCGTATCCATATGACCATCGAACAGCAGCTTTTTGCCCGGACGTTTGCCCTTGATGCAGGCAATGAAATTCCCGTATTTGTCCACATGGATGGAATCAAATCCATTGGCTCTGCAGACTTCCTCCAGCACTTTGGCAGGCCCGTCTTCATGGCCGGAATAACTCTTCTGCTGTACCAGTTTCTGACATAAAGCGATGGCCTGTTCCTGGGTTTCTTTATTGATCATTTTGCATTCCTCCTGTAACTGTATACTGTTATTTTCTGGGATACGTTCCATCCCAAACGATGTGCCGATAATTTTCCTGATCCGTTGCTCCTTCCGTGCTGAAGAACAGGATGCGGGAATCCTGATCCAGCTGAAGCTGTTCCTTCAGAGAATGGAGTTCCGGATTCCGCAGGATTTCACTGACCGCCCCAAAGGCAGCGGCTCCGCTTTCCCCGGAAATCACCCGGGGATCCCCGCCTGCCGGATTGCCCAGGATCCGCATTCCCTGGGCGGCAGCATAATCCGGGCAGGAGAGAAAGAAATCTGCATAATCCTTCAGGACCTGCCAGCCGATGCTGCAGGGTTCCCCGCAGGCCAGTCCGGCCATGATTGTCCGCATGGATCCGGTGACCGGATGGAGTTTTCCGTCATGAGCCCGGGCGGTCCGGAAAAGACAATCGGCCGCATTGGGTTCCACAATGGCAATGATGGGTTTTTCCGATCCATACAGAGAGGAAAACAGTCCGGTAATAGCGCCTGCCATGGATCCGACCCCTGCCTGGAGAAAGATATGGGTGGGCTTTTCCGGCAGTTGCTCATAGGCTTCCAGTCCCATGGTCCCGTACCCCTGCATAATCCAGCGGGGGATGGATTCATACCCTTCCCAGGCCGTATCCTGGACCATGACCCAGCCCTTTTCCTCGGCCTGCCGGTTGGCCAGGCGGACTGCATCATCGTAATTCAGATCTGTAATGGAAGCCTCTGCCCCTTCAGCCCGGATATTCTCCAAGCGTTCCCGGGCGCTCCCTTCCGGCATATAGACCACCGACTTCTGCCGGAGCTGCCGTGCCGTCCAGGCTACCCCCCGGCCATGGTTTCCGTCCGTAGCCGTCACAAAGGTAATGTCTCCCAGTGCTTTGCGGGAAGCTTCCGCAGTCAGGAACCTGTAATCCACTTCCTCCATGGGTTTTCCCAGCCGGTCTGCCAGATAATGGCCCATGGCATAGCTTCCGCCCAGAACCTTGAACGCATTCAGCCCGAACCGGTAGGATTCATCTTTTACATAAATATTTCCTACCCCCAGTTCCCTGGCGGTTTCCTGAAGACAGGCCAGAGGCGTTTCCTGATAGACAGGAAAACTCTGATGGTAAGCTTTGACCTTTTCTTCCACCGGCTTGCTGAGAAAGGTCAGATCTGTTTTCTGTGTTCCATGGTCCAAAGCGACCATGGCAAATTTCTGTTCCATATGACGACCCCTTTCTGTTGATTCGCCTTTATATATTGCAAATACCGTGCCAACTTTTTTCGTTTTTTCTCCACACAGAAAAAGCACAGATAAATTCCGGGATCTCCCCCGTCTTTATCTGTGCCAGATGCAATTTTCACCCCGCCTGTCACTCTGCAGGCGTTTTATTTTTATCATTTTGATAAGCATTTCTTCTCGTTTTGAGAAAATTTCTCATTATAAGAATTTCTATTTTACAGTCCGTACTGCTGGATCTTCCGGTACAGGGTTGCCATCCCGATACCCAGTTTCCTGGCCGCCATGGCTTTCCCGGCCGTATGGTTCCCGCATTGGAGAAGGGCCTGCCGGATGGCATTCTTTTCCAATTCCCGCAGAGAAAGGATCTGTCCCGCCCCGGTTTGTTTTCCAGGACCATTTTCTGTCGGCGCCGCTGCTTCCCGGCTCCCGGTACGGATATCTTCCGGCAGCATGGAGACATCCAGCGTCCCATCCTCGCCCATGAGATTCACCATGTATTCCACCGCATTTTCCAGTTCCCGGACATTCCCCGGCCACCGGTACCCCTTCAGGGCATCCATGACCTCTTCCGTGAGACGAGGTGCCTTTTTCCCGAATTTCCGGGCAAACCGCTGACTGTAGAAAAGGGTCAGATCTTCGATATCTTCCAACCGTTCCCGCAGAGGAGCCACCCGCAAAGGGATCACATCCAGACGATAGTACAGGTCTTCCCGGAATCGCTTCTCCCGGACCATTTTCTTCAGATCCTTGTTGGTGGCCGCGATGACCCGCACATCGATATCCATCAGCTGATTGGATCCGATCCGTACAATCTTCCGTTCCTGGAGCACCCGCAGCAGTTTGGACTGGAGATACAGGGGCATGTCCCCGATTTCATCCAGGAAGATGACCCCTTCATTGGCCAGTTCGAATTTTCCCATCCGTCCATTGGGATCCGCTCCGGTAAAGGCCCCCTTCACATAGCCGAACAATTCACTTTCCATAATGGATTCCGGGATGGCCGCACAGTTCAGGGCAATGAACCGCTTGTCCCGCCGGTCGCTTTCCCGCCAGATGGACGTGGCCACCATTTCCTTCCCGGTACCGCTTTCGCCGGTGATCAGCACCGTAGAGGTACTGCGGGCCACCTTGCTGATTTCTTCCTTCAGTTTCAGGGTAGCCGGACTGGAGCCCAGAATGCTGGTTTTGTCCACCGCCGGCAGTGCTGCTGTTTCAAAATACCGCTCTTTGATTTCCCTGCTGCGGTAAAAAATCAGGACGCTCTGGTAATCCCGGGTTGGCTGCGGCACCGGCAGATAGGTCCCCATGAGCCGGTACTGCCGTCCCAGGGCCGTCAGGCTGTATTCCGTATATTTGGCCAGATTATCCCCGGTGGCTTCCAGAAAAATCCGCTCGCCGGCCAGGTTGGGCGTTTCCAGTTGTTCCATGGCAGCCCGGTTGCAATCCGTCACCCGAAAATCCTTCCCCAGGATCAGGATTCCCTGCTGGATATGTTCCAGGGTGGCATTCAGGGTACTCAGCAGTGCTTCCCGCTGAAGAGCCCGTTCCCGCTCCATGGCTTTGACGGAAATGAAGTCGGCAATCTGTTCGATCAGTTCCAGGAACAGCGTTTCATTTTCCAGGATATGCAGTTTCTGTTCCCGGCTGCTTCCCACCAGGCCGATGACCCCGATGGGATGGCCTTCCGCCAGGATCGGCATGGCCAGTTCGATTTCTTCCGGACAGTTGAGGAAATTGGGACAGCCCTGGCAGACCAGTTCTTCCCCGGGCTGGTAAATGACCCTGCGTTTCCCGGTTTCCAGTACCTTCCGGTACACATGGCCTTCCTGGGCCATACTGGCATCCACCCCTGCCGCGAACATACCGGTCCCGGCGACCCGGTACAGGTTGTCGTCCACCACTTCCACATCCACCCCGGCGATTTTCGAAATGATCCCCGCGTAAGAAGCCACCGTCCGCTGGATGTTCCGGAGCCTGGACCGGATTTCGTCCCCTGCTTTTTCCATAGAGAATACGCTCCCTTCTCTTTCGCTGCCCTTATTCTACTGTTTTTTCTCAAAAAGAGAAAGGGTGCTGCTGCACCGCCCCCCGCTTTGTAAAATTTGCGTAATGTTTTTGTGAAACATATGTAAATCTCTTTCTCTTTTTCGTGTATAATAATTTTTATACACAAAAACTTTAGGAGGAGACTCATCATGTGGAAAAAATACCAAAGTATACCGTTGATCTACAAAATGGTAACAGGCATGGTGCTGGGCATCCTGGCCGGCTGGTCCATGGGACCTGATGCCGTCTGGTTCCAGCCGCTGGGGAAATTTTTCCTCACCTGTCTCAAATGCATCGCCATGCCGCTGGTCATCGTAAACCTGATCGCCGGCATTTCCAATCTGGACAGTCCGGAATCTTTCGGTCGTATCGGCGGACGGATCATCTTCTATTACATTGCCACCAGTGCCGTGGCCATGGTGGTGGGTATGGTCATTTCCCTGATCATCCAGCCCGGCGTCAACCTGCCTCTGGAAGGGACCTACAAAGGGGTCGTGGGTGAACTGCCCACCATCAGTTCCACTCTGCTGGCCCTGATTCCCGGCAACGTGTTCAAAGCCATGATGGAAGGCCGGTTCGACCAGATTGTCTTCGTCAGTGCCGTCACCGGCATCGCTCTCCTGCTGCTGCCGGAAGCTCCCCGGAAACGACTGGCCACTTTCTTCCAGGATATGTCCGACCTGATGGGAAAGGTGGTATCCATTGTGATGATCCTGGCTCCCTATGGGATTTTTGCCCTCATTGCCGTTTCCGTCGGCAAATACGGCAGCAAGATCTTCGGCACCCTGGCCAAATACATCGGCAGTGTGTACCTGGGGATCTTTGCCATGTGCTGTCTGTATGCCACCCTGGTATTCCTGTTCACCCGGATTACACCCCGGGAATTCTTCCGGAAAGCCAGCCGGATCATGGTCACCGCTTTCAGCACCTGTTCCAGCACCAGTTCCATCCCCATCAACATGGCCTGTGCGGAAAGCCTGGGCGCCCCTAAAAAAGTGTACTCCTTCACCATTCCTCTGGGTGCACAGATCAATAAGGACGGAACCTGCGTCTGCCTGACCACGGTATTTATTATGACGGCCCAGGCCATTGGTGCTCCGCTGGATCTGGGACTGATGCTGAAAGTGCTGATCCTGGGCCTGATCCTCACCACCGGCAGCGGCGCCGTGCCCAGCGGTATGCTGGTCATCCTGGCCATCCTGTTGGAAAGCCTGGGATTCCCGTTGGAAATCGTGGGTCTTGTAGCCGGTGTCCACGCTTTCAACGATATGGGCATGACCATGATCAACTGCCTGGGAGACCTGGCCGGAACGGTGATTGTAGGGAATGCGGAAAAGAAACGGATAAGTGCCTGAGAAAATGAACGGCCACAAAACAACACCATCCTGTTTGCCAATCAGGCAGACAGGATGGTGTTGTTTTGTCTGTATTATTTTGTAGAAGCCTCGATCAAAGCCTTAAAGAAGCCCATGCAGATTTCTGTATCACAGAATTTCTCTTTGTCCATGATGAATATAAAGAAGATCTTGCATACTTTTCCTACCATTTCCCTTACAATTTTCACTCACTTCACCATATGTTATACTTTATTCAGAATCTTCAATTTTATCTTCAGGAGGTCAAGCCATGCCATTTATTACAACCAATGACAATGTTTCCATTTACTACGAAATCCATGGAGAAGGAAAGCCCTTGTTTATGCTGCCCGGATGGACCTGTTCCACCAAATTCTGGAAATACAATGTGGACGAACTTGCCCGTCATTTCCAGGTTGTCCTGATGGATATGCGGGGCCATGGGGAATCAGAAAAAGTACTCCACAGCCACCGCATTTCCCGATATGCCATGGATGTAAAGAATCTGCTGGATGCCCTGGACCTGAAAGATGTGACAGTACTGGGTTGGTCCATGGGCGCCTCCATCCTCTGGAGTTATATCGAATTATTTGGAAACTACCGGATCGACAGCCTCATCTGCGTAGATCAGTCCCCAGCCCAATATGTGAAATCCGATTGGCCCTGGGGACAGAAAGCCTGTTTCGATGTGGAAACCTTCATGGAAACCTGTTTTGCGGCCAAAAGCGATCCACGGGGCGCCGCCGAAGGACTTGTCAGTGCCTGTCTGAAACACGCACCATCAGCAGAAGACCGCAATATGCTGGTGGATGAAATCTGCAAATGCCCTCCCTATGTGCGGATTGAAATCATGCGGGACCACACCAACCTGGACTGGCGGGATTTCCTGCCGCATATCAACATCCCCACCCTGGTCTGCTGCGCCCGGGAAAGCAAGGTCTTCGATGTACACGGAAGTGCCTGGGTCGGGGAACACATCCCCGGTGCCCAAACCGTAATCTTTGAGGCTTCGCTGACAGCATTTTTCTGATCGTCTGTCAGAAAGTTCCCAACCATCAGCGGAGTAATGTAGTCCCGCTGGCTCCGCTCATACATCTTATCGGTAAAGGAATCCGAGAAGGAACTGAGCCACTGGGAGAAGGGAATATCCTCCGGAGGCAGAACGTGGACTTCGGTGAGCACATAGGTTCCAGTTCCACGGCTGAGCAGCGGCTCCACAAAGAAGAATGCCGCTTCCACATTCTCACCGCCCAGGGAGATTGTCGTTTCAAAGGTTTGGTTGCCGTCCTCGCCGGTATAAAGTGTGCCGCTGCCGGGATCCAGCAAGCCGGCGTCCACATGCTGCTGGAAGGTCCAGCCATAGTGGCCATTGGGCGGCATCAGGGATTCCACATAGCTGTCGATGTCAACATCGGAAAAAGCGGAGGTATCACGGCCAAACCAGTGGACGATGAGCTTTAGATTATTGACGTCAGTGAGGGTAACTGCGGAATTCGGGAATCGGGTCCAGCTGTATTCTTCGGTATCCGGCTGCCCTAAGAGGTCAGTACAGGCGCGCAGCAGAGTATCAAGGTCGTAATAGCCGTCCTCATAGAAGATCTCTACCTGATCGAGTCCTTTGGTCAGCGCCAGATCGGTAAGGTGAAACTCATAAACGATCTTCCGGACCTCTGGGTGATCCCCGATGGGGGCCTCCACGGTGGCGCTGAAATTTTTTCCGCGCTTGGTCAGATAGAACTGATCCTCACTGTAGCCCAGGGATTGCATGATGCCCTCCGGTGTAATGCCCCAGGAGAGTCCATCGATACAGGCGTTTTCGCCGTCAAATGTTAGGGGAACATAGGGCTTTTCATCGGTCTCAGACAGAGAGGCTGTATTGACAGCAGAGGCGGATTCCTCTGCGACGCTCAGAACAGGTTCGGAGAGGGAAGCAGCAGGAGCCGAAGCGGCAGAATCAGAGCGGGCTGTTATGGTGCAGGCGGAAACAAGGAGGCCAAGCAGCAGGGCCAGCGGCGCCATCCAGGACTT
>OLOW01001166.1_pt1 | contig 18305 bp, 15 predicted proteins | sample 1672801 | NCBI WGS metagenome assembly OLOW01 (sample SAMEA3136725, study PRJEB25190) | human gut metagenome | biome: human gut; feature: human-associated habitat; material: faeces | place: Austria | collected 2013 | reverse complement strand
TATCTGGATAATGCTGAATTTGTTGCTGAAAACAGAGAACATCGTACATTTACAGGATATTATAAAGGGGTAAAAATTTCCGTAACTTCCACTGGTATGGGATGTCCTTCTGCTACAATCGCAGCAGAAGAACTGATGAATATTGGTGCAGAATGTTTGATCCGAATCGGAAGCAGTGCAGCGTTACAGGATGACATTAAAATCGGAGATTTGATGATTTCTACAGGTTCTATGAAAAATGAAGGGACAAGCCGCTTTTATGTACCGGATTGTTTTCCATCTGTACCGGATTTTGATTTAACTCGTGAGATTATTGATACTGCAAGAGAGATGCAGCCGCAGCTATCCGGAAAAGTGCATTATGGAATCAATGCTTCTGATGATGCTTTTTATGGTGAGACAGAGGAGTGGATTCAGAAATTATCCGGCTTAGGTTGCTTAAATGTAGAAATGGAAAGTTCTGCTCTTTATACAGTTTGTCACCGTAGAAAGAAACGTGCTGCTATGATCAGTGCAGTTTCTGGAAATCTGGTCACAGGTGATGTAATTTATGAAAATGTAAATGAGGGACTTGTAAAAGGTTGGGACGAAGAAATTAAGATTGTGTTAGAAGCAATTTATCGTTTCGAGCAAAAACTGCAGGCAGAAACTATTTAAAAGCCAATTCACTTTTAAAAGTTTTTAGCCCTTCAAATAGCTGCATTCTTTCGGGAATGCGGCTATTTGTTTTTTCGCTACTGGCAATCATTTGCAGATAGTAGCATTATTGTTAGATGTAGAGAAATTCGAAGATTGGAATGTTTGTGATGTTATGTCTTAACGACAATTGATCTGTTTGTATTAAGCTTTATGTGTATCTTCACAGGGCTTTTGAACCAGAACAGCTATTTGAACCGGACAGTAGAAGAACCACGCAATGGTCAGTGCTCATTGTACTTTGCAACCGACAGATGTAAAATCTATTTGTCCTCACTTTCGAGGATAGACGGATTTTTTCTTTTTTGTTATAATAAAATAAAAGAAAAGAACACATCGGATATGTCGCAAAAGGAAAGGGGGATGGTTTGATGCGGAAAATTGTGGTCGATATGCAGAATTTTCTGTTTGCTGATTCCATAGCGACCGCATTCAGAAATTCAGATTATGAGATCGATGTGATTCGTACGGAGTCTCCGAAGGATACGGTTGAATTGTGTCAGGTGTACAAACCATTTGTTCTTATAATGGAAGTGACAGGTTATATCCCGTGGAACCTCTGTGAGAGATTGAAGCTTCATGATGAAGTAAAGAAAATGTGTCCCCAGTGGGGACGAATTTACGAACCGATGAACAAATTGCACAGGAAACAGGGGACAGCAGAAATCAGATACACCGATATGTGCGTCTGACAAACCTTGTTCCTGAACTGCTTGAATTTGTTGATGAGGGGCGTATTAAAATGCGTCCTGCCGTAGAACTTTCTTATCTCGATGAAGATTGCCAGCGTGATGTGGTTGACGAAATCGACCTGAATGACGCTACCCCGTCACACGACCAGACAATCCGTATGCGAAAGTTATTCAACGAGGGCAACCTTACAACAGAAGCAATCCACGCTGTTATGTCTGAGGAAAAGCCGAACCAAAAGGAGAAAATCGTGTTGAGGGGCGACAGAGTAAGACAGCTTATCCCGAAAAACATTCCCGTCAGTCAGACGGAGGATTTTGTCTGCAAGGCATTGGAGCATTACAACAAGTTTTTGCGTAACCGTGCAGAGCGTGACAGCAGATAGCCTGTTTTACAGTTCCCCTTTCTCACACTCTAACCCCTTAGTTATACTTCTACCTACCGAAAATGATATATATTATCTCACTTGAATATAACTATCTCAAAGTATATGTCTATCTCTAAGGGGCAATCGCACAGTATGAACGGACTGGAGGTGTATGGTAAAATGAAAAATTAACGAAAAATCCGCATTTGTTTTTCGGCAGGTAAATCTTGTCGTAAGAGAAAATCCACAAAGGCACATCGTAGAGATACGGTGTGTTTTTCAATTTTTACAGGAGGAAACGCAATGATAAAGTCAAAATTCAAAAGAGTCACGTCGCTTTTCTTGGCGACCCTTATGTGTGTGACCACTTTTGCAGGCATTGGCTCGACAACAGCATATGCTGCTTCGGGAGAAAAAGCCGATGTTTATATGGTCGATTTCCCTCGTGATGGCGATGCTAATTACGATGGGGTATGGGGACACAGCAATTTGACCTTGAAAAATGGTTGGCATACCGGACGTTCCAATTTTACCAATCTTAAGGCTATTGGCTCATACTCAGGCAATGTTGCTTATTGTATTGAGCCGGGAATTTCGCTCAAGGTCGGTCAGACAATGAATAAGTATGACGAAAATTATTTTAATAACCTTGCATCCAATGGGGTTATTTCCGGAGATGAAATCCGTCTTTTCGTTGGTCGTATTTTACAGTATGGCTATCGTGGGACAATCTCGACATCTTGGAGGTCACAGAATGAAGCAGCAGCAAACAGCATTGCACAGGCTTATGCCACACAGCTTCTTATCTGGGAAACTGTTATCGGAGAGCGTGATGTGAACTTCAATCATGTATCAGCCAGTGGTTGCAGCAATGTGAAAGATGTCATCAATGCAAGGCATCCGCTCCGCAATAAGATTTTCAGTTATTACAACAGTATGGTGCAGAGTGTACAGAACCATGCGACCATACCAAGCTTTTGTAATAAATCATCCGGTTCGGCAAAGACAATAGAACTTGAGTGGAACGGAAGTAAGTACACAACTACCCTGACAGACTCAAACAATGTGCTGTCCAAATATAATTTCAAGGCAAGTATCAGTGGAGTGAACTTTTCAGTGAATGGTAACAAACTTACTGTTTCTATGGATACTGCACCGAGTAAGGAATTTACCATTACCGCAACGAAGAAAAATGCAGTCCGCAGAGGTGTGGTTGTATGGTCAGAGGGTAAACACGGTCAGAACTCCAGTGTGCAAGATGTTGTCAGCTATGCTCAGGAAGTGGCCGGGGACGGCTTTTCTATTCTTCTCTTACCGCAGGATGGGTGCCGTAGCGGCCATGAGCCACGCCAGCTCCTCCCCATCCAGATGGGGTGCGATGGCAGCCCGCACCTTCTCATGATAGGCGTTCAGCAGCGCCAGTTCCTCCTCCGACAGCAGGCTCAGCTCCAGCGCCGCCCGGTCAAAGGGAACCATGGTCAGCGGCTCGAAGTGCAGGAAGCGGCCATACTCGTTCTCGCCGTCCCGCTGCACCAGCTCCAGATTCTCATGGCGGATGCCGAACTGTCCGGCGGCATAGTAGCCGGGTTCATTGGATACCACCATGCCCTCTGCCAGCGCCGTGACCTTCTGGTTCTCCGGCAGCCGCCAGTGGAGCCGCTGCGGCCCCTCATGGACGCTGAGCACATACCCCACGCCGTGACCGGTGCCGTGGTTGTAGTCCATCCCCTGCTCCCACAGAGGCAGCCGGGCCAGAATATCCAGATTCTGCCCGCACAGGCCCTCCGGGAACCGGGCCGCCCCCAGCCGCAGATGGCCCTTCAGCACCACCGTATAGGCCCGGCGTTCCTCCTCCGTCAGCGGCCCCAGCGGGATGGTGCGGGTGATGTCCGTGGTCCCCTGCAAATAGTGTCCGCCGGTATCCGCCAGGCAGAAGCTGCGGGGCTCCAGCGGCACATCCGTCTCCGCCGTGGGTTCATAGTGGACGATGGCTCCGTGGGGACCGAAGGCCATGATGGAGTCAAAGCTTGGCCCCAGATAGTCCGGCTGCTGAGCCCGGAAGCTCTCCAGCTTGGCGGCAGCGCTGCACTCGGTGATGGGTTCCTTGCCCACATGGCCCTGTAGCCAGCAGATGAACCGGCACACCGCCACACCGTCCTTGATGTGGGCGGCCCGGAAGTTCTCCTGCTCCGCCGGGGTCTTCATGGCCTTCATCAGCTGCACCGGGCTGGGCCTGTCCAGCACCTTGGCCCCGGACAGACTCTGCAATACGCAGTAGTTGGCGGTGGCGCTGTCCGTCTGCACCGCCGTCCCTGCCGGGATGGCCCGCAGCCGGTCATAAATGCTCTCATAGGGGGCCAGTGCCACGCCGCAGGCCGCCAGCTTCTCCTTCAGCTCTCCGGACAGGATCTGCTCCTGCACACACAGGGTGGCCTCCTCCTGCCGCAGCAGCAGGAAGGACAGGAACACCGGCGTGCAGCGCACGTCGTCGCCCCGGAGGTTCAGCGTCCACGCCACCTCGTCCAGCGCCGTCAGCACCAGTACCTCTGCCCCGGTCTCCCGCATCTTCTCCCGCAGCAAACGCAGCTTCTCCTCACGGGTCAGCCCGGCGCACTCCGCCGGCAGCTCCCACACCGGCTGCGCCGACAGCGCCGGCCGGTCCGGCCACACGGCCCCGGCCAGATCCTGCTCATAGGCGAAGCGGACGTTCTTCCCCTCCAGCGCAGCGGCCATCGTCCGGGCAAAAAGACTGCTGACGGTGCGTCCGTCGAAGCCCACGATGCCTCCCTGCGGCACCCTCTGTGCCAGAAAAGCCCCGATGGTGGGAACGCCGGGCTGCCCCGCCCGCATCAGGTCGATGGTGCTCCCGGCCAGCTGATCCGCCGCCTGCAAAAAGTACCGTCCGTCCGTCCACAGGGCGGCGCTGTCCGGCAGCACCACCAGCGTACCGGCGGAGCCGGTGAAGCCCGACAGATACTCCCTGGCCTTAAAATAGTCACCCACGTACTCCGAGCCGTGGAAATCATCCGTTACCACCACATAAGCGTCCATACCCTGCTCCTGCATCCGCCGGCGCAGCAGCCGGAGCTTTTCAGCGCTGTTCATTGCGATTACCGCCTTTCATTTATCAGTTGGCCCTATTGTATCACACCGCCGGAAAAATGCAACGCCCCAGGGTCCGTTGCAAAATCTGCAGATGTATGGTATAATGCTGACAAAATCTCGTAAATATCCACCAAATCGTTTATATCTCCGTCGAAATTAGAGAAATTTCCACAAATCCGTGTATCCCGCAACTGAATTGTAACCTTTTGTAATATTTTAAGGGGGAAAATCGTGAACGCCGTTGGTATCATATGCGAATACAATCCCTTTCATCTGGGCCACGCCCGGATGCTGGAGGGCCTGCGGCGGCAGTACGACGCCCCCCTTGTATGCGCCATGAGCGGCAACTTCGTCCAGCGGGGCGATGCCGCCGTGGCGCGCAAGCACGCCCGTGGGGAGATGGCCGTCCACTGCGGCGCCGATCTGGTACTGGAGCTGCCCACCCCGTGGGCCATGGCCTCGGCGGAGCGGTTTGCCGCCGGCGGTGTGGCGCTGCTGGCCTCCACCGGCGTGGTGTCCCATCTGGCCTTCGGCAGCGAGTGCGGCGACCTGACCGCCTTACAGGCAGCGGAGGCGGCTCTCTCCCAGCCGGAACTGATGCCCCGCATCCGGCAGCTGCTGGCTCAAGGCATGGCCTATGCCCCGGCCCGGCAGCAGGCGGCGGAGGAGCTGGGCGCTCCCCCGCAGATGCTCTCCCGCCCCAACGACATTCTGGCCATCGAGTACCTGAAGGCCCTGCGGCGGCAGAAGGCTCCCATGGAGCCGCTGGCCGTCCTGCGTCAGGGTGCCGGCCACGACGGCACACCCTCCGGCGACACGGCCTCCGCCTCCTATCTGCGGACGCTGCTGCGCTCCGGCCGTACCGACGAGGCTCTCTCCTACCTCCCTGCTCCTGCGGCGCAGGTGCTGCGGCGGGAGCTGGCGCTGGGACAGGCCCCGGCAGACCTCTCCTATTGCCGCCGGGCCATTTTAGCCCGGCTGCGGCAGCTGCGGGAGGAGGACTTCCTCCCCTATGACGGCGGCAAGGAGGGCCTGTACCACCGGTTCTATCAGGCGGTACGCACCTCCTGCTCCCCGGAGGAGCTGCTGGAGACCGCCAAAACCAAGCGCTACCCCACCTCCCGGCTGAGGCGGATGCTGCTGTCGGCGTGGCTGGATGTCACGCCCCCGGCGGGCGGCATCCCCTATCTCCGTGTGCTGGCCGCCAATGGACGGGGCCGGGATCTTCTGCGGCAGATGCAGCGGCGGGGCGTACCGGTACTGACCCGCCCCGGTGACGTGTCCCGTCTGGGGCCTGCGGCAGAAGCTCTCTTCCGCCGGGAGGCCCTTTGGACGGACCTCTACGTCCTGACCTATCCCCAGGCCTCCCGCAGCGTCTGCGGCAGCGACTGGCGCACGAACCCCATCCTTCTGTGAGGTGAATCCCCCATGAAAAAGCTACTGGCTCTGGCCATGCTGCTGGTCCTGTGTACCGTCCTGACGGGCCTGCTGACCGGCTGCAAGGTCTCCGTCGCCAACACCATGATGACAGACGGCGTCCCGAAGGTGGCCGTGACCTCCCCGGACGTCCCTGTCATCTCCACGGAGTGGACCGAGCGGCAATATACCGTCAGTGAGCAGGACGAGACAGTGCTGCTCACCGCCCGATATCAGATCCCCGTGCTGACCCTCACCGGCAGTCCCGACAACAGCGACACCGCCGCCAAGAACCGGCAGGCCGCCGTGCAGCGCATCAACGACTGGTTCACCGACTGGCGGGATCAGCAGGTGGATATGCTGGACGAGATGGAGCAGATGGCCCGTGAGGAGTACGAGATCACCGGCGGAGAGCGCTGGAAAACCGAGGACTTTGCCTATCGGGATGAGGTAGGGATCTCCTGGTGGCAGAATGAACACCTGCTGTGCGTCACCCTGTCCTATGTCTCCTATACCGGCGGCGCCCACCCCAGCACCTGGCGGCAGGCCGTCTCCTTCGACCTCTCCACTGGCAAGACCGTGTCCGTCACGGATCTGGCCACCGACATCAACCAACTGGAGGAGGCCGTGTACCAGCTGATCCTCCGTCAGATCCAGGACAGCGGCGACACCTCCTATTTCAGCGACTACGACAAAACGGTGCTGGACTGGATCGAGCGCAGCGTGTTCTATAACGCCGATGGTGTGACCATCGTCTTCAACACCTACGACATCGCCCCCTATTCCGCCGGTGAGCAGACCTTCTTCATCCCCTATGATCTGGTGAAGCCCTACCTCAACGACTACGGCCTCCACCTGCTGGAGCTGGATACATAAAGCGCACAAAAAGTCAAAAACAGAGCGCCGATCCGTATGGACCGGCGCTCTGTTTCTTCTGTTTTCCTCACTCCGTAAAGTGAACATGGGAGAAGATATGATCCTGACAGAAGCAGTGATAGCCCACGCACTTGCTGCAATACCGGAACTGCAGATCCGGATAGTCCGTATCTGTGCGGCCGCACACGGCACACTTGTGGTGATACCCCTGCTGCTTCTGCTGTTGATGGACGGCCTTCTTGAAGTTCACCGTCTGCCGGGAGTGCTGATACTGCTGCCGCTGCGCCCAGCCCTGCAGGGTGGGCCATGCGAAGATCAGGAAGTTCAGCAGCGCCATGACCGGCAAAATCACGCCGCCCCAGTTCTGCACCAAAATGGCCCGAACGATGCTCACGGCGAACAGTCCCACATCGATGTAGGCCAGCCACTTCATCTTCACCGGGATGATGAACATCAGCAGCACCTGCGTATTGGGGAACAGCAGTGCAAAGGCCAGGAACATGGACAGGTTCACGTAGCTCGTCCCCGCCACCGCAAAGTTGCCGCCCGTAATGGCGCTGGCCAGCAGAGCGCCGATGACCGTCAGCAGCACGCCGCTCCAATAGTAGAGGTTAAACCGAGCCGTTCCCCACTCCCGCTCCAGCGTGGAGCCGATCCAGTAGTAGAAATACAGCTCCACCACCAGCCAGAACACACTGGTGGTACTGGGTACGAAAATGTAGGTGACGATGCGCCACACCTCACCCCGCAGCACCATCTGCGGATCAAAATACAGGAAGTTCAGGGCATTGGCGTTGGTGCCTCTGGTCAGCATGATCAGGAAAAACACCACCACATTGCCGATAACGATATAGCGCATCAGATCCGGCACGCCGAAGCGGGGATGCCGGGCGCAGAACCGGTCTGCGGCGTCATAGAGCTTTCTCAAGGGAAATTTCCTCCAAACACTTATTTTCATTCATTGTACCCCATTGTACGGAAAAAGTCATGACATTTTTTTGAATATTCCGGAGAAAATGCCGCAAGATCCCCCCAAAAGGCGTTGACAAAGTTGCGCCCGGCTGGTATACTTTATAAGCCGCTTTGAATGGGTAGAAGTTTCGGCTCCCGCAGCCGACGCCCCCGACAGCGAGTCCGTTATAAAGGAAAGGCAGGTGCAACAAGTAATGCAGGCAATTATCGTGACCGGTGGTAAGCAGTACAACGTTTCCGAGGGTGATACGCTTTTCATCGAGAAGCTGGACGTCAACGCCGGCGACGCCGTGGTCTTTGATCAGGTGCTGGCCATCGTGGACGGCGAGAACTCCAAGTTCGGTACTCCCGTGGTGGAGGGTGCCAAGGTGGACGCCACCGTGGTGAAGAACGGCAAGGGCAAGAAGATCCGTATCTTCAAGTACACCCCCAAGAAGGGTTACCGCAAACGGCAGGGTCATCGTCAGCCCTACACCAAGGTGGAGATCGGCAAGATCTCTTTCTAAGGCATGACGACCGTTACATTCCTCACGGAGGATGCACGCATCATCGGGTTTGACGTGCAGGGCCACAGCGGCTGGGGAGAATCCGGCGAAGACATCGTCTGCGCCGCCATTACCAGCGCCGTCCGTCTGGTGGAGGCCACCGTAAACGACGTGATGGGTCTGTGTGCTGCGGTAAAGGTGCGGGAAGCGGATGCCTCGATCTCCCTTCGGCTCCCCGGCGGACTGGCCAACACGGCCGAGTCCACCTGTCAGAATCTCCTGACGGGGCTGATGGTCTATCTGGCGCAGCTTCACGACGAATATCCCGATAACATTGAAGTTATGGAAGGCTGACTGCCCTCCTCTTCTCTACCCTTACAGAAAGGATGGTACTGAAATATGCTGAACATTGGTCTGCAATTCTTCGCCCACAAAAAAGGTATGGGCTCCACCAAGAACGGCCGTGATTCCGAGTCCAAGCGCCTGGGTCCCAAGCGTGCGGATGGTCAGCACGTTCTGGCCGGCAACATTCTGGTTCGCCAGCGTGGCACGCATATCCACGCCGGTGCCAACGTGGGCCGTGGCTCCGACGACACCCTGTTCGCCAAGGCCAACGGTGTGGTTCGCTTCGAGCGTCTGGGCAAGGATCGTAAGCAGGTTTCTGTTTACCCCGCCGAGTAAAAGAACCATATGAAAAGCACCGCCTGCGGGCGGTGCTTTTTTGTATCAAAATATGTGCGGCGGTCAGTCCTGCTCCTGAAATGCCCGGATATACGCCTCCAGGGCTTCGGCGGTTTTCTCCACCCCCAGGACGCTGGTGTTCACCGTCAGGTCATAGCAGGAGCTGTGGCCCCAGAACTTGCCGGTGTGGTGGTGGTAGTAGACCCGGCGGTGCCGGTCGGTTTTGGCCACCAGCAGCGCGGCCTTTTCCGGGGAAAGATTGTGCCGCTGCCGGATGCGCTTGATCCGATGGGTCAGGTCCGCCCGGCAGAAGATCCGCAGCAGGCCCGGCCGCCCGGCCAGGGCATAGTCGGCACAGCGGCCCACGAAGATGGCGGATTCGCCGCTGTCGGCGAACTGGCGGATCATGTCGAACTGCCGCTGGGCCACGTTGTGGGGGATGGAGTTGTCAAATTCGTTGATCTTGCGGCTGAGAATGCGGTTCACCGGCCGCTCGTCGTACTCCTGGGCCAGCCGCTGCATTTCCGGGTCATTTTTCCAGAGCTCGTCAATAAGCTCCCGGTCCAGCATCCGGATGCCCAGCCGCTGGCTCAGCAGGACCGCCAGGTCATGCCCGCCGCTGCCGTATTCGCGGCCAATGGTGATAAGAATCTGCTTTTTCATGCGAAAACATCCTTTCTGCACCCCGTCAATGGTGATGATTTGTCTATATTATACTGCCTTTGTCCGGATTTGTCACCTGATTTTTACGGATTCTGTACAGGAAAATGAAAATGTATAGATGAGGCCTCCGGATGGGGCGGAAAACTTTTTCATGGACAAAAGGGCCGGGCCGTGGTAGAATAACCTGAATGCATATGTCGAGCCGGGGGAGGAAACATAGGATGAGCGGAAAACTGATCGTATTCGAGGGCACCGACGGCTCCGGAAAGGCCACTCAGACGGCGCTTCTGTGCCGGGAGCTGGAGAGCCGGGGCGTGCCCTTCCGCAAGCTGGAGTTTCCCCGGTACAAGGAGGAGTCCTCGGCGCTGCTGCGGCTGTATCTCAGCGGGGCCTTCGGCACCGACCCGGCGGACGTCAATGCCTATGCCGCCGCCACGTTCTTCTCCGTGGACCGCTATGCCTCCTTCAAGCAGGACTGGGGCGGCTGGTACCGGCAGGGGGGGCTGGTCATCGCCGACCGGTACACCACCAGCAACGCCGTGCACCAGACCTCCAAGCTGCCGCCTCAGGAGCGGCAGACGTTTCTGGATTGGCTGTTTGACTTTGAATACCGGAAGCTGGGGCTGCCGGAGCCGGACCGGGTGCTGTATCTGGACGTGCCCACGGAGCTGTCGGAGCAGATGATGCGCCGCCGGGAGCAGCTGACCCACACCACCGCCGACATCCACGAGCGGGACGAGGCATACCTGCGGTCCTGCCGGGAGAGCGCCGCCATGGTGGTGGACTACGGCGGGTGGACCCGCATTGACTGCGCCCGGGACGGACAGGTCCGCTCCGTGGACGACATCCACCGGGAGGTCATGGAGCGGCTCCGTGACCTGCTGGAGGGCATAAAATAGGGAGGGAACGCCTGCGCGTCCCCTCCGGGCGAAGGTATGTACGGCCCTCAGCAGGAGCAGCAGCCGTCGCCTCCGTTGCCGCAGCCGCAGCGGGATCCGGTTCCGCTGCCGCAGCAGCAGAACACCAGCAGTAAGATCACGATCAGCCAGATGCAGGAGCAATTGTTGTTGTCAAAGCACATGCGATTCACCTCACTTGTTTCCTGTATGGGCTATTCTATGCCGGAGATGGCTCCGGCGTATCTTGTCCGGGTGTGCCCGGCGGAAAAAATAGAGAAAGGAACCGATCATATGTCCGATTATCAGAACTCCGATACGGCCAAATGGGATGCCCAGGAGGTCCGTAAGCAGGCTTCCGCCCAGGGGCCGAAGCCCAAGAAAAATCGCCGCCTGGGGTGGCTGGGCTATCTGGCGGGGGTCATCGTGGCCTCGTTCCTGCTGGCCGGTATCGGCTGGCTGGCTGTCAACGATGTGTGCGCCCTGAATAAGGCTCCTCTGACCGCCACCATCGAGGTGGAAAGCGGCGACTCCGTGGGGACGGTGGCCACCAAGCTGAAGAAGGCGGGGCTCATCAACTCCAAGCTGCTGTTCATGATCACCAGCCCCGTGTTCCACGCCAGCCGCTATATTCAGCCCGGCGTGTATGAGCTGAACACCGACATGGACTTCAACTGTCTCATCAAGTCCATGCAGCCCACCGGCGGCGTGGCGGCCACCGTTACCGTCACCATCCCCGAGGGCTACACCGTGGAGCAGATCATCCAGCTGCTGGCGGAGAACGACGTGTCCGACGCCGCCGCCCTGGAGGAGTCCGCCAAGAACCATGTGTTCGACAAGTTCGACTTCGTGGACAACGAGAATCTGGGCAGCATCAGCCGCCTGGAGGGCTATCTGTTCCCGGATACCTACGAATTCTATGTGAAGGAAAACGCCGACTCGGCCCTGAGCCGCCTGCTGGCCAACTTCCAGGACCGTATTGTGGACGATCCGGACCTGGCGCCGCTGATTGCCAACTCCTCCTACAGCCTGAAGGAGATCGTCATCATGGCCTCCCTGATTGAGAAGGAGACCGACGGCACCGACCGCACGCTGATCTCCTCCGTGATCCACAACCGCCTGGAGAACGTGGGCGAGACGGCCCACCTGCTGCAGATCGACGCCTCCCTGGTGTATGCCGCCGGGCGGGAGATCACCGAGGACGACTATCAGACCCTGGACAGCCCCTATAACCTGTATACCCACCAGGGCCTGCCCCCCACGGCCATCGCCAACGCCGGTAAGGCCTCCATCCAGGCCGCCCTGCAGCCGGACGATACCAACTACTATTTCTATGTGCTCAATCCCGATACCCAGCGGCATGTGTTCAGCCGCACCCTGTCTGAGCACAACGCCAATCTGCGGAAGTTCGGATGACGGCGGAGCGAAAAAAACCGGAGCTGCTGGCTCCGGCAGGGGACTGGGAAAAGCTGCAGATGGCCGTGCTGTACGGGGCGGACGCCGTGTATCTGGCGGGGACGTCCTTCGGCATGCGGTCCTTTGCGGGAAATTTCAGTGATGAGGAGCTGCCCCGGGCGGTGGACTTTGCCCACCGGCACGGGGTGAAGGTCCACGCCACCGTGAACACCATGCCCCGCAGCGGCGAGGTGGACCGACTGCCGGAGCACCTGGAAAAGCTCAACGACGCCGGGGTGGACGCCCTGATTCTGGCGGACCTGGGGGCCTTTATCCTGGCCGGGAAATATGCCCCCCGGTGCCAGCGGCACATCAGCACCCAGCAGTCCATTGCCAACTATGCCTGCGCCCAGGCGTGGTTCGACCTGGGGGCCCAGCGGGTGGTGCTGGCCCGGGAGCTGGGGATGGACGAGATCCGGGAGATCCGCCGCCGGGTGGACCCGGCCCTGGAGCTGGAAACCTTCTGCCACGGGGCCATGTGCGTGTCCTATTCCGGGCGGTGCCTGCTGTCCAACTATATGACCGGGCGGGACTCCAACCGGGGCGCCTGCGCCCAGCCCTGCCGCTATCAGTACGCCCTGATGGAGGAGAAGCGGCCCGGGGAGTATTTCCCGGTGTTCGAGGACGAGAAGGGCACCTACATCATGAACTCCCGGGATATGTGCATGATCGACCACCTGGACGACTTGATGGACGCCGGGGTGGACTGCCTGAAGATCGAGGGGCGGGCTAAGTCCGCCTATTACGCCGCCATTGTCACCGGGGCCTATCGTCATGTGCTGGACGATGTGGCCGCCGGGCGGCCGGTGGACCCGGTGTGGCGGGACGAGGTGGAGCATGTCAGCCACCGGCACTATTCCACCGGATTTTTTTATGGCCAGCCGGGGCAGTTCTATGAGGACGCCCGGTACATCCGTGATTGGCAGATCTGCGCCGTGGTGACGGACTGTACGCCGGAGGGCCTGGCCACCCTGAGCCTGCGCAACAAGTTTGCCTGCGGGGATCAGGTGGAGGTGGTGGGGCCGGACACCAAGCCCTTTACCATGACGGCCCCCATGATGACCGACAGCCAGGGGCTGCCGCTGACGGAGCCGAAAACGCCGCAGATGGTGTTTACCATGCAGCTGCCCCATCCGGTGCCGTCTATGAGCTTTGTCCGCCACGCGGTGGACCTGGGCGGAAGATAAATGTGTTGAAGCGGGAATCCGACTTGCCGGATTCCCGCTTTTGATATAAATTCCAGAGCCTGGATTGCCGTGATGGTTCGGCCATAGCCCGATCACGCAAAAAGGATGGCCATCAAAGCTCGGAATGGAAACCTGGCCGACTTTTTCCCTTCTTGGTTCAGTTTATCACAACAGCATCCTGGTTGATATACACGGTGTAACCTTCAGAGAATTCGGGAATGTAGGCAAAAAAGCAATACATTCGAGCTACCCCATTTTCAATTTCGTAGGAGTAAAATGTAGAAAATGCGGAGTCTGACACGGATGGGAGCGGATCCTGATCTGTCGACATGTAAGTAATGAGAATGTAGTGCTCCCCATAGTCCGGGACGAAGCACTCTGTTATGTGGCACAAGTTGTCCTCTATTTGTGCCACTTTATCGGTGTAACGCAAAGAAATAGGGGCGACCTGTCCATTGTCGAGGATCTGAAAAACATTCCATTCGTAGTCGCCGTTTGATGCATCGTACCAATACAGTAGGGCAGTTTCCGTTCCATCTACCCGCAGGATGACATCCTTTTTTGATATATCAACGAATGAAGGCCAAACGGTAACTGAAGACATGCAGGCCGTCAGCATACAAAGCAAGGAACACACGCAGAACGCGATGGCGAAGTGTCGGAACGGTTTCATATGTTTTCTCTCTTTCCTCTTATATGGCGGTGGGAAGCTCTCACCCCTACTATATACAACACCGTTGCAGCCGTTTTGCAACGGACTTTTTGTATTTTTGGAAAGATTGTGGTATATGCCAAAAAGCACACGTATTTTTTGGCCGTTATGCCCGGGGAACGGAGCCTCTGTCGGGATAAATGCCGCAAAAGAGAACGGCGCGACCGAAGCCGTGCCGCTCTCTGAAAACGAAAGGTTCTTATCGCTTTTTAATTATCCGGCGTTGTGATTATCTGGCTGCATTGTGCCCGGCCTTATTGATCCTCGGCCCGGCGCTTATAGGACTCGTATTTGGCCTTGGCGGCGTCCTCCGCCTCGGCGAACAGGACCTTGGCGTTCTCCGGGAAACTCAGCTCCAGGGAGGAGTAGCGCACCTCGCCCTTCATGAAGTCGTACAGGGCCATGCTGGGCTCTTTGCTGTCCAGGGTGAACTTGTGGGTCTCGGGACTGTAGCGGTACAGGTTCCAGTAGCCGGAGGCCACGGCGTCCTTCATCTCCTGCTGGACGCAGCCCATGCCCTTCTTGATGCCGTGGTTGATGCAGGGCGCGTAGCAGATGACGATGGAGGGACCCTTGTGGGCCTCGGCCTCCCGGATGGCCTTGATGAGCTGGGCCGGGTCCGCGCCCATGGAGCACTGGGCCACATAGACGTTGTCGTAGGTCATCATCAGCATGCCCAGGTCCTTCTTCTTGGTCTTCTTGCCGCTGGCCTGGAACTGGGCCACGGCGCCCACGGGAGTGGCCTTGGAGGACTGTCCGCCGGTGTTGGAGTACACCTCGGTGTCCACCAGCAGGACGTTGACGTCCTCGCCCATGGCGAACACATGGTCCAGACCGCCGTAGCCGATGTCGTAGGCCCAGCCGTCGCCGCCGTACATCCACATGGTCTTTTTGGACATATCCTTGCGGCGCTTGAGGATCTCGTCCACCACGGCCTGCTCCTGAGCGGAGAAGCTCTGGCTCTCCAGCAGGTGCAGCAGCTCCCGGGTGGCGGGGGTGGAGGCGTCCAGGTCGTCATAGGTCTCCAGCCACTTGGCGATGGCGGCCTTGACGGCGGCGTTTTCGGTCATGTCGTCCAGCTGATGGACGTAGTCCGTGACGGCGGCGCGCAGCTGCTTCACCGCTAGGCACATACCATAGGAGAACTCGGCGTTGTTTTCAAACAGGGAGTTGGACCAGGCGGGACCCTTGCCCTCCTTATTCTTGCAGTAGGGCACGCAGGGCATGGCAGCGCCCCAGGCCTGGGTGCAGCCGGTGGCGTTGGCCAGGAACATCTTGTCGCCGAACAGCTGGGTCAGCAGCTTCACATACGGGGTCTCGCCGCAGCCGGCGCAGGCGCCGTTGAACTCCACCAGGGGCTGGCGGAACTGGCTGCCCTTCAGGGTGAACTTGTCGAAGCGGTCGTTCTTCTCGGGGATGGTCTGCAGGTAGTTCCAGTTGGTCTGGTCCAGGGATACCTCGTGGGCCGGGACCATGCGCAGGGCCTTGCCGCTCTTGGGACAGGAGGCCACGCAGCTGCCGCAGCTGGTGCAGTCCAGGGTGGACACGCCCATGGTGTACCGCAGGCCGGCCAGTTGGGGACCCTTGGCGTCGGTAAGCTCCAGACCGGCGGGGGCGTTCTTCACCTCGTCCTCGTTCAGCAGGTAGGGACGGATCACCGCATGGGGACACACGAAGGAGCAGCGGTTGCACTGGATGCACTCGCTCTTGTCCCACACCGGCAGATGGGTGGCGATGCCGCGCTTTTCATACTGGGAGGTGCCCAGAGGCATGGTGCCGTCCTCCATGCCCCGGAAGGCGGAAACCGGCAGATCGTCGCCCTTCTGGGCGTTGATGGGCACCAGGATATTCTTGATGACGTCGGGCACATCGGCGCGGGGCGGCTGGATGGCGGCGCCGGACAGGTTCTTCCACTCGGGCTTCACCTGCACCTGCACCAGGGCGTTGATGCCGGCGTCCACGGCGGCGATGTTCATGTTGACCACCTTTTCGCCCTTGAGACCGTAGGTCTTTTTCACGGCGGCCTTCATGTGCTCCACGGCGTCCTCCACGGGGATGACATTAGCCAGCTTGAAGAACGCCGCCTGCAGCACCATGTTGGACCGGTTGCCCAGACCCAGGGCCTGGGATTCCTTATTGGCGTCGATGATGTAGAAATGAATGTCGTTTTCCGCGATATAGCGCAGGATGTCGCCGGGGATGTGCTGCTCCAGCTGGTCCTCGGTCCACTCGCAGTTCAGCAGGAAGCTGCCGTGGGGCTTCAGCTCGGAGATGATGTCGTACTTGGTCAGATAGGTCTGGTTGTGGCAGGCCACAAAGTCGGCTCGGCTGACATAGTAGGTGGAGCTGATGGGGTGCTTGCCGAAGCGCAGATGGCTCTTGGTGATGCCGAAGGACTTCTTGGTGTCGTACTCAAAGTACGCCTGGCAGTACATATCCGTGGTTTCGCCGATGATCTTGATGGAGTTCTTGTTGGCGCCCACGGTGCCGTCGGAGCCCAGGCCCCAGAACTTGCAGCTGATGGTGCCCTCGGGCTCGGTGAGCAGGGGGGCGCCCACGGGCAGGGACAGGTGGGTCACGTCATCCTCGATGCCGATGGTGAAGTGGTTCTTGGGCTCCTCCAGCAGCAGATTGTCGAACACGGCCTTCAGCTGGGCGGGGGTAGTGTCCTTGCTGGACAGGCCATAGCGTCCGGCGAAGATCAGGGGGCGTTTATGCAAGGATTCGTGAACCGCGAGAACAAGGAAAAACTACTCTTAGAAAAGAAATGTATACCTCATTTCCTATCCAACTTATTCTACCGATACATCAATAAACGGATAGCCCTGTTTAACAGAACGGCATCCACATTCCGGTATTTCACACCCTTTACCGACATCTATGAAGAAGCGGAAGAGACGAAAAATATTGTCTCGGGTGCAGCTCAATTCGGCGAAGGCTGGCTACTACCGGCCGAAATCATAGCGTTCACCAAACAGGGTATAAACAACGTCATATCGTTACAACCATTCGGCTGCATCGCCAACCACATCGTATCGAAAGGGATAGAAAAGAAGCTGCGTATGCTGTATCCTGAATTAAATTTATTATCTTTGGATTTTGACAGTGGGGTGAGCAGCGTAAACGTAACGAACCGATTATTACTTTTCACACACAATTTAAGTGCCTAAAAACAAACGACTATGAATTCAACTTCAACCATCGCTCACCAAAAGACAGAGCAAACCGAAAATATAGAATCGCGTATTATCGAGGCGGCAAAACAAGAATTTATAAAAAAAGGGTTCGAGCAAACATCGATGAGCGATATTGCAGCGGTCGTAGGGATCAACCGTCCCACCCTGCATTATTATTTCAGGACAAAAGATAAAATGTTTCAAGCAGTTTTCGCCTCGATCGTTGCAAAATTTTTACCTCATATCGATACTATTTTTTCGACTCAGCAATCGTTCTCTGAAAAATTAGAAGATGTTATCGACGTCTATGTATCCATTTTCTCGACAAATCCTTTGCTCCCCAAATTCATCATAGGCGAAATTCAACGCGACGCCAACCATTTAATAGAAACTTTTTATAGTTTAAACCTCGATCAATATTTAAAACACATCGGAGAATTTCTTGAAAAAGAAATGGAAAGCGGAAACTTTAAGAAAGTCCCCCTCCCCTTTATATTCATGACACTTTACAGCCAACTGGCTTTCCCTTTCCTCAGTAAGAACCTTACCATGAAACTTTTTTTCAATGAAGACAAAGATACATTCAATGCCTTTCTACAAGAATGGAAACAACACATTATCTCGCAAATCACCTATCTTTTGAAACCGTAAAAGACAAAACGAAAGGAGTCGGGGTCAAAGGCATCGGCAAGGCCGCCCCAGCCCACATACCGAGAAAGGATTTTCTGCTGTTCCGGCGTTGCCTGCTCGGTGGTTTCCTCCAGGTATTTCAGCAGCTTGATTGCCTCGACATTGGCCTGGAACTTAGCCTTGGGGCCGCCTTCGCCCAGGTGATCGTCAGTGATACGGAAATTCTCGGCGGTGCGACGCAGATTGGCCTTGTATTCCTCATAGGAGGCTTCCTCGGCAGCTTTGGCATTGGGGAAGG
>OLOW01001165.1_pt1 | contig 18314 bp, 14 predicted proteins | sample 1672801 | NCBI WGS metagenome assembly OLOW01 (sample SAMEA3136725, study PRJEB25190) | human gut metagenome | biome: human gut; feature: human-associated habitat; material: faeces | place: Austria | collected 2013 | reverse complement strand
TAATATAATATCAACAATAGATGCTACCGTAAAAGAAGATATATCAAAAGCTAATCGATTCAGAATGCAGGACTTCCGTGGGAACTTGGACTTGCAGAAACTCATCAGACATTGATTCAGAATGGTCTGCGTGAGCGTGTCCGTATTGAGACAGATGGTAAGCTCATGAGTGGGCGTGATGTTGCGATCGCAGCAATCCTTGGAGCAGAAGAGTTTGGATTTGCAACAGCTCCGCTTGTAACAATGGGATGTGTTATGATGCGTGTCTGCAACCTGGATACTTGTCCGGTTGGTGTTGCAACTCAGAATCCGGAGCTTAGAAAACGTTTCAGCGGAAAACCGGAATATGTTGTTAACTTTATGCGTTTTATTGCAGAAGAATTAAGAGAATATATGGCAAAACTTGGTGTCCGCACAGTGGATGAACTGGTAGGACGTACAGATCTTCTGAAAGTAAAAGACGTTCCGACATCAGAGCGTGCCGCAACACTGGATCTGTCACAGATTCTGTACAATCCATATGCGAAAGAGAAGAAAGGTGTTATCTTTAATCCAAAGAAAGTCTATGATTTTGAACTTAACAAGACGTTGGATGAAAAAGTACTATTGAAACAGCTTCTCCCAGCCCTTGAAAGAGGAGAAAAGAGAGGACTTGAAGTAGATGTTACAAATACAGACCGTACTTTCGGAACAATTTTCGGATCTGAGATTACAAGAAGATATCCGGAAGGACTGGAAGAAGACAGCTATGTGATCCAGTGTAAAGGTGCCGGCGGTCAGAGCTTTGGAGCATTTATCCCAAGAGGACTGACACTGGAACTGACAGGAGACAGTAATGACTATTTTGGAAAAGGACTTTCCGGTGGAAAACTGGTTGTTTGCCAGCCGAAAGGTGTGAAATTTAAATCAGATGAGAACATTATCATCGGAAATGTTGCTCTTTACGGAGCTACAAGTGGTAAAGCATTTGTAGGAGGTGTTGCCGGAGAACGTTTCGCGGTAAGAAACTCTGGTGCACGTGCAGTTGTAGAAGGTGTCGGAGATCACGGATGTGAATATATGACAGGTGGATGTGTTGTTGTACTTGGACAGGTTGGAAAGAACTTTGCAGCCGGAATGAGCGGCGGTATTGCCTATGTGATCGATCTCGATAACAGCCTGTATCGTAAAGTAAATAAAGCAATGGTCAACATTGAACGTGTCACAGATAAGTATGATGTACAGGAATTAAAAGGAATGATCCAGGAGCATGTTGCTTATACAAACTCTGAGGTAGGTAAGAAGATTCTTGATAATTTCAAAGAATATCTGCCAAAATTCAAGAAGATCATTCCGGAAGACTATGAGAGAATGATGTCCACGATCATCCAGATGGAAGAAAAAGGACTTAGCAGAGAAAAAGCAAAAATCGAAGCATTTAATATGATTAAGAACGGAAGATAGGAGGCATAGAGATGGGAAAACCGACAGGATTTATGGATTATGAAAGACAGGATAAACCGGCAGAGAGCCCATTGGAACGCATCAAACATTTCAATGAGTTCCATACGCCTCTTAGCAAAGAAGAACAGGAGCTTCAGGGCGCGCGCTGTATGGCGTGCGGAGTTCCGTTCTGCCAGTCTGGAAAGCCGCTTGCAGGAATGGCCAGTGGATGTCCACTGCACAACCTTGTGCCGGAGTGGAATGACTTGATCTACAATGGAAACTGGAAGGAAGCTTATTTACGTCTGAAAAAGACAAACAATTTTCCGGAATTTACTTCCCGTGTATGTCCGGCACTGTGTGAAAATGCATGTACCTGTGGACTGAATCAGGAAGCAGTTGCATCAAAAAGTAATGAATATGCAATTATTGAAAATGCATATGAGATGGGATATGCAAAGGCAAATCCACCGAAAGTGCGTACAGGAAAGAAAGTCGCAGTGATTGGTTCCGGTCCGTCCGGACTTGCGGCAGCAGATCTTCTGAACAGAAGAGGCCATCAGGTAACTGTTTTTGAACGTGAGGACAAACCGGGGGGACTGCTCCGTTACGGAATCCCGAATATGAAGCTGGAGAAACAGATCATCGACCGCAAGATTGCTATTATGGAAGAAGAAGGAATTACATTCCAGACAGGATGCAATGTTGGTAAAGATGTGAAAGCAGCAGATATCCTGAAGGAATATGACCGCGTGATCCTTGCATGCGGAGCATCCAATCCAAGAGATATCAAAGCACCGGGAAGAGATGCACAGGGAATTTATTTCGCAGTAGATTTCCTGAAATCAACAACGAAAGCACTATGGGCAAATGATATGAAACTCAAAGCAGGAAGCTATATTTCTGCAAAAGGGAAAAATGTAATTGTAATCGGTGGTGGTGACACAGGAAATGACTGTGTCGGAACATCTATCCGTCATGGGGCAAAGAGCGTTCTTCAGTTGGAAATGATGCCGAAAGCACCGGACGAGAGGACACCGCTGAACCCATGGCCGGAGTGGCCAAGAGTCTGCAAGACAGATTATGGCCAGCAGGAAGCAATCGCTGTGTTTGGTTCTGATCCTCGCGTTTACACAACGACAGTGAAAGAATTCGTAAAAGATAAGAAAGGGAATCTCTGTAAGGCAGTTCTTATCAAGCTTGAGAGTAAGACAGATGAGAAGACCGGACGGAAAATGATGGTTCCTGTAGAAGGAAGCGAGTATACCGTAGATGCAGATCTTGTTCTGATCGCAGCTGGATTCCTTGGAAGTCAGGATTATGTAACAAAAGCATTTGGTGTAGAAGTGAATGAACGCACAAATGTAAAGACAGAGGCAGGAAAATATTCTACAAATGTGAAAGATGTATTCACAGCCGGAGATATGCACAGAGGACAGTCTCTTGTTGTATGGGCTATCCGTGAAGGTCGTGAAGTGGCAAGAGAAGTGGATGAAAGCCTGATGGGATATACAAACTTATATATTCAGTAGAAAATAAAAGATCATACAGTGAAACAGGAATCTGGAAAGTTTATCTAAGAATAAAGAGAACTTTCCAGATTTTTTTGTTACGAAAATGTTACGAAAAAATGAAAAAAGTAAGGAGGAGTATTGAAAATATTACATAAATACGCTATAATATTGAGCATAGAATGTAAATAAAATACCCTCTTGTTACGAGAAATATGTTGAAAAAAAGCGATAGATGTTGTATTATAACATATGAGTATGTGGAATTATAATGTAACTATTTACAACGAGTTATGATACGAAAATTATAATGCATCACATGGGGGACTAGATAAAAATAAGGATAGGTGGAAAGATGAAGTTAAAAAAAGTAAGCAGTATGATTCTTGCAGTAACACTTGCATGTACAATGACTGTTACACCGGTACTTGCCGACGAAGTCAGTGATCTGAAGCAGAAGAAGCAGGAGACACAGAACCAGGTAAGCGATCTTCAGACACAGCTGAATTCACTTATGACCAAGATCTCTGATCTTGAGAATGACCTGATCGAAACAGGTGAGGAAATCTCTCAGACAGAGGAAGATCTGAAAACAGCGCAGGAGGAACAGGAACAGCAGTATGCAGCTATGAAGCTTCGTATTAAGTATATGTATGAAGAAGAAACAGGAACTGCCACAGTGGAGAAGGTACTGACATCCGGAGATATTTCCAGTGTACTGACACAGGCAGAATATTCCCAGCAGGTACATTCTTATGACAGAGACAAGCTCGAAGAGTATGTTGCGACAGTTCAGAAAGTAGAAGATCTTAAGACAACACTTGAGACAAAGATGGCTGATCTGCAGGAGACACAGACAGAGTATGATGCACAGAAGGATGAACTGAATACAACGATTACAGAGAAGAGTAGTGAGATCGCAAATCTCGATGTTAAGATTGATGAAGCTGTAAAGAAAGCAGCGGAAGAAGAAGCTAAGAGAAAGGCAGCAGAAGAAGCAGCAAAGAAAGCTGCCGAGGAAGCAGCTAAGAAGAACAACTCAAGCAGTAGTACTTCTAATAGAAATAACTCAAACAATAGTTCTTCCAGTAGTTCAAACTCAGGAAGTTCAAGCAGCTCAAGCTCAAGCAGTTCAAGCTCCGGTGGCTCAAGCAGTAGTTCTTCCGGCAGTTCAAGCTCAGGCAGCTCAAGTTCTTCCTCATCAAGCCCAAGTTATAGTACTGATAAGGGAAGCATTATTGTAAATGCGGCGTATTCACAGATCGGAGTTCCATATGTATGGGGCGGAACTACACCGGGAGTTGGACTGGATTGTTCAGGACTTGTACAGTATTGCTACAGACAGGCTGGAATTCCAATTCCAAGAACAAGTGGAGATATTCTTGCGCATGGAACAATCGTAAATAATCCACAGCCGGGAGATATCTGTTGGACACCGGGACATGTAGCAATTTACATTGGCGGCGGACAGATGATCGAAGCACAGCAGACAGGAGTACCGGTTAAGGTAAGTTCTGTACGTGTTACATATTATGTAAGATATTAGAACCAAAAAAGGAATCAGTGATGCTGATTCCTTTTTTTAAACTTTTTTTATTTGCCTGGTACAATTTCCAGCCAGTATCCGTCAGGATCTTCAATAAAATAAATTCCCATAGATGGATTTTCGAAGCAGATACATCCCATCTCTTTATGTTTTTTGTAAGCAGCATCGAAATCATCGACAGCAAATGCAAGATGGATCTCATTATCTCCCAGTTCATATGGTCGATCCATATCACGCAGCCAGGTGAGCTCTAAAAGATGCGGAGTCACACCGTCTGTGAGATATACAAGCTTAAAACTTTCGTCATCGGCAAGTTTTTCACGTTCTACTTTTAAATTCAGAGCTTTCTGGTAAAAATCCAGTGATTTTTCAAGATCATATACATTCAGGTTATTGTGTGCAAATGTAAAATTCATTTTAGTACCTCCATAGAATCATAAGATTTTTATTCACAGTCAAGTGGAATGCTGACTGGAATCTACTTTCTAAGGATATCACAGGAGGGGAGAAAAAATCAATAATGCATAGATAAAACCTGATGGGATAGAGTGATAACACGGAATATAGTGGAAAATGAATGAAAAACATTTTTGAAATGCAAAACATGTGAAAATAAAGCTGAAAAAAACAAAAAAATAAAAAAGAATGCAAGAACCCATTGACGAAACGTCAAAAATTATATACAATAACAAAAGTGAAAAAATAAAGAAAGTGGAGGATCCCTGCAATGACTGCATATAAAGATTTGAGCAAAGAAGAGTTATTGGAATTAAAGAGTGGCCTGGAGGCGCAGTTTGAAGAAGTGAAGGCAAAAGGTCTGAAACTGGATATGTCCAGAGGAAAACCGTCAGCAGACCAGCTGAATCTGTCAATGGGGATGATGGATACACTGACAAGTGGTGTTGATCTGACTTGTGAAGATGGTGTTGACTGCCGTAACTATGGCGGACTTGATGGAATTGATGAAGCAAAACAGCTTCTTGCAGATATGATGGAAGTTCCGAAAGATAACGTGATCATTTTTGGAAACTCAAGTCTGAATGTGATGTATGATACGGTAGCACGTGCAATGACACATGGTATCATGGGAAGTACTCCATGGTGTAAGCTTGATAAGGTAAAATTCTTATGTCCGGTTCCGGGATATGACAGACATTTCGCGATTACAGAGCATTTCGGAATTGAGATGATCAATGTACCGATGACATCAACAGGACCGGATATGGATATGGTTGAGAAACTTGTAAGCAGTGATCCGGCAATCAAAGGAATCTGGTGTGTACCGAAGTACTCTAACCCGCAGGGAATCACATATTCTGATGAGACAGTGTTCCGTTTTGCGAACCTGAAGCCGGCAGCAGAAGATTTCCGTATCTTCTGGGATAATGCTTACTGCGTACATCATTTATATGAAGATAAACAGGATTATCTGATTGAGATTCTGATGGAGTGTAAGAAGGCAGGTAACCCGGATATGGTTTACAAGTTTTCTTCTACATCTAAGATCAGTTTCCCGGGATCAGGAATTGCAGCAATGGCAGCATCTGATGCGAACCTGGAGGATATCAGAAGCACAATGCGTGTGCAGACAATCGGACATGATAAGGTAAATCAGCTGCGTCATGTAAGATTCTTCGGAGATATTCACGGAATTGTAGAACATATGAAGAAACATGCAGATATCCTGCGTCCGAAGTTTGAGACTGTTCTTGAAGTTCTTGAAAGAGAACTTGGCGGACTTGAGATTGGATCATGGATCGCGCCACGCGGAGGATATTTCATCTCCTTTGATGCGCTGGATGGATGTGCGAAAGCGATTGTTGCGAAGGCGAAAGAAGCTGGCGTTGTTATGACAGGAGCGGGAGCAACATTCCCTTATGGAAAAGATCCACATGACAGCAATATCCGTATCGCACCGTCTTATCCAACACCGGAAGAACTTGCAGTTGCCGCTGAAGTATTTGTATTGAGTGTAAAACTGGCAAGTGTTGATAAGATCCTTGAGACAAAATAAATAACAGCATTTTATAAAGACCTTTTGCAAGTGGTTGATCTGCCGGCAGAAGGTCTTTTTCTGATGGTTGACAGTTACTGTTTACTCCCGTGTCAATCACTCCGCTGATTGACACGGAGGATGCGTGTTTTGACTTGAATGCATCTCGCCCCATCGCCAAAGGCGATTTAAAATGGCGAGATGCGTTGCTGGTCGCACATCGTGTGAACAGTAACGGTTGACATGCGTTTCCAGGGAGATTATAATGTAGTGCATAGCAGAAAAGAGGAATGACATGATAAAAGGTGTAATATTTGACGTAGATGGTGTCCTTCTCAATTCCATGCCTGTCTGGGAGAATCTTGGAGAATTGTATTTGGATCATTTGGGAATTGAGGCCGAGAAGAATCTGGGAGAGACATTATTTGAGATGAGCCTGGAGGAGGCGGCAGATTATCTGATCTCACATTATAACCTGGAGAAGACAGTGGAAGAGGTTGTACACGGGCTGAATAAGGAAGTGGAAGATTATTATGCAAAGCGTGTTCCACTGAAAGAAGGAGTTCGTCAGTATCTGGAGGAATTCAGAGAGCGAAAGATTCCTATGGTGATCGCAACAACAGGTGACCGGAAGAATGCAGAAGCAGCTCTGAGCAGATTGAAGGTATTGTCTTATTTTCAAGGGGTTTTTACAGCATCTGAGATCGGAAACGGTAAGGATCAGCCGGATATTTATTTCGCAGCACTTTTGCAGCTGGATACGGAGCCGGAACAGACCTGGGTGTTTGAAGATACTTATCAGGCTCTGAGGACGGCAAAACATGCAGGATTTAAGACAGTAGCAGTTTATGATAAGGCAAATGACAAGAATCTGGCACAGATCTGGAATACGGCAGATATCTATTTGCCGGAATTTGATGATTTTAATGTTTTTTGGAACAGGGTGTCTGAGGAAGAGAAAGAACAGTTGCTGATTGTAGAATAAGAGGAGAATAAAAAAGCAGATTCGAATTCAAAGGAGAGATGCTCCAGTAGAATTCGAATCTGCTTTTTATCATATAATTGGCTGGTCTGTCTTGTGTTTAGAGAAGGTGGATGCCGGCATCAGCAGCAGCTTCAACTACATTTTCAGGCCAGAGGGAAGACTGTACTTCACCGATATGAGCCTTTCTTAAGTAATACATACAGATACGGGACTGTCCGATACCGCCGCCGACTGTATATGGAAGCTCGCCGTTGAGCAGTGCCTTCTGGAATGGAAGTTCTGCACGATCTTCACATCCGGCTTCTTTGAGCTGTGCCTTTAACGAGTCTTCGTCAACACGGATTCCCATAGAAGAGAGTTCAAGACCGATGTCAAGAACCGGATAGTAAACGATAATGTCACCGTTCAGCTCCCAGTCATCATAGTCCGGAGCACGACCGTCATGTCTTTCGCCGGAAGCAAGTACGCCACCAATCTTGGAGATAAACACTGCGCCTTTTTCCTTCGCAATCGCTTTTTCACGTTCTTTGGTAGTAAGATCCGGATAAAGGTCTTCCAGCTCCTGTGTAGTGATGAAAAAGATATCATCAGGAAGAAGAGGATCAATATAGTTGTAACGTCTGGAAATGTATTCTTCTGTATCTTTCAGAGCCCGGTAGACTTTGCGGACAGTATACTGAAGTGTCTCTGTGTTACGTTCTTCCTTAGAAATTACTTTTTCCCAGTCCCACTGGTCAACATACAGAGAGTGGATGTTGTCTGTATCTTCATCACGACGTATCGCACTCATATCTGTGTAAAGTCCTTCGCCGGAATGGAAATTATAATTCTTCAATGCATATCTCTTCCATTTTGCAAGAGAATGAACGATCTCTGCAACAGAACCATCCTGTTCTTTGATGTCAAAGGAAACCGGACGTTCAACACCGTTTAAGTTATCATTCAGACCAGATTCTGGACGGACAAACAGTGGTGCTGACACTCGTGTCAGGTGGAGATTCTTTGCTAGAGCACGCTCGAAGTGGTCTTTCACTTCTTTGATGGCTACTTCTGTCTCACGAATTGTAAGAGGGGAATGATAGCCAGCAGGTATTCTTAACTGTTCCATAATAAACTCCTTTATGTTAGCATTTCATTGCTGTTCATAGTATTATGCGGTCAGCAATAGCATTTCTCTTCTATTTTAAGTGGAGAAGAATAAGAAGTCAATGGAAAGGTGAAATGAACACTTGTAATCAGTAAAAAAAATTGCTAAAATGAGCAGTAGTGAGTAATAAATAGTAAGGGACGAAGGTGTAAATAATGAATGTAAATGATATGATTGATACAATTCTGAATTTTGACCTGGATGTTGTTCTGGCTGGACTTAATGAAAGCAGTCATCATTTGAGTCAGATGGAATTTGTTTCTCTGATCGTTATAACGGTCGGAGCAGTACTGTTATGTCTGACGGGGCTGAAGTTAGTACGTTTTTGGTCTGTGATCGCAGGATTGTCGGCAGGATGTGCAGCTGGAATTGCGGTCGGAGTGATTGCAGGTCTAGATCAGATGATCTCATTGGCGGCGGGAGCAGGTGTGGGACTTGTATTGGCGGTGCTTGGTGCATGGAAGAAGCAGATTGGTGGATTTGTGACTGTAGCGGTACTCGTCTTTGTTGTCAGTGTACATTTGATGAAACCACAGGATTTTATTATGTATGGAATCTGTGCGGGTATTGGTCTTGTGTGTGCATTGCTTTCTATTAAGTTTCATAACTTTATGCTGATTGCTTCTTCTTCTGTATTTGGAGCAATGGCAGCGGGCAGCAGTATCTTTTATCTGCAGCCATATAAAAACGGAATGATTCATGTGGCACTTTGTGTTGCAATTGGTGTACTTAGTATCTGGATCCAGCTTCTTTTGGAATCCGGAAAACGTAAGAAAAAGAATTTACTTAAAGCTGCAGAGATCCGTGAAGAACATTCTACAGAAAATGAAGTCGAGAAGGCAAGGGCACTGGTTGAGAATCTGGATGATTTTGATGAGCTGGATGAGATTATCGAGAGTCTTCCGGAAAATGTCCGGAAAGAAGACAAGGGCACAACAGTTGTCAGCATGGATGAATTTGATGATCTTGAAGATGATCTGGAAGAGGATGAAGTGGAGAACTTTAAAGAAGAGAAGTTTGATGTAGACGAGGAAGATTGGGAGGAAGACGTCGAAATTGAAGTAACTGCTGATGAGGCAGATGCGACAGAGGATTATGATTTTGATGAAGATCCGGGTGACTTAGATGACTTGAATGATCTGGAAAATCTGGATGACTTAGATGATTTGGAAGATCTGGATGATTTAGATTATCTCGATGACGATGATGATATCGAGTTTCTGGATGAAGATGAGTAGATAAAAAAGCTATCGATTACAATAACTTAACACATACCTGTGTTGTTATCGTAGTCGATAGCTTTTGTATTATCTTACTGCTGTAAATACTCCGCGGAGATCATGGATTACATGTCTTGGGCATTTAACAGAACACATTCCACAGCTTAAGCAAATCTCTTCGTCGATCACAGCACAATTATCTTCTACATGAATTGCACCGGCGGTACATGTTTTCTCACAGATACCGCATCCAATACAGCTGACTTCACACTGCTTACGTGCTACAGCTCCTTTTTCTTTGTTAGAGCATTTAACTACAATGTAGTTTGCACAATCGTGGATTTTGATCAAGTTCTGCGGACAGACTTTTGCACACTGTCCACAGGCAATACATTTTTCTTCGTCTACTTCGGCAACGCCATATTCATTCATGGAAATCGCGCCGAATTTACATTTTTCTATACAGGCTCCACATCCGATGCAGCCATCTTTGCATCCACCGTCTTCAGAGCCGGCTGCGCGGCAGCCACCGTTACAGGCAACTAGAGCTGCCCGGTAAGGAAATCTCTTTTTAATTGCCATGATTATTTCTTCCTTTCATATGGTGTGTTAGAAAGAGGAAGGCTGTAGCGTCTTTCTCCGTCAAATCTGCAATATGCATCTGCGATTGCAGGAGCAGTAGGGATGGATGTGATCTCTCCGATACCGATTGCTCCACAGGCAACATCCAGACCAGGTTTATCAATAACGATTGCTTCAATCTCAGGAACTTCGTGAGAACGGAAAAGTCCTAAGGAACCATATTTGTCAATTGGTTTACAGTTTTCATCGATTGGATACTGCTCTCTGAGTGCATATCCCATTGACATTACAACACCGCCTTCAATCTGACCTTCGCAGGAGAGAGGGTTGACAGCTTTACCAACATCATGTGCGGCAATCATTTTCTCAATCTTACCTGTCTTAGGATCAAGGATGCAGACTTGAGTTGCATATCCATAAGCAACGTGAGATATTGGATTAGGCACATCTGCACCAAGTGGATGAGTCTTAGCGAGATATTCTCCGTAGAAAGTTTCTCCAATCATATCTTTCATGGATTTACCGCTGTTTTTCGCTTCCATGAATTTTTCACATGCTCTGCGGCACGCTTCACCAGTTACAAGTGTCTGACGAGAACCGGAAGTTGTACCGGAATCAGGTGAAATCCATGTGTTGCTTCGCTCATAGACGATATCATCACGGGAAAGATCTGTATTTGTAACGATCATCTGTACAAGTACAGTACCAAGTCCCTGACCGATACAGGAAGCACCAGTGAAGATGTGAAGTTTTTCATCTTCTTCAACTATTAATTTTACACGTCCTGTATCCGGGATACCAACACCAACGCCGGCATTCTTCATAGCACAACCAAGGCCAACAGCCTTACCGGCCGCAAGCGCAGCATCATACTCTTCTTTGACAGCCTCAAGTGTCTCTACAAGACCTGTAGAGTTATCTACAATCTGTCCGTTTGGAAGTACTTCGCCTGGACGGATCGCATTACGGTAATGGATTTCCCAAGGTGTGATACCAACTTTGTCGGCCATCATGTTCAGAAGTGTCTCTGTTGCGAAACAAGTCTGTGTAACACCAAATCCGCGGAATGCTCCGGCTGGTGGGTTATTTGTATAGTAAGCAGTTCCTTCAATCTCAAAGTTTTCATAATGGTAAGGTCCTGCTGCATGTGTACATGCACGTTCAAGAACCGGGCCACCAAGAGAAGCGAATGCACCTGTGTCAGATTTAACAATCGCTTTTACACCCTGGATCACTCCGTTCTCATCGCATCCCATTGTCATATCCATGTAGAATGGGTGACGTTTTGGATGAACAAGCAAGGATTCTGCTCTGGATAATTTCATCTTGATCGGTTTCTTTGTTACATAAGTAAGCAATGCACCTAAATGCTGAACAGTCATGTCTTCTTTGCCACCGAAACCACCACCGACTAATGCGTTCTGAACCTTTACTTTATCCGTTCCAAGCATAAGTGTAACTTCGTGTAGTGTCTGGTGAGCAGACTGGTCTGTTGAATATACGAAAATGTCACCGTCTTCATCATAGAAAGAAACAGCACATTCCGGTTCAAGGAAAGCATGCTCAGTCCAAGGTGTCTCAAAGTGATGTGAGATCACGTACTTGGAATTCTTGATTGCTTCTTCCGCATTTCCGCGGCTGATGTGCTTATAAGCACATACGTTAGTCTCTTCTTCATCATAAACAAGAGGTGCATCCGGAGCAGCAGCTTCTTCCACTGTATGCACATGAGGAAGTACTTCATATTCAATTTTAATAAGTTTCTTTGCTTTTTCTACAGTTGCCATGTCAGTTGCAGCTATAAGGGCAATTGCATCTCCGAGATAATGAGTCAGTCCACCAACCGGAATCAGTGAATACTGATCATGTTTTAAGTGTCCGATCTTATTCTCCCCAGGAATATCATCGGCTGTTACAACTGCTTCTACGCCAGGCAGAGCCTCGGCAGCAGAGGTATCAATAGAAAGTACGCGAGCTCGTGGATATTTGCTACGAAGAGCAGCGCCATAGAGCATTCCTTCCGGATAATAGTCATCCGGATATTTACCTGTTCCAAGCACTTTTTCTTCAACATCTATACGAGAAACACGGGAACCAAGAGTCCAGCTAGAATCTCCATCATCTGGTAAAACCCCTTCTTTCAGAATCTTAGCTGCCAGACGTACCGCGTCCATGATCTTAACATATCCTGTACAGCGGCAATAGTTGTTGCGCAGCGCATAGCGAATCTCATCATCGGTTGGTTCCGGATTTACATCCAAAAGTGCTTTTGTGCACATAACCATACCAGGAATACAGAATCCGCACTGTACAGCGCCTGCCTTCCCGTAAGCATAAGTGTAAACTTTCTGTTCCCAATCAGAAAGTCCCTCGACTGTGATGACATTCTTTCCGGCCAATGAATCTGTGTCAGGTACGCAGGATTTGCAAGTCTGTCCATCAATGATAACAGTACAGGCTCCACAAGCGCCTTCGCTGCAGCCATCCTTTGCAGAGGTAATGTGCAGCTCATCACGCAGGAACCGTAACAGTTTCTGATTCTTTGAGGGTGAGACTTCCTGACCATTTACTATAAATGATGCCATGTCAGTTACTCCTTTCTTTGTGACAAAATCCCCAAAGAAAAATCTTTGAGGAGTATGTGTTTGTTGTGTATTTTTAATTATATAAAGATACCTATAGGTACATTTTATCACATATTCAACAAAAAGCAACAACTATTCTAAAAAAGTTTTTGACACCTAAAAATGTTTTAGATATATGATATAAAAAATGCATACTAGGACAAAAAAGGGAAGTACCGAAAAATGATACTCCCTTGTAATTATCTTATATAAATTGTTCTTAGAAACCAAAAAGATTTACAACGCGATTTTAATTATCGTGTTCTTCTTCAAATGGATCGTCGTAATCATCTTCATCATCGTAATCATCTCCACCGCGGGAAGCAATTGCGAGAATCAGTGAAATAACAGCAAGTACACCACTTGCACCGGCTAAAATCAGAAGCTCGAATTCATCTCCATGTTTCAGGAAAGCAAAAACAGCACTACCGATATAGACAATCATCGGGATAAGGAATGCAAAAAGTGTATCACGGTTATTCATGATGAAGTATAACAGTGCAGTGATAAGCATACAAAGAGCAACAATGACATAATTCATGCCAGGGGCAGAAGTCACGTCAGCTCCTGATGTGCTGAGTCCTGTTACGAAACCTTTATAAATACAGAAACCAAATGCAAGCAGGGAAATGATTCCAAGGATAATGCGCCCAGGTCTGAAACGTGGATATTCGTCTACATATTCATATTCATCATCATCTTCATCATCAGAGGATTTCGCATCATCATAGTCATCCATTTTTCTGGATTTTACATCTTCTTTTGCTTTCGCAGTTTCGGTTTCCTCTTTCTTTTTCTTCTTGGCAGCTTTACTGTCAGGATCAGTTGCAAGCATATCTTCGTATCCCTTGCGAACTGCTTTTTCACGCTTATCACGGATCTCTTCCGCTGGAATATTCCCATATTTCTGCTCTTCGGAATCATCAGTAGCATCAGTGGGAGCAGTGGCAGCTTTCTGTGCAGCGGCTTTGCGTGCTCTGGCTCTTTCTTTAAGGATACGCTCAGCTTCCTCTTCTGAAATCCCTTTATCAGCAGCAAGGCGGGCAATCGCTTCTTTGCGGGCACGCGCTTTTGCTTCTCTGCGGGCAGCTCGTTTCTCTTCAGCGGCACGGGCGGCGGCATCAGCTTTCGCTTTTTCTTCAGCAGCGCGGGCGGCAGCTTCAGCTTTCGCTTTTTCTTCAGCAGCACGGGCGGCAGCTTCAGCTTTCGCTTTCTCCTCAGCGGCACGGGCCTCAGCTTCAGCTTTCGCTTTTTCTTCAGCAGCGCGGGCTTCAGCCTCAGCTTTTGCCTTCTCTTCAGCGGCACGGGCCTCAGCTTCAGCTTTTGCTTTCTCTTCGGCAGCTTTTTTAGCAGCGATCTTCTTCGCACGTTGTTTATCAAGGTTCCATTGCTTTTTACAGCTATGGCAGATTGCATATTCATTAAAGATTGGATCCCCGTTTTCGCTGGTGCCAATCTGCTTATTCTGCAAATCCAGGTCTTTTCCACATATTGGGCACTTCATATTAATCATGTACTCCTCTCTTTTGTATCAAAATATTTATAACAGATTTATTATAGCATCTTAAAAGAGGAAGAACAACGAAAAAAGTGTGTTTTACATAAAATATTTTAGAAAAAAATCAAAATTGTGCAAGAATTTAATGTAAATTCATAAGAAATGGTAGACTTTAAAAATTTAATGTGATAAAATCAAAAAGTGGCCTGAAAAGGCAAAAGGTATTGCTATGGTTTATGGTATACCGTAAGCCATCGTATAATTAGCCGGTTGAGAAGGAGATTGTTTCGTATGAGTAAGAAGATCAGAACCGAGGCAGTAGATTATCTGTTTCAGGCAATCTTAAGCCTTGAGAATAAAGAAGAGTGTTATACATTTTTTGAAGACATCTGTACGATTAATGAGCTGCTTTCATTGTCACAGAGATTTGAAGTGGCAAGAATGCTCCGTGAACAGAAGACATATCTGGAGATTGCGGAGAAGACAGGAGCATCTACTGCGACAATCAGTCGTGTGAACCGTTCTCTTAATTATGGGAATGATGGATATGATATGGTTTTCAAACGTGTAGGGCTTGCTGAGGAAGAGAATGGAACGGAAGAATAACACTTGAGAATTAAACTTACAATAAGATACCTTTTATCAATCAAAAGATACAGCCTGTGAAAGATCCTGAAAAAGTCTTTCGCAGGCTGTATCTTGTTTTAAACAGAATTGTTTATTTCCCTTTCTTTTTCTCTTCGTTTTTTGAAGACTTGGAAGAGAGGTCATCAATGATCCGTTCAATGATCATTTTCTTGATATATACATCAAAACTCAAGCTGCATATAAATGCAAACTGCTGTAAGATCTCTTTATCTTCGCCATCAGCAAGATGAGTGAAAGTCTCAGCAGATTTCTCATAAGTAGCAGTTACATTCTCTTTGATGGAATCCAGCTGTTCTTTTTCAATCTTGCAGACTTCTTTGTAAATATCCGCTAATTCAAAAGAGCTTCCATCCGGAAAATATTTCTCTGTGAGCGGTGCAAGAACTGTCTCAATATCTTTGATTGAAAGGATATTTTTAAAATAATAAATGAAGACCAGAAGGAGCAGGTGCTCTCTGGAATACTTCTTCTTCACCGGGGGTGGAAGAAGATTGTTCTTCGTATAATTATTGATCATGGTCTTTGTTAGGATCTTATCATCAGGGTAACGTTTGGTCGAAGCCAGCTGCTCATCCATAAAAGTAGTTACTTGATCCATGTAAAGATTAATATTCGGAACATCGCCGGGATGCACATAACTTAAAGAAGAAAGTTCTTCTAAAATGCTGTTTAACAGATTACTTGTGTCTATATTCATGTTATCACCTCAATACATTTATTATATAGTATTTAAAACTAGATAGCAAGCAAAAGATAAGAAGGCCGGAAAATGTAGTTGACAAACAGGAACGTGTGTTTGATAATGGGAATACATTTACAGATATCTTTATAACTTTAAAGGAGTGGAAAGATGAGCATTTATGATAAATTAAATGAACCACAGAGAGAGGCTGTTTACCACACGGACGGTCCTCTTCTGATCCTTGCCGGAGCCGGTTCAGGAAAAACAAGAGTTCTGACGCACAGGATCGCATATCTGATCGGAGAACGTGGCGTGAACGCATGGAATATTCTTGCAATCACATTTACGAACAAAGCGGCAGAAGAGATGCGCCAGCGTGTGGATAACCTTGTCGGTTTTGGAGCGGAAAGTGTATGGGTGAGTACATTTCACTCTGCGTGCGTGCGTATTTTGAGAAGGTTTATTGACAGATTAGGGTATGAGAATCATTTTACGATATATGATACAGATGATCAGAAGACATTAATTAAGGAAGTCTGTCGGAAAGTAGATGTGGATACGAAAGTGTTTAAAGAAAGAAGTCTGCTTTCAGCAATTTCATCTGCCAAGAATGAGATGATCCTTCCGGATGAATTTGAACTGAATGCCGGAGGAGACTTTGCAAAGATGAAGATTGCTAAGGTTTACCGTGAGTATGAGGCGCAGATGAAGGCGAATAATGCGCTGGATTTTGATGATCTGCTTGTAAAGACAGTACAGCTTTTGCAGACACAGCCGGATGTGCTTGAGAGTTATCAGGAAAGATTCCGCTATATTATGGTAGATGAATATCAGGATACAAATACAGTTCAGTTTCAGCTGGTAAGCCTTCTTGCAGGAAAATATAAGAATCTTTGCGTCGTTGGAGATGATGATCAGTCAATCTACAAGTTCCGTGGAGCGAATATCCGAAATATTCTTGACTTTGAGCATGAATTTCCGGATGCAAAGGTGATCAAACTGGAGCAGAACTACAGATCTACAGGGAATATTCTGAATGCAGCGAACAGCGTGATTGCGAATAACCGTGGAAGAAAGGAAAAATCACTTTGGACGGAGAACGGAGAAGGCGAACTGATTCGTCTGCGTCAGTTCGATACTGCGTTTGATGAGGCAGATTTCATTGGCGAAGATATCAAAAGTGCTGTCAGACAGGGAGGTTCCTATAATGACAGTGCAGTTCTTTATCGTACGAATGCACAATCCCGTCTGCTGGAAGAGAAGTTTATTGCCATGAACATTCCTTATAAGATTGTCGGTGGAGTGAATTTCTATGCGAGAAGAGAGATTAAGGATCTTCTTGCTTATCTCAAGACAATCGACAATGGACGTGATGATGTTGCGGTTAGAAGAATCATTAATGTCCCAAAGAGAGGAATCGGTCTTACAACAATTAACCGGATTCAGGAGTCTGCGACAGAACGTGGAATTGGGTTTTATGAGGCTTTACTGGCACCGGGGCTGATCGCAGGAGTGGGAAGAAGTGCAACAAAACTGGACTCTTTTGCGGCATTGATCGAGTATTTTAAGACGTTGGCAGAAGAGATGAGTATCACAGATCTTTTACAGGAAGTGATTGAGAAGACAGGATATATAGAAAGCCTTGAAAATGAAGATAAAGAAGAGGCGAAAACAAGAAAAGAGAATATAGATGAGCTGATCAGTAAAGCGGCAGCTTATGAGGAAAGTTGTCAGGATAAAGATGAAAAGCTTCCTCGGCATAGGTATCCGCAAGAGCCAGACTGCCCGCCTTGTATTCACCTCAAAAGTAGGTACAGGATGTACTGCTACCGTAGTGGATCTGGGCAACCGTTTCCGCCTGATTGTAAACGATGTGGAATGCATCGAACCGAAACCGCTTCCTAAATTACCGGTTGCTTCCGCACTTTGGATTCCGATGCCCGACTTTGAAGTAGGTGCAGGTGCATGGATTCTCGCCGGTGGAACTCACCACTCTTGCTTCTCTTACGACCTGACAGCCGAATATTGGGAAGATTATGCTGAGATCGCAGGGATTGAAATGGTACATATCAACAAAGATACCACAATCAGCTGCTTCAAGAAAGAACTGCGCATGAATGAGGTTTATTATATGTTGAATAAAGCACTTTGCTAAACCTTAAATAGTGATTTCGACATGAAATTAGATGCTAAATCAACAATAGAAACAGGCAAAGCCATTCTGGGTATAGAGCTCGGTTCAACACGAATCAAAGCAGTTCTGATAGACCGGGAAAACAGGCCTATTGCCCAAGGCAGTCACACTTGGGAAAATCAGTTAGTCGACGGGCTTTGGACGTACAGTATTGAATCCATTTGGTCCGGATTGCAAGATTGCTACGCTGACCTTCGTTCGAATGTGAAGAAGTTATATGACGGCATAGAAATCGAGAGTCTGGCGGCTATCGGCGTCAGTG
>OLOW01001164.1_pt1 | contig 18325 bp, 20 predicted proteins | sample 1672801 | NCBI WGS metagenome assembly OLOW01 (sample SAMEA3136725, study PRJEB25190) | human gut metagenome | biome: human gut; feature: human-associated habitat; material: faeces | place: Austria | collected 2013 | reverse complement strand
CTCCATGACCGGGAAATAGTCTCTGTCGGCATCACCCCAGACCACGCGCTCACTGCCGGTCGACTTGAGTTTTCGATGGTTCATTGCGGTGCCATCCGGTGCGATCATCATGTTGGAATTGTATAAGGTTCCGGTTACTGCGTCACGCTCGGAATACCCAATGCTCAGATAGATGCCTTGTTCTTTCGCTTTCTCAATCAGCTGCTGCATTTCCGGTCCGTTGGCCAGAATGGAATTGTCATAATACACTTTCCAGTCCTTGCGGCCATCTGCATTACGGCTGCCGACACGGAATCCGAAGGTCATGCCATATGGATAACCGGGGATAAAAAGTTCCGGGAAAACAATCAATTCCGCACCGTTTGCTGTGCATTCGTTGATCAGTTTTAGGGCCTTTTCGATGCATGCTGTTTTATCAAACATCACAGGTGCTGCCTGCACTACTGCCAGTTTACAAGTGTCTTTTAAGTCTTTCATCTGCTTGCGTCTCCTTGTTTGTTAGATTTGTGTAATCCAAAGCATCATTTTTGAAAAAATGCATTTGCTTTTGCATAAGAAAAGGTGCTCTGCAACACAGCATCCACATCGCCGTCTTTGATCTTTTCTGCCATTTTCATGGTTTCCTCGCAGAGATATCTGACTGGACCGGAGCCGGTACTGAGTCTGCGGACACCGAGTTTCGCAAGTCCCGCAAAATCATGATACACACCGTTTAGGATCAGATTGAGCGGCGCATGGATGCCTGAGACCAGCGCTCTTGCGGTTTCTTGATTCATCGCTCCCGGTACGAAAACGCAGTCTGCACCCGCTTCTGCAAAGGCGTTGCCGCGGCGTACCGCTTCTGCAAGCTTTTCTTCCTCGCTGCCGATATTCAGCCAGTAAGCACAGGTTCTAGCATTGATCACAAAAGGCAGATCCAGTTCTTTTTTGAGTTCACAGAGAGCCTGAATCTTTTGAATCTGCAGTTCCAAGGGACTGAGTCTCCCGTCTGCCTGTCCATCCTCCAGATTGAAACCCACCGCGCCGACCGCAAGCAGTCTGCGCGCGTTTTCCTTGACCTGCATCGGGTCTTCCGCATAGCCTCGCTCAAAATCGACCGAAACCGGGATTTGTACGCGTCCGGTGATCTTTTTGACTACGAAAAGTAAATCTTCCAGGGATACTTGTTCGCCGTCCGGATAACCGAGTGCGTAAGCAATTCCCGCGCTGGTCGTTGCGACTGCCGCAAAGCCGGCCTTTTCGTAGATATAAGCACTTGCTGCATCCCATGCGTTCGGGATCACGAACATACCCTCGGTCTGATGCATGCGAAGGAATGCCTTTGCTTTTTCTCTTTGTGCGTTGTTGATGATAATCTGATCTGTCATATTAAACAACCTCCTCTTTTTGTTTTGCCGGATGCACAGCAGGTAGAATATCTTTTTTTGTCTTCTTCATGTTCGTATGCAGTCCTTTGCGTTAAAATCATATTATGATAAATATTCTATCATAAATTTTGCAAAATGTATCGTAGTTAGGAAGGAATTAAAATGGGAAGTTTTGAAATCATGGAGGCGCGCCACAGTGTGCGCCAGTATAAAGATCAAGCCATCGAACCGGAAAAGCGTGCGGAACTGGAACGCTTGACGGAGGTACTCAACCGGCAATACGGACTGCATATGCAGATCATCTATGATGATCCTGCTTGTTTCAAATCCATCATGGCGCATTACGGCAAGTTTGAGGGCGTCAAGAATTATATTGCTCTGGTCGGACCGAAGTCCCCTTCACTGGAGGAAACACTCGGATACTGCGGGCAGCAGTTGGTGCTCAAAGCGCAGGAACTGGGCCTGAATACCTGCTGGGTGGCATTGACCTATGGCAAAAGCGCTGCGTCTGTTTTGGACGGCGAGAAAGAGATTTGTGTGATTTCCCTCGGCTATGGCAAGACCCAAGGTGTGCCGCATAAGAACAAGCCGATCGAAAAGCTTTGTAATTACAGCGAAAATCTGCCGGATTGGTTTCTGCAGGGCATGCGGGCGGCCATGCTGGCACCGACTGCGACCAATCAGCAAAAATTTCGGTTTGAACTACTGGAGGACGGCAGCTTAAAAATATCCCGCGGCCTTGGATTTTACTCTAAAATGGACCTTGGTATTGTCAAGTATCATTTTGAGTTGGGAAGCGGAAAAAAGATCTTTTAGCTTCTATACTTCATATTGGCTTCCACCAGTATCAAATCTCTATTTTTTAATCGGATGCCGGATGACCGTTTTCAGTTTCTCCGGGGCGGTACGTCTGGCGTCACGCAGATAGATCTCATGGTGCATGCGCTGCGGGGTATTTTCACCTATTATCTCCCGACTTATTTACATAAATATTTTCCGGTAATGCTATTTTTATTCGTAGCCACTTGCTCCGGCGTACCTGTTGCGACGATGATTCCGCCGGCTTCCCCGCCGCCGGGTCCCATATCGATGATATAATCCGCGCTGCGAATGACATCCAGATCATGTTCGATCACAATGACGGTGGCGCCGCTTTCGATTAAGGTTTGAAAAACCTTCAGCAAGGTCCGAACGTCCAGCGGATGCAGACCGATCGTCGGTTCGTCGAAGATAAACACCGTATCACTCTGCCCTTTTCCCATCTCGCCGGCCAGTTTCAGACGCTGTGCTTCCCCGCCGGAAAGGCTCGGGGTTTCCTCGCCAAGCGTCAGATAACCCAGCCCCAGATTTTCCAGTACGGTCAGCCGCTGGCGCACGCTTTTCATGTCATGGCAGGCTTGCAGCGCGGTCTGCACATCCATGGCCATCAGTTGCGGCAGTGAAACTTCTTTCCCGTTCGGATCGGTAAATTTTACAAGCTCCGCCTCTTTACTATAACGGGAGCCATTACATTCCGGACATGGCACATCCACATCCGGCAGAAATTGAATATCCAGGCTGATCTGACCGGTTCCGTCACATACCGGACACCGCAGACGCCCTGTGTTGTAGGAAAAATCTCCTGCCTTGTACCCATATTTTTTCGCGTCTTCACTCTTCGCGAAACGCTTTCGCAGTTCGTCGTGCACATTTGCATAGGTCGCGACCGTCGAACGCACGTTGATGCCGATCGGTGTGGCGTCAATCAGTTTCACATGAGAGATGCCCTCTGCCTCCAAGGTTTTGACATGTGCGGGAAGCGAAGTTGCTTTCGCGAAAGCCTGCAGCGCCGGAATCAGACTTTCCAGCACCATGGTTGTCTTGCCGGAACCGGAAACACCGGTCACAACCGTAAGTCGTCCTTTCGGAATTTTAACATCCAGCGGTTTGACCGTATGAATCGTGTCGGTGGTCATATGGATTTGCCCGAGGGAAAACAGTTCTGTCTCCGAAATGCGGGGTCGTAGGGCTGCATTGGCCTCTCCGGACAGAAACGGTCCAATCATAGAATTTGGATTTTGTATAAGCTGCGGGATTGTTCCCTCCGCGATGACATGACCGCCTCCGGCACCGGCCACAGGTCCCATTTCAATGATCCAGTCGGATTCACAAAGAATCTGCGTATCGTGATCAACCAGCACCACAGAGTTGCCATCAGCAATCAGATCATGCATCACAGCATTCAGACCATCGATGTTGGATGGATGCAGACCGATAGATGGCTCATCCAGTACGTATAACACACCTGTCGTACGGTTTCTGACCGCTCGTGCCAGCTGCATCCGCTGCCGTTCTCCTGTGGAAAGGGTTGCCGCCGCGCGGTCAAGGGTCAGGTAGGCCAGTCCTAAATCCATCAGCCGTTTTGCTGTGTCCTGAAAGGATTCACAGATGCTTTCTGCCATCGGCCGCATTTCCTGCGGCAAAGATCCCGGCACCTCGGCAACCCAAGTGACCAGTTCCGCAAGTGTCATACGGCAAACTTCATCCAAATGCTGACCACGCAGCATCGGCGCTCTGGCTGCCTCCGAAAGTCTCGAGCCGCCGCAATCCGGACAGATCTCTTCTTTGAGAAACTTTTCGACCCGCTGCATACCCTTTTCATCCTTCACCTTGGAGAGCGCGTTTTGCACTGTATAGACAGCGTTGAAATAGGTAAAATCCATTTCTCCGGCTGCACCGCTGGTCTGATTTTGATAAACGATGTGTTTCTTGACTGCAGGCCCGTTGAATACGATATCCCGCTCTTTTTCTGTCAGCTGACAAAACGGCACATCGGTTCGCACACCCATTTCTCTTGCGATATCTTTCATCAAAGACCACATTAAAGTCTGCCATGGCCGCACCGCACCTTCATCGATGGAAAGAGATTCGTCAGGTACCAGACTTGCGCGGTCAACTGTACGAATGATGCCGGTACCGCCGCAGGTCGGACAAGCGCCTTGACTGTTAAAAGCCAGCATTTCAGCGCCGGGCGGCTGCACACGTTCACCGCACACCGGACAGATTATCTCCTGTTCGGCTGCAACCTTCAGCGTCGGCGGTACATAATGCCCATTTGGGCAGCGATGACTAGCCAGCCTGGAAAACATCAAGCGCAGACTGTTCAAAAGCTCCGTTCCGGTTCCGAACGTGCTGCGGATGCCCGGCACTGCCGGTCTCTGATGCAGCGCAAGCGCGGCAGGTACATACAAGACTTCATCCACCTGCGCCCGCGCGGCCCCGGTCATTCTGCGCCTCGTGTAAGTCGATAATGACTCCAGATAGCGACGGGAACCCTCCGCATACAGCACACCCAGCGCCAGAGAAGATTTTCCCGAGCCGGATACGCCTGCAATCCCCACAATTTGGTTCAAAGGCACGTTGACGTCTATTTTTTTTAAGTTGTGTACGCGGGCACCCCGCACCTCGATTTGCTTCATTGGTTTGTTCTCCCTCGTTTGGTCAAGTAGAAATTTTTAATTCTTAATAGACCGCCCAGGCTTTCAGTGCCTCGAGGCTTGGATTCTCATTCATAACTTTGGCATCGACAATCTCAGCCTCGCTTCCTAGAAATGGATGCAGTTTCTCAGCGGTCTTCCCCATATCGCTGCCGCCGGATGTGGCGAACAACACGACTTTTTTATGAGAAAAATCATATTGCTTTACGAACGTGTTTACCACGTTCGGCGCAGCCCAGTACCAGATCGGAAATCCCAGATACACGGTGTCATATTCGTCCATATTCTCAACGATCCCGCTGACCGGCACATCCTTCTTGCCGATTTTTTCTTTATTACATCTGGCAAGCGGATTCTTCCAGTTTTGATCTGCTTCCGAATAAGGTTCTACCGGTTTGATCTCAAACAAGTCTGCATCGATCGTCTCAGCCAGCTTCTTTGCGAGTTTGGCGGTCACGCCGCTTGCGGAAAAGTACGCGACTAATTTTTTACTCATGATTCTTCCCTCCATTTTTCATGCATGCTGTATTATAAATATGTTACCACGTCTTTCGTTTTACGTTTCGGAACGACATAATCCCGATTTTCGTCAAGGAAATACTGTGTGTTGTCCCCTTCTGCATCGATGATCCTGCTGGTATGGGACGGATACCCGAACGCTACGACGGTATGGAGTTTCTGCTTTTCGCCGAGGCCAAAGAGTTCCCCAAGTTTCTGCTTATTGCAGGCCCCGATGATACAGCTTCCTATCCCGTGATTCCAGGCGGCAAGAGTCAGATTGCTGATCGCAAGTCCTGCGTCCGTGTCTGTATAAGCACTCGCAAGATCCATGTTCTCCACGATGCCGACGAAAAGCACCGGTTCTTCTCCGGCTTTTGGTTGTCCTTGTTCCGGTGGCAAAGAACCTGCCCATTTCGTATAGCTGAAGACTTCTTTTACCTTTTGCGGTGTTTTTACAACCACATACTGCAGCGGCTGTTTATTCATGGCACTGGACGCATATCGTGCTGCAGTCAGCATTTCATTGATGCATGCATCTGCAATCGGTTCCTGTTTGAAACGGCGATACGTACGCCGTGTTTTTAATAATTCGATCAGTTCCATTTGCTTTCTCCTTGTTTTCTCCTATTTTCTTCCAATATAGCGATTCACTTTTTTCTTGTACGCCAGATATTCCTGTCCAAACGTCTCCAGCAGGAAATCTTCTTCCACATTCACAATCTGCAGATGAAACATGAGCATCGCAAAAACCGAAGCTATCAAAAGCCATGGATTGAAGAACATCAGCAAAATGCCGATATATACCAGGTCAAAGCCTAAAAATGCCGGGTTGCGGCTGATCTGATAGATCCCATCCGTGACCAGCTCCGTCTTATCCGTCTTGGATACCCCGGCCCGCCAACTGTCCCGCATCGTCACCACCGATGTCACGAACACAGTTGCTCCCAATGCACCAATGACGGCACCGCAGATTCTGAACGGGGCCCAAAAACAAGTTGTGTTCAACACCTTTCTTTTTCCTGTCGTCTGGGTAGCTTCTCTCATTTTGTCCGCTCAAAGCTGACGCGATAACTGCCCAGCACCATTTTGTGTAAAAAAGCTGCCTTTTCAGACAGCTTTCGTATAGATCGTATTCAATAAGTCTGTGCCTGTTCTCGTTCTGAAAAAACGATCTCTGCAATATCCATTATTTCTCCTGAATTTCCTTTCCGGTCATATGCTCGATGGTGATCTCTATCATCTGCACCGCCCGAAAATCCAACTCGATCTCCTCGTCAGCCTCCGCTTCATTCGGATAGTACTTCATGGCGAAGGTCTTGAGGACTGCACGCTTTTTCTCAGGATCCGCAACCGGCTGCGCCTTGCCGAAAACGACTGCGCTCTTCACATACGGTGCCCAGTCAAGATCCTTGATCTCCGGCTCGCCGTAAACCGTAAAGCAGATCTTTGGGTTGCGCTTCATGGCGTCCACCTTATGGCCGGCCAACGACGAGTGAAAATAGATCTTCCCGGCGGCTGCATCATAGTAGTAATTAATCGGAACTGCGTAAGGATAATCGTCATCTCCTGCCACCGCAAGCACTCCGCGCTTGGATTCCTGCAAAAGTCTGATCGTTTCTTCGTTTGGAATGGCCTTCTTCTCGGCACGACGCATTTTTCTGAACATAATGTACTCCTCCTGTAAGTGTGACCTGCAGTCGCTGTGCGGACGCAGAGCTTCGCTGCTGTCATCATAATAAAAATATTATATCACGCTTCGGACGGAATGGAAACGAATTTTTAGCGAATTTCCCGAAAAAGCGGTACCTTCGCGCGCTTCATTTCATCACATGCTGCAGGAAATCCGTACAGCCTTCTGCAATATCCTCGTAGGTCACGTCAAAATTGCCCGTATACCATGGGTCTGCGATATCCCTGGGCCGTCTCGAAAAATCAAGCAGTCCATGCACCTTGTGCTCCGGGTCGCTGCCTAAGATACGCATCAGATTCCGACGGTTATTGGCATCCATAATAATTAGATAGTCAAAATATTCGTAATCTGCTTTCGTTACTTGGCGTGCGCGGTGGTTGCCGCATGGAATCCCCATCTCCGCCAGCTTGCGCCTTGTACCATGATGCACCCCATTGCCGATCTCCTCCCTGCTGGTCGCCGCCGAATCGATCTCAAACAAGTATCCCATGCCCTGTTTCTTTACCATATCTGCAAACACATACTGCGCCATCGGGCTGCGGCAAATATTGCCGTGACAGATAAAAAGCACTTTTATCATAAGCTCTACCTTCCTCCATAAGTCTCGAAAACGCTGATATTACGAACTTTTTCGGCCTTTCGGCTTTTTTCAACTGTTTGTTAGGCATATTTTTTCTCCATATCGAGGTATTCTTAAATCAGTACTTCCCATTTTCCATATCTCTTTCCGTCAACTCTACGGATATAATCCTTTTTCTGTAAGGACTCCATAATTCGTTTTATGGTGCTAAGAAATTTTCCTGTCTCTGCCGCAAGCTCTTTTTGCTTAATAAAAGGGTTTTTATAGAGCAGTTTCAAAATCGCGAGTTCTTCTAAAGTGCATTCCAAAGTGTCAAATTGAGACTTTGGAACTTTAGGAATAACGAAGAAATGTTGGTCTCGATCAAGCAGCGTGGTGTGAAGTAAGTGCTTTTGTTTGCGTCTGACGGTTTAGAAGGAATACGCGACGCAGTCAAAAGCCCTAGGAGTTATATGCTCCTAGGGTTGTCGTTCTGATTTCTTTTTTATTTTTTCATGAATATATTCGCTGATAGCCTGGTAGAAAATATCTGTTTCCTCCACTTGATTTTCTACATCTGCTTTTGCAATCACATAAAAGTCTTCATAATCACTTTCTATCCGGAGTGAAAATGCACTCTTGATGATGTTCGAAAGCTGCTTATCAAAAATTCCGGTCTTAATATATCGCATTTGAAAATTTGAAATCACTCCGGAATGTTTCTTAAAATCCAGTCCATCAAGCGCCAAAACTGCGCGTGCAGCATGAAAAATCGCATAATAGGAACGATTTGCAGATGTATCCTACATTTTAAGCTCCAATGTACGTTTTGCATCTTCCAAGTACTGCTCGGCTTTTGAAAGTCTATATAAACTTAAATCAATACACTCTTTACTGTACAACGCGCTTTCCCTCCTTCATGACATTTTGAAAGAACGGAAGCGTGTTTGAAAAGCGTAAAAATGTTTCTTTATCCTGTAGTTTAATGGACAAAAGTACGTCATACTTCAAGTCAAGATCAGAGGAAAGGTCGCTCACTTTTCTGCGATACGTCGCAAGCTGCTCTTTCGGCAAGTCTACCAATGCCATAATGTCTACATCAGATTCCGCATCAAAATCGCCTCTGGCATAGGAACCATACAGCCATACTTCATCCAGCTTTTCTCCAAAAACATTACTGAGTGCCGAATAAGTTTCCTTCATCATATTATTCAAGCCTAAATTGGTCACACTTCTCACCTGCCTCTCTTTAGAATCATTATACAACATCTCCATCAAAACTTCCAGCTATAGAAAATGCTATTTTGAAATAATTTGGGCCCTTTCGGTCATAAGTTGTAAATTAGTAGTAAAAACTGCGCATATTCTATCATCAAACATGGAAACTTTGACATGTGAACTATCATCTATTTCACTCTTACCATCCACGGTAACAGAATTTTTTTAGATAACATGTACTGAACGCTGAAATATATCTCAAGCAAGACTAAAATGGATAGCATATCGTTCTTCAATATGGTAGAATAGATTTACTTGACTAAAACAAAAAGAGGTTGTTACCAAATGGAAAACTTTATTTTCGCGTTGAATGCAACGATTCCCGTATTTTTGATGATCTTACTTGGTTTTTTCCTGCAAAAAATCCATTTTTTGAATGAACCTTTCAACCAAACCGCCAATGCGTACGTATTTCGCTGCGCACTTCCGGTCAGCCTGTTCCTTTCTATCGCGGAAATGGATTTTTACAGTGATTTTGATCTGACCTTCTGCCTGTTCTGTTTTTTAGGTACGAGCCTTATGTTTATGGGCGTCTGGGCAGCGGCGTGGCTCCTTATGAAAGACAAAGGTCAGGTTGGCGCTTTTTCGCAGGCTTCGGTCCGTTCCAGCGCCGCGGTTTTAGGCATCGCTTTCGCGACAAATATTTACGGCAATACCGGTATGGTGCCGATGATGATCATGTCCGCTGTCCCGTTTTTTAATATCTATTCTGTGCTGATTCTCAGTTTCTCGCCGCAGGTAGACGAAAATGGTCAGCTGCTCCCCGCCGCGCGCGGTATGGAAGCGGTAAAAAAGGCCTGCGTCAATGTAGCGAAAAATCCGCTGATCCTTGGCATCCTGGCCGGTGTTCCCTTTGCCCTGCTGCAGATTAAGATACCGATGATGCTTGACAGCGCACTGCGTTCCATCTCGGCGACCGCTACACCGATCGCGCTGCTTGTCGTCGGCGCGTCTTTCTCCGGCAGTGAAGCGCTGAAACGCTTAAAAGGCGCCGCGGTTTCTTCCTTCATCAAGCTATTTTTCCTTCCGGCTGTGTTCCTGCCGTTGGCAGCGAGCTTCGGGTTTCGTGACAGTCAGATGATTGCCATTCTGATTATGTCCGGATCTCCTACGACCGTTTCCTGCTTTATCATGGCGAAGAACATGAAGGCAGACAGTGTACTTACCTCCAATGCGATACTGCTGTCTACGCTTTTGTCCGCGGTGTCGATCACACTTTGGCTGTTTTTCATGCGGGCGCTTTGTTGGATATAGGAAAACTCCCGCCGCGCAAAAAAATTTTCCTCTTGACAATTCTGCTTTGAAGTAGTAGCATGAATAGCAGTAAAACATAACAATAGAATCGAAAGATGTCTTCAGGGCAGGGTGCAATTCCCGATCGGCGGTAAAGTCCGCGAGCGCAGCCGCGCAGGAACCGGTGAGATTCCGGTACCGACAGTATAGTCTGGATGGAAGAAGGCAAAATCCGAAGAAGCAGCTTTTTGCTGTCGTGACTTCGTGATTTTTGTTTGAATTTGAGCTCTGAGCATCCGCGTTCAGAGCTTTTTTTCTTGCAAAAAAACGAGTATGATATGACGCTCTATCCTGCTCCGCGGGATGGAACAGTCAGGAGGTAACAGAATGTCTGACGAAAAATATATGGAACTTGCTCTTTCCCTTGCGGAAAGAGGCGCGGGTCGTGTAAGCCCCAATCCAATGGTTGGCGCAGTCATCGTAAAAAACGGAAGGATAATCGGAGAAGGCTGGCATGCACGCTATGGCGGTCTGCACGCGGAGAGAAACGCGCTGGCTGACTGCGAAAAGCGCGGAGAAAACCCGAAAGGCGCGACCATTTACGTAACACTGGAGCCCTGCTGTCATCATGGCAAAACACCGCCCTGTACCGATGCGCTCATTGCAGCCGGTATCGCACGAGTTGTCATAGGTTCTGAGGATCCCAACCCCTTGGTTGCAGGCAAAGGAATCCGGCAGCTGCGTGAGGCTGGCATCGAGGTCAGCAGCGGCGTGCTAAAAGAGGCGTGCGACCGGCTGAATCGCGTGTTCTTCCACTATATCACCCACCATACGCCCTATGTAGTAATGAAATACGCCATGACCATGGATGGTAAAATCGCCGCCTATACCGGAAATTCGCAATGGATTACCGGAGAAGCCGCACGGCAAAACGTGCATCGCGATCGCAATCGCTATACCGCTATCATGGCAGGTATCGGAACGGTCCTTGCCGATGATCCGCTCCTCACCTGCCGGATTCCTGAAGGCAAAAACCCAACGCGCATCATCGCGGATACCCATTTACAGATTCCCCTCGATGCGCAGATCGTAAAGACCGCGAGAGAAGTTCCGACAATCCTCGCTGTCGGCATGCGCGATACTTCAGCGCCGGACTCGCAAGCAGAGACCGATTCCAAAGCAGCCGCGCTTCAGGAAGCGGGCTGTCAGATTCTTTTCGTACCGACGGACGAGGATGGTCATCTTCACCTGCCGTCGCTGATGGAAAAGCTGGGAAGCTTGGGCATCGACAGTATCCTCCTCGAGGGCGGCAGCCGTCTCAACTGGTCTGCCCTCTCCGCGGGACAGGTGCATCTGCTTCAAGCCTACCTCGCGCCCAAGCTTTTGGGCGGCGACACTGCACGTGGCCCGATTGGCGGCATCGGTTATCCGAATCCGGAAGACTGTGTCCGCTTAAGCGCGCCGACCATCCGAAGATTCGGCGAGGATATTTTACTGGAAAGCGAGGTGATTTCCCCATGTTTACCGGAATCATAGAAGAAATCGGTCAGATACAGGCTGTAAAACACGGTGCTGCCAGCTCACGTCTCACCATACAGGCTGCGAAGATTTTATCCGATGTGCATGACGGAGACAGCATCGCCGTCAATGGCGTCTGCCTTACCGTCACCTCTCATGGCAGCGGCTACTTTACGGCAGACGTCATGCATGAAAGCCTGCGTCGCTCCGCTCTCGGTAACCTCAGCCAGGGAAGCCGCGTGAATCTGGAACGCGCGATGGCGGCGAATGGACGCTTCGGTGGTCATATCGTGTCCGGACACATCGACGGCATCGGTACTGTGTGCGAGATCCGCGAAGATGATATCGCCGTCTGGTATACCATTTCCGCGTCGCCTGCCCTGCTACGATATATCATCGAAAAAGGCTCCATCACCATAGACGGCATCAGCCTGACGGTCGCGAAGGTTACAGCGCAGGATTTCAGCGTTTCCATCATTCCGCACACTGCCGCGCAAACGACACTTTCGCTGCGCAAGGTCGGCGATATCGTAAATTTAGAAAACGATGTGATCAGCAAATATGTCGAAAAGCTTCTACGCCCTGCCGAAGCACCGACAAAGCCTGAGACAAAAGACAGTTCCATCACCATGGATTTTCTTGAAAAATATGGATTTTAGAAAGGACGAATCAATATGGATAACTTCAAATTCAGCACCATCGAAGAGGCATTAGAAGATCTTCGCCTGGGTAAAATCATTCTCTGCACCGATGATCCGGATCGTGAAAACGAGGGAGACTTCATTTGTGCCGCGGAATTCGCGACCACCGAAAACGTCAATTTTATGGCGGTACATGGCAAAGGGCTCATCTGTATGCCGATGAGCAGCTATTACTGCCAAAAATTGCAGCTGCCGCAGATGGTGGATTACAATACGGATAACCACTGCACCGCTTTCACCGTTTCCATCGACCACGTGGACACGACCACCGGAATCTCTGCGCAGGAGCGCGGCTATACAGCAAGAATGTGCGTGGATGAAAACGCCAAAGCCGATGATTTTCGCCGTCCCGGGCATATGTTCCCTCTTTTGGCGAAGCCAAACGGCGTTTTGGAAAGAAACGGTCATACAGAGGCCACTGTGGATCTGATGCGGCTGGCAGGTCTGAAGGAATGCGGACTTTGCTGTGAAATCATGCGGGAAGACGGCACCATGATGCGCACGCCGGAGCTGAAAGAACTGGCGCGAAAATATGATATCAAATTTATTTCCATCAAAGCGCTGCAAGATTACCGCAAAAAACATGAAAAACTGGTGGACTTGGTCGCAAAAACGAAAATGCCGACCCAATACGGAGATTTCACCGCTTACGGCTATGTCAACAAGTTGAACGGCGAGCATCATGTCGCGCTGGTCAAGGGTGACATCGGCGACGGCAAAGATCTGCTCTGTCGTGTCCATTCGGAATGTCTGACCGGTGACGCGTTCGGTTCCCAGCGCTGCGACTGCGGGCAGCAATTTGCCGCGGCAATGCGGCAGATCAACGCAGAGGGTCGAGGTATTCTGCTCTATATGCGCCAGGAGGGCCGCGGGATCGGTCTCATCAACAAGCTGCGCGCGTACGAGCTGCAGGATCGCGGCATGGATACTCTGGAAGCGAATCTGGCGCTCGGCTTTGCGGCAGATCTGCGCGAATACTTCATCGGCGCACAGATTTTGCAGGATCTCGGCGCAAAAACACTTCGCCTTCTGACGAATAATCCGGACAAGGTCTACCAGCTTGCGGACTACGGTATGGACATCATTGACCGGGTGCCAATCCAGATCGCGGCTAATGCCCATGACCTCTTCTATCTGAAGACCAAACAGGAAAAAATGGGGCATCTGTTAAACTACTAGCTTGCGGCAAAACTCTACCCGTTCTAAAAAAGAAATCAGAAGGAAAACAAAACAAACCAAACATTACGCGATACGCGAAAATCAAGAAAGGAAACGATTATGAACATTTACGAAGGAAAATTGGTATCACAGAACACCAAAGTCGGCATTGTAGCCGCACGTTTTAACGAGTTTATCACTTCCAAGCTCCTGTCCGGAGCCATCGATACCCTGCAGCGCCATGATGTAAAGCCGGAGGATATCGACGTAGCATGGGTTCCGGGTGCTTTTGAAATTCCTCTCATCGCCTCCAAGATGGCACAGACGGGTAAATATGACGCCCTGATCTGTCTCGGCGCGGTCATCCGCGGGAATACATCTCACTACGACTATGTTTGCAGTGAGGTTTCCAAGGGTATCGCGCAGGTATCTTTAAACCAGAATCTTCCGGTTATGTTCGGCGTGTTGACCACCGAAAATATTGAGCAAGCCATTGAACGTGCCGGAACCAAGGCAGGAAACAAGGGCAGCGAATGCGCGGAAAGCGCGATTGAAATGATCAACCTGATCCGCAGCATCGAAGCATAGCATGCGCGCATGCTATGCCAGACACGCACTCCCGCAATCAAAGGACAGAAGTTCGCGTGACGCAATCTCAGTTTAGAGCCTGAGGTTGACGCGGACTTCTGTCCTTTATATAAATATGAAAGGTTTCCTGGTCAATTAACGCACAAACGCCAGTGACAATGCCGGAACATAGGTAATAATCAGCAAGGCGATGACACCTGTGATGAAATACGGAATGATATATTTGAACATAGATTCCATCTTAATCTTCGCGACAGCGGCGCCAACGAACAAGTTGCAGCCATACGGCGGCGAACATAAGCCTAACGCGAGATTTACAGCCATGATAACACCGAAGTGAACCGGATTGATATGCATGGCTTCTACGGTAGGCAGCAGCATCGGCGCCATGACAATAATCGCCGGTACTGTATCCAGGGAACATCCGATCAAGAGCAGCACCAGATTGATGAACATTAGGACGACGTACGGACTGTCGGATACACTTGTCAAGAAGGTTGTGATCATCTGCGGAACTTTTTCAAAAGTCATGAAGGTGGAGAATACAGTAGAATACCCTAATAAGAACGAGGTTACCCCATTCAGAACAGACGTGTCGAGAAAGACATTGTACAATCCCTTCAAATTCATGTCTTTTCATCAAAAGCGACAAGATAATTTCCCGTCACCATTTGACACCGTATTCAATTAGGATTGCCCGCTCTGTCCTTATGCTGCTTTTCTGCACCTCTCGGTCAGCTGCTTCTTTACTGCGAATTTCCAATAAAAAGTGGGCTCTAAGCATACCTGTGCTGTGATTCAGTTTTTCATGGCGGCTGCTTTAGGCGCAGCATGTTTTTATCGTTTCGATCAGTCTCACATCCGCCGGCAGCCAATCCACAGAATCTAAGCTTTCCATGGTCAGCCACTTTGCGGCTTCATGTTCCTTGAGGATCAAATCACCCGAAACAATTTCTGCCCAGAAGCAATCCATCGACAGATGGAAGGTTGGATAATCATATTCGATAGTCTCAAGCAATTCTCCCACCTTGATTTCCGTATCTAATTCTTCCATAATCTCACGTTTTAACGCTTCCTGCGGTGTTTCGCCATCTTCAATCTTGCCGCCTGGGAATTTCCAGCCACCCTTAAATTCTCCATATCCTCTTTGCGTCGCAAAAATCATAGGCACTCCTGCTTCATTTACCGCTTTTATGACTGCGGCGACCACACGTATCGTCTTCATTTTTCACCTCTATGCATTGACAATGTATTCATAAATATCTTCACGTACCGGAACATCCAGCAGCCACTCGATTTCGACCGCTTTTTTGTCCGTTTTGGGCATTATAAATTCCCTGCATTTTCCGCTCGCGCGCATATTCCCCAAGTAATAGAACTCTTTCGAAATACTATCATCCTTATTCTTTCTTACGAATAAATGCACCTGAATTCCGCGTTCCTGCGCATGCAGGAAATTCTGCACATCCTCAGAGTTTACGCTCCGGCCGGACTTTGATATCGCGATCAGCGTATGATTTCCGGCAAAGTGGTCCTCATATTTCGTCGTATCACTGATATCTTCTGCCTTGTCATAATTGATGAACACCGGAAAAGTTTTTGTCTTTTTATCAAACTTATAGCCGCCAATGTTCAGCGGCACTTCGTTTCTTTCCCAATTCAAGAGCCTGCAAACATCCTCATAAGTATACTTTTGATACAAAACAAAGTTCGTATTCCGATAAGTGTTCGAAAAATCTCTTTCGTAGCGGCTGATTCCAAATTCCACAAGCTCCTTTAAAATATCGCGAAACTCCACGTTTTCCAGCATCTTCGCAAACGACTTTGCGGTCCGATAATCTTGCTCGTTTGCCTTGTCCTTTTCCAAGAAAACACACTCTGCGTAAGTGCCTCTGTTTCCGCCGGACGGAAATTTGTTTGTCATGACGTTTACGATATTTTCCATTTGATTTTGATTCATGTGAATACCATAGTCATGGTCAAGATCTGTCTGCAGCCCATGAAACAACGCAACGTCTTGTGTATAGGTCAGCATTCGTTTCAAAAGCCGCAGCTCGTGAATCCGTTTTCCGTTCGCAAGCTTTTTGGAAACGAATTCGATGACCTTTTCTTCATCTTCTCCAACGCGAATTCTATATTCCGGCTCGTATTTTACAAGAAATTTATAATAGCTTTATAATAGCTTCCCAAATTACTATTATCAAAAATTCGCAGAACATCCATTTTATGCAGCATCCTTTATCCTAAAATTTGCATTCATCTTACCATCCTCCTACTGTGTTTTCTTCGATAAACAAATCGCGCAATCAGGATCGGCACCAGACAGATGATCGCGTAGATTCCGCATAAAAGCGCTCCCAGCATACGAAAATCCATAAAGCCGCCTGCCGGTGACAGCGCACATGCCGCAGCTCCGATCAGTGCCGCAAGCGGCGCTAAAAAAGGGATCGCGCGGATCCATGGATTCTTCGCTTTTTTGCAGAGGACATACTGTAAAAAAAATAAAACCAATATGGTCAGCAGCATGACCGCCTGTATGGTATAGTCTTTTCCGTTCAGTTCCATCGTCCCATCCTTTCTTTTTTCCGCGCAGCGATGTTTTCTTCATTATATTGAACATTCGTTTTCTTGTCAACGAGCTTGCGAAAATAGTCTTGCTGCATAAGACTTGATCCAAATCATAATTTGAGCCAAAAAAAAAGCATCACGAGGGGAAAAAACGCGTCCGGACGTGTGACCACGGATTTCGTAAGCGATGTTATGGTCAAAGATTTCATAGATGTTTCTGCCTTCGATATTGTCATCACGTTTATCCGGTGTTGCCGTCATCCCAAGTGTAAACGAGGGCTCAAAGTAATCCATGACTTTTTTGTAACTGTCCGCGCTGGTATGGTGCGCTTCGTCGTAGATGCACGCTTCGAAATAATTACGTGAAAAAGCCTTTAAGTTTTCCTGCTTACTTAAAGTTTGTACAGTAGCGAACAGAAAATCAGCGTTAAAGTCACGCGCATTCCCGGATAAGATTCCTGTCTTGATTCCACTCCCAAAAACACGTTCAAAAGAAGCCTTTGCCTGTTTCGCGATTTGCTTTCTATGCACGACAAAAAGCACTCTTTTAAATCCCAGTTCTCTCATTGCAAAAGCAGCAGCATAAGTTTTGCCGGTACCCGTCGCGGATATTAAGAGCGCTTTGTTCATATTTTGATTGCGCATTTGTTAAATTTGAGCTTCCGATAATAAAACGATACTCTTCGTCATTCTGAAAGATATATCCTTTTGTGTGAAATCCGTTTCCTGCGCGTTCTGTCTGGTACATGCGCAATTCAATATTCGAAAGGCTCGCGAGCGTGTCTAACGCTGCTGGATCACTGAAACACAGGTAATCGGTTGTTAAGATTCTCCCCTGCACACCCTTTTTCTCCAGTTCCTTTAAGGTTTGCAGGAGGGGTGTAATGCCTCCGCGCGTGATAAAGGCGACACTAATGGAAAAGCTTTCACAATGCAGAAGTTCATCCTCAATCGAAGCAAAAACCTTCTTCCCCTCTTTATTGTCATTATACACAAGCTGAGGTTTATATGCCAAATTTGAATTGCATTGCTTATCAATAAACGCGGTATGATAAGCGCCATGAAATTCTATGATTTTATCTTCTGTCATCACTGCTGCCTCTTTTCCATGATACTTTCATTTTATTTGCTGGTATAAACTCCTATCTAATCTGTTCTTTAAAAAATCCCGGGGATTGCTTTTGCGATGAGCATACCTCCGGCAAAGGAAAGCAGATTTGCGAGAAACGCATAGCCAATGATGCGGTCCTGAGTGAATTTTCGTTCGCTGACTTTCGGAAAGAAAATGCAGTACAGGATCGCTTCCAACACAAATACCAAAATTTCGAAAATTATATATTGCAGAACAAATGCCTGATAGCCGTGGAGATAGTTGACCATGTTCAGCGCCGCATTTAACACGGTCTGCGTCAGGATATTGATACCTATGATTAGCCGCAGCACCTTTTTTTCGCGGAAACCGCACACGACTGCCATAACGATTTCTAATAGAATTGTTATCAGAATGCGAATGAGCAGAGAAATCATTTCCCAAGTGTAATCATAGCTTCTTTGTGGCTGCGGCAGTGCTATGGTTTCGTTCTCTCTCGATGCCGCAACTCCACGCATATCTACCGTATAGTAACTGTCAAAGTCCACCTGCACAAAGCTTATCGTGCTTGACGAGGGCGGAGCCATTGCATATAAAA
>OLOW01001163.1_pt1 | contig 18335 bp, 16 predicted proteins | sample 1672801 | NCBI WGS metagenome assembly OLOW01 (sample SAMEA3136725, study PRJEB25190) | human gut metagenome | biome: human gut; feature: human-associated habitat; material: faeces | place: Austria | collected 2013 | reverse complement strand
ACGCGCGCTTTCGACTATGGTCAGCATGTTCATCTTTTTTTCGATGAACGCAGCCTTCTCAGGATACGCGGCAGCCACGCGTCCGGCCTTCGGCTTGAGCAGTGCCTTCGCCAGCAGGGCTTTGGTCTTATGCTCATCGTTCCAGTCGTCCTGCAGCTTGTAATAGGCCAGCAGCACGCACATATCCGCGCAGTAGTCAGAAACCGCGCTTTTGCGGCTGCAGTGCTTGTGCATCGGATGCACGATACATCTGGCGCATTTGGTTTCCTCCGGCAGGTCATAGAGGTCCGAAAGGATCATCACTAAAAAAGTCATATCGTAGTTCAACGTCATCCGGCCTACCAGTCCGTGCCGCTCCTTGAGCGCGTGGCAGAGTCCGCAGTAGTAGCTGCGATAGGTATCAAATTCTCTGATTTTTAATTCCGGTTTGTTGACCAATACATACCCAAACAAAGCAAGACTTCCTTTCATCCACACGCGAAGCTTTCGCGGATTTCCCGCGGGCCCGCGGATATCTCACGAATTCGCGAGGCTTCCGCGAAATCCGCGGACTTTCTGCAAAGCTCGCGGACTTTTTCACTTCCTACATCTTAACGCACAAAAGCACACAATGTGTGTGCTTTTCGTGAATTTTGCTCAAAGATTCCGCCTGCAAAACGTGACCGTTCTGACGATGTGCTTACGCTCTGCTGCCGCAGCCCTCCGCGCCGCAGCTCGCGCAGTCATGGGTGCAGTTTTCCGGTGTCTGCGGCATGCCGTCATGTTTGTTTGGATTGTCAGCTTCCAGACAGACTTCGACCATTTGATCCAGCCACTCCCCGTCAAACAGCTCGATCATGCCTTTATCACAAGCCGCCGCGATCTTTTGATTGATCGGAATCTCCGCGATCGCCTCGATGCCGTATTTTGCAGCGACCTCTGCCACATGACCGTCACCGAAGATCTTGTGCTTCGCGCCGCAATCCGGACAGGCGTAGTAGGAAAGGTTTTCAACGATCCCGATAACCGGAACGTTCATCAGCTGCGCCATCTTGACGGCTTTTTCGACGATCATGGATACCAGTTCCTGCGGTGAGGTTACGATGACCAGACCGTCCAGCGGCAGAGATTGGAATACCGTCAGCGCGACGTCACCGGTACCCGGCGGCATATCCACATACATCACATCGATATCGCCCCAAACCACGTTGTTCCAGAACTGATCGATGACCCCGGACAGCACCGGACCGCGCCAGACAACCGGATCGGTCGTGTCCTCCAAAAGCGCGTTGATGGAGATCACCTTGATGCCTGTCTTGGAAACCACCGGTGTGATTTCCTCATCGGTTCCGGTCGCCTTGCTCCTGATGCCGAACGCCTGCGGGATCGACGGACCGGTAATATCCGCGTCCAAAATCGCGACCTTGTATCCCAGTCTCTGCGTCGCCACCGCCAGCATGGACGTGACTGAGGACTTGCCGACCCCACCCTTGCCGGATACCACGCCGATCACTTTTTTTACATTGGATTGATTGTTCATAGTAGATTACACTCCTTTATCTGTATCATCCTACTGATTTTATCTTTTTCGATTCAATTCTACTTTACGCTCTTTTCCTTCCAACTGTCAAGAGTTGTTTTGGAGGTTCAGCAAGAAAGATGTTCTTCTTCCGGATGAAAATCCTGCATAAACCGCTTCAGCAGAAACGTACAGAAATACGGGAATGTATAGATCCGGTTTTCGTGACCGATGTTATTGGCAGAAAATTTGAATCCATAGCATATATCCGGATATTTTTCCGAGTCGATCAGCGTCTTCATAGACTTTGTTTTGCCGCTGCTTGCCTTTACTTCTATCGGGATCAATGCTGTTGCGGAGCGAAGGAAGAAGTCTGCTTCCAATGTGGAATCACTGCGCTTGTAGTAATATAGTTTATAGCCCTGTTTGACAAAAGCTTCGCCAACCATATTCTCATACAAAGCACCTTTATAAACACCAAGATTCTTATTCGCACGCAGATCTTCCTGTGATTCATCATCCAGCATAGACACCAATAAGCCTGTATCAGCAAAATACAATTTGAACACGTCAGGATCATAATTCCCGCCCAGAGGCAACTCCGGAAAATCCAAGCAGTAACAAGCGTTTACCATCCCGGCATCGATCAGCCATTCCACGCAGCCGCGATAATCCCGAAACCGCGCACCCGATGCAACCTTTGAAACTTGAAATTTCTTATTTTCTTTCGCAAGCTGCGGTGCAATCCGGTTAAAAACATTCAAGATCCTAGTCTGATCAACGCCCAGTGCATACTTACGAATATCCTCTTTATAATCCGCGATCAGCTGCTTCTGCGTATCCAGCGATCCTTCAAATGTATTTTTTTGAATATACTCCGCTACGACCGCCGGCATACCGCCGAGGATACTGAATTCGAGAAACAGTGTGCGGTAAACATGCATCTCAAGCTGACTGAACGGACGCAGTTCCTTCATATGCGCAAGCAGATCTTTCACTCTTTCTCCATCGTAGCCCTTCGCCCACAAAAATTCCTCGAAATCCATGGAAAACATCTCAAAGTCTTTCTTATAGCCCACACTGTTGCTTTCAATTTTGCGGTAATTCACTCCCAGCATAGAACCACTGCAAATTACATCAAATCTTCCATCGAGGAAGAAAAATTTAAGTGCTGTTGCAATTTCAGGAAATTCTGTGATCTCATCAAAGAAAAGCAGCGTTTTGTTCGGTATGAATTTTTTTGACGGATCGATCAGGGAAATATTTTTTATAATAGCTGACGCCTCATATCCATCTGCGAGAATGCCTTTGTATTTTTCATCTCGGATAAAATTGATTTCGATGACGCTTTCATAATTTTTTTCTGCAAACTGCTTAACAGATTCTGTTTTGCCTACTTGACGACATCCTTTTATGATCAGTGGCTTTCTTTCGGGATCTGCTTTCCACGCACAGAGAAAAGCATCCACTTTTCTTTTCAGATACATTGTGTGCACCTCCGGTGACGAGCTTATTCTTATAATACCCATTATACCCACTTTTACTTCATATTTCAACTAATAAATCACAAAATATGAGCGAATTATTTTTAATTTTGCACAAAACATGAGCGAATATGGAAACAGATCGCACATTTTTGCAGTAGTCAAGAAAAGCAGGCAGCATCTATAAGCGAGTATTTCTTTCGTGAATACATCGAAGTAGAAAGTGACTTCAAAGTAAAATATCCAGAATTTAAACGCTGTCATATCGGATACGATCACCTGTCTGGGACGATCGACGGTGTCCCAGGTCGTAAAGATCAAATTCGGATATGTGTCTTTTATTTTTCACTTCCTGTAATGTACCTGATGCTTCGTTTCTGCTTTGATTCCCAGATAGCGAAAGCTTTTATATACAAAGTTATCGCTGCACTCATATCCATATTGCTGACGAATATATGCTGCAGTCCACCGATATCCATGGGATCTATGCTCTGCATGAACGGTATCTACCAGTGCTATGAGTTCTCTCCGCTGGATATCCCGATCCGATTTTCCCCGTTTCTTCCACTTGTAGTATCCTGATCTGCTGATTCCCATCACTTCACACAGAGTCTTAACACTATACTCTCGGCAAAGGATATCGACTATTTCAAATTCTTCTCTTTTAAACGAACATACTCCTGTTTCCCAGCTTCGTTCGTCTGAACAGTATAGTTTTTTTTAAGACGCTCATTTTCAATACGAAGCTTAAGTATCTCTCGCTTGTACGCCTCTTCTGTGCGATCAATGCCTTCCGGAAGAACATCAGGCATTTTAGCGTCTGCACGTGCCAGCCCCTCGATTCCCCCTTCTTCATATTGTTTCATCCATTTTTGAAAAGCTCCGGTAGAGATTCCGTTTTTCTCACAGAAATCGGATAATTTCTGTCGCCCGCCTTTGTACTGCCTAATCAAAAATTCCTTTTCCAGTGTGTTCAAATGTTTCGCCATAGTAAAAGTAGACTCCTTCCTGGTAGTCACACCACTCTTATTTTAACAGTTGGAGTGATAGTTTTCTACCTTTCCGTGTCTACTTTTATGATAGCATCAATATAATTTATTCAAACAACATGTGTTGATTATTTAAATGTAGTCTCTTTAACATATTCAAACATATATTGTTTTGCACTATCTATATCACAAAATTTTCTACTGTCTCTGAAGCTCTTTCTTCCGTTATTAAAAATACTAGCACAAATTACACCTTTTTTAAATTCTAGATAAATTTCTTTTTGCGGCAACCCTATCGCATTTCCAATCCAGTAAAAGTCATTCATTCTTTTCCAATCATATTGTGGTAAAAGCTTTTCGATAGCATTTCTCATTTCGCTTGCAGACCGATATCGTTTTTGTGGATCTGCATGGCACGCCTTTTTAATAATTTTATAAACTTTCTCTGGCACATATGGTGCCTAAGGCAACTTATTTACTAATTTCCCACTTCTCATCAAACTCTGTGCATTTGGTATAGACTGTAGAAATAAATTCCAATCAGAAATTCCTGTTACCATCCTATACAATGTCATTCCTATCGCAAAAATATCAGTTTGTACCGTTGCCACAGAAGTATTAACAAACGTTTCTGGTGCAGCATGTGTAACATACCACTTCCAGGGTACAATAACAGTGCCTAATGCAGTAGACAAACCAAAGTCAGATAGTTTTGGAATTCCATTATCTATTAATATATTGGCAGGTTTTATATCTCTATGAATAATCCCCTGAAGATGGGAGTACTCAACGGCAAACAAAATATTTCTTGTAATATTTAAACTCTCATTAGTTGATATAAAGCTTGTTTTCAAAGCACTATCTAGAGATTTGCCATTTGCTAAGTCCATATCTATTACAAATACGATTTCACCATTAAATCCAACAATTTCTCCACCATTGATTTTTACAATATTACAATGTTGGCACTTGTAAGGAATCGATGCTTCACTAAATAGCTTATATGCTTCATTTGGGTTACTAACCTCTAAAACTTTAATTGCTTTCTCTACCCCTAGGATTCTATCATGTGCCCTATAGACAGCACCAAATCCTCCATTTCCAAGTTTCTCAATTAAATAGTACTTGCCAAATTCATTACCTGAATAGTCTTTGTTAATATCCACTTTCTTCTCCAATCCCATACCAGGCAATTAATGCTGCCGCTAGTTCTTCATTTTTATAATTTTTATCTGGGAAATATTCATTAAAATTGTTTATCTTTGCTCGTTTGTTCGCAGTTATCCACCTACTTGATCTTTCTATTGTTGGAATTCCCCTTTCCAAGCAAACATAATTCAACACCCCTAGCGAGTAATGCATATAAGGGATTTGTGCCATATTCAATTCAAGCGACAGTTTATATGATACTATATCTGGCTTGTATTTTGTGATTAGCTCAGTAAAAATGTTATTAAAATCCATCATTAGAGTCTGTGAATCAAATCTGTAATTCTGACGTCCTGTTTCCAAAATTACTACTGTCGCTTTGTCACTACCTTCCGCAAAACCATATCTAACTTCATTCTTTTTAATTGCTATCCCTAAACTTTTCATTTTATATCTGCTTCTCTTTCTAATAATCTGCCTTTTGAAACAATATCATTTCTATTTATCATCTGGAGAATATTTTCGTCTTACATTATCACTTATAATCATCTCAACATGAGTCAATTTTGGAAGCTGTCTATTAGTTCTATAATTACAACGTAAACATTTATAGCATTCTCCATACCCTGCAAAATCGTGAATCAAAGGAGTTTCACACTGTGGACAAACTGGATATAACTCGTCAATTTTGTACTTCCCCCAAGAATCCTTTACCCAGTACCATTTCCATTCATACTCAAGAATTCTATCGTTTGTATACTCGAGGAACCTAGGAACATCTTTAATTTGTTTTTTTGAAGACACCACCTGCAACATAATTAAAGTCCCCGATATAAGAAAGGCCACTCCTGCCAATACCCACCACATTTTTAAATCTATAGTCAGAAAAGTTATCAGTATATTGCATAGCTTTGTTATGAAAAATTCAAGCGTACTAAATAAAGTCTCTTTTTTAATGACATCCGTTAATATCGTCAAAATTATTCCACTTCCAATCGACACCGACCATGGACTCATTATGAAATTTCTGCCCTTTTTCATCTCAAAGTGCTCTCCTTGCTTCTTATCTTTCAAACATTTCCTGAACAGAATTCGAACAACTATATTACTGTAGTTTCTTCCTCATTATAAATAAACCTTGCATGCTCTCTTACCCTGTCTGCTTTTTCATTCCACTTGTCAGAGTACATTTCACTTGCGCTTTTAATGCTCTTAAATCTTACCTGTATGTTCAGATCGATATAATATCTTTCACCGTCTTTATAAACATATCCGTAATCATGTCTTGATGCAGATGGGCGATCAAATTGAGTATTCCTCATTAAGTATTCTTCGAAGTAATCCCTGTTATACAAATGATAACACAGTACATCTCCGTCTTTCTTAATGATTATATACCCGCCTGTCGCAGCCTCATAACCATCCCACTCTTTTCCAGCAGTCATCCCAAGAGCTGCTGCCGTCAGCATTTTCTTAAACTTATAGCGATAAACATTGCTCTGTCTGTAACCCAACGGATTAAATTCAGACAGCATATCTATAAGCAATTCGCAGTCATATGTACCGTTTGCAATAATCTTATAATGCAACAGCACCATTTCACCAAATATTGATGGTAACAAACTATCAATCAGAATCAAGTTATCTTCAAAAACCTGTTCTTTTACATTAACAAATACAATATCATCCGCTCTGCTACAAAGTTCCGACATACGTTCTTTCATGTATTCTTTGCATACGGTGCTGTCAATCGAATTGATTTCATGCATATCATCGTCTGTTATGCCTTTAACCTCATAGCGGATTCTTGTATTCTTACCCGCATTTAATAATGTTGGAGGTGAGCCAACATCAGATTTTACGGAGAATCCCACAATCGGATTGAAACCTGTATTTATATCATGTATTTGCAAAGTCATGTCAACTTTTTCACTTGATGATGCCTTGATTTTTGTAACATGTATGGAATCAAGGAATTCATCTATTTCATTGATTTCAAATGCTCCGGAAGTAGCTCCACCTTCAAAGATTTTATCGAACAAGAGTTGAGCATTTTCCGCCACTGTTTCCACAGAAACCTCATCTATCAACTCATCATTTCTGAAAATCTTTATAACCTGTCCGGGTTCATACGCAAATTCCTCTGTAGCACTTTCTTCTCTGAGAATCTTCAAGATGGGGAAATACACATCCTCTATCATGTTTACATTTTCATCTGCCGCATACATCTTACCTTCCTTTAAAAGTCTTGCAAACGCATAAAGTTCTGACCATTCTCCTTTATTATACTTTCTGCTCATTATCCAATACCCTCCTTATCTCATTTGCAATAGCCTCTATTACAGGAACTGTAACAGAATTGCCAAATTGCTTATATAAATGTGTATCCGCAAGTTCTAACGTGTAACTTTCAGGAAAGCCCTGCAATCTTGCCCACTCACGTGGTGTCAACTTTCTAATGTCCTCTTTATTGATCTCTCCCTTTATATGCGTAACCGGAACCATGCTGTGAGGTCTTGAATCAATAATCAAATTCCTTTCTCGGCCCATTCCACCGCATACAATAGCAGCTGCCTGTCCATCAAGTGATCGAATTTCATATCCGAATCCATTTCCCTTAATCTTATGTCTTTCCTTATGTGCTCTCAAAGTATTCACATAAACGTCGCTTAAATAATATTTCGGAGAAATAGGTGCCTTTTCCAAAATGTCCTTGATACATGTTTTATCATTGTTACCTTCCGGAAACTTAAAGCCTTTACTATCGATGTCATTTCTAAATGCAACAATATAAATTCGTTCTCGATTCTGTGGAACTCCAAAGTCCTTACTGTTTAGAACTTTGCTATATACCGTATACCCTATTTGTTCAAAAGCTTTTGTTATAACCTTAAAGGTTCTTCCTCTATCATGAATTGTAAGGCCTTTTACATTTTCACAGAATATCACTTTTGGTTTATGATGTTCACAAATTCTTACGACATCCTGGAACAATGTGCCTCTGCATAATCCCTTGTAATCATCATCAAAGCCCTTACGCTTACCGGCAAGACTAAATGCTTGGCAAGGAAATCCCGCAAGACAAATATCAAACCCCGGAATATTTTCCTCATCAATTTTAGTAATGTCTCCTGCAATCTTAAAATCGTCTTTAAAGTTTGCTTCGTATGTCTTCCGGGCAAATTTATCCCATTCAGAAACAAACACAGTACGAATCTGTTCACCAAAAGCATTATCAAAACCTATCCGGATCCCACCTATTCCTGCAAATAAATCTATTGATCTTAAAGCGTTTTTCATCTTTCTTTCCATATCCTTTCTATCTCGTCGGCGCATTCCGAAACATTCTTTTTTATTTCTTTTCCCCAAAATCGAATCACAATCCAACCTTGAGTTTCCAATTCATTTGTCACCTCTATATCCCTTTGAATATTTCTTTCTATTTTAGGTATCCAAAATTCCGTGTTAGACTTAAAATCTTTTTTTCTGTTTTCCCAATCATATCCGTGCCAAAACTCACTATCACAGAATACTGCTATTTTTTTACCTATAAAAGCGATGTCAGGTTTTCCTGTAATTCCTTTAACATTTTTTCTGTATCGCATCCCTCTGCTCCACAGCTCTTTTTGCAAAAGAATTTCTATTTCCGATCCTTTATTCTTTACACGCTTCATGTTATAGGATATTTGCTCTTCTGTTTTTTTAGGCATGTCTATCCTCCTCAACAAACTCGCAAATATCGCTCATATTACATTCTAACGCACTGCATATTTTCATAAGGACTTCCATACTAACAGGCTCATCTTTTCCCAGCTTTGCAACAGAATTGCTACTGATTGCCGCACTTTGTCTTGTCTGGTATTTTTTCATATTTTTATCAATTAACAGCTTCCAAAGTTTATTGTAACTTATTTTCACTTTTGTTCTCCTTACATGATTACGCCCCTTTACAAACAGAATAATTCATAAACAAAAACTTTGCAAGTGTAGATTAAACCGTACCCCTTGTCACGGTCATTTTTAAGATTGACTATACAATCAACCCCTTTATATTTTATTCTTTTTTGTCGATATTTCCCATACAATAAAAAGCCCTTGCAAAGCGGCACTCAGGGATGCGCACTTTTGTCATATTGTTTAAAAATGTTTAGATGAGATTGCTCGGAATAAAGCAGTTATCTGCATCAATCGGTATCGGCTCCTCACACATACAGATGATGCCGCCGTTGCCGCGCTTTAAAGAAGCCTTGTCAATCACGCTGTACTTTTTGATCTCCCGCCGGTCGGGTGCTGCGCTCTTTTTGATTTCGAGCGGATGAATGACATTGTTTTCCTCAACGAACACATCGATTTCTTTTGCATTGGAATCCCGGAAGTAGGTGAGGTTCACCTTGGACTTTGCGTAGGCGTAGTTCTTGACCAGCTCCATCACAACATAGTTCTCGTAGTAATGACCGCTTGCAGCGCCGTTTCGCAGCGTATCCGGTGTCAGCCACATGGAAAGATACGCACAAAGCCCTGTATCGCAGAAATACAGCTTCGGTGTTTTGCTGAGTCGTTTGAGTTCATTGTTGGAATAGGGGGCTAACAGATAGATGATATGCAAGCCAACGAGAATTTTCAGCCACTCTTTTGCGGTGCTCGGCGCAATATCTGCGGATTCAGCCAGCGTTGAATAATTGAGCTGCTCCGACACAAGGGAGGCGCAGCCTACAAGAAACTTGCGGAAGCGCACAGCGTCGGTGATACCGCCCGCCTCGGCAGCATCACGCATCAGATAGGTGTCGATATAAGAATTGAAATATTCCTGTCTGAGTTCGTCATCCACGCCCTGTACCTGTGGCATACCGCCCTCCCAAATGTGATGAAATACTTGTATCACATCGTTTTTGGGGAGTTTGCGTTGTCTTGCCTGCAAGGCAGCGAGTGAGAAGTCCAAATCTGTGTCGAATACAAGTCCTGCTTTTTCTCTTGCGGATAAGCTATACAGCTCTAAGATGCCAATTCTTCCGGCAAGCGTTTCCCGCACATTTTTCATCATATTGTACTGCTGCGAGCCTGTCAGCCAGATAAGCCCTTTTTCATCGCTCTCATCGCAAATGATTTTGATTTGCTCAAACAGCTCCGGTGCCTTCTGCACCTCATCAATCAGGATGGGCGGCTTATAGGTTTGAAAGAACAGCACAGGGTCAGACTGTGCAAGCGCTCTTGCCATTGTGTTGTCCATCGTAACATAGGTTCTGTCACTCCCCGCAAGGTGCTTTAACATCGTCGTTTTGCCGACCTGCCTTGCACCCGTAACAAGAAGCACCTTAAAAAAATCATTGAGTTTTAAGAACTTGCGTTCAAGCTCTCGTGTAATATAGGTCATAACACACCTCCGTATTTTTTACGAAAATCTATGATCAATCATATTTTATCATAATATTCCCGCTTCATCAAGCGCGTATACGCATGATGGCTTTTCACTTTTCTGTGAACACTCAAAAACGACGATGCGCGAGGTTTTATTCTGATCATTGACGCTTTATTTGTCAAAATCGGAATGCAGCCCCAACTTCTCATCGTCAGTATCGGGCATCGCGGCGCGTTGAAGCAACACGCAGCTGGTCAGTCCGCGGCGTGTGATTTCATCGTCAGTGCCAGCGCCCCTTTCGGGCAGTTTTCCGCGCACTTCATGCAGAGGATACATTCGGTGCGGTTGGCGCGCATGGCGAACGGCTGATCCGGCGCCACGTTCATAGGGCAGACCTTGCGGCACTTGCCGCAGGGTACGCATTTTTTAGGGTCTGCTTCTACACGCATCAGTGAAAATCGGCTCGATGCCTTGAGGAAGATCGTAATCGGGCACAAATATTTGCAGAACGCGCGATTGTCGCGAAACGCGAAGGCCAGGGCGATGCCGACCGCGTAATACACTGCGTTGCCGATCAAAAAGCTGTACCACATGATGCGATCCTTGCTTTCGACATCAAAAATAAACAACGATGCGACAAACACCGGCGCAAGCGCAAAGGTCAGCCAGCGAAGTTTTCCTAAGCCCTCTTTGCGCGGTGCCTGCGGCGTCCGGTACGGCAGGAGGTCGAGTACCATCGCCGTCCAGCAGGCATAGCCGCACCAGCCGCGCCCGAACAGCAGCGGTCCGAAAATCTTGGCTACCGCATAGTGGATCGTCGCTGCCTCGAATACCCCGAGGAACAAATAGTACCAAAAGCCTTCGATCTGCATATTTTCACCGCAGATAATGCCCAGATAGACCAGCATGTAGCTGCCGACGAGAAACTGCACGATATGGCGCGCATAGGGCTTTTGCTGCGCGAAGAGCGTCAGCCCCAGCGCCAGACTGCCGCCGATATAGCTGAAATTAAACAGATAGAAGAGATTGTCCTTGACCAGCCACAGGCTGACCGCAATGGTTTCAAAGATCGCCAGCATCAAAAGCGGCGCGGTATATTTTTTCAAATCTCTGCCTCCTTACCAAGACGTTTTTCTTTATTCTAATGCAGGCGGCGGGATATCGCAACCAAAAAAATACAAAAAACAGGTCGAAGGATTGTCAAAATTCGACCTGTCTTTGAAGGCGTGCTTTCGCTGATTCGTTTTTAGAATAATTTTACAATGATAAACACTAAAATCATATTTGTTGCGATTTTCGAAAATTTTTCAAAACGCTTAGTGGTTGCCGCAGCCGCCATGTCCGCCGCAGCTGTGTCCCTGTCCTTCTCCATGGTGGCCGCAGCTGTGTCCTGCCTCCCCATGTCCGTGTCCTTCCCCATGGTGGTTACATTGTACATTTGGATTGTACGCGAGGCTGCCGTCCAAAAGTGCCTGCACAGCCGCGTCCGCGCTGCCGCTGACACCACCGTAGAGCTTTACGCCTGCTTCCGCGAGCGCGGTCTGTGCGCCGCCGCCGATGCCGCCGCAGATCAGCACATCCACGCCGCCCTCCGCCAAAAGGCCTGCCAGCGCGCCATGCCCGGTTCCGTTCGTTCCGATTACGCGGCTGTCCCTGACCTTGCCGTCCTCGACATCATATACCTTAAATTCCTCCGTATGTCCGAAATGCTGAAAAATATTTCCGTTTTCGTAAGTCACTGCAATTCTCATGTGATTCCATCCTTTCCGCGGCAATGCCGCCTTTCCGTCAAATGCTTCGGCACAGCTCCCGCGGTCGCAGCAGAGCATCTGCGCTTTCCAGCGTCTTGCCGCTTCCTCTGCGCTGCACGCGGACTGCGTCCCCTCGCAGAGCTGATAATGACCGCCCTCGATCAGCAGATTCTTGCCGTTGACGATACTGTCTGCGAGCTTAAAGCGCGCGCTTTCGTAAATCTCTGTCACAGTAGTCCGCGAAACCTGCATCTGCCGCGCGGTTTCCTCATGCGTCTGTTTCTCCAGATCTACCAGCCGAATCGTTTCAAACTCATCCACCGTCAGAACGACAGCCTCCGCCGGAGGAATACCGTCCGCGCGAAAACAGATATAGTCCGGTTCTCTGCATACGATTCTTTTTCGCTTCGGTCTCGGCATGATGCTCCCTCCTTCTTTCGCAAAGCGGCTGCGCCCGCAAGCCGTATGGTTGATACCATTTGTTTGTTTCCGTCATATGTCGATTATACCACTGATTTCAAAAAAAGCAAGCAAATCTTTCGATTCTTCCAGCGTTCTTTTGCAAGGATTTTTGACTCCTATCTTAAAATTGAAGTTTTTTCATTTCTCGAAACCGCTTCGCTGTCCTTATGATACTGTTTATACTGTCTGCGAATAGTGTATGCAAGATGTCGCTTTCAAAAATACAAAATTTTTTATTTTTTGAAAGTAGTAGCTATGTAAAGGCAGCCTAAGGACTGCCGCAGGCAGCAAGTTTATTGCAGTACCATAATAAGATTGTAACAGGGAATGGCGAATCATTTTTCCCCTCAAGCCATGCTTTGCAGCAAAAAAGGCGAAACAGCATCAGGTATTGGGCGCTCTGATGGGAGATTGTCGTGATTCCGGGAATATCGCTGCACGATATTCTCTATATTTAGAAAACAAAAGAGGAATCGCTCGCGATTCCTCCCTCATACGCTATTTACTGCTCTAAATCCTTATTCATGCAGCAGTTCTTATACTTCTTGCCGCTGCCGCATGGGCACGGGTCGTTCCTGCCGACCTTCGGCATCTCGCGCCGGTAGGTTTCCGGCTTGCGCGCGTCCTCCGGCTTCGGTGCTGCCTGCGGCATTTGTCCGGCGCCGTCTCCGACCATCGGCCCTCTGCGAACCGTTGGCCTTGCAGCCTCATCCTGATAATCCTCCTTGCGACCCTCGCCGCCCGCGATGACCTTCTTTCTCTCGGAAGAGGTATTGACCGTCACATTGAAGCAGAAACGCACAGTTTCCTCCCGAATGTCCCCGATCATTTCCTCGAACATATCGTAGCCCTCATTGGAATAAGCGAGCGCCGGATCGATTTGTCCCAAAGAGCGCAGGCCGATGCCCTGTTTCAGCTCATCCATCGCGTCGATGTGATCCATCCAGCGGTTATCAACCACTCGCAGCAGGATCATCTTTTCGACCTCACGCATGTGCGCGGCGCCGATTTCCGCTTCCTTTTCGTCGTACAAATGCCTGAAAGCCTCAACAACATCTGCTTCCAGTTTCTCGGCATCCAAACGCTGCAGTTCCTCCTTCGTATAGTGCATGCCGCCGAAACGGTCGGTCAGTCGCGCGAGATTTTTGTTGAGCAGCTCAAAATCCCATTCCTCCGCGAACTTGCTGTCCACCGTAATCGGTACAACGATATTATGAATGAGCTCTTCCATCATTTCCATGATGGATTCCTTCAGATCCTCACCAAACAGAACCTTGCGGCGCTGATCGTAAATGACCTCTCTCTGCTTATTCATAACATTATCGTACTGCAGAACGTATTTACGGATCTCAAAGTTGCGGCTCTCAACCTTCTTCTGCGCGTTCTCGATCGTCTTGGAAAGCATCCCCGCCGCGATCGGTTCATCCTGCATGCCGAATTTTTCCATAATTCCCTGCACGCGTTCTCCGCCGAACAGACGCATCAGATCGTCCTCCAGCGAGATGAAGAACTGCGTCTGTCCCGGGTCTCCCTGACGACCGGAACGACCGCGCAGCTGGTTGTCGATACGACGCGACTCGTGCCGCTCGGTACCGATGATACACAGACCGCCGAGTGCTCTAACCTGCTCTTGCTCTTCCGCGCGTTCTTCCTTATATTTTTCCAAAAGCTCCTTGAACATTTCACGCGCATGCAGCAGCTCCGGATCATCACTCGCCACGAAGCTGGTCGCGAACGAAATCTGCTCGTCGGTAAACTCCTTGGCTTTCATTTCGCGTTTCGCCTCAAATTCCGGATTGCCGCCCAAAATAATGTCGGTACCACGACCAGCCATATTGGTCGCGATCGTGACAGCGCCTAAACGACCCGCTTCGGAAACGATCTCAGCTTCCTTTTCATGCTGCTTGGCGTTGAGGACATTATGCTTGATGCCGCGTTTCTTGAGCATATTGCTCAGTTTTTCGGAAATCTCGATGGAAATCGTGCCGACCAGCACCGGCTGTCCGGTCTCATGCACCTCTGCGATGCGTTCCACGATCGCATGGAACTTCGCGGGCTCCTTCGCAAAGATCGCGTCGTCAAGATCCTCTCTGATGACCGGTTTGTTGGTCGGGATCACCACAACGTCCATGTTATAGATATCGCGGAATTCGTCCTCTTCCGTCTTTGCCGTACCGGTCATACCTGCCAGCTTGTTGTACATTCTAAAATAGTTCTGCAGCGTGATGGTCGCCAGCGTCTTGGACTCGGAACGGACCAGTACGCCCTCCTTCGCCTCAATCGCCTGATGCAGACCGTTGCTGTAGCGTCTGCCGAACATCAGACGACCCGTAAACTCATCGACGATGACGATTTCTCCGTCCTTAACGATGTAGTCCACATCGCGCTTCATGATTGCCTTCGCCTTAAGTGCCTCGACCACATGGTGATTGATTTCCATATTCTCCGGATCGCCGAAATTCTCGATCTTAAAGAACTGCTCCGCCTTGGAGACACCTTGATCGGTCAGACTGACGCGTTTTTCCTTTTCCTCGATCGTATAGTCAGCATTCTCACCCTCATACAGCGTATTGACGAATTTATTCGCGATCCGATACAAATCGGTCGATTCATCACCCTGTCCGGAAATGATCAGCGGCGTTCGCGCCTCATCGATGAGGATGGAGTCCACTTCGTCGATGATGGCGTAGTTCAAATCTCTCTGCGTCAATTGGTCTTGATAAATCACCATATTGTCGCGCAGATAGTCGAAACCGAATTCATTATTCGTTCCGTAGGTAATATCCGCGCGGTAAGCGGCCTTGCGGGTCTTGTCTGAGATGCCGTGAATCACGCAGCCGACGCTCAACCCCAGGAACGTGTAGATCTTACCCATCCATTCCGCGTCACGCTTTGCCAGATAATCATTGACCGTAATCACGTGAACGCCCTTGCCCTCGAGCGCATTCAGATAGGTCGGCAGCGTCGCGACCAGCGTCTTTCCTTCACCGGTTTTCATCTCGGCGATGCGGCCCTGATGCAGAACGATGCCGCCGATGACCTGTACCTTGAAATGCTTCATACCGACACTTCTCCACGCCGCCTCACGGCAGACCGCAAACGCCTCCGGCAAAAGGTCATCCAGCGTTTCGCCGCTTGCGAGACGCTCCTTGAACTCCGGCGTCTTGGCCTTCAGCTCTTCATCGGTCAGTGCTGCCATCTGATCCTCCAGCGCCATAACCTGATCCGCGATTTTTTCTACTTTTTTTACCTCTTTGGTATTGAGATCACCAAAGATCTTTTCCATAAATCCCATTTCGGTTTTCTATCCCCTTTCTACTCATCTCTCGGCAGCTCCGTCACGACCATATTGATCTCCAGCGCCTTGCGGCTGTCTGCCTTGGTTACCTTTACTTCAAAACGCTTGTAGTCTGCCTCATAGACAAAGCTGTCCCCCACACTCGGAAGCTTGTCAAGCTGCAGCACCACCCAGCCATTGACCGTTGTCGCGTCAACATCTTCTTCCACATCGAAATAGTCGAACATCTTATCCAGATTCGTACCGCAAAGCACGCGATAAGAGCCATCCTGCTGCTGCACGATGTCCTGCAGCTGCACCGCGTCGTGCTCGTCATAGATCTCGCCGACCAGCTCCTCGATGATATCCTCCATCGTCACCAGTCCCGAAGTCCCGCCGTACTCGTCCACAATGATCGCGATATGCGTTTTGCCAAGCTGCAGCTTCTTGAGCAGCTGCGAAATCTTCATGGAACCCGCCACAAAGATGACCGGCTTGACATAGGAGGAAATCGGAACGTCCGTACCTTTAATATAATTATGAAAGTCTTTTTGGTTCAGCACGCCGACGATACTGTCAAGGTCGTCCTCATAGACCGGCAGTCTCGAAAATCCGGTGCTCAAAAAAAGCGCCGCGATCTCGTCCTTGCCCTCATCAATCTCAATGGCTTTGATATCCACGCGCGGCGTCAGCACGTCCCAGGCTTCCAAGTCGTTGAACTCGATCGCGTTCTGAATCAGCTCGCTCTGCTGCCCGTCGATGCCGCCCTCGGTCTCTGCCTCCTCCACCAGCGTCAGCAGCTCATCCTCGGTGATCGGTTTACTGTCCCCGGTACGAAAGAGCAAAGCCAGCAGCTTCTTCCAGCAGCCAAACAGCCAGTTGATCGGCGCCAGAATGACCATAAAAAACTTGAGTAGCGGTGCGGAAAACATCGAGAATTTCTCAGGGCTTTCCTTTGCCAGACTCTTCGGTGAAATCTCGCCGAAGATCAGCACTACAATCGTCGTCGCGATGGTCGATACCGTCGCGCCGTAGACCGGATACAACTCCAGACACAGCACTGTCGCCAGCGAGGTCAGCGCAATATTGACAATGTTATTGCCTACCAGCAGTGTCGAAAGCACTGTGTCGAACTGCTCGGAAAGCTCGAACACATCGCGCGCCCGCCGATTGCCGTCATTCGCCAAATTTTTGATCCTGATGCGGTTGACAGAGGTAAAGGCGGTTTCTGTTGCCGAGAAATAGGCGGAAAAGCCCAGCAGCACGACAATCCAAATGATTTTTGTTATCATATTTTTTTCATTTCCTTTCACGCGAGGCAGGCAAAGGCGTTGTCTGTATCCCCACGCAGTAATTATCTTACCACAAATTACATCGAAATTAAAGTGAAAAGCGTGTGAATTGCCTGTCTTAGCGCTTTCTTTTTCTCTCTGGCCCGCCCCGGACCCGCCTTGAAGCTTCTCACGCCGCCGTTTCCGTCACTCGTTTCCGGAACGGCTTCTGTATGACTCATCTTCCGCTTGTCACCTTTATAATTTTTTATGGTTGACAATCGTTTGCGCATGCGTTATACTCTTGTCATGGTCATGGGATCATTTGATCGTTCGCCTCGCGATACTCCGTCTGACGAAGGACGGCCGCAAGGCGCGGGAAAGGAGTAGCATCGATGTCGACCAAAACGGAATTACTCGCCCTGCTTGCACAAAAGGAAGGGCGCTATGCCTCCGGGCAGGAGCTTGCAGACACCCTCGGCGTGTCCAGAAACGCGATCTGGAAAGCGGTCAAAGCGCTGCAGGAGCAGGGCTACGCAATCGAAAGTCTGCCGAGCACCGGCTATCGGCTGCGGCAAAAAGCGGATATTTTGACGCGGGACGCGATCTGTGAGGCCCTGCACGTTCCGCTCAAGCTCCACCTTCTCGACAAGGTGGACTCCACGAATAATTATGCCAAGACACTCTCGGATCTTTCCCTGCCGCAGCTTGTCGTTTCTGAGGAACAGACTGCCGGACGCGGCAGACTGGGGCGTAGCTTCTACTCCCCGGCAGGCAAGGGCATCTACATGAGCTTCGCTTTCTGTCCGCAGCTCGAACTGAGCCAGGCGATGCTCGTCACCACGATGACCGCGGTCGCAGTCTGCCGCGCCTTGGAATCCTTGACGGGATTGCGTCCAAAGATCAAGTGGGTTAACGATATTTACCTCAACGAAAAAAAACTCTGCGGTATTTTGACAGAAGCAGAGACAAATTTTGAAACGGGAGAAATTCAAAAGATCATCGTCGGCATTGGCATCAACTGCTTCGAGGACGCGGCGATGCCGCCGGAACTCCGGGAGGTCGTTCCTCCCCTGAATCTCACAGCGGCGTATCGCT
>OLOW01001147.1_pt1 | contig 18406 bp, 18 predicted proteins | sample 1672801 | NCBI WGS metagenome assembly OLOW01 (sample SAMEA3136725, study PRJEB25190) | human gut metagenome | biome: human gut; feature: human-associated habitat; material: faeces | place: Austria | collected 2013 | reverse complement strand
AGGAGCTGCGGCTTTCTCTGCGCGAGGTGTCGGACTACGAGCGCGTCATGGCGCGCATCGTCACCGGCACGGCAAACTGCCGGGATCTGGTCTGTCTGGCGCAGGGCGCGTCGACGCTTCCGGCGATTCACGACCGGCTGCATACGCTGACGGCGCCCCTGCTGCAGGAGATTTATGCGCAGCTCGATCCCCTGCAGGATTTGAAAGCGCTCATTGAACAGACGATTGTCGATGAGCCGCCGTTTGTTCTGCGCGAGGGCGGCATGATTCGCCCCGGCGCAAACGAGGAGCTCGATAAGCTCCGCGAAATTCAGAACGGCGGCACCGGCATGCTCACCGCCATTGAGGCGCGCGAAAAAGAAGCAACCGGCATCCGGAACCTGCGCGTGGGCTATAACCGCGTGTTCGGCTACTATATCGAAGTTGCGAAGGGGCAGCTGAATCTGGTCCCCAGCCATTACATCCGCAAGCAGACCTTATCGACCGGCGAGCGCTATATCACGCAGGAGCTCAAAGAACTGGAGTCGACGATTCTCGGCGCGAAGGACCGGATTGTCTCGCTGGAATACGAAATTTTCACGCAGCTGCGCGCCAGAGTTTCCGAGCAGTCGCAGCGCGTGCAGAAAACCGCGCAGGCCATCGCCTGCCTGGACGTGCTTTGCAGCTTTGCAAGCACCGCCGTCCACAACCACTACTGCCGCCCCGAGGTCGATCTTTCGGATGAAATCCGCATCACGCAGGGCAGGCACCCGGTCGTCGAGCAGATGCTCAAAAACACGCTCTTCGTTCCGAACGACACAGTCCTCGGCGCAGACGGCTGCCGCGCGGCAATCATCACAGGTCCCAATATGGCAGGCAAGTCCACTTACATGCGTCAGGTGGCGCTGATTGTTTTAATGGCGCAGATGGGAAGCTTCGTGCCCGCGGCAAGCGCGCGCATCGGCATTGTCGATAAGCTCTTTACCCGCATCGGCGCGTCCGACGATCTTGCCTCGGGGCAGTCGACGTTCATGGTGGAAATGAACGAGGTGGCAGATATCCTCAAAAACGCAACGCCAAGGTCTCTTCTGATCCTCGATGAAATCGGCCGGGGCACGTCGACCTTTGACGGCATGGCAATTGCCAAAGCGGTTTTGGAGTACGCGGTCGACCCCAAAAAGCTCGGCGCGAAGACGCTCTTTGCCACGCACTACCACGAGCTGACGTCCATGGAGCAGGAGATTCCCGAAATCCGGAACTTCAACATTGCCGTCAAGAAGCGGCAGGGCGAGATGATCTTCCTGCGCAAAATCGTCCCCGGCGCTGCCGACGACAGCTACGGCGTCGAGGTGGCGAAATTAGCCGGTCTTCCCGACAAGCTCATCGCAAGGGCAAGAGCCGTCCTGAAGGAGCTCGAGTCCGGCGCGCCGAAAGCGCCTGCCATCCAGAAACAGACCTCCGATCAGGTCAGCCTTATGGATTTGCAGGCGGATGCCATCCGCGAAAAGCTTGCTGCCATTCAGGTTGAAACCCTCACGCCCATCGAGGCGATGAACGTTCTCTATCAGCTCAAGCAGCTGCTTTGATTCTCAGAAAGGAGCGCCGTCCATGGCAAAATCCTATTATTCGCTCGGGCGCGGGCTTTCGCGCGCAGAGGCAATTGCCGGCTGGTGCTACCTGCCGTTTTATCTGGTGCTGCTGAGCGCCGGCATTCAATATGCCGCGGCGCTGCTGCACCTGAGTCTCTCGGCGCTGACGATCAACATCGTCTATTTCTCGATCAACCTGCTGTTCGTGCTGCTCGTCTTCCGCAATTTTCTGCTGCAGCGGTTCTTCGGCTCCGGCTTCTGGAACTTCGTGCAGGCGCTGATTCTGGGCTTTGTCCTGTATTACGCGGGCACGTGGGCCATTCAGGCGCTCGAGCGGCTGCTTGCCGGGCAGTTTACCATTTATAATAATGAGACGCTGAACGATCTGATTTTTGAAAACCGGTATGTGATGCTCGCCGTGAGCGTCGTCTTCGCGCCGGTGATCGAAGAGACGCTTGTGCGCGGCGTGGTCTTCGGAACCATCCGCCCGGCGTCGCGCGTGCTTGCCTACATCGTCTCGGCGCTGCTTTTTACGCTCATGCACAACTGGCAGTATTTTGGGCTCCATCCGTTTTTGTCCATCCTGCTCAGCTGCCTGCCGTATATTCCGGCGTCTGTCGCGCTGGCGTGGGTCTATGAAAAAGCCGGCACCATCTGGGCGCCCATTACGCTGCACGCGCTGATCAACGCCATGTCCTTTGGTCTTCTGAACCTGTAAAAGGAGGTTTCCATGCCGAAAATTGTCCAGCTCAGCTCCCACGTTGCGGACCTGATTGCCGCAGGCGAGGTGGTCGAACGCCCCGCCTCCGTCGTCAAGGAGCTGGTGGAAAACGCCATTGACGCGGGCGCAACGCGCGTCACCATCGAAATCCAGAACGGCGGCATGACCTTCATCCGCATTTCCGACAACGGCTGCGGCATGTCCCCCGAGGACGCGCGCACAGCGTTTCTGCGCCACGCAACGAGCAAAATCCGCAATAAAGACGACCTTGCCGCCATCTCGACGCTCGGCTTCCGCGGCGAAGCGCTCGCTGCCATCTCGGCAGTCAGCCGGATTGATCTTCTGACCAAGGCGGAAGACACGCCCGGCGTGAGCCTGCATCTGGACGCGGGGCAGATCACGCAGGAAGCGCCCGCAGGCTGCCCGGAGGGCACAACGATTCTGGTGCGCGACCTGTTTTATAACACCCCCGCGCGCATGAAGTTCATGAAATCCGATCAGGCGGAGGCGTCCGCCGTGTTTCTTGCCGTGCAGCAGCAGGCGCTGGCGCACCCGGAAATTGCCTTCCGGTTTTTAAAAGACGGCGCCGAGCAGCTCTCCACTGCCGGCTCCGGCGACCGCATGAGCGCCATCTATACCGTCTTCGGCAGAGAGCTGTCTAACAGCATGGTCGAGGTCAACGGCAACTGGGATCAGTTCACGGTGCGCGGCTTTGTCACCAAGCCCACCTGCACGCGCGGCAACCGCTCGTATCAGTATTTTTTCGTCAATTCCCGGTTTATCAAATCGAAGCTTCTCTCGTCTGCGCTGGAGCAGGCGTATAAGAATCAGCTCATGGTCGGGCGTTTTCCCGCGTGCGTGCTGGAGCTGGACCTTCCGGTGCAGGCGGTGGATGTGAACGTTCATCCGGCAAAGACCGAGGTCAAATTTTTATCTGAGCGCGGCGCGTTCGACGCGGTCCACTATGCGGTTCTGTCAGCGCTCAACAAAGCGCCCGGCAGACCTGCCGTCCAACTGCCCGCAACGAAGCATGACGCCATCGCGCAGAGCCTTTCGTCCGGCGGCAGCGCTTCCAAGCAGGATGCGTTCCGGACCATGACGGCAGAAGAATTCCGCCGCACGGCAAGCGCGCCCGAGGTCAATCCCTTCTCTCAGGTCATCCGCCCGGCAGCAAAGCCCGTTTCGGTCTTTGTCGACGAGCCGTCGTATTTATCCGCCGCGCTTGCCTCCCCGGTGCAGGTTCCCACGCGGGATGCCGCGCCGGAAAAACCGCCGGTGCCGGCAGCTCCCACGGAGCCGGAAGAACACATTCCCGTGACGCTGCCGCTGCTGCGCGAGGAGCGCCCGGTCGAGGTCTGCCCGTCTGAAAAGCAGGCGGAGCCGGAACCCGCGCAGCTTCCGCCGGAAGCGCCCGCACAGCAGACGCTTTCCATGCAGGAGGTCTCCTTCCGCGTCATCGGCGAGACGATGGACACGTACATCCTGGTCGAGCAGGGAGAGAGCCTGCTGCTCATCGACAAGCACGCCGCGCACGAGCGTGTACTGTTTGAGAAATTAAAGTCCGAAGCCCACCCCGTCATGCCGCAGCTTCTGCTGCAGCCCGTGCCGGTGCAGTTAACCAAGCCGGAGGCGCAGGCGGTGCTGGAAAATCTGCCGCTTCTGCAGTCGCTCGGCTTCGATGTGTCGGAGTTTTCGGATTGGCAGCTTGTGCTGCGTCAGGTCCCGGCAGACCTTTCGCCGGACGATGCCTGCGCGGCGCTCGAGGCGTTTGCAGAGGACCTTCTCACCGGCAAGCGCCCGTCGGAATCTGACCTGCGCGACAATTTGCTGCACACCATGGCGTGCAAGGCGGCAATCAAGGCAGGCTGGCACACCGAACCCAAAGAGCGCGAGGCGCTGGTGCGCGAGGTTTTGTCCCGCGACGACATCAAATACTGCCCGCATGGGCGTCCCGTGTGCATTGAGCTGACCCGAAAGGAACTGGAAAAGCAGTTCAAGCGCACCTGATTTCGATTTCTACTTTTCAAGGAGGCGGCAGGTCCGTGGAAAAGATCGTCTGCGTCGCGGGTCCGACCGCGTCTGGAAAGACAAAGCTCGCGGTCGAGCTGGCAAAAGCATATGACGGCGAGGTGCTGTCCTGCGACTCCATGCAGATCTACCGCGGCATGGCAATCGGCACCGCCGCGCCGACGCCGGAGGAAATGCAGGGCGTGCCGCACCATATGATCGGCGTCGCAGACCCCGGCGAGGATTTTTCCGTCGGAAAATACGTCGAGCTGGCAGAGCCGGTGCTGCAGGATATTTTGTCGCGCGGGAAAACCTGCGTCGTGTGCGGCGGAACGGGGCTTTATGCCGACAGCCTGCTGCTCGGGCGCAGCTTTGCCCCCTGCCCTTCGACCGGCATGCGCGAAACGCTGGAAGCGGAGGCGCGTCAATCGGGCATCGAGCCCCTTCTTGCGCGCCTCAAAGAGGTTGACCCCGAAGCGGGCGCGCGGCTTCACCCGTCGGATAAACGGCGGATTATCCGGGCGCTGGAGGTCTATCTGGAAACCGGCGAAACAATTTCTGAACACAACCGGAAAACAAAGCTTCTGCCGCCGAAGCACGAGGCGGTGTGGATTGGCTTAAGCTTTGAAAACCGGCAGGATTTATATGACCGCATCGACCTGCGCGTCGAGCGCATGCTGCAGGACGGGCTGCTGGACGAAATCCGTGCGCTGCTTGCCTCCGGCATTTCCCCGGCGGCGACCGCCATGCAGGCCATCGGCTACAAGGAATACGTCGACTGCCTGACAGCGGGCAGCGATGTCCATGCCGCGACGGCGCTGGTGCAGCAGCGTTCGCGCAACTATGCCAAGCGCCAGCTCACCTGGCTGCGCCGCAACGAGCAGATTCATTGGATTCTGCAGCCGCGCGAGCCGGATTTTGCAGCCGTTTTCCGGCAGGCGTGCGCGTATATTCCTTTTTTCGCGTAAGAAAAATGGTACGATATGGGTATCCAAAAATAAAAAGGGAGCCCCGAGGCTTCCAAAAAAGAAGGAGACATACCTATGCAACGTACCGAAACTTATCAGGATGTATTTCTCAATCAGGCGCGCAGAGAGCGCACGCCGCTGACCGTCTTTCTGGTCAACGGCTTTCAGATGCGCGGCGTGATTACGGGCTTTGATCCATTCGTCATTGTGCTGTTTTCCGAAGGCAGGCAGCAGATGATCTACAAACACGCGGTCTCGACCATCACGCCGTCGGTGCCGCTGCGCCTGAGCCAGGAGGAGTTGCAATAGCAACAGCGCAGCCTTAGCGGAAAAGATCCGCCGAGGTTTCTTTTCGAAAGGCTCGTTGCTGCTGAAGTTTTTCTTTCCTTCTGGTGGAAAGGAGTTTCCATGAAGCAGGGCAAACACTACACCACCGTCATTCTCTGGATTTTCATCGCTGCCATCGCCGCCTATTTCGGCTACAACGTGGTTTCCTCGCTCACAGAGCCGCTGACCACAGCAAGTGTCATTGAATACGAGGCAGGCGCGGGCTGCTACACGACAGGCTTTCTTGTGCGCGACGAAGAAATCCTGACCTCCGCCTACGACATTACCGTCATCACCTGCGCCGAGGGCGCGCATGTATCCGCAAACGAGGCGGTCGCCACCGGCTATCTGACCGACGGCGCGCAGCAGCGGCAGACACGAATCCAGACTCTGCGGGAGCAGCTGACGCAGCTGCAATACGCCTACAGCGCCTCGTCGAGCCTTGCCGATCAGGCGGCGCTGGACGAGGAAATTTCCAGCGATCTGCTCTCGCTTGCAAAATTCACCGCGCGGCGCGACATGAACTCCGCACAGGATTTATCCCCCGAGCTCAAGGGGCTGGTGCTGCGCCGGCTGACCAACGACACAGACAGCGAGAGCATCCACACGCAGCTCGAGACCATACAGGACGAGCTGACCCGCCTGCAAGCTCAAGCGGCAACCGACACCCGTGCCATCACCGCCGACCACGCCGGAACCTACTCCGGCGTGGCGGACGGATATGAACGCGTCCTGACGCCGGAGAAGCTGCAGACCATGACTGCGCAGGACTACAACGCCGTTACGCCCGAGTCCGTTCCGGAAAACGCGATCGGAAAGCTCATCCGCGGCACCACGTGGTATTATGTCACGACGCTTCCGGCAAGCGAACTCAAGGGCGTCAAGGAGGGCGCAAGCGTGCAGCTGCTGTTTGCGCGCGACGTGTATGACCAGATGGACATGACCGTCGAGCGCGTGGGAAGCAACGAAGCGGGCTACCGGCTGCTTGTGCTTTCCTGCAATCAGTACATACAGAACGTGACGCTGCTGCGCCAGCAGTCGGCAGACGTGGTCTTCAACTCCTATCAGGGGCTTCGTGTACCCAAGGACGCGGTTCGTGTCGAAGACGGCGGGCAGACCGGCGTCTATGTGCTCGAAGGCGCGACGGCGCGCTGGAAACCGATCACCATCCTCCACGACAACGGCGAGAGCTATGTCGTCGAGCTTGATAAGACCTCCACTGCCAACCTCTGGCCGGGCGACGAGGTCATCATTCACGCAAAGAATCTATATGACGGAAAGGTTGTGGGCAAATGAGTACCATTGCAGAAAATATCCGAACCATCCGCGAAACCATGGCGGAGGCCGCACGGCAGGCAGGGCGCGACCCTTCGGAGATTCGCCTGTGCGCGGCGACAAAGATGAACGATGCCGCCGCCGTCCGCGTGTTCTGCGTGTACGAAGCATTGAAGCGCGGCACTGCTGGCGGCAATTGAAGCGGGCGTCGACTGCTGCGGCGAAAACCGCGTGCAGGAAATTCAGGAAAAGCGCCCGCAGGGCGCGTATGAAGGAAAGCCGCTGCACTTCATCGGGCATCTGCAGACGAACAAGGTCAAATACATCGTCGGCGTGGTAGATCTGATTGAATCGGTCGACCGGCTGGAATTATTGCAGTGCATCGAAAAGCAGGCGGCAAAGGTTGGCGTGACGCAGGACATTCTGCTCGAGGTCAACATCGGAAACGAGGAAAGCAAATCCGGCTTCACGCCCGACGGCGCGCGCCAGATTGCGGCAGAAATGGCAGACTATCCCCACGTGCGGCTGCACGGGCTGATGGCAATTCCTCCCGTGAGCGAAAAACCGGGCGATAATTGCAGATATTTTGCAGAAATGCGGAATCTTTTTGTTGACATAAGTGCAAAAAAATACGATAATGTGTCCATGGACTGCCTGTCGATGGGCATGAGCGGCGACTACCCGGACGCCATCCGCGAGGGAGCGACGCTCGTCCGTGTCGGCACCGCCATTTTTGGCGCAAGAAATTATAATAAGGTCTGACAGACAGATTTATTTGGAGGATATCAGAGTTATGGGATTCATGGATGAACTGAAGAAATTGGCGAAGCCCTACACCGAGGACGAAGACGATTTCGATGAATTTGACGACGACGTAAGACCCACGCGCGCCTCGCGCTCTTCTTCCGCGCCCGCGCCCAGCCGCGCGCCCAGTTTCGATCTGGACGACGACGCAGACGACACATCGTCCGCTTCTTCCGGCGCATCGACCCGCCGCACCCCCGGCAGCAACAAGGTCGTGAACATCCACACCACGGCGCAGATGCAGGTGGTGCTGGTCAAGCCCGACCGGTTCGACAACGTGTCCGACATTGCCGAGCATCTGCGCAGCAAGCATGCGGTCGTGCTCAATCTCGAGGCAACCAACAAGGACGTTGCGCGCCGTCTGGTCGATTTCCTGTCCGGCTGCGCCTACGCGCTCGACGGCAAGATCAAGAAAATCGCCATCAGCACCTACATCATCACGCCCTACAACGTGGACATTGTCGGCGATCTGATCGACGAGTTGGAAAACAACGGTCTGTACCTGTAATACCCGGAAAGGAGAAACCGTATGTTTACACCGCAGGAAATTCAGGAGCAAACCTTCTCCAAAGCCGTTTTCGGCGGCTATGATATGCAGCAGGTGGACGATTTTCTTGAACCGCTCACCGAAGACTACATCATGCTCTACAAGGAAAACTCCGTGCTCAAGTCCAAGATGAAGGTCCTGGTCGAAAAGCTCGAGGAATACCGTGGGCAGGAAGCTGCGATGAAGCAGCAGATGGCGCAGGCGCAGGCGCAGTGCGACCGCATGATCGCAGAGGCGCAGTCGCGCAGCGCAACGATTGTCGCAGGCGCGGAGACGACGCTCCGCTCGCAGAGCGACGATCTCAAAAAGGAGCTTGCCGAAGAGCAGACGCGGCTCGACGATGCGAAGAAGACTGCGCTCAATTTCATCGACGTGATCGAGCATGACATCAAGGGACATCTCGAGCTGCTGGAAAAGCTCAAGTCGAGAGACCTGACGCTCTCTGCCCCGCAGGTGATGCCGCAGCAGAAGGTTGTGCGCGAAAAGCCGTATGACTGGCAGGCAGACCAGCCGAGCGCGCCCGTTCAGCCGGTCGTTCCGGAAGCGCCTGCCCAGCCCATTGCGCCCGCAGTCGCCATGCCGACCGAGAGCGCGGAGTCGATTGCCGAGGCGATTTCCGAGAACATGGAAAAGCTCGTCGGCGCAGACCCCAAGCCGGAAACGCCGCCCGCCCCCGTTTCGGGTCAGAAGCAGAACACGCATTCGTTGCGCATGGACAGCGCGACGATCAAGTTCACCGACTTACAATTCGGCAAGAACTACGACCCCACGAACGGGTAATTACAAAAATACAGAACAAAAAATCGGGCAGACACGAAACTCGTGCCTGCCCTTTTTGTAAGGAGGACCGAAAGGAATCGGCGTTCCGGTCCGAAGAGATTCAGGTTGCAAAGAAGCGGTGGAGCATCGCGCACGCCGAAGCGCGGGTCGCGCCGGACTGCGGGTTGAGCTGGAAGTTGTCACCGCGGATAATCGCCTGCGCTACTGCCCACTGCATCGCGGGCAGCGCGTCGGAGGAAATGCTTGCTGCGTCGGTGAAGCCCGTCAGATCGTTGCCCGCCAGCGCCACGGCCGGCAGGAGCGTAAACGCCAGCGCCAGAATCAGCAGCACGCTCAACAATCGTTTCTTCATGGTATTCCTCGCTGTCCGGGTTCGTTGGGAGTTGGAAGAATACACCCCAAGAATTTGCGCCTGCCGGTTGACAAGGGTCGCAGGCACGTGGTACGATAGAAAAAACGGAGGACGTACCATGCAGACAAGAGTAGCGGTTATCAGTATGATTTTAGAGGCGGGCAGCGACGTCGCGGGCGTCAACGCACTTTTACACGAGTTTGCGCCCTATATCCTCGGCAGGATGGGCATCCCCTACCGCGCGCGCGCCATCAATATCATCTCCGTCGCCATCGAAGCGCCGCAGGACGCCATCAATGCCCTCACCGGCAAGCTCGGCAGACTCCCCGGCGTGAGCGCGAAGACCATGTACTCCGGCAACATCTACGAAAGCGACGCCTAAATTTAACATCCCCCGCTCCCTGACGCCAAAATCCGGGAATGCTCGACGTTCCTGCCTTGCGGCGAAAGCGATGCGTTTTCCCGCCGTGCGTGCATGGGTGGGCAAGCCGTATCCTGTTCAGGGATACGGTCTTTTTGTTTCTCAGGAGGAAGCATGAAAAAACAGCCGATTCCCGGCAGCCTGCGTCTGTGGCAGCAGGTTGTGTTTCTGATCGCGCCGGTTCTGTGCGCGCTCGTGTGCCTTTGCATTGGGCGGATGAACGTCCCCGTGCGAGACCTCGTTTCGCTGCTGCTCGGGCGCGAGGTCGGCGCGCAGGCAAGGGCAGTTCTGTGGTCGATGCGGCTGCCGCGCGTGTTATTGGCGGCGCTGGTCGGCGCAGGGCTGTCCGTCTCGGGCTGCGTGTTCCAGAGCCTCTTTGCCAATCCCCTCGCCACACCCGACACGCTCGGCGTCGCCTCGGGCGCAAGCTTCGGCGCGGCATTGGCGCTGCTTCTGGGGTTCCGGCTGATCGGCGTGCAGCTGACGGCGTTCTTTTTCGGCATGGTAGCCGTGAGTCTGACGTGCCTTTCCGGAAAGGGCAGCGCACGCACGACGATGATTCTCTCGGGCATCATGATGGGGTCTTTATTCTCCGCGCTCGTCTCGCTTGTCAAATTCACGGCGGACACAGAGTCGCAGCTGCCTGCCATCACCTACTGGCTGATGGGAAGCCTGAGCGCGGCGGGGTTTGATTCCCTCAAGCTCGGCGCACCCGCAATTGCGGTTTCCTGCGGCGTACTGCTTCTTCTTCGCTGGAAGCTCAATCTGCTGCCGCTTCCCGGCGAGGAGGCGCGCACGTTCGGCACGAACATCCCCCGCCTGCGCGCGGTGTGCATCGTCTGCTGCGCAGCAATGACCGCCTCGTGCGTCGCAATGTGCGGGCAGGTCGGCTGGGTGGGACTGCTGGTGCCGCATGTGTGCAGGCTTTTGTTCGGAAACAGCCACGCAAGGCTGCTTCCGGCGTGCATCAGCTGCGGCGCGTGCTTCCTGATGATTGTAGACACTCTCGCGCGCACGATCAGCGCGGCGGAGATTCCGGTGTCGATTCTGACCGCGATACTCGGCGCGCCGATTTTTATCACCATCGTCCGGCGGAAGGGAGGTTGGAGCCTGTGACGCTGACGGTCCAAAACGGCAGCTTTTCCTACAAAAAAGGCGCGGCGCTGCTGGAAAACATTTCGCTGGAAGCAGAACGCGGCGATGTGCTCGCCATCCTCGGTCCAAACGGCGCGGGCAAGACGACGCTGCTTCGCTGCATGCTGAATCTTTGCCGCTGGAAGAAGGGTCAGACGCTGCTCGATGGGCGCGATGTGCGCGCGATTCCGGCGCGCACGCTTTGGCAGATGATCTCCTACGTGCCGCAGGCAAAGACTGCCGCCAGCTCCTGCACGGTCGAGCAGATGGTCCTGCTCGGAAGGTCCAGCCACATCGCGGCATTCTCCGCGCCGACGCAAAAAGACCTTCAACAGACGCACGACGCCATGGACCGGCTGGGGCTTTCCTCGTTTACAGACCGGCGCTGCTGCGAATTAAGCGGCGGCGAGCTGCAGATGGTCCTGATTGCAAGAGCGCTTGCCGCCGAGCCGCAGGTGCTGATTCTCGACGAGCCGGAGTCGAACCTCGATTTTAAGAATCAGCTGCTGGTGCTCGACACCATGCAGTCTCTTGCGCGCGCGGGGCTCACCTGCGTTTTTAACACGCACTACCCCGCCCACGCGCTGCGCCGGGCAAACAAAGCGCTGCTGCTCGGGCGAAACGGAAAAAGCCTTTTTGGCAGCACGCAGGACGTCGTCACCGAACAGAACATCTCGGACTATTTCGGCGTGCGCGCCGTCATCGGTTCGATCGAAACGCCGGACGGGGCGTATGCAGACGTGATTCCCGTCTCGGCGGCACAATCGGAGGAAGCACCATGAACGAGATACAGCGCATGATCACCGCCCTGTCTGCGGGCGAGCCGCTTCAGCATGAAGACTGGCTCCGGCTGATCACGGACGCGAGCGAGGAAGACCGCCGGTTTTCCCGCGACCTTGCCTGTAAGCGCGCGCAGGCGCGCTTCGGTCGTCGCGTGTTCTTCCGCGGCATCATTGAATTTACAAACTACTGCAAAAACGACTGCTACTACTGCGGCATCCGCTGCTCGAACCGATGTCTTTCGCGCTACCGGCTGACGGAGGACGAGATCTTAAGCTGCTGCGAAGAGGGCTATCGCCTCGGCTACCGCACGTTCGTCTTGCAGGGCGGCGAAGACGGCTGGTGGACGGATGAAAAAATCGCTGCCCTTGTCCGGCGCATCCGCGCGCAGTATCCCGACTGCGCCATCACGCTTTCGATCGGTGAAAAATCGCGCGAGGCGTATCAGGCGTTTTTCGATGCCGGCGCGGACCGGTATCTGCTGCGCCACGAGACGGCAAATGAAGCGCACTATGCAAAGCTTCATCCCGCGCGCCAGACGCTTTCCAACCGCATCCGCTGTCTGCGCGATTTAAAAGACATCGGCTACCAGACGGGCGCAGGCATGATGATCGGCGCGCCCTATCAGACCGCCGAGACGCTGGCGCAGGACATGGAATTTCTGGCAGACCTTCGCCCCGAGATGGTCGGCATGGGTCCGTTTCTTCCGCACAGGGATACGCCGTTTCGCGATTTCCCCCATGGAAGCGCCGAGCTGACGCTCTACCTTCTGAGCCTGGTGCGGCTGCTGCTGCCGGACGCGCTGCTTCCGGCAACGACCGCGCTCGGCACCCTGGACGCAAGCGGGCGGCAGCAGGGCGTTCTGTCCGGGTGCAACGTGGTCATGCCGAACCTGTCTCCGATGGCAGTGCGGCAGAAATATCTGCTCTACGACAACAAAGCGGGCATCGGCGACGACGGAGAAAGCAGCCTTCGCAAGCTGCGCGCGCAGATGCAGGAAATTGGCTACGAGGTCGCGGTCGGACGCGGCGACTATACGGACGGGAGGACGAAGCAATGATCAAAATTGCGGTTTACGGCAAGGGCGGCATCGGAAAATCGACGACGGTATCCAATCTCTCGGCAGCGCTCAGTGAAAAGGGGCTGCGTGTGATGCAGATCGGCTGCGACCCGAAGGCAGACTCGACCGTTCTTCTGACGCACGGCGAAAAAATGCCGACTGCCCTGCAGCTCATGCGCGAACGGAAAAATGATTTTACGCTGTCTGACATGGCGCGCGAGAGCTTCGGCGGCGTGGTGTGCGTCGAGGCGGGCGGTCCGACACCGGGGCTCGGCTGCGCCGGGCGCGGCATTATCACGGCGCTGGAAAAGCTCGAAGAAAAGGGCGCGTATGAAACCTTCCGCCCGGACGTGGTGTTTTATGACGTACTGGGCGACGTCGTGTGCGGCGGGTTTTCCATGCCGATGCGCGCGGGCTATGCAGACCGGGTCTTCATCGTGACCTCGGGCGAAAACATGGCGCTGCACGCGGCGGCAAACATCGCGATGGCGGTGGAAAACTTCCGCGGACGCGGCTACGCTTCGCTCGGCGGGCTGATTCTGAACCGCCGGAACGTCAAGAACGAGGAAGAAAAGGTAGTAGAGCTGGCGGGCGATATCTCGTCGCAGATTGTGGGCAGCCTGTCTCTGAGCGACACCGTCCATCAGGCGGAGGAGTTTTCAAAAACGGTGATCGAAGCATTCCCGGACAGCCCCATGGCAGCAGAATACCGGGCGCTTGCTGAAAACGTCCTGCGTGCGTGCGAGGTGGGCGTATGTTAAAACGTGTCTCGCCCGTCTCAGAAGACGGCGCCATGGTGCGCATCGGGGATGCAAAAGCGCCCGCTCCCTTCGTCTCGGGTCTGGAATACGGCGCGCCGGCAAGAGGCGTGTGGAACATTGTGCACGTGGGCATGCTCATCCCCGGCGCACACGAAATTTACGTCTGCGCGGGAAACTGCCTGCGCGGCGTGGTGCTGACGGCAGTGGAAATGGGCGCGCAGCGCCGGTTTTCCACCATCACGATCAAGGAAAACAACGTTCTCGACGGCGACATGGAGCGCCTTCTGATTGACGGCGTGACGGATATTTTAACCCGCCTGCCGTCGCTTCCGCCCGCGGTGCTGGTCTATACGAGCTGCATCCACCATTTTCTCGGCTGCGACCTTGCCCTGTGCTACCGCGAACTACGAAGCAGATTCCCGGGCGTCGATTTTACTGACTGCTACATGAACCCCATCATGCGAAAAAGCGGGCTGACGCCGGATCAGCTGATGCGAAAGCAGCTGTACTCTCTTTTAAAGCCGCGCGCACAGGACGCAGGCGTCAACATCCTCGGAAACTGCTTTGAAACCGATGAAACCTCCGAGCTTGTCAAAATCATTCGTCTGGCGAAGCGCCCGCTGCGCGATATCACGCAGTGCAGAACCTATGAAGACTATCAACAGATGGCGGCATCCACGCTTCACATCGCCTACAATCCTCCGGCAAAGGCGGGCGGGCAGGCGCTTGCAAACCGCCTCGGCGGAACATTTTTGTATCTGCCCCTGAGCTACACGCCGCAGGTCATCCGCAGAAATCTTCAAACCCTCTGCACGGCGCTCGATGTAACCTATGACCCGGCAGAAGACGAAGCGCGCGCGCAGCAGGCGCTGCGGCACGCAAAAGCGCTTCTGGGGGATACGGAAATTGCCATCGACTACACCGCGACGCCCGCTCCGATGAGTCTGGCGCGCTGTCTGATCGAGCACGGTCTGCGCGTTTCGCGCATCTACGCAGACTCGATTGCCGTCGGCGATCTGGACGACTTCCGCTGGCTGCAGGAGCACGCGCCGGATCTTTCGCTGTACGCAACCGTCGAGGTCAAGCTGCGCGTCCTGCCGCGCCGGACGGAGCGCCCCATGCTTGCCATCGGGCAGAAGGCGGCGTATTTTACCGGCACGCAGCACTTTGTGAACATCGTCGAGGGCGGCGGCATGTATGGCTTCGACGGCATCTGCAGGCTCTGCGCGCGAATCGAAGAAGCGTTTTTGACCGCGCGCGACCCGCGCAACTACATTCAGCAAAAGGGATTGGGGTGTGAAAGCTGCCTATGAAACAGACGCAAGCCTTTCTTTCTACCTATACCGCCGATGTCTCCGGCGTCTGCTCGGCGCTTTTTGAGCTCGGCGGCATGACGGTGATGCACGACGCCTCCGGCTGCAACTCGACCTATAACACCCACGATGAGCCGCGCTGGTACGACATGGATTCTCTGGTCTTCATCTCGGGGCTTTCCGAGCTGGAAGCTGTGCTGGGAGACGATGAAAAGCTGATCGAAGACACCGTCCGCGCGGCAAAGGAGCTTTCCCCGCGCTTCATTGCCCTTGCCGGAACGCCGATTCCGATGATCACCGGCTGCGACCTTGCTGCCATTGCCCGGGAAATCGAAAGCCGGTCCGGCGTTCCGTCCTTCTTCGTTCCCTCCAACGGCATCGGCTCGTATGTCTCGGGCGCGGGGCAGGCGCTGCGGCTGTACGCAGAGCGCTTCGTCCTTCCGGCGCATGAAAAAAAGAAAAACGCCGTCAACATCCTCGGCGTGACGCCGCTGGACTTTTCCGTGAACGGGCAGATACAGAGCATCGCCCGGCGGCTGACGGAGGGCGGTTTTTCGGTGCAGAGCGTCTGGGCGATGGGCAGCGAGACGGCTGCCATCGACCGCGCGGGGGAAGCGGAGGTCAACCTCGTTGTCTCGTCGGTCGGACTTCCGGTTGCGAAATTCCTGCGCGAGCGCTTCGGAATGCCCTATGTTGTGGGCGCGCCGCTCGGCGATACGGTTTCCGCGCTGCTGCTCGGCGCACTGCAAAAAAGCATCCACACGGGAGAAAACGAGATCCTTCCCGCCGGAACGCCGGATGTGCCCGATACGGTCATTCTCGGAGAAAGCGTCACCTCCCGCTCGCTTGCAGCGGCGCTGCTGCTGGACTATGGAATCTGCGCCGAGGTGATCTGCCCCGTGGAGCTGCCGCGGGAGCTGGAAGGACCCTTCTGCCGTCAGATCGAAGACGAGCAGGAGCTTCAAGCCGCGCTTTCCGGCGCACGGCGCGTGATCGCAGACCCCCTGTTCGCCCCCATTGTGCCGCAAGGCGCGCAGTTTTCCCGCTGCCGCACGAGGCGTATTCCGGCAGAATCTACCGCAAGCAGATTCCGAACCTCGTGACCACCTGGTAAGCCAAGTCCATCCTGACTTGATAGATAACCGGCAAACCCAAAATTTCTTACAGGAAAGGAACTTCTCTATGAAACACGGAAAATCGCTTCTCTGCCTGCTGCTGGCGCTGCTGCTTCTGACCGGCTGCGCGCCTGCCGCACAAAGCCCCACGCCTGCCGAAACGCAGCAAACCGCCGAGCCGCAAGCCGCTGCCGCAGAAGAACCCGCCGCGCCCGAACAGTCTGCCGAGCAGCAGCCGGAGCAATCCGACACCATCACTGTCACCGACCACAATGACAACGTCGTGACCGTTCCGCGCCGGATTGACCGCATCGTCGTCTGCGACATTCTGCCGCTGCCGTCGGTTCTTTCGGTGTTCTTCGATTCGGCAGAAAAGCTGGTCGGCATCGCGCCGTCGAGCATGTCTGCCGCGCAGAACAGCCTGCTTTCCCAACTCTACCCCGAAATTCTGAACGCCGAGACCGGCTTCATGAACGGCACGGATGTGAACACCGAGGAGCTGATGAAGCTTGCGCCCGACGTGGTCTTCTACAGCGCGATGAACCCCGCGCTCGGCGAAAAGCTGCAGACCGCGGGCTTCTGCGCCGTTGCCGTGTCGGCGAACAAGTGGGAATACGACTGCATCGAGACGCTCAACAACTGGATTGACCTGCTGTCTTCCATCTTCCCGGAAAATGACCGCGCAGCGCTGTGCCGGCAGTACAGCACGGAAGTGTACGACATGGTGCAGCAGCGCGTGAAGGACATTCCGGACGAAGACCGCGCCAGAGCCTTCTTCCTCTTCCAGTATAACGACAGCACCATCATGACCTCCGGCAAACTGTTTTTCGGTCAGTGGTGGGCAACGGCAATCGGCGCCCGGAACGTTGCCGAGGAGCTGACGCAGGATAACTCCGTGACCGTGAATCTTGAGCAGGTCTACGAATGGAATCCCGGCGTGATTTTCATGACGAACTTCAACACCGCCCAGCCGGAGGACCTTTACAACAACACCGTCGGCACCTACGACTGGAGCGGCATTCAGGCGGTGCAGGACCAGCGGGTCTATAAAATGCCGCTCGGCATGTACCGCAGCTACACCCCCGGCATCGACACGCCGATTACGCTTCTGTGGATGGCAAAGACCACCTATCCTGCGCGCTTTGAGGATATCGACGTGACACAGAAGGCCATCGACTACTACGAGACCGTCTTCGGCGTGACGCTCACGTCCGAGCAGGTCGAGACGATCTTCGCCCCCATCTCTGCTGCGGGCACGCTCTATTTCTGATGCGATACATCTTATGTTAGGAGGCAGCAGCCATGAGCCTTAACGATACCCCATCTGCCAACCGCCTGCACATCGGCTTTTTCGGTCTGCGAAACGCGGGAAAATCGAGCGTTGTAAACGCCGTTACCGGGCAGGACCTGGCGGTCGTATCCGGACGGCCCGGAACGACCACCGACCCCGTGCAGAAGGCCATGGAGCTTCTGCCGCTCGGCCCCGTCGTGATCATCGACACCCCGGGCTATGACGACGACGAGCAGGAGCTCGGGCAAAAGCGCGTGCTGCGCACGAAGCGGGTGCTCAACAAAACGGACGTGGCCGTTCTGGTGGTTGACGGGACGAAGGGCCTGCAAATGGACGACCGGGAGCTTCTTGCGCTCTTCCGCGAAAAGAACATTCCGCACGTTGTGGCGTTTAACAAGAAAGACCTTTTTGAAAAGGCTCCGGCGGATGTCCTGTGCGTCAGTGCCGTGACGGGCGAGGGGATTTTCGAGCTCAAGGAGCGCCTCGGCGCGCTTGCCCCGAAGGAGAGCGGAAGGAAGCTTCTTTCCGACCTCGTAAGCCCCGACGGGCTCGTCGTGCTCGTCACGCCAATCGACGAATCCGCTCCAAAAGGGCGCATGATCCTGCCGCAGGTGCAGGCGATCCGCGACGTGTTAGATGGCGATGCGTGCTGCGTGGTGGTCAAGGAGACGCAGCTGGCCGGACTTTTGGCCTCTCTCGGAAGAAAGCCCAACATGGTCGTCACCGACTCTCAGGCGTTCGCGGTCGTCTCTAAAATCGTCCCGGAGGACATTCCGCTCACGTCGTTTTCGATTCTCATGGCGCGCTATAAGGGCTTTCTGGAGACGGCGGTCCGGGGCGCGGCGGCGCTCAAGCGGCTTCAGACCGGCGACAAAGTTCTCATCTCCGAGGGCTGCACGCACCACCGGCAGTGCGGAGATATTGGAGCCGTGAAGCTTCCCAGATGGCTGAAGACCTACAGCGGGGCGGACATTTTGGTCGAGCTCAGCTCCGGCACGGGATTTCCCGAGGATCTCAGCGAGTTTTCCCTTGTGCTGCACTGCGGCGGGTGCATGCTGGGTGCGGTTAACGATAACCCCCGCTACCATACCGGCACGCAGGCCCTGACTTGCACACATGGTCAGCAGGGTTGCAGATTCCATTTCATAGTTCATTACGCCCATCGCCTGCCACTCTTCCATA
>OLOW01001141.1_pt1 | contig 18426 bp, 20 predicted proteins | sample 1672801 | NCBI WGS metagenome assembly OLOW01 (sample SAMEA3136725, study PRJEB25190) | human gut metagenome | biome: human gut; feature: human-associated habitat; material: faeces | place: Austria | collected 2013 | reverse complement strand
TCAAAGACCGGCGAGTTGCGCAACAACACGGCTTTCATAGATGCCATGACGGAGGTGGGTCAGGAGTCTGCCGGGAAAATTCTTCCGGAGGATTTCCGCAATCTGCTGGAGACAATGGTCTCCCTCTTCAATGCCGCAGGAGGCATTGTAAAGCCGGAAGTTGGTGATGTTGAAGAAAACCGGACAGGACTTCAGCTCCTGTCCCGCGGCCCATTCCTGTTCCAGCTGTTCCCTGGCAGACTGATAGAAGGCCCGCATGGAAGGCAGAGCCAGATGCAGCGGTTCACTTTCATTCCGGACAGTGTGTGTGGTTTCGGTCATAAAACAAATCCTCCCCATCCTTACGGATCCGGGACAGTTTCAGAGCCCGGACGTGTACGGTCATATCTTATATTATACACCTGTTTTGACTGGGGAGGAAATGGGGGATTTTGCCGTTTCCCTTGAACAATCCCGTCCAATCTGCTATACTTGTACCGATCGAGGGGGAGCGCCCTGGATCGGTATTCATTTTGCAGCGAGGGAGCCCGTGTGCCGGGTTGAGAGGGTACCAAAGTACCGACCGTCATGACTGGCTTCGGCCGTCTTTTGGGGACTGTGGAATGGATACGGGAAATGGAATCGATTCCACGCCTGAAGGATCGGCTGCACCGGTCCATAAAGGAGTGGAGTTTTTTTATGGAAAGCAAACAGCAAAAAGTCCTGCGTCTGGTGTTTTTGTCCATGATGATCGGCCTGGGTGTGGTGATTTCCCCCATTCTCCGGGTGGAAGGCATGTGCCCCATGGCCCATCTGATCAACATTACCTGTTCGGTGATGCTGGGGCCCTGGTATTCCCTTCTGTGCGCCACCCTGATCGGCATCATCCGGATGACCGTCATGGGGATCCCGCCGCTGGCGCTGACCGGGGCTGTGTTCGGAGCTGCGCTGTCCGGGATCTTCTACCGGGTCAGCGGGGGCAAGATCATTGCCGCCTGCCTGGGTGAAGTGATCGGCACCGGGATCATCGGGGCCATGGTGTCCTACCCTGTAATGGAAATCCTGATGGGCCGCACCGGGCTTTCCTGGATGTTCTATGTGCCCAGCTTCATTGCCGGCACCCTCATCGGCGGTTCCATTGCCTTCGGGCTGCTCACCATCCTGTCCCGGAACGGGACCCTGGTGGAATTCCAGAGAAAATTGGGAGTGAATATCTATGACCGGGGAAGTCATCAGCAAGCTGCCCGGAACCTTTATGGACATCATGTCCAGGGTGCGGGAAAATGAACCACTGATCCACTGCATGACCCATGCCATCACCATGAATGACAGCGCCAACGCCATATTGGCCGTGGGTGGGAGTCCCACCATGGCCTCCCATCCCCAGGAAGTGGAGGAAATCGTGGAGGCGGCGGATTCCCTGGTGGTGAATCTGGGGAACATCAATGAAGAACGGTTGGAAGCCATGAAGATTGCCGGGGAAAAGGCCCATGAACGGGGCATCCCCCTGCTGCTGGATGCGGTGGGGGTGGCCTGCAGCACCCTGCGGCTGGTGTACGCCCAGCAGTTCATCGAACATAACCGGCCCCAGATCATCAAGGGCAACAGTTCGGAAATCCGGACCCTCTGCGGTCTCACCGCCCATGCCCACGGAGTGGATGCCGGGGCAGAGGACGCGGTGACGGCGGAAAACTTTGCCGGGGATGCCCGGGCATTCGGCCAGTATGCCCGGCAGCATGGGGCAGTCCTTTTGGTCACCGGACCGGTGGACCTGGTGACGGATGGGGAGACCACCCTGGGCATTGCCAACGGGACACCCCTTCTGGGGCGGCTGACCGGTACCGGCTGCATGGTGGGGGCCCTGGCCGGCACCTGGCATGCCTGCGGTCCGTCCCTGGCGGCAGCGGCCCTGGGCACGGCGGTGATGGGGATTGCCGGGGAAGAGGCAGCTAAAGACTGTCCCGGCCTGGGGACCTTCCACATCCGCCTGCTGGATGCCCTGTCCAACCTTACAGGAGAAAAGGTGGCGGAGAAAGTGAAGATGGTGGGGGCTGTTGCATGAGCAGCAGCCTTCTTTTTTTGTCCCTTTACAGTAGACATAGCTCCATCTTTTCTCATGGGTCATTCACAAATAATTTCTTTTATCATAAAATATCTGAAATTACCGTAAATACGCAAAATTCAGACTAGACGAAAAACTCCCCATCCTTTATAATGGGGCCAACGATACTATTTTCGAGGTGATCCCATGGCAAAAGAAAAGCAGTCTCTCATGAACCGTTTCATCCACATCATTGAAAAAGGCGGCAACAAACTTCCCCATCCCTTTATCCTGTTCGGTATCCTCCTGGTGGCTGTCCTGATCCTGTCCTTTGTGTTCAGTCAGCTGGGAACCAGCATCACCTACTTCAGCGCTTCCAAAACAGCTGGCGCAGCCGGGAAGGAAGTGACCGTCAAGGTGGTCAATCTCCTGTCTGCGGACAATCTCCGGTATCTGATCACCAAATATCCGGATATCTATGTGGGATATACGCCGCTGAAACTGACCCTGATTATGATGGCCACTACGGCCTTCATCGACAAAACCGGCTTTTTTGAGACCCTGATGAAAAAATACCTGCTGAAGGCTCCCAAATCCCTGATTACGTTTGCGGTGGCTTTCATGGCCGTCAACGCCAATCTGATGAGTGATGCCGGGACCTATTTTTCCCTGGCCATCGGCGGGGTCATTTTCCATGCCATGGGACGGAATCCTCTCATCGGGGTGATCCTGGGGTACGCCGGCTGCAGCGGAGGCTTTACGGCCAACCTGTTCCTGGCAGGCACGGATGCTCTCCTGGCAGGGATTACGGAAAACATCGTGGAGCAGATGGGGCTGTCCATCCCCATCAATCCGGCCATCAACTATTTCTTCATGGCTTCGGCCACGGTATTCCTGGCCATTACCCTGACCTTGTTTACAGAGAAGGTTGTGTGTAAAATGGTAGGGGACGGAGAAGGGGTGGTGGACCGGTCCCTGCTGGAGCAGTACCAGCCCACCCCGGAACAGGAAAAAGGCCTGCGGTGGAGCGGGTACGGTTTTCTGTTTTTCCTGGTGGTGATGGCCCTTCTGACGGTGCCCCAGACGGCCATCCTGCGGAACCAGGCAGGAGGCTTCCTGCCCAAATCTCCTCTGTTCCAGGGGATTACCATGATCATCGCCTTTTTGTTCGTCAGCACCGGGCTGCCCTATGCCTGGGCCACCGGACAGGTGAAGAAGGGCCGTGACCTGGCCAATATCCTCAATGCCGGTCTGAAAACCGCCATTCCGCTTATGACCACCACCTTTATGGCCTGTGTATTCATCGATATGGTGAACAAATCCAACATTTTCAAAATTGTAGCCATTGCCGGGGCGGAAGTACTGAAGGGTGCCCATGTGGGGGTGCTGCCTCTGTGCCTCCTGGTGATTATCGTCACCACCCTGGTGAACCCGTTTATGACCAGCGGTTCTTCCAAATGGCTGCTGATCGCCCCCATGGTGGTACCCATGTTTGCCGTGCTCCATGTGCATCCGGCCTATGCCCAGCTGGCCTACCGGATTGGGGACTCCTGCACCAACATCTGTTCTCCTCTCCATTCAGCTCTGCCGGTGATCATCGGTCTCCTGGAAGAATACCAGGCCGAGGGACTGATCCCGCTCCGGCCGGGAGAAACGGAGCAGCCGGAAATCGGGATGGGAACCATTTTCTCCCTGACCATTCCCTATTCCATGGTGCTCCTGTCCACCATGACCGTCATGTTCATCATCTGGATGGTGCTGGGCCTGCCCATCGGACCTGGGGTGACCATGTACATCTGAGTGAAGAGAGAAGCGGCCCCGCTGGGGCAACGATCAACGATGAACGACCAACGATCAACGAACCAAAGGAGGCAATATCATGCTGATCCGCAATGCCAATCTGCTGAACCCCGGTACGGAACGGGGCATCTATGACATCCTGATCCGGGAGGGGAAAATCGCCCGGATCGCTCCCCATATCGAAGCGGAAGAAGAAGTGGAACTGGATGTCCAGGAAATGTATGTGACGCCCGGGCTGGTGGATGCTCACACCCATCTGGGACTGAAAGCGGATTCCCAGGGGGAATTCTATGCCGACCACAATGAAAAAAAGAGCATCCTGTCCCCGGAAATGCGGGCCATCGATGCCATCAATCCCCAGAACGTGAATTTTGAGGAAGCCCGGAAAGCCGGGATTACCACCTGCGCCAGCGGTCCGGGGTCCCTGAACGTGATCGGGGGGCAGTACGCCTGCATCAAAACCCTGGGCCACATCGTCGACGACATGGTCCTGGACCCCTATTTCGCCATGAAATGTGCCCTGGGGGAAAACCCCAAGAAAGGGTATGAGACCACCCGGATGGGGATCGCTGCCACCCTGCGGAACTTCCTGTTCCAGGCCAAAGCCTATGCGGAAGACCCCAACCACAAATTCGACATGAAACTGGAACCCATGGTGCCGGTGATCCGGGGCGAAAAAGCCCTGAAGATCCACTGCCATGAAGCCATCGATATTGTGACGGCGGTACGGATCTGTGATGAATTCCATCTGAAATTCACCCTGGACCATGTAACCTGCGGGGCCGAGGTGCTGGATTTCCTCCAGAAACGGCCGGAAATCCCCCTGCTGCTGGGACCCAGCCTGGGACACCGGAGCAAAGTGGAACTCCATGGGAAAGGCTTCGAAAACGTGGTGAAACTGGCAGAAGGACGGGATGTGTGCCTGATTACCGACGCGCCGGTGATCCCCCTCCAGTATCTGCCCATCTGTGCGGGCTTGGCCATTTCCAAAGGGATGCCTTACGAACGGGCCCTGGAAGCGGTGACCATCAACCCGGCCCGGGTCATGGGCGTGGAAGACCGGGTAGGGAACCTGGCTCCCGGCAAAGACGCCGACCTGGTGATCTGGAAGGACAAACCCTTCGTGGTGATCCAGGATCCGGTGGCGGTGTTCATCGAGGGGAAGAGGGTGTAAAAAAGGGGGGTGTGAAAAAATGAAGAATCATTTTTTCACACCCCTTTCTGTCATTCTCCCAATATCTTCCGGAACACCTGATGGTCTTTCAGGGCAGCCCGGCCCAGACCGATCAGGTCGGCCTGGCCGGTGGCCAGGAACTGTTCTGCCTGTTCTCCGGTGGTAATGCCTCCCGTAAGGAGCACCGGGATCCGGGCCGTTTCTTTGGCTGCCCGGGACAGTTCCGCAAAATACCCGGCTTCCGGATGGCCGGGACGGAAAAAGATGCACAGGCCCCCGGAGAGGCTGATGCCGTCCAGGCCGGTCTGCTGGAGATATTCCACCGCCTGGGGCAGTTCCTCCGGGCGGGAGCCTCCTTCCATATAGTCTCCGCCGCCCAGCCGGAGGGTCACCACAAAGTCCCGGGGCAGGGAGGAACGGACGGCCTGGATTACTTCCACCAGGAACCGGGTGCGACCTTCCAGGGTGCTGCCGGTATAAGCGTCCGTACGGCGGTTGGTGAGCGGAGAGTAGAACTGATTCAGCAGATAGCCGTGGGCAGCGTGGATTTCCACCCCGTCGTAGCCGGCCTCCCGGGCCTGGAGGGCCGCTGCGGCAAAAGCGTCCCGCACCCGGCGGATGTCTTCTTCCGTCATGGGACGGGGCTGTTCCGGCTGGCCGTAGGCGGAAGCCGTCCGGGCCGGATTCAGGACGGCGCTGGGGCCTATGGGTTCCAGCCCGGTCATGGCCTGGTGGGCAGCACTGCCGGCGTGGCTCAGCTGGGCCAGGATGGGGACCCGGTGTTCATGGACAGCAGATGTAAGCTGCTTCAGCCCTGCCAGATCCGCCGTTTCGTCAAAAGCGATCTGGTGGACGCTGGCCCGGCCTTCCGGGGAGACGAAACAGTGTTCCTGGATGATCAGGGCCGGCCCGCTCTTGGCCATATCCCCATAGTAATCCACAAGAGCCTGGGTCACCTGGCCCTTATCGGATTTTTCCGTAGCCATGGGAGGCAGTACCAGACGGTTTTTCAGCGTCAGGGAACCCAGCTGGATGGGTTGGTGGAGCAAGGGATGATGCATAACGGAATTCCTCCTGTAATTGTTTTAGATACAATTCATTATACAGGGGAGCCGGGAGAAAAGCAAGAAGAGCCAGGACATCCTGTAAGATTGCTTTCCCCCAGTTAGCTTGCTATAATAAAGGTAAACAGGCAGGGATGGGCCTGCAAGGGGGTAGAGAACCATGAAACAGCATAAATTCTGGGCCTGGGCAACGGTCTTTGCCTTTGCCATGACCATGATTACCGGGATGAAACGGAAATGAAAAAGGGGCTGCTGCGGTGGCGGCAGCCCTTCTTTTGTACAGGAAAGGAGCCGAAACAATGCCTTGCACTACATTACTGGTGGGGAAAAATGCTTCTTATGACGGATCGACCATGATGGCCCGGAACGAAGATTCTCCTTCGGGACAGTTTACTTCCAAGAAATTCATTGTGGTCCGGCCGGAAGACCAGCCCCGGCATTACAAAAGTGTGATTTCAAAGGTGGAAATCGATCTGCCGGACAACCCTCTCCGGTATACGGCCATGCCCAATGCCCAGGCTACGGAAGGAATCTGGGGCGAAGCAGGGATCAATGCCGCCAACGTGGCCATGACGGAAACGGAGACCATTACGTCCAATCCCCGGGTGCTGGGGGCGGATCCCCTGGTGCCGGGGGGCATCGGGGAAGAAGATCTGCTGACCCTGGTGCTGCCCTATATCCGGTCTGCCCGGGAAGGGGTGCTGCGGCTGGGGAACCTGCTGGAACAGTACGGCACCTACGAGATGAACGGCATCGGATTTCAGGATGTCAATGAAATCTGGTGGCTGGAAAGCATCGGCGGCCATCACTGGATCGCCAAACGGGTGCCCGATGACGAGGCGGTGGTGATGCCCAACCAGCAGGGCATCGATTTCCTGGATCTGGCGGATGCCCTGGGTCCAGGGAAGGACAACCTGTGTTCCCGGGATCTGGCGGAATTTATTGAGAAAAACCATCTGGACCTGACCCTGGCGGAAGACCGGGAAGGACCGGTGGCGGAAGATACGGCCTTTGACTGCCGGTCTGCCTTTGGCAGCCATGACGATGCGGACCACACCTACAATACCCCCCGGGCCTGGTACATGCTCCGGTGCCTGATTCCCTTCAGTGTGGAATGGGATAGACCGGAGGCGCCGTTCCAGCCGGAAGATGATGATCTGCCCTGGTCCGTGGAGCCGGACCGGAAGGTGACGGTGGAAGATGTGAAGTACATCCTCAGCAGCCATTACCAGGGGACTCCCTATGATCCCTATGGTCACAAAGGGGACGGCAGCCTCCGGGGAAAATACCGGCCCATCGGCATCAACCGGACCAATTTCCTGGCGCTGACCCAGCTGCGGCCGGATCTGCCGGAAGACCGGCGGGCCGTGGAATGGATCGCTGAAGGGTGCAATGTGTTCAACGCCTTCGTACCTTTCTATACCAATGTGGAGAAAACCCCGGAGTATCTGGCGGTGACGGACGCAGAACCGGATTCCAACCAGTTCTACTGGGCCAACCGGCTGATCGGCACCCTGGCCGATGCCCATTTCGGAGCCTGCGCCAACCTGATCGAACGGTACCAGAACAAGGTGGGGGCCCGGGCCCACGCCCTGCTGAAAGAAGGAGACCGGGGTGGTGCCGGGGAGAAGGTGAACCGGTATCTGGAGGAACGGAACGAAAAAATGGCCGCCATGGCCCAGGAAGAAACCCGGAAGCTGCTGGGGCAGGTCCTCTACGCCGCCAGCAATGGGATGAAGAACGGATTTGCCCGGTCGGATGCGTGAGGGGTCCTGCTGCAGCGCAGCAGGACCGGTCAACGGTCAGCTGTCAGCTGTCAACGGCCGAAGGATCAATTTGCAGGCAAATTTCATGAAGGTACAAACCGGAACCGTATGGGCTCCACTTGAATCGACATGATAAAAAAGAAAAAAACAGTGTACAAATCGGAACCGTAGGGGCTCCACGCCGGGGAGCCCGCTTGTTGTGTTATAATAATCCTAACAAGTCTATTGGAGGGATCCTTATGTCAGCAGACCAACTGCCCCACAATCATGGAGAAAACATCAACTATATCCTGAAAGATCTGCCGGAGAATGCCAATTTTTCTGCGGTTTCCGGGCTTTTCAGCAGCCTGGCGGATGCCAACAGGATCAAGCTGTTCTGGTATCTGTGCCATATGGAAGAATGTGTCATCAACCTGTCGGCCCTGATGCACATGAGCAGCCCGGCCCTGTCCCATCACCTGAAGATCCTCCGGGAAAACGGCCTGATCACCAGCCGCCGGGCCGGAAAAGAAATGTACTACAAAGCCACCAATACGGAAGAAGTCCGGCTGCTCCACCACATGATCGAACTCCTCATCGACATCACCTGCCCGGAGCATGAGGGAGAAAGACAGTGAAGGGGGCAGACCACTTAACCACTTCCAACGCCCTTGTCCCCATGGGACAGGGGCGTTTTTTTATGGTATAATGGACTGTAAGCAACAATTTCTCTACATTCAAGGAGGTCATTCTCATGATTCAATTTACGTATACCATCCAGGATCCCCAGGGCATCCATGCCCGTCCCGCCGGCATGCTGGTGAAGGAAGCCGCCAAATTCCAGTCCAAATGCAGTGTGGCCGGCAATGGCAAGACCGGCGACCTGAAACGGATTTTCTCCCTGATGGGCATGGGCATCAAGGCCGGCATGGAACTGACGGTTTCCGTGGAAGGCCCGGATGAAAAAGAAGCGGCTGCCGCCCTGGAAGCATTTCTGAAAGCCAATCTGTAAGGAGGATTGTCCATGAAGGTTGTACAAGGGAAGGGGGCTTCCGCCGGGGTGGCCGTGGGCCCGATCCTGGTGAAGCCGGTGGAACGGCAACCGGAAATCCACCTGGACACCTGTCTGGATCCCCAACAGGAACTGAAACGGCTCCAGGCTGCCCAGCAGCAGGTGATCCAGACCCTGGAAGGGTTGAAGGAAAAAGCCCGGCAGCAGGTGGGAGAAGAGGAAGCCGGCATTTTTGAAGTCCATCAGATGATGGTCCAGGATCCGGATCTTTGTGACACCATCCAGGGACTGATCCAGGAAGAGCACATGACGGCGGAAGCTGCTGTCCGGGAAGCAGGCAGCCAGTTTGCCGCCATGCTGGAAGCCATGGACGATGAATACATGCAGGCCCGGGGCGCCGATGTACGGGCCATCTGCGGCCAGCTGGAAGATGCCCTGTCCCAGGGTGGACGGAGTTGGACGGAACTTCTTACCCAGCCTTCCATCATCTGCGCCGATGACCTGACGCCCAGTGAAACCCTCCAGCTGGACAAATCCCTGATCCTGGGCTTTGTCACCAGCGGGGGCAGTGCCAATTCCCATACGGCCATCCTGGCCCGGACCATGAAGATTCCGGCCATCGTCCATACGGAAATCGCCTTGGACGAAGACTGGAACGGAACTCTGGGGGCCCTGGACGGCAGCACCGGGAATTTCTGGCTGGATCCGGAACCCCGGGTGCTGGAACAGCTGAAGGAAAAACAGCTGCAGCACCGGGCGGCGGAAGACGCCCTGGAACAGTACCGGGGCAGACCCACCTGTACGGCGGACGGCCGGACCATTGCCCTGTACGGGAACATCGGCCAGCCGGAAGACATCGATCTGGTACTCCAGAATGACGGGGAAGGGGTGGGCCTGTTCCGCAGCGAATTCCTCTATCTGGGCCGGGAAGACTATCCCACGGAAGAGGAACTGTTTGAAGCCTACTGCACGGCGGCCCAGGAACTGGAAGGCCGGAAGCTGATCATCCGGACCCTGGACATCGGGGCGGACAAAAAAGTGGGCTATTTCCAGCTGCCGGAAGAGGAAAATCCGGCCTTGGGCTTTCGGGCCATCCGGATCTGCCTGAAACGGCCGGAAATCTTCCTGACCCAGTTGCGGGCCATTCTCCGGGCTTCTGCTTATGGGGAAGTGGCGGTGATGTTCCCCATGATCATTTCCGTGGAGGAAGTGAAGGCGGCCCGGGCTCTTCTGGAAGAAGCCAAAGCCGGTCTCCGGGCAGAAGGGATCCCCTTTGACGAAAAAATGGAAGTGGGGATCATGATCGAAACCCCGGCGGCAGCCCTGATCAGCGATGATCTGGCCCGGTATGTGGATTTCTTCAGCATCGGGACCAACGATCTGGTCCAGTATACCCTGGCGGTGGATCGGCAGAACGCCAGTCTGGAAGAACTGGGGAAAGCCAGCCACAAGGCGGTGCTCCGTCTCATCGACCTGACCATCCGGAACGGTCATGCCGGAGGCTGCTGGGTGGGCATCTGTGGCGAAGCGGCGGCAGATCCGGAACTGATACCGTATTTTGTGGCCATGGGTGTGGATGAACTGAGCATGTCCGCCGGGAAGATCCTCCAGACGCGGAAACTGATCAGCACCCTCCATGGGGCATGAGAAGGGAGGCACAGGACCGTTGATCGATCTGGATCTGAAACAGGCGGCGGACAAGGCCATTGCCCTCCAGCCGGAGAAACGGGTCCTGCCTTTCCTGTACAAGGATCAGGCCCTGTTCATCAAGCGAAAAGTATCCAACCACCGGAATGCATTTGCCAAACAGAGTGTGGAAGGGGCGTTCTGGTGCGAAGTGTATAAAATCATGACGGTGAACCAGTATTTTCCCCTGGCACCGGAAATCGTCCTGCTCCAGGATGACTATTTTGTCATGAAGGCGGTGGGCAAGACTCTCCAGGGGGTGGCCAAGGAAGCTCCCTGGGCGGACTGCCGGCTGGAAGCCTACCGGAAGGCGGGAGAAAGCCTGGCCCGGCTCCATCAGATGGGGCTCCACCACGGCCGTCCGGCCCTTCGGGATATTGCCTATGACCGGGAGCAGGACAAAATCACCTTCCTGGACTGGGAAAACGAAAAGCGGTTCATTGACGCGGATCCCCGGGTACTGGACCTGTTCCTGTTTGTGCACAGCTGTTTCCGGGAAAAAAGCTGGAAGGACAGGAGCCTGCTGGAGACGGCCATGAAAGTCTACTGCAACAGTCCGGTAGGACGGGATATCCTGCGCCAGGCCAAAGCCCTGATCGGGAAATACCGGACGGCGTTTGCCCTGTGTGAAAAACTCCGGTGTTTCGGCTGGCGGGATGTGAACAGCCTGGACGATGCCCGGAAATTCATCCTGGAACGGGAGTAAAGGAGAAACCATGCATTTTGGACCTCGATTGGAGGCGGTGGCGGCCCTGGTGCCGCCCTGCCGGACCCTGGCAGATATCGGGACGGACCATGCCTATCTGCCGGTGCTGCTGCTCCAGGAAGGAAAAATCAACAGGGCCATTGCCGGGGATGTGGTCCCCGGTCCCTGTGAGGCGGCCCGGCACACGGTACGGCAGTTCCATCTGGAAAACCGGATCACCGTGCGTCAGGGCAGCGGGCTGACAGTACTGGCACCGGGAGAGGCGGAAACGGCTGTGATGGCCGGAATGGGAGCAGAAACCATGCTCCAGATTCTGGCAGAAGCCCCGGAGGTATGGCAGCATCCCGGATTCCGGCATCTGGTGCTCCAGCCCATGAGCGATTCCGCCCGGCTCCGCCGCTGGGGCCAGGAGCATGGCTGGGCGGTGACCCGGGAAGAACTGGTCCGGGAAGGGAAACGCTTGTACGAACTGCTGCTGCTGGAACCCTGTCCCGGCTGGCAGTATCCCGGTTGCTGCTGGGAAGTGGGGGACGACCTGCTCCGCCGGCATCACCCGCTGCTGCCGGATTTCCTGGCGGAAAAGAAAAAGAAAATCCGGATGCTGCTGACCCAGATGGACCGGAGCGAACGGGCCCGGGCCAGCCGGCAGTATGGAGAATATGAGACTCTGTGGAAACAACTGGAGGAAATGGAACGTGGAAACGGAAGAAATGGAAAGTAAGGAAACGACCGTAACCGACATCTGCCTGTTCATGAACGAACTGGCACCGGTGAAATATGCGGAAAGCTGGGACAATCCCGGCCTGCTGCTGGGACATCTGGCCCAGCATGTGCACAAGATCATGGTGGCGTTGGACCTGAGCCCGGAAGTGGCGGAACAGGCCATCGAACAGGAATGTGACATCATCATTACCCATCATCCCTATTATTTCAGCCTGCCCAAGACCCTGGCGGTAACGGATACCAAGATGGAAGTGCTCTATGAGCTGATCAAACACGACATCGCCCTGTATGCGGCCCACACCAACCTGGATGCGGCCAAAGGCGGGGTCAACGATGTACTGGCAGCCCGGCTGGGACTGGATGAAGTGACGGAGATCCCCCGGAAGGACTGCCCGGAACAGGGACTGGCCCGGATCGGGGTCCTGGATGAACCCATGGCCCTGAAGGAGTTTGCCGCCAAGGTCCGGGATGACCTGGGAGCTGAACACCTGACCTCCGCCGGCGGGGACGAACCGGTGTACAAAGTGGCCGTGGTGGGCGGCAGCGGTGCGGATTTCATGGAAGACGCCCTGGCCGCCGGAGCGGATACCCTGGTCACCGGGGATCTGAAATACCATGTGGCCCAGAAGGCTCTGAATCTGGGACTCAATGTGGTGGACGGCACCCATCAGCTGACGGAAAGCCCGGTGGTGGACAAGCTGGAACAGGTACTGCAAGCCTGGTGTGAAGAATCCGGCCGTCATTTTGCAGTGATCCGTGCGGAAGAAGACCGGATCCTCCAGACGGTATAAGGGGCGGCTGTCATGATCCGAGATCTGCAGCTGGGGAATGCCATGGAACAGCCCTGTCTGGTCCGCCTCCAGAAAGTGGGGACCTCCTCCAACGGAAAGCCCTATGCCAAGGGCCTGCTGGAGGACAACAGCGGCTGCATTCCCTTTATCTGTTTTGAAGCCGGCCCCATCGGCCGGCTCCGGACCATGGAAGCCCCCACACCCTATATAATCGGGGGCAAGGTGGATGTGAACAAATATTCCACCACCATGGCCTACCAGGTGATCGTCCAGAAGGTCCAGGCGGTGACGGAAGAGGACGATTTGTCCGACCTGCTGCCCAGCGGCCACATCGATCTGGAAAAGTACAAGATGGAATTCCAGGCCTTTATGGGCCGGATCCAGGATGACGGGCTGCGGGAGCTGGTGGAAACCCTGTTTTCCGGGAGCACCCTCCGGCAGTTTTTGAAGAACCCGGCAGGGATGCGGCTGCACCATGCCTACGTGGGAGGTCTTCTCCACCATACGGTGTGTGTTACCCGTCTGGCGGTGGCCATGAGCGGAGCCATCGGAGGGGTGGATCTGGACCTGGTAATTGCCGGGGCCCTGCTCCATGATCTGGGGAAGATCCGGGAAATTTCTTCGGATCTGGGCTTTCCCTACACCACGTGCTCCTCCATTTTGTGTAACTTCTGTACCTAAAGTTTGGGCTGCATATTTCCATCGGAGCCATGGCGGTGGACCGGGCTGCCCGGAAAATCCCGGAACTGTCTCCTGACAAACGGGAACGGCTGCTCCACATCATCCTGAGCCATCATGGGGACCAGGACAAGGGATCTCCGGTGGTTTGCGTTACCAAAGAAGCCTTTATCGTCCATTATGCGGATGAAGTGGATTCCATTATGAATCAGTTCCACGAAAAAGAACGGAGCGAAACCTGGGAATACGACAAAATGTTACAGCGGTACCTGTGGAAGGTTTGACGGATTGCCCAACCTATGGTATCATTTCAAGCTGTGAGTGCGGAAAGATAATCGCGGCAGCCCTTGTGGCTGATGAGGAAAGTCCGAGCTCCGCAGGGCAGGATGCTGGATAACGTCCAGTGGGGGCGACCCTAAGGAAAGTGCCACAGAAAACAAACCGCCGGCTCGCCGGTAAGGATGAAACGGTGCGGTAAGAGCGCACCAGCGGTCAAGTGATTGGCCGGCTTGGTAAACCCCATCCGGAGCAAGACCAAATAGGGAAGGGATGAAGCGGCCCGCTGAGCCTTCCGGGTAGCGTTGCTTGAACCTGCAGGCAACTGCAGGGCTAGATAAATGATTATCCTAGACAGAACTCGGCTTACTGAGCACTCACAACCTGAAAAAGTACCTTGTGCCTGAGGCACGGAGGAGGAAATATGATGGAAATGATGCATATCGGCAGTGCAGATGCTTTTGACAAACTGGTGCAGTCCGGGGACAAACCGGTACTGGTGGACTTCTGGGCCACCTGGTGCGGTCCCTGCCGGATGCTGGCACCGGTGATCGAAGAACTGGCCGGGGAACATCCGGAAGTCCAGTTCGCCAAGCTGGATGTGGATCAGGTACCGGATGTGGCCATGCGTTTTGGCGTGTCGGCCATTCCCACGGTGGTACTGTTCAAAGCCGGGAAGGAAGTCCAGCGCTTTGTAGGGGTCGAACCCAAAGGATCGTATGAACAGGCTCTGGCAGCTCTGTAAAAAGGAGAAGACGCTGCATGAAAAAGATTTCTTTTGTCGTGCCCGTCTTCAATGAAGAGGAAAATATCCATGAGTTTCACAGGCGCCTTACGCAAGTAATGGCGCCTTTGCCGTATGACTATGAAATCCTGTTCATTGACGATGGATCCAGGGACCGGACCAGTCTGCTGATCCGGGAACTGGCGGAAAAGGACCCCCATGTCCAGGGGTATGTGTTTGCCCGGAACTTCGGCCATCAGCTGGCCCTGACCTGCGGTCTGGACCAGTCCACCGGGGACGCGGTGATTTCCATGGACGGGGATCTTCAGCATCCTCCGGAAATGGTGCCGGACCTTCTGAAAAAATGGGAAGAGGGCTATGAAATCGTCCAGACCGTGCGGAAATCCACGGAGGACGCTACCTGGTTCAAAAGTATAACGTCCCGCTTATACTACAAACTGATCAATTCCATGAGCGAGGTCCGGATCACTCCCGGGGGCAGCGACTTCCGGCTTATGGACAGGAAAGCGGTGGATGCCCTGAACCGGTTCCGGGAACGGGCCCGGTTCATCCGGGGCATGGTGAACAACCTGGGGTTCCGGTACACCACCCTGGAATTTGTGGCGCCGCCCCGGTTTGCCGGTCATTCCAAGTTCAGCCTGCGGAAAATGCTCCGATTTGCCCTGGACGGAATCACGGCGTTTTCCCGGGTGCCCCTGCGTCTGGCTCTGTATGTGGGGTGCATTGCCGGGCTGGGCAGCATCCTGCTGATCGGTCATGTCATTTATGTGAAATATATCGTCCAGGATGCGGTGCCCGGGTGGACCACCCTGGCGGCGGCAGAGTTCTTCCTGGGAGGCGTGGAGCTGATCGGCATCGGTATCGTGGGCGAATATGTGGGGCGGATCTTCGATGAGGTGAAGCAGAGACCTTTGTATATTATTCGTGAACATATCGTGAAAAATGGTAACAGCCGATAGACAGGAAATAAGAGAATTGTTATAATAAGAGCCGGCAAAACTAAATAAAAAAGCCGAATCACAGCAATGTGAACGGGGGAACCAAAGTGGGGTTAATTTCTTCGGAATAGGGCATCTCGACCCGCACCCGGCAGCTAACTTCGTAGGCGTAATCGAGAGGATGTGTTTATTATATTTAGGAGGATGATGCTTGGCGTAGTGCTGGCAGCGGCGACCGCCGCAGCAGTGGCATTACCTGCGCAGAACGTATTTGCCAGTTTCAAACCGGGTCAGTCGGGACCGGAAGTGGCAGCCATCCAGGAACAGCTCCTGATGGAAGGCTATGACATCGGGATCCCTGACGGGGTCTATGGAGCCCGTACCGTGGCTGCGGTAAAGAAATACCAGGCCAGCATGGGGCTGGCGGCAGACGGGGTCATCGGGAACTTCACCTACAAAAAGCTCATGGGCAGAGAAATGCCCACCCACCGTACGCTGAACACCAACCGGGGATATGGCAGCAGCTATGGTTATGGCAGCAGTACGGCCAGAGAGCTGATCAGCACCGCTTACGATTATGTTGGGGTGCCTTATGTTTTCGGGGGGACCACCCCCTGGGGCTTTGACTGTTCCGGATACACCCAGTATGTATTCCGGCAGATGGGAATCGAAATTCCCCGGACAGCGGATGCCCAGTATTATGCTTTCCCGAAAGTTTCTTCCAGCGAGCTGGAACCGGGAGATCTGGTGTTTTTTGAAACTTATGAACCGGGCCCGTCCCACTGCGGCATTTACATCGGCAACGGTCAGATGCTGCAGGCCGGGAGCAGCACCGGTGTCACAGTATCCAATGTGTTCAGCGGATACTGGGGCGCAAGATATATCGGAGCGGCACGAGTCCTCTAAGTCCGCTTGCCCGTCAGGGAAGATTCCCTGGCGGGTGTTTTTTTTATAAGAACTACCCCACCACCATTGCGCAAGCGCAACGGTCCCCCGCCCTTGAAAAGGGCGGATATAAAACAGGGATCAGGACCGGAGCGGGGTTGGTGCCGGAAGCTCGTGCATCTGGTAGGGCAACCGGCCTGCGCACCCTGCGGTCCTGTGCCCTGCACTCTTCATTCCCCCCCGCAGTTTGCACTATACACTGATATAGTGTAAAATAAAAGGTAAAATATCAAATACCCAGCATCCTGGATGCTGCAGCAATAGGGTGAAGACTATGGAACACCATGAAACTGAATCGACAGAAATGTATCTGGAAACCATCCTGGTTCTGAAAAACCGGCTGGGGCTGGTCCGGTCCATCGACATTGCCAACGAAATGGGCTATTCCAAGCCCACCATCAGTGTGGCCATGAAGAAGTTCCGGGCAGAAGGCCTGGTCACCGTGGACGATTCCGGGTTCGTGAACCTGACGGAAACCGGCCGGGACATTGCGGAAGGAATCTACGAGCGGCACCAGGTGCTGACCCACATCCTCATGTCCCTGGGGGTGTCCCGGGAACACGCGGAACACGATGCCTGCAAGATCGAACACGATATCTGCGACGAAACCTTCGAGGCATTGAAAAAGGAATACGTCCGCCTGCGGGCGAAGAAGTGAGAGAGGGGTGCTGCACAGAAGGTGCAACACCCCCTTTTATTGACACATTATGGTATAATGAAAAAATAGAGTGTCAATGATTCTGCGCTCTGGTTTGGGATTTCCGCCCTGCGGGATCCTTTGAATCCGGCAGTTTCCTGCCAGAAGAGAGAGGACTGTCTATGAACAAACAACAGACTGTATTGATCGCGGATGACGAACCGCAAATCCGTGAGATCTTAAGCATTTATTTCAAAAAAGAGGGATTCAAGGTCATTGAAGCGGCAGACGGTGCCGAGGCTCTGGTGCAGGTCCAGGCCGGGAAACCGGACATCATCCTGCTGGACATCATGATGCCGGTACTGGACGGGCTGGAAGTGTGCAAACAGGTCCGGAAGATCTCCGACATCCCCATCATCATGCTCACTGCCAAGGATTCCGATGACGACCGGATCCTGGGGCTGGAAATCGGAGCGGACGACTACATTTCCAAACCCTTCAACACCCGGGAAGTGGTGGCACGGGTCAAGGCCGTGCTCCGGCGGACCAACGCCTCCATGAGCAGCCAGAACAAGCAGGTGCTGGAATATCCCAACCTGATGATCAACCTGAGCGAATACCGGGTGGTGGCCTTCGGACGGGAAATCACCTTTACCGCCAAGGAAATGGAACTGCTCTGGTGCCTGGCCTCCAACCCGGGAATCGTGTTCAGCCGGAACCAGCTGCTGGAAAAAATCTGGGGCTATACCTATTACGGGGACACCCGCACCGTGGATACCCACATCAAACGGGTCCGGCACAAGCTGGATATTCCCCCTGATTCCACTTGGGACATTATGACGGTCTGGGGTGTAGGGTACAAGTTCGAGGTCAAAAAGTGAAGAAATCATTAAGCACCAGGCTCATGTACAGTTACATGGGCCTGATTCTGGCTATTATCGTGGGGATTTCCGTGGGACTCAGTTACCTGATCACGGAATATTTCTTCCGGACCAAGGAACTGGAACTCAATGACAAGGGCGGTCAGGTGGCCATGATGGTCCGGTATTTTGACGCCATGCATATGGACAAGGCCATCCTCCGGGAATACCTGACCTCCATGGACCAGCTGGTGGGGGCACGGATCTGGGTGTTCAACAACCAGTTCGAACTGATCGGGGCTTCAGAAACCGGTACGGACTACGAACAGACCCATGAGCCGGGGAGCTCCAGGCAGGAACGGGAAGCCAGGCGCCGGGAAAAATGGATGCAGAGCGTGGCGGCCATCGACCGGCAGATCAGGGAAAACGGGAACGGCCATGAACGGTTCCAGAAGATCCTCACCAAGGTCTACAGCGGGGAACGGGTCAACGAACGGATCTATCACCCCTACTACAAGGAACAGGTACTGATGGTGGGGATTCCCCTGAAAGACCCGGTGGGCAATGTTACCGGCGCCCTGCTGCTGGCTTCTCCCCTGGGCGGGGCGGGGTGAAGCCGCCGTTGC
>OLOW01001136.1_pt1 | contig 18462 bp, 19 predicted proteins | sample 1672801 | NCBI WGS metagenome assembly OLOW01 (sample SAMEA3136725, study PRJEB25190) | human gut metagenome | biome: human gut; feature: human-associated habitat; material: faeces | place: Austria | collected 2013 | reverse complement strand
ATCTGATCTTTCTGGCTTTTCATAAGCCAAGAGGAATTGTATGCACAGCAAGCAAAGAAGAGAAAGATAATATTATCGACTATATTAACTATCCAACAAGGATCTATCCTGTAGGACGATTAGATAAGGATTCTCAAGGATTGATCCTGCTTACCAATGATGGTGAAGCAGCCAATCAGATCATGAAAGCAAGAAATTATCATGAAAAAGAATACGAAGTAACAGTGAATAAACGAATTACGAATGAATTCATTCATGATATGAGGAATCCAGTACCATTAGATGAGATTAATGCAGTAACAAGAAGATGCAAAGTTATAAAAGAAGGACCAAACGAGTTCAGGATCATCTTGACACAGGGATTAAACCGGCAGATCCGAAGAATGTGTGAACATTTTGGATACCGTGTGACAAAACTTAAGAGAGTCCGTGTTATGAACATTAAACTCGGCGATCTGAAAGAAGGAAGATATCGAAAATTAACTCCGGATGAATTACGAGAGTTAAAGAAGGAGCTAAAAAGTGAATGATTTAGACAGAATGAAAGAACTCATTCATACACTAAATGAAGCAGGGAAAGCTTATTACCAGCAGAATAAAGAAGTTATGAGCAACCTCGAATACGATAAGATGTATGATGAACTTTTAGAACTAGAGAAAAAGACGAACACTGTTTTATCAAACAGCCCAACGATCCATGTAGGGTATGAATTGATGACAGCATTGGAAAAAGAAGCACATCCATCTCCGATGTTATCATTAGACAAGACAAAGGAGCCAGATCAGCTGGCAGCATGGCTGAACGGCCAGGAAGGAATCCTGTCATGGAAACTCGATGGTTTAACGATCGTTCTGACCTATGAACATGGAGAACTCATCAAAGCCGTGACCCGTGGAAATGGGGAAGTCGGAGAAGTTGTAACAAACAACGCAAGGGTTTTTGAAAATGTTCCAAGACACATTGCATATCAGGGAACATTGGTCATTCGTGGAGAAGCGATCATTCCATATTCAGATTTCTATAAGATGAACGAAGAAATCGAAGATGTTGACAGTCAGTATAAGAACCCAAGAAACTTATGCAGTGGTTCCGTCAGACAGTTAAACAATGAGATCACAGCCCGCAGGAATGTGCGTTTCTACGCATTTACGCTGGTAAGCGCCGACGGGGTTGATTTCCATAATTCAAGAGCCCGGCAGTTTGAATGGCTGAAAGAACAGGGATTTGATGTAGTGGAATACAGAACAGTCACAGCTTCAACGCTGGATGAAGCCATGGAATATTTTTCAACTGCGATCACTGAGAATGATTTTCCGTCGGACGGATTGGTTGCTCTTTATGATGATATTGCATACGGAGATTCCCTTGGAAGAACAGCGAAATTTCCCAGAAATGCTTTTGCATTCAAATGGGCAGATGAGATCAGAGAAACCCATCTTCTGGAGATCGAATGGAGCCCGTCAAGAACAGGGCTGATCAATCCGGTGGCTGTTTTTGAACCGGTTGAGCTGGAGGGAACCACTGTGAGCCGCGCCAGCGTACACAATGTGAGCATTCTAAAAGAATTGCAGCTTGGTATCGGGGATACGATCACTGTATATAAAGCAAATATGATCATTCCGCAGATTGCAGAAAACCTCACACGCAGCAGTAAACTGGAAATTCCGGATACTTGCCCTGCATGTGGCCATGGAACACAGATACAGAAGGTAAATGATGTGGAGGCACTTTACTGTACAAATCCTGACTGTGCCGCAAAGAAGATCAAATCCTTTGCACTTTTTGCAAGCAGGGATGCCATGAACATTGACGGACTGTCAGAAGCAACACTGGAGAAATTCATTGCAAGAGGCTTTATTCATGATTTCGGAGATATTTTTGAGATTGGAAAGCATCGTGATGAGATCGTGGAGATGGACGGATTCGGGGAGAAATCCTTTGAGAACCTGATGACCAGCCTTGATAAAGCTAAGGAGACTACTCTTGCGAAGGTGATCTACAGCCTTGGAATCGCCAATATCGGCCTTGCCAATGCAAAAGTGATCTGCAGGCATTTTGATGATGATCTGGAGAAGATCCGCCATGCAGATAAAGAGGAGATCAGCTCTATTGATACCATCGGACCGGTAATTGCCGGAAGTCTGACTGATTATTTTTCAAACGAGGATAATAACAGAAAACTGGATCATCTGATGAGCCATCTGACTGTTAAGAAAGAAGAAAAGACAGGTGAGCAGATTTTCCGGAACATGAATTTCGTTATCACAGGAAGTGTGGAGCACTTTGCAAACAGAGCACAGGCAAAGGAATTTATTGAGTCTCTGGGAGGCAAGGTGACCGGATCAGTAACATCGAAGACGAACTACCTGATCAATAATGACACAACTTCCAATTCTTCAAAGAATAAAAAAGCCAAAGAACTGGGAATTCCAATCCTTTCGGAAGAAGATTTCCTGAAGATGGCACAACAATAAAATAATAAGAACAGGAGATAAGATAATGCCAATTAAAATACAGAGCGATCTGCCAGTAAAAGAGATTCTGGAAAAAGAAAATATTTTCGTGATGGATGAGTCACGTGCATCCCATCAGGATATCCGCCCCATTCAAATCCTCATTCTGAACCTGATGCCTCTGAAAGAGGAGACAGAGCTTCAGCTTCTGCGTTCCCTTTCCAACACACCGCTGCAGGTAGATGTCACCTTTATGGCAGTACAGAGCCATGAAGCGAAGAATACATCTGTGAGTCATCTGAATAAATTTTATCAGACATTTCCGGAACTGAAAAATAACAAATACGATGGAATGATCATCACAGGTGCTCCTGTAGAGCAGATGGAATTCGAGGAGGTGGATTACTGGCAGGAGCTTACAGAGATCATGGACTGGACTACAGAACATGTAACCTCTACTATTTTCCTGTGCTGGGCGGCACAGGCCAGTCTTTATCATTTCTACGGACTGAAAAAGAGAATGCTGGATGAGAAAATGTTCGGCCTTTTTTGGCATAAGGTACTGAATCGTAAGATTCCGCTGGTGAGAGGATTTGATGATATGTTCCTGGCACCTCATTCCAGACATACAGAGGTTCCCATCAAGGACGTCCATGCCTGCAAGGAGCTTACTGTTCTGGCTGAGTCCGATGAGGCTGGCCTTTTCCTTGCTATGGCAGAGGACGGCCGCAAGATATTTGTTATGGGGCATCCGGAATATGATCGCGTCACCCTTGACGGCGAGTACAAACGTGACCTTGGGAAAGGTCTTCCAATCGAAATGCCGGAAAATTACTATCGCGACAACAACCCGGAGAATGGCCCGCAGCTTTTGTGGAGAGCCCATGCGAACAACCTGTATACAAACTGGCTGAATTATTACGTCTACCAGGCGACCCCGTATAACCTGTACGGAACACCGGATTTTAGCGTAAAATAAAGGGTTTTTCGGAATTGCTATTTCACGTAAGTTGTTATAATTTCACGCTATTTGTTACGAAAATGGTGTCAAAATGGAGTCAAAAGCAAGCAAAAATGGTGTCAAGATTTGCTTATTAATTATTCCATTGAGTGTGTGTAAAAAAGGTTTAATCCATTATATCTATTAATGAATACCTGAATAAGTCCATGAGTTTTTGATGTGTTACTCATGGGCTTATTTTAGTGTTCATTTTTGGACACAAAACATGTTGTTTTCCTTCTTATATGGCCTATGCACAGTAAATAACGCTGTGTATGGGCTAAATTTCGTTTATTTCATTTCAGACAACAATTTCCCTACTAATAGAATTAAAATCGAAAATTGAGCCGTATAATGCGTTTTAAAGCATTGCTATAGAGCGAACTATAAAACTTGGATTTTATGGGATAATTTCAGAAAGGAATCAGACCAAATATGGATAAAAATGCAATACGCCGGGGCGAGATCGTATCAGACTCCGGTAAGCTGTATTTTGTGATTGGTGTACTGGGAACAGTGCTGTACATTCAAGAGACAGATGCAGATAATAAAAAGGTGGACTATCAGCTGAAAGAGATAGAGCCACTGTTTAGAAAAATTGAATATGTGAAAAAGGCTTAAAGGGGTGTCCGAAATGGACAGTCCTTGCAAAGGGGTGTCGAGGAAATAGACTCCCTTGTAATGCAGAAAATCATCCTTCGCTTGGTAAGGTGATGATTTTAATATTAGTATCAGTGCCACCTGGCAGCACTCATAAATAAAGCTAGGGCAGAAGGGCAGTTGGTATATCTGGCTGTTTTTTTTGCTTAGAACGAAAGGAGACTTATGTTAGATGATAAGAAAATTACAAAACAAAATATTGAAGACAAGAGCGTTCAGGAGGTCATGGCAGAAGCTACAAAGGTCTGCTGCCGATGTGGGGAAGAATTACCTCTAAGCAGATTCCGTATGGAGATCAGACCAAATGGTAAGAAAGCATACAGATCAAAGTGTAAGTATTGTACTTGGTTGGATCGCAGGGAGAAGAAATTACAGAAGAAAACAGTAACAGATACCTTTGATCCCAATATGGTTATATTACAGAAACGGCAGTATAAGCAGATTAAGCCTGAAAGAATTCTTGATTTATCTCAGACTGGGCTTGATATTGAATTACTGGGCGAGGATGAAATATTTGTAAAATTACTGAATTGTAAGGACACCTGGCTTTCCTACTATGGAAGAATGATACGAAAAAGTCAAGGTAAGTATAATTTGCTTAATGGTATCACGTATAAAAGAAGTAAAGATGGTGGTTTGGTATATTCTTTCACCAAGAACATATTCAAAGACGGTAAATGGCAATTTCAACAAGTATTTATAGGTGTAGAACGTCTGATTGTTGATACTTTTATAGAAAATCCTGATTGCGTGAACAATACTTATATTTGGCATAGGGGCAATGATAAGTCAAATCTTTATTATAAAGATCTTTATCCACTTACCAGAGAGCAGAATGCACAGGTACGAGATCATTATAAAAGAACAGGTGATGATTCGGAAGAGTATATTGTACAGGTAATGAACGATATTCGATATAAAAATAAGGAATGGTCTGCTAAAAGGTATAAGCCGACTGTATGTGGAGTTGGTTACTGGGGCTGTGAAGATGTGGACACGGATTCTACAGCATATAATAAATGGCATGGTATGTTACATCGTTGCTATAGCACTAAAGTACATGAAAAATATCCTGAATATATAGGATGCATAGTTTCAGAAGAGTGGAAAAACTTCAGTAATTTTAGGTACTGGTATGAGAAGAATAATTATGGAGGCAGTAATCTGAATCTTGATAAGGATATTCTTTATAAAGGTAATAAGATATACAGTCCTGATACTTGTTGCTTGGTCCCAGGATTTATTAATACACTGTTTACGAATGGAAAAGCAAATAGAGGTGAACTTCCTTTAGGTGTATATAAGGAAGAAAAGAATGGAATTACTTGTTATCGGGCATGTATGGCGCTAAATGGACTGAACATTAAACTTGGTACTTTCAAAACACCTGAAGAAGCATTTCAGAAGTATAAAGAGTACAAGGAACAGTACATCAAAGAGACTGCGGAAAAGTACAAGGACAAGATTCCCTACAGTGTGTATGAAGCTATGATGAACTGGAAAATTGAGATAACAGATTGATGGGGAGATATTATGGAACAGAACGAAGAATTACAGGGATGTATGTTTGCAATACCATCCAAGACACCATTTATTACAAGTAAGCCACTTGTACATAAGAAAAAGCAACATTCTGAAGAGTATTTGCGGATGAAACGAATTTTTAGAGAAAATGACTTCTCTGTGCATACTGATCCAAAGACCGGAGAGATTATTTGCAAGGCGATTCCTAAAGACATGGATGCAGAGCGGAAGAAAGCCGAGCGTGCAGCCCAGCTTACAGCCCTTGTTAAACTCATGGATTCCAAAGGTTACACCGTAGAGGATCTTGAAAAGCTTATGTCCATGCCGAAGCCAACAGTAGAATAATAACACACTATAAAGCCTGGGTGAGTACCTGGGCTTTTGCTATGCTATTAGACCGCATTGTATATGGAAACATACAACAAAATGTGGTACTATATAAGTAGAAAAAGAACAGATTGGAGGGTTTGCGATATGGATACATATACAGAACAAGACAGATTAAATGATTTCGAATATTTTATAAGCATATATCAGGATCTGTATAATAAATATGGAGAATCCTTTATAGCGTTGAAAAATAAGAAAATTCTTGGGGCATTTAAAACAGTAAATGAAGCAATACAAGCTCTTTCAGATAAATATAAGCTTGGAACCTATATTGTTCAAAAATGTAATGGCGATGAATCTGGTTATACAGCAACAATATATACACAATTTGTAGTAAGATAAAGCCCAGTTGTCCGTGTGGATCGCTGGGCTTTGTTATATAAAAAATGACCAGGGCACCGTATGCTTCCTGATCTAGTCATTAGTATTATATCATATAGATATATTCTGTCAACCAGACTATATACTCTAATCCTCAAATCCGTACCATTTACATTGTGTTTTGTCGTTATGTGGCGTATAATGGGAGAAAATGGTATTGGCACATTAAGATAATATATTGGAGAGGGTGTATAAATGAAAGAAGAGTATATATTATATTTAGATGAAAGCGAATTAAGTGATTCCGGAATTTTTGCAATAGCAGGTTTTGCTATCAAAAAAGACAATATTAAATTATTAGAAGAGAAAATCAGAGATGTAAAGAAACTTATTTGGAATGAATCATATATACTTGCTAATAATCCAATTCTTCATTGTACAGAATTTCGAAATGTATTTGAAAAAAGAAATTTACAAGTTGCAAGGTCGATAAAAGGGGAATACAAAAATTTTTTGAAACGAACACCTAATGATATAGAAAAGATATATTATCAAGTTTATGGAAGATTATCAAGTATTTTAAAAGAAACAGACGCTACTGTATTTAGTTGTATTATTAAAACCGATGAGTTGGCAAATTTATTTTTCTTTAAAAATGAACTGAGAAAAAATAAATTAATTGATGATAAATATCATATTGCTTTACAGAAAATAATTGAAAATTTTACTCATTATTTATCTATAAATGATGGATATGGAGATGTTGTATATGAATCGCGAAATAAAGCAGGGGAAAATTCAGCAAAGTCTCCAGATGTAAAAATGATAAATGCTTATCATAAAATTCAAGCAAACAGCAAGTGTATTACATATACTAATTTTGAAGAAATACAAAATAGAAATAGAACAATTACTGTACATTCAAAAAATGAAAATGTTGCTGGATTACAATTGGCAGATTTTATAGCATATAACATTATCAAATTTGAATCATGCAAAAAAGTTAAAGAACAGGTTACAGATTTTATGAAACAAATTCATAAATTATCGTATAATGGCGGCTATTTAATTGAAGAAAGGGATCAGCGCTCATTTTGGGGAATGCAAGTTATTCCAGAATATACAAGAATGGATGAACTTCTTAAAGAGAATAAAACATTAATAAATGCTTTAAAAAATATTAAAAAAGATCGTAATAAATTAAGCACAAAAGTTAAAAACAGCGAAAAGAGAATAAGTGAACTAGAGGAACAAATTAAATTATTAAAAACTGAAAATAAAGATTTGAAAGATTAAGAAAAAACTATTGACACAACTTTAAATAATTGATATGATGTTTATGCAATGAATTCATACTATGCCTTTGGGCGTCTGCTTACAGTATGTGGTAGATGGGATTTTCCGTTAGTATGATATCGGAGCGATATATCGGAGTAATTTATGTGCTTTATTAGAGAGGGGATCTTAAGTGTATCCCCTCTATTTCTGTGCAAACATATTTTCCAATCTCTACCAAATCTGTGTTATAATATCCCTAGAGAGATCCACCACTAATTCACCACACAAGGAGGTAACAACAATGCCAACACAGATTGCTGCAACACCAGTAATAAAAGGTGAAGAAGCCAAGAAGATATATAGAGAAGCCAATCGTAAGCCTTCTCCGAAAGCTGAAGTTGGTGCTAAGAAGTTAGCTGATATGTTTGAGAAGATGATGAGGTAACAAGCTCTGTGTCAATCCACAGGGCTTTTATTATAGCCCAAAACTGGTAGTAGCGAATCGGGTGGAAGTGGAGTATAATATAAGTGATGAAAGGCGTGAAAAGCCTTAAAATAAAGCAATTTGTATAGATTTTATTGAAATGGTGGATTGACTGTTTGGGAAGAGTATGGTATGGTTACATTAAGAAAACGAAAGGTTTTCTATTTAATTCTCGGTTTCTGACACCGTAAGTCAGGTTTTAATACTCGGTGTTCTTCTACCGCAAATGAAGGTTTTAATGCTCGGTGTTTCACGACCGTAACGGTGAGACTTTAATTCTAAGAGCGGAGATTATTTCTTCGCTCTATTTTAGTATATAGGAGATACTTATGATTGCTTTTTACGATGTTGATTCTGAATATGTTGATTTTTTGAAAACAATTGATTCAAAAGTCCCCAATATTAAATATGATGGAAATAATAAATTTGTATGTGGTATTGTATTCAAAATCAATAATATAGAATATTATGCACCAGTATCACATATGAAAATTCAGCAAAGAACAAATATGCTTATATATAAAGATGAAGAGCCTATTTCTTCTATCAGATTTTCTTTTATGTTTCCTGCGTTTTCAGACGTTCTTAAAATGAAAGATTTTTCAGAAATTGCAAAAGAAAATCCTCAATATGCAAATTTACTTTATACGGAATACAAATATTGTATAACACATGAACGAGAAATAATAAAAAATGCACAAAAAGTATATAAAATTGGATGTAATAAAAATCATACACTTAATTATACTTGTTGTGACTTTAAAAAATTAGAAGCCGAGTATGTAAATTATAAAAAAGAAGAAAAGCAATCAAAATCTAAAGAATCGGATGAACAGGAACCAACAATACCTGAATCTATAGAACAGACCACAAAAGAACCAACACATACAGTAGAAGAAACTGTAGAGGTAACTGTTGAAGAAGAAAAAGTAGTAGAAACAACCACTGATCCAGAACCAGCTACAACACCACAACAAGAGGTGCAGCAACCACGGATCAGCCATCATCCGGTCAGGATTAATACATAATGAGTATACGTGAATACCTGGCTCTCTACTTGATTCCTTTGCAAGAAAGGAGTAACCGCTATGTGTAAATCAATGGAAGAAATGAGAAAAGAAGAGCGTATTGAAGTGGCTGTACGTATGTTGGGTTCTGGAAAATTGACATATGAAGAGATTGCTTCTTTTGCTGCTTTGACAGTTGATGAAGTAAAAGCGTTGGATGAAAAAAGATCAGCATGATAGCTGGCAACACTTATAGGGTAGTTATGCAGGAAACTGTGTAATTGCCCTATTTTTTCGCTTTTTGTGGATTGACTTCTGCATTGACCGGACGTAATATAAATCTTATAAAAGTCCTTTCAACAGGGCTGATGATACATGTAAACGAAGTACCTTAAAAGGAGGCTGAAGCAGATGAAGAAATCAACATGGAAAGAAAGATTCAGTAAATTTATCCTGGCAGTGCTTGTAGTTGGTATCATATTTAGTTGCTCCAATATAGAGCAAGTACAAGCTGCATCAAAGAAGGGCACTTATTATTATGGAACTGTGCTTAACCGTACAAAGGGCGGTAAGAAATATGGTTCCTGGCAGCCTGGAACAAAAAAGGTGAAATACACCAGTAAGTCTATTACATTTTATGGCTCATTTATGAAGAGCAACAAAGCATCATTGAAATTTAACAAGAAAAACTTTGTAAAGTACGGTAAGAAGACGTTCAAATTAACATCTAAGACCAAATATTATTGGACAGATGAATATGGTAGAATACCTGCTAAGAAATATGAGGCTTTAAGATGCTGTAAGAAATTAAATGGTCTTATGGTGACTCTTAAAGTAACAAATGGAAAGGTTGTATCATTAACGTTCTATTCATAAGATATGAATGAAGAGGGATCAGAAATGGTCTCTCTTTTTTTGCTCTGCTGCCAGATTGGAAAATAATTTCTACGGTATATACCGCCATGTATCTGACCGGACATGCTAAAACTCCAGAGTTTATAAGTACCCCCCCCCGGGAAGCAGTAGTAGTGTTTTTATGGCTGGTAAAAAGTACCCCCTCCCTCTTTAAATACATATTATTAAAAAAATAACAATATAATCACATTTTGAAGTGCTTAGATAGCAGTATTTATAAGGTATTGCATGTACTTGCAAGTGTTTTCAAGGTATCGACCATGGTATCGTATAAATCCTTATTTTTAAAGGGTTTGCGTAAAATGGATTGTTAAAAACTTAACATAAAAATGACCAATAGTCATTTTTATAGCACCACACAAAGCCTTATATTTCCTTACATCTTGGCGATAACGTTCAACTATATTTTAGCGCTCTACAAAGCCAGTAAATATAAGGGGTTGTGAGGGGTGATTTTTATACCGTATCGCCTTTGGTTTGTCGTGGCTCTGTGTAGCTGATATTTAATATTTCTGGGAGCTTGATCCAGGAGAATATCAACATAAGGAATGGTAGTAATTATTTCTTAGGTGGCTTCTTTCTTTTATAAAATGGACAACGAGAAGAATCTATACATATTTTGCTGTCAAGTTTGCAAGATTTCTTATCCACTATATAATTTTCACAGTTGATACCCAGTCTTCCAGTTTTTCGCGTCTTATAGAAGCTGCATCCACTATCAGGCACATGCAAAACACTTTTCCCACCGTCATATATACGAGACTTTTTCTTTTTCGGGACAGAATAGTTTTTCACAGTTGGAACCTCCGGTATGTATTGCAGATTATTTATGGCGTGCTGCAAGAAAATATATAATGGAATCTTTTAATAACCATGCTGTTTTCTGTAGGTTTCTGGATCATAACCAGCTTTTTCTAATTCCTGATCTTCAGCCCAAGAATTACGGCGTGTACCATTGTAGCCTTTCCAATCATCTTTATGTCTTCTTTCGTAAGCGTCTATAGTTGCTTTGTGTTCATAATAATATGAATTGCGCTTTTCGGATGATGAATGGTTACAAGATTGGAAAAGCTGTCCGCAAATAAGAAATAGAATGATAAGTGCCCACGTAGGGCTATTTTTCTTTTTCATAGTTGTATTTCCTTACATAAAGTAAAAGGTGTGTTGCATATAAGTTTACTTATCCCAAGTATAACACTACCATCCCAGAAACACCATATAAATTTATGAAAAATGTCCAATATAAGTCCAAACTGTACCACGTATTTATTGACTTTCCCATACTATAAGCGTATAATTTTTCTTATATAAATCAAGCAAAAACCGAATATCAGGCAAAGTAGTCGAAAGGCTATGGCGCAAAGCTATAGGGCCTGTAAAATGGTAGCCAGTTGTAATTGAACGTGAAGAGAGCATTACTTGCCTGAAGTGTATTCCGGTGAGTAGTGCTTTTATTTTTGAGGGAGGAAAAGAAGTATGAGGAAGAAAAGGATTTTAGCTGCATTGTTATCGTCAGCTATAGCATTTTCTGGAATGCCAGGAAATGTGTTCGCTGCAGAAGATGTTACTCTGGAAGAGGGATTCTCTGATGGTGAAACAGTAGATGTGACAGAAGAGCCTACAGAAGATGTAGGAGATATTGCACTGGAAGATAACCAATTAGAGGATTCTACTGGTTTTACAGATGGTGAGATAGAATCGTTTACGGATGAAAATACTGTAGAAGATGAAACAGATCCAGAAATACAGTTCTTGAGTGATGATGGTGAAACTTCGTCAGATGTTGTAGAAACTGGAAAATGCGGCGATAATCTTACTTATACACTTACCGGAGATGATACAAATGGATATACATTAACTATTAGCGGTACTGGTAAGATGAAAAACTATCAAATATACCCTCAAGAAGATTTTAATAAGATATATGCTGCTCCATGGTATTATAAAAAAATTAATAGGGTAATAATTGAAGAAGGAGTAACAAGCATAGGGAAATATGCATTTTATAGGAGAATAACTGGTAATTTAGTATTACCAAATAGTATAGAAACTATAGAAGAACATGCATTCTATGGTTGTGATAAGCTGAGCGGAGAGTTGGTATTGCCCAATAATTTAAAAACTATAGGAGAATATGCATTTAGTGGTTGTAGTGGATTGACTGGTGATTTGGTACTACCGGCTGGTTTAGAAAAAATAGATAAAAATGCGTTCAGAGAATGTAATGGATTTAAAGGAAAGCTGATATTGCCAGATAGTTTAAAATATATTGGATTTACCGCTTTTGAGGATTGTTCGGGTTTTTCTGGCGATTTATTATTACCTAATGATATGGATTGTATTGAGTTTGGAGCTTTTTACGGCTGTTCTGGATTTTCGGGAAAAGTGATAATGCCTGAAAATTTAAAACATATGTCTTCAATGGTATTTAAGAATTGTACTGGTATAAAAAGTGTAGTTTTGCCATGGGGAAAAAATAATTGGTCCACACTTTGTCTTTTTGAAAATTGTACTAATTTGGAAGAAGTGACTATTCCATTAAACGTTGCGATTTATTCAGATGAATATGATACTTTTAAAAATTGTATTTCATTAAAAAGAATTTATGGTTACGAAGATACGGACGCTGAAGAATATGCAAAGAAAAAAAATATTGAATTTATAAGACTGGAACCGAGAGATATTGATAAGGTAGTTGCTGGTGAGATAGAAGATCGGAAATATACTGGAAAAAGTATCAAACCGTGGTTAGGATTAAGAGATAATGGATATTATTTATCTTCTGAAGAATATAATGTAGAATATGTAAATAATATACTGCCAGGAACAGCAACTGCTATAGTTACTGGGAATTTTAGATATAGCGGAGTAAAAAAAATAACCTTTAAAATTATTGAAACAGAACATAGTTGGAGCGATTGGAAAGTTGTTAAATTTCCTACAATTAATCAAAATGGTGAAAAATATAAAGAGTGTATTTATTGTGGAGAAAAAGAAGTAGAGGCAATTCCAAAAACAGAACCAATACAAACTATTCCACCTAAATATAATCAAACGATTGTAAATGATTGTGTGTATATAAATACTGATATGACATTAACTGATTTTACATTCACACAAAATGTTGTGGTAAAAAATGGATGTACACTCACATTGTATGGGGACAATAGTTATGAGAAAAATCTGTACATATTCGGGAAGGTGATAAACAGAGGAACATTGATTGTAAAAAATTCGTTATGTTGTTTAAGATATAACAATATGATGAGTGCAGGAAATTATAATTATGGTTATTTTTATAATTATGGTAAATGTGATGTGGATACTTTGAATGTCCTAGATAATTATTTGAATTACTATTATGTTCAGACTGGTGAACAAATTCCAGTATGTGAACATAAATGGACAGATTGGAAAACTATTAAAAATGCCACTTGTACAGTAGTAGGAAAAAAGAGGAGAGGCTGTTCTCTTTGTGGAAAACTTGATACAGAAGAAATTCCGGCTCTTGGACATACTGCGGTAATAGACCAAGCTGTTTTGCCAACGTGTACAACAACAGGAAAGACAGAAGGAAAACATTGTTCTGTATGCGGAAAGATAATACAGGAGCAAGTTATTATTCCTGCATTAAACCATTCATGGAATGAAGGAACGATAACCAAAGCAGCTACATGTACTGTGAGCGGAGAGAAAACATATACTTGTGCAAAGTGTAGCAAAACCCGAACAGAAGAAATTGCTAAAATAGATCATACTATTGTAGTGGATCAAGCAATAGAACCAACATGTACACAGTCTGGAAAAACAGAAGGAAGTCATTGTAGTGTTTGCGGTGCTGTTATAAAAGCTCAAGAAGTTATACCAGCGACAGGGCATAAATATGAAGTTGTTATTGATAAGAGCGCAACCTGCAATAATAATGGAAGTAAATATGAAGAATGCACAATATGCCATGATAAAAAGACAGCTGTATCAATTCCTGCAACAGGCCAGCATACGTATGGAGCATGGAAAAATGTTAAGGCAGCAACAGCTTGTGTAAATGGTAAAAGAGAACATAGGTGTACAGTTTGTGGAGTGACGGAATCACAGTCTATTCCCAAATTAAAAGCAACAGTAAAACTTTCTTCAACAAAGAAAACGGTAAAAAGAAATAAGTCATATACTTTGAAAATCACAAGACTTGCTAAAGGTGATGCAGTTAAATCTATTAAGAGCAGCAAGAAGAGTGTAGCGACAGTGAAGAAAGTCAAAACTAACCAGTATAAGATTACAGGAAAGAAAAAAGGAAAAGCTACAATTACCGTTGTTTTAAAATCTGGAAAAAAAGCTACATGTAAGATTACAGTGAAATAAGAAATATTATACCATACAGGGATGTAACCTCACGCCGGGGCTGCATCCCTATTTTTTCGCTTCCGAGAGCAATATAAAAATCGAATTTTATCTGCCCCGGATTCTGTGCTAATTTTAAACATAAAGAAATCCCGGAGAGCCTACCTCCGGGAAATCTGTGTTGCTACTCCCAATTCTGGCAACAGAAGGGAAGTGTCCTTGATGGACAACTTTATAACTTTTACAATTACAATCATAGCGCATAAAGCCCTGAAATTCAATGTAATAAATGACAAGTTTAGTCCGTTATATCGTACCTAACGTATAATATAGTTATAATGTTGCCGCCTCCATACTGGTGACAGGAAGGAGGTGTTCCGCTTGGAAGCATTTTTATCATTCATTATCGCTGTTGCGGCTGGTGTGGTTTGCCACTACATCATCAAATGGTTAGATGGCGATAAATAGTCGGTAACTAGCCTATGGTGTTAAGCTCTGCCATTAAAAATGAGAATAGAAAAGGCCAGGATTGCCCTCCTGGTCTTTTCATTTTGCTGTTCCGTTTGGATTAGCTATTATCATTCATTGCCTACGGCCATTATAGCATATGCGTTTTCTATTTACAATATGCAATTTTGCTGGTACGTTCCGTTATTTTGGGACGGATCTTACCGGATTCTAACTGAGCTTTAGATTCCATCAACCAATCATAGTTTGCTTTGTTTCCCATTACATAGATATTTTCCAGAATGTTGTGATAGGAATTATTTGGATCAGGAATTATTAAGCGACTATTGGTATCTTGTGAATTGCTCATGCGCAATACCTCCGGTTGGATATGGTATCTTTATTATGAAAAAAGCATTGCAATTTGTCAAGCATATATCGTATCGCTCTATTTTTCCAGTCAGTGTGCAATTAAACCACATTCATATATTCCGACAAAACCCAAACACCCTAAAGTTGAAAAGTACCCCCTACCCCTATTATATGGTTGGTATAGCCTAACACATATATAACAGCCATACAACCGGATAACCCAACACAACACCAGAAAACACACAGTCTGCACAGATCACAACATATATCAGAAAAAAAGGATCTCCTTGCCCCTGATGGATAGCTATAGAAAAAGTATTCCTGTACCTATCCCAGATACAGAAGATTATATTACATATGACCGGAACACAGCAGATTATAATACCGGAAGCATTTACAATCTACGTAGCAAACAAGCGCACATGTCTGTATCATCTCAGGATCACAGCGCAAAACTTTACCATTCTTGCATAGTCAACCAGCCCTACCATATCAACACGGGCAGATACCGGACATATAACCACATTCCCATTTCGGGAACCTGCCTGACCTGATCTGGTAAGATACCGTAAGCCCTACAATCAAACAAGATCCCACTCTTAGCAGAATACCACATATCTAATCACGATATCGCACCACAGCCCCTTTTTTATTCACTAGGATTTTCCAAGTGAGTACCTAACATAACAATTCGTTCTGTCAGATCACATTACCAGACACAGCTCATACCAGGTACACGGAACACCACACACCAGATCACAGCCCGACACAATAAAAAGCCCATAGGACAATATATGCCTATGGGCTGTATAACTCATGGATCATCACAGATAACACCATGTCATTGTATTGTATATCTCTTGTTATGATCTGCATTATATCAACAGTATATACCATAGTATCACACCACATTCACGGCAGATACCACAATCATTTTCTTCTGATCCGACACAGCGCAAGTATAACAGACCAGAAATGAACCACAGCAAACAGAACCGGAAGCCATAGCGGAAGCGCACACCATAACAGAACCATATACCGGAAACCATAACGCAAAAAAGAAGCGGTATGTTTCAACCGCCCCTTTATCATTCTATACCTAATATGTAATTGACTGCTTTCTCTGCTTTGCTACTTGCAGATACAATAAACTTGTTATCGTTCCTGAGAACCTGAAGCCAACTTTCAATGTATGAAGCACTGTTTTGAAATGTTCCTTTTGTTTCAATTCCCAGATGATTTATAAGGAATGCACTTCCAAGCTCTGCAACTAATTCTTCTTTGCTGTAGATTTCAGAACCAAATGGGGCGAGTTCCTTTATATCTCTGTCAAGTCTTTTCTGAGCGCCTGTTGAATGTGTAATTTCGTGGAATGCTACCTGATAGAATGAATTAGTGTTCTTAAATTGTTCTTTAAGAGGTACAACCACTGTATCGGTCATAGGTGCATAGTAGGCTTTATTGCTTTTGCATTCGTTGAAAACAAGTTGTTCCCGATCCACATAATCTTTTATAATTCTGTCTGCTTCCTCAATCGGTTCGATTTCTGTATTGAGCTTTTCTTTCAGTGGTTCAACGCCTTCAACTTGTGAAATATGAAATACATTGTAATATCTGAGAAGTGGGAGTTTCTTCTTTTCAATCTCGCCTTTATCGTTTTTCTCTTCAACATCAATGATTTTCCAGAAAACTACTATTTCAGCTTTAGCACCCTTTTTGACATGACCGCCTAGATTTTTCCATTGATTCCAACTTGCGTACTCTCCCGGTTTTTCCAATATAGCTTGATTGATAAGGCTGTAAGGCTTTTGGCTAACTCTGTTGAATGCACCAGACCGAACACCAGTCCAAGGCTTTTGCCATGGAATTGTTCCCTGTTCTAACTGTTTAATGATTCTTTCCGTTACCATTTCATATACATTAACTGACATATGCTTGACCTCCTATTGTACTGTGCTGTATTTCCTTTGTTGAGGTCAATTATACACTTAATACAAGTGCATGTATATTGGCAATGGTTAACAAAATAAACACTTAAAAACAGTGCATAATATACACAAGAAACAAGTGCATATTATTCTGTGATATCTTCAATATATTCTAAAATATCACCGGGCTGACACTGCAATAATTTACATATAGTATTTAATGTTTCTTTACTGGCAATTTCACCATTTCTGATTTTCTGAATTTGTGCTTCGCCCATGATTTTGTCTTTTCTTAGCTTATAGGAAGTATATCCTTTTTCTTTTAATTCTTCTAATATATCAATCTTATATTTTAACATTGTAGAAACCTCCGTTTTTCTTATATTCTATCACAAATCTACACTTAGAACAAGTGCTTTTGTTTTGCGTTGAAAACAACATACACTTATAACAAGTGCATAATATACACAAAAAACAAGTGCATATTTTGGCTAATCCGTCAATAGACATACACCTAAAACAAGTGTATTATTAAGCCATAAACAAAACAGCAACACAGCAACCGAGGAAGCCGAAAGCCCTCAATACTTTAAGCCATATACCTGTGAGATTAGCAAGTGGGCGTGTCAATAGTCAGGAAGATGCTTAAGGGGTTGCTACTAAATAAGGATGAATAACAGGAGGAAAAACATATGTGTAGAACAATGAACGAATTAGAAAAAGTCGTAGCTGACTACAGATCACTTAAAGCAATGAAAGAAGAGCTTGACGCACAGTTAAAAGACGCAGAGAGAGAAATGATTGCATATCTGGATAATAACAACAAGCTTTCAGAATCCGGTAAAGATTTCACTATAAAGGTTTCAACTTGCGAGCGCCGAACACTGGACAGTAAACAGCTTGAAGCAGATCTCGGATCACTTGCAGATTACCAGAGAGTAAGCCAGTATCGCAAATTATACGTCAGATAAGTGGTCACAGCCACTATAAATAGGGCTTCAAGCTGTGAGCGTTGACCGTCAGAGATGGCGGTCAGGTAGTCAAATATAAGGGGGAACAACAACATGAAAATCAATGCATTTACTTTAGTTGCTGATTTACCGGAAAATATCAGACAGCAGATCTTACAGGAAGCACAGCAGACTTTTAAATCTTTAGCTTATCCGGTTGACATTGCAGAAGAGCTTGAGAACGTGAACAACTCGAAGATGTGCGACATTGAATGTGTTGTAGATGTACAAAAGTATTACACAGAACATATTAGATAGCAAGTCCTGGGGCTGTCAAACTGATATGCTTCCTTCTAGGTAGACAAGTGAAATAATAAAAACTTGTCACTTAGGA
>OLOW01001135.1_pt1 | contig 18473 bp, 18 predicted proteins | sample 1672801 | NCBI WGS metagenome assembly OLOW01 (sample SAMEA3136725, study PRJEB25190) | human gut metagenome | biome: human gut; feature: human-associated habitat; material: faeces | place: Austria | collected 2013 | reverse complement strand
CTGCCTCGTTATTTCCAGTAAATCCAACAATTCCACACATAACAGTGTCTCCTTTAAGTTTTATTTTTGTTGATGTAATCTTCTATAGCAGGTCTATTTGGAGGAAAAATATCCTCCGGCAGGTCGCAGATATCAATAAATTTAAGCTGCGACACCTCAGAAGCCTGCATTTTAAGCTCGCCTGTATACTCGTGGCAGATGTAGACGATATCAACGTTTGACACCTTATCGCCGTTGGGGGTAAGTATACTGCATTTTTTCACCTGAATAGACGCCAAGCAGTTCGAGCTTTTGTGCTTTAAGACCTGTTTCCTCAAAAAGCTCTCTTTCGGCTGTTTGCTCAACAGACTCACCAAGCTCCACCGAGCCGCCTGCATATCCCCAGCTTCCGCAGTCTGTTCTCTGCTGCATGAGCATTTGACCTGCTTCGTTTATTACTATTACGCTTGCTCCCACCTGCAGCAGAGGGGTGTGGCCTAGGTGCTGGCGGAGGAATTTGATGTAGTTGGACATTACTGTTCTCCAATCAATTGAAATTATCACCAATAATAACAAAACGAAACCACCAATTTTCCTCAGCACATTAAAGTTCAAATAAACGGACAAATGGTGTGAAATAATATAGGCATAACAACGAAAAGTAAGGTAAGATCGTTATGTCTAAAAGAAAAAAACAAATGCAAAGCTTAATATCATAGATCTCCGGAAAAAGTTTAGCATGGAAGACAAATGCCAAGAGTTTCTCTTTGCACTTCGTTTTCCACAGGTCTTTGTTTCCCAGAGGGTGGCCATTCAGAATGTTGTTACATCATAAAACGTCACACCTACCAGTGCAAATGTTGCCGCCATCAAACCTCTGATAAAACTCATCTTAAGCTTACCTGCTAGCTTTAGAATTTGTTTTTGTTTGCAGATGAAAAGCGTGGCTGTCCGGCTTCGTACCAGTCGCAGACACTTAAACTGCCTGACAGAACGGTTTTGTTTCCTTTTTAAAGGTCGAAAAGTGATATGTTAGATTTTTTTAAAATAAGTATTTCCTTGATAGCATCATTGAGCTTGATGATACCTTCACCAATACGTCATATCACGGTAAAAAATGTTAGTGCAGCACTACCACAATGAAAATACTGGTTTTACCTGACTTGAGAGGTGTGACCATCGTTAATTTGCAAAGAAAAAATGTAACAGAATTTTCAAAGGTAGAAACGGATAATTATCGCTCAATCCGCAAGCCTATGATAGAAAATTACTTCCATAGTTATGAGACTTTTGCACCTGACAAGAATATGCTAAAATGGCTTATAGCATAATTTCAAATGCAAAAGCTTTTGTTGAGGACACATATCACGGCATGGGACACAAACACGTTCAGCTTTACTTTAATGAGTTTTGCTATCGTTTCAACAGACGTTCATATCATTAAAATCTGTTCGAACGCCTAACTTTGATGAGTGTCAACTGTACTGAGTGTATGTTTAAGGTGTTGCTGGGGCAAGATGATAGTCATAAATATGAATAATTTGATAAATTATATATCAAATCCTATTCCATTAAGTAGTTCCGCTTTCATCTGCATTTTTTCTTTCATTGTCTTTTCAGAATAATGTGTTTTATAAATAGGTGAGGTCTCTAATAACAATTTATTTTTTTTAGTAAATTCGGCATATGTGCCTATTACTCTGGCAGGGTTTCCTGCTACAACTGAATTATCTGCTATGCTTTTTGTTATAATGCTTCCTGCACCAATTATCACTTGATTTCCAATTCTAACATTTGGGAGCACAATGGCCCCAGCCCCAATAAATACATTATTACCAATGTCCACTCTGCCAACTTTACTATATCCAAGTAACTTTTTTGTTGATCCATCGTGCGTAAGAATTCTTGCTCCACTAGCCAATGTGACATTATTACCCATTGACACCAAGAACTCGTGACCATTATCAATTGAGCCGTATATGTGACAGTTATCTCCTATTTCCACCCCACGTTTACGCCACTTTTTGTTTGACATGTTTCTTTTTAAAATTAGTCTAAGAAAATTATACATCGAAATCACCTTTTAAATAATCCATCATTAACTTAGTTTTGTTTTATTAATCTCTCGTAGCAAAAGCATAATCTTTTTGTAGTTAATAGCAATCAATGGTGTTATATAGACACCATAGGAAATCATAAATAGCCAAAATGTATTTACCTTGTCAGAAAGAAACGTTTTGATGATATATGAAACTATTCCCATTAATATGCATTCGACAAATATACACATTAATTGTTTGACTCTGAGTAATACAAATACTTTTGTACATAACATTTGAGCATTTCTCATTGTTATGATGCAAGACAAAAGGAGTGTAACAACCACAGTAGCAATTGCCGGTCCCAAAATACCCCAAAGCTTAAAAAATACTATATTGAATATGGCATTTAACAACAATGCTACTCCAGAATAGCAAAGTAGTTCCTTTGCTTTATTCATAGAACTAAAAATCAAAGAAATGCTTGCAAACTTAATTATATCAACAAAAATGTACAAACAAAAAACAGGTAGTCCGGGCAAATATTTTTTATCATATAGTATCACCATCAATTCTTTTGAACATACTAATGCACCGCCAGCAATTATCCACGTAACAATATATGTTATTTGGATATAATTAGAAAGTGCAGTCGCAGCATTATGAAAGTCTTTTTTTCCCACAAACCGTGTTATATAAGGAATTAAAACTGTCAAAAAAGAAGCAGTTAAAATATCAAACGGCAGTTCCTTTGATGCTACAGAATATATTCCCACCATCTCTGAAGTTCCCATAGCACCAATAATAAGCTTATCCATATTTTTAGAGATTGTATTTGTTAATACGTACGCTGCCATAGGAATACTGTAGTCAAGTATTTCTTTAACCAAAGACAAGTTCGCCTTTAGTATATTAATAGGAAAAATATGCGCTTTGCAATATATAAGCATATATGCTACACTGGCAAAATCCAAAGTAAGCGTAATCAAGACTACTGCTAATATACTCCTAAAAAAAATACAAGCGATTGTTACAAGTACAATTTTTAAAACTGATATTATAAGATTTCGTATTGCAATTACTTTTGCCTTTTTGGTAGTCACAAATAGTACCTGCAGCATGTTGGATACATTTGTAAGCAACGGAGAAAATGCAACACCCGGAATTAAATATGCAACAGAAGAATTTTTGAAGTAAGCCGCTATGGGGTTCTTAAAACAAATAAGCAATATTCCTGATGCAAAGCCAATTACACATTGAATACAAAAAATCGTGTAAACATATACTTTGCCTTTTTCTGAATCAAGCTCTTTAACATAAAAATAATTTACAGCATCCGTCAAACCCAAAACAGTCAAAGAAACGGTTGTTGTAGCGACAAGCATTACCGATGCATATGTGCCATATTCTTCCAATGAAAATGTTACGGCTAACACTTTAAATGTAACCATCGAAATTAACATAGTTACAATTCTGACAAAAGTCAACATAATGGCATCGAAACTAGCTCCACACCAATTTCTTTTCATGAAAACGATCCTTCTTCCAATCTCTTAACAACTCTTGCAGGATTTCCTGCAACAATGACATATGGAGGAACATCTTTAGTGACCACACTATGGCTCGCAACTATTGAACCTTTTCCAATAGTAACGCCTTTTAAGATAGCAGAAAATTCACCAATCCAGACATTATCGCCTATTACAACAGGCTTATGTTCTGCATATTTCCAAGTCCATAATTCACCATAAAAATCGTTGTGACTCATCATTTCCCTTTGAGTAGGCGATGTTGGGTGATTGTTATTATCAAAAATCCTAACATTAGTTGCTATTATAACGTCGTTGCCAATCGTTACAGCCTCCATTGAACCTATAAATGAGTTGTAATTCATAAAAACATTGTTGCCAATCAATATTTTTCCACCCTCAAATGAAAATAGCTGACCTTTTATTTCGCACCTTTTTCCAATAACAATATCATATTTATTTTGCGCAGTACAATGTGATGTAAATCTAACAACCAAATCACTTGCATGTACACTGTTCATCGCAAACTCCCTTCGATTTTTAAAGGTCCGAATATGGTTAAATACTTTTTTAATTACTTTCATCAAGTTCTCCCTTTGCTAATATTTACGGCTTGCTTTTCGTCATTCACATCATAATTTAATCCAATCCAAATCAATATAAAATAAAACATCAAATCATTTATAGTTAAACACCCCAAGGTTGCAATCATAATGCAAAATAGTGTAGGTAACGCATAGTTAATTATGCTCCGTTTATTATTATACTTTTTTACCCTAAAAGTGCTGAACAACACCAAAGCAAATATAATTTCTCCTATCAATCCAAGAAAGTAAATTATTTCTATATACGTATTGTGTGGTCCCCCTACAGCAAGATATTCAGCACCCAAACCATCTCCGAATAGCAGTGTTTTAGGCGAATCAATAATATATTTAATGTAGGATTTCCATATGCCGAATCGCCCTGTAGATATATCACCGTCAAATATTCTGTCTGTCATTATTTGAATGTAGCCGCTGCTCTGCATCCATTTATAGAGTCCACCTCCACAAATCAGAAGAACAACCATTGTAAGTAGCGTTTGTTTTAGCGAACGTAATCTACTCAAAACAAAGATTAGAATAACAATACAAGCGGTTAATAAAAACATTTTGCTGTATGACATAAAACCAAATATAAGCAGCATCCCAATCATCGCCCCTAAAAATATTCTATTACCATCCTTACACAAAAACAGCATTAAACACAGAGTCAAGGCAAAAATCACTGAGATTGAATAGTAATTCGGGTCAAGATATAGTCCCGTAAATCTAAATGATTGAACATCACCTATGTATATGGTCTTCATATTTGAGTAGTACATATCCAAACGTTGCCAATTTCCTTTCAGCAATCCTATGCTAGAACTTAAAATCATTCCCAAGCTAAAAGCAATGATATGATTTTTAAAATTAGCACTCGATATTTTCGCAACAAAGATGTAGAATAGTGCAAAACCTGAAATCATTTTCAGGACTGTAGTGTAGTTTTTCCCCATTCCAACTATGATGTATGATGCAAATATTATAAGAAATAAAAGCTGATCTTTCCCTAGAGATTGCTTTCTAACAATTAATGTAATAGTAGACACAAGGACCACATATACAAAAAGAGACGATGAGGATGGCGACAGTTTATATATCATCGTAAATGGCAATGTAAAAAACAATTGATAGTATGCACTATCAAATTTGCCAAAAAATGAAGTCACGATTGTAATCATAGCAACGATTAAAAAGCAATATTCGCTTATCCAAAGCCCCGCACAAATGCCTGCAAACAAAATACTGCATTGCAAGAGCATGCTTTTGCTTAATCTTTGAAAAGCTTTAGTTTCTTTGAGCATTGAATTGACCCCTCGTTACTATGTCAGTATAAAGACGTGCTGTATCTTTTATGTCAAAACCACTTTGCGTAATACAAGTATTATCATCATCTCGCTCACCATTGTTAATAATTTCAAGTGCTTTTCTTGCCCAATCTTCTTTTGAATTAGAAAGAGCCATATAGTGAACGTTATCTTTCAATTTGACATTTCGAGTAATACTGTCAGATATAAGTGATGGCAGACCATTGGCCTGCACTTCAATCAGTGAAACCGGCAACCCCTCGAACAATGAGGGCATTATAAAAATATCCATCGCAGAAAGCAAATCAGCTACGTCACTCCTTACGCCCAAAAACATAATAATGTCTTCCAACCCTTTTTGACAAACAGTTTTCTTCATCTCTTCTAATAGAGTTCCTGTACCTATTAACATACAGCGGACGGAATTATCCTGCCTATACGCTTGCTCAACGACATCAATAATGAATTGGTGATTCTTAACAGGAAGAAAAGCCCCAATATGTCCGATTACCTTAAATTTACTTAGAGCAAATTCAAGGCGTATTTTTTTTCTTTTATTCTCATCATATTTAAATTTTTCAATGTCAACGCCATTATTAATCTGGATGACAGACATATTTCCAATTGATGTTCCACCAAATAACCACTCAGCAGCTTTATCAGAACAAGAAAACAAATGTGTGGCTAATTGCGGAATTTTTCTCTGATGACACCTTTGCAAAATATCATTAAGCCATTGCAAGTTGCCTCGATTAGCCATAGAACTATGACTGTGAATAATTCTAATTGGAATATTTGCTTTTGTCGCTTCTTCTAAAGCAATAGTATTTGCAAGCGAATTGGTATGCATATGAAAAACACTATACCTATCTTTGTTGTTTTTCCAAAAATTTCGCCATTCTGCTCTATATTTCAGAGGATTTTTCCTCATGTGCGGAAAATAATAAAAGTTTCCTCCTAAGGACAATATTTCTTCTTTAAAATCGCCAGCATTTTCTCCATGAATTGCAAAATCAAATTGTATCTGCGAGCGATCAATTTGATGGTATAAATTCATAATAAATGTTTCCATTCCACCTCTTTTCATATTACCGACATAATGTAAAACTCTAATCATAAACAACCTCTATATTCTCAATTTATTTTATAATTTTACAACAAAGCCATATGACAAATTGTTCTTTTTTCGCTCAATTATGTATTTAACGTAAGAAATCCAAACTTTGAACGGAATCTTTGATTTTGCCATTGTTTTTAGCATTTCCCCATACATATGTTTATCAAACATTGTCCTTATCCAATCAATATCCCACATTATCTTGATTTCTTTTTGACTTTTCAGAGGCAATTCTTCTAAATAATGCACAAATTTGCTTCTGAATGCATTTTCACGCTCAACACTTTGTGCAAATGAAAGATTTACCGTGCGTATATCATGAAATTTCTCTACTAGGAACTCATCAACATATGCAATTTTATACTTTTTCAAAACCCTAACAATATATTCCAAGTCTTGATTTCTTTTAAATGTTTCATCAAATAATCCAATATCATCAATAACAGCACGCCTAAAAAAAAGATTAGAACCTGTTCCTATATAAAATGATCGCATTAGAGCTTGGACAAAGACATCCCCTTCCACTTTTTCGGCTGAATACTGCTCTTGTCCACTTGATTGATGCTTGATATATCCCGTATAACACGCCCCCCATGAATCATCTAATGCGTCCATTCTAGAACACATTTTTTCCAAGCGATCAGGGCGATAAATATCATCATCGTCTAAAAAAGAAATATACTTGCCCTTGGCCACCTTGATTCCAGTATTACGAGCAGCTGAACCATTTTTATTTTTTTCATGCTGTATGTATGTAATTCGTTTACTATCTATATATGGACGCATTGCTGTCTCTGTTGCTATACCACATTCTGAACCTATACCATTATCATCTACAACAATGACCTCGACCGCTTCCAATGTTTGTGCTAGAACACTGTCTAAAGCCCTTGTTATGTCTTCGGTTCGTCTGTACGTTGGTATAATAACACTTACCTTAACATTTTCCATAATCTATTTCCTCCAAAATTTTGTAGATGCTCGACAGAGTTTTCTCTGCAGCTAACACATCAAATTCTTTGATTCAACATATATTAAATAGGCTCATGCCTTCACGTAGAGTTTTATTATCACAAAGTAATTTGATAGATTTCGAAAAAAAGCTTGCCCCAATTCTTTTTCGTATTGTTGAGATGTATTGTCCTAAAAATATATGAATATATTGGGGGATTTTGATTTTCATTTTAGATAAGCAATACAGAACAGAATTGGGATAAAAGCTTTGATATCTGTAAGTTCATGTAGAAAACCGCATTTACTATCCGTTATCAAGTCAGCATTACCTCGAATTTTGCTAACCATATAGAGCAAACCACTTATCATAGTTTCCATAAGGGAGCGTAAAAGCCTTTTACAAAATTATGGCACAACAAAGTAATCGACAACTTTATACAATTTCCTTACGTTATTTCTGTAACCAAAGGAAAATATATTTTTGTACAATTCATTAACATGTCATTTGAGATCAGACTCTTTATGGTCATCACCGCAAAGAATATAGTAGGCATTCTTACTCCCCAACTTTCTCATGGAGAAAATAATTATGCTAATATTTTTATTTATGTAAAATCCACCTACCGAGATCAGCATAAAATCCTCGAGCGAAATATTTGATTCAATTCGTTTTTTTTATCATAGTGATAAATAGTTAAACAAGAATCGAGTATACTCATTAAAAGTTTTCCCCAAAAAATTCTGTTTCGTAAACTTTACGGAGTTCTTCATCAACAGTTTCTGTGCTGAATTTTTGTATTATGATAAGGTTATTTTTACCCATCATCTTACGCAATACCTTATCATTTGCCAAAAGTTCCAATTTTTTCGCGTAAGCAACTGCATCTGTGGTTTCGCAAAGGTATCCACCATCTGTGCCGTCAAGCAAGTCGGTATTGCCTCTGATTTTGCTTGCAACACAAGGAAGTCCCGAAGCCATAGCCTCCATTAATGAACGTGCTAGGCCCTCTTGTTTAGAAGTAAATAAAAAAGCGTCGGCGGCCTTCAGAAGTTCCTTAATATCATTTCTATATCCAAGAAAATGCACCCTTTTCCGAAGGCCAAGTTCTTCAGATAATTTTATTAATTTTGATTCTTCAGGACCTTTACCACAAATAAAATAATGTATATTGAGATCACTGATTTTTGACATAGCCTTAATTGCAACCGAGTAATTTTTCCTTTCAATTAAATCACCCATTGATATTAATGCAAAATCTGTTTCCTTTAATCCAAGCTCTGTTCTTTTTTTCTCTCTTATACCATCAGACAAATCGTACTGAGACAAATCTATTCCAACGCCTGGTACATAATACACTTTACCATTATGTCGAAGTTGAAATTTACTCTTTGCTAGTTCATAATCTTCATTATTAATTGTAATAAGAGCGTCTGTATATTTTGCAAGCCATTTTTCAATTGGATAGTAGATAAGCCAATTCTTCTTTGGGGCACCTTTATAAAAATGAAACCCATGTGCTTGATAAATTATCTTTCTCACTTTGCACTTTTTCCCTGCTAAGCGTCCCAGTACACCCCCAGTAGGAGTATTGCAATGTATTGCATCAAACTTTTCTCTTTTCATTAGTTGGACAAGTTGCTTATAGGCCTTAATATTTCTTAAATCATATGGCGTTCTTATGAAATCTATTTGATGTAATTTAACTCCATATTCCTTCTCATTTTTTCTAAGACTTTCTTTTGTTGTCCCATCAAAATTTCCAGCAAGATGAAATTCCACTCCCAATTCTTCCGCTGCTCTTACTGCTGCAACAGAAAAAGACGATACTCCTATGCTAATATTGGTTATGTATAGTAACTTCTTCATAAATTAAGCTCTACCTTTCATTAAGCTATCATATTACTATATCAGCACTAGTCACACGATATAATAAACAGTGAAACTGAATACAAAACTTTTATTTATGCGCATCATAGTGTTGCTTTGTTTTAGTCTCAGTATCATTGGTATAAACATTTTCCCTTTTTAAGACGGTGCAAATGCTCTTAAAGAAAATTTTAACATCAAGAATAAAAGATACATTATGAGCGTACCATGCATCATATAGTCGTTTATCACGCACACCAAGACTATTTCTATAGTAAGCCTGTGTATATCCTGTAATACCAGGCCTAATTAATAATTTGTCTTTTTCATCTTCAGCATAGGTATTTTTTGACTCAACATCACCGGGTCTAGGTCCAATGATGCTCATATCACCCTTAAGTATGTTAAAAATCTGCGGTATTTCATCAATACTAGTTTCTCTGATAAAATGTCCTACTTTTGTAACTCTTGAATCTTTTTCAGAATTAAATGTACTACCATCATTATTTCGTAAATCTGGAGCATTTACTTTCATAGAACGAAATTTTAACATTTCAAACTCTTTAAATCCAACTCCCAATCGTGCAGAACGATAAAATATTGGGCCTCGATCTTCAATTTTGATTGCAATAGAAACTGGAATTAAGACTAAGAATACAATTGGAAGAGCTAGCAGGCAAATAATAATATCTAAAAATCTTTTAAACCACAGTTGATAGATCCCTTTATACTTTTTTCTTGATTTCGATGCAACATAAAGTTGCTCGGGTGTCTTCTTATCCATATCCTCACCTAGTTCTTAAAAAATTGTATTTCTAAAGTAATTAAGGGCATTTTCTGCTTTTTCTATTGCTTTTTCTTGCGTTTTAGCCCTTGAAACGATGTATCCACAGCCATCGAGATTTGTATGATACTCATTAATTCTCATTCCAAGTTCCATATGATGATAAATCTCCACTCCAAAATGTCTTTCGATTTGTTTAACATCGGGAAGATTTCTAATTACCCCATTTTTAAACGCAAGCAATCTTGTTACAACCGCAGTATGTTCTTTTATGCCTAGATCCACATCATCGCCAACTGCATTTTGAAGCATTGCTGCCATATAATCAATTCCAGTACCATATGGTATTACACATGGACCTATCATATTTCCGCCCATTCTTGCCCCAATGTCAACAATATATACTTTTTCATCAGCTGTAATCAAAATATCCATATTGACAGATCCAAAATTTATGCCAAGCGTCTTTATAGCACTTGCCACGTATTTTTTTACTTTCTTCTCAACTGCTGGCTTTAGATTATTTGGAATTGAATGACCCAATTCCGCATAATATGGTGGATCAGTCATCCATTTTTGCATTATACCCAAAACATGAATTTTACCATTGACTACCAAGCTCTCCGCACCATACTCTTTCCCTTCGATAAATGGTTCAATTACTGCTCTATCAGTAATTGAACTAGCCATAGCAAGTTCACAAGCTTGCGCTAATTTATTCTTTTCATCAACCCTGCTTGCACCCCTACTACCAGAACCGTCACAAGGCTTTACCATGACAGGATAACTAAGTATTTGTGTCAAATATCCCACATCTGTATTTCTATTAATTTCATACGTCTGCTCTGTGTCATCTACATGATGTTCACATAAACATCTTCTTACTTCGTACTTGTTTTTAATAAGTTGTGCCACTTTATATTTCAATCCAGGCAAGCTCATTTTTTGGGATACATACGCTGCTGTGAGTACGCCATAATCTGTAGCAGCCGTAAGTACTCCATCCACACAATTTTCCATCGCATACTTTAAACAAGCCTTTTCATCAACAATATCTATCACACTGTGATGATGTGCATGCTTAAATCCAACAGCATCAGGATCAGCATCGACAGCATAAGTTTCATAGCCCATTGAGTTGGCTTTGCATATAACAAAATCCTGAAGAAAACCTGCACCAATAATAAGTACTTTCTTCATTACAGCACTTTCTCCATTCTTATTTCACTATACTTTAAAGTTTTAGTATTTCCACATACTTTGTAGCCCCTATGTAAATAAAAATCTAATGCGTGCTTGCTTGGAGCATACACCTCCATACACACCTTTTTACATCTCATTTTTAGAGCCATTTTCTCAATAGTATTAATACAATACATACCAATACCCTTACCCGACATCTCTGGCAAATATGCAAGTTTTTCAAATCGAAACATTTCACCAACTTTTCGTGTTTGAAATGTAGCAACAAAATTGTCTTCTTCACTAACCAGATACACTGAATTTTTCAGCACACACAAAACTACTATTATAAAATTCTTAAAATGTGAATTGTCCCAGTGATGTAAATCGTATTTTTCCGCCATATCCTTACCGCAATTATAAAGAATACTGTTTACTCTTATCTGCCCAGAAAAATCAAATAGACCAACTTTCTTAATTTTATACACAACAGCAATACCTTTCCACAAAAAATCTGATAATTTAACACCAATAATAGTTCCAATAACATTATCTACGACATCACCAACTTCACAATATCTGAGCTTAAAAATAAACTGAGTCATCCCTACTACAAGTGTCAGAATAGCACCAATAACTACTCCCTTTTCCAACAATTAAAATTCTTAACGGTACAAAGAACAAAATGTTAAGTATAATATCATTCCAATATCTGTTCCGCACTTCCCAAAACAGGCCCTTGAATATATGGCCTTCACCAACATTTCTTGAGAAAATAGTAATCCATGATATAAGAAAATATGTATATTATTGCTAGTACTCTCCGTATTTCCTTAAATGTACTCACTCAAAACTTTCCTATAACACTCAATAACATATTCAACTTGTTCATCAGTGAGGCAAGTGTGCAACGGAAGTGTAATCTCATTTTCAAAATGCGCATAAGCATTAGGATAATTTGAAATATCAAATCCCATGTTCTTATATGCTGTATGCATCGGCAATGGTTTATAGTGAACATTAGTAGCAACGCCAAGCTCTGCCATTTTGATAATTATTTCATTTCGCTGTTCACAGGTAATCCAAGGCACTCTTGTAATATACAAATGACCCGAAGATTGGTGTTCATCGGTATAGTGAGCCAACGTCTCTACACCTAATGGCTTAAATGCATCGTCATAGTGAGTGATGATATCTCTCCTACGTTCAAGCATCGTCGGATATCGTTCAAGCTGTTTCAAACCAATTGCCGCAACAACGTCTGTCATGTTGCATTTATACCATGTACCAACAACATCATACTCCCATGCTCCAAGCTTTGTCTTCGCAAGTGCATCTTTGCTTTGACCATGGAGACTTAAGAGCTGAAGCTTATGGTAAATCTCGGAATCATCAATACCTGAAATTGACCTCCATGCCAATGCACCGCCCTCTGCCGTGGTCAAATTCTTTACAGCATGGAACGAGAATGATGAAAAATCCGCTACAGTACCGATCTTTTTACCATTCCAAGTCGCTCCAAAAGCGTGCGCTGTATCTGCATTTATTGAAATTCTACCCATACACTTCTGTATTTCATTGGAAGGCTTGAACAAACTCTTTTTTCGTTCAACCATATCAAAGAGTCTGTCATAATCACATGGTACACCGCCCAAATCAACAGGAATAATGACTTTTGTTTTATCTGTTATAGTCGCTTCAACTGCGTCATAATCTATTTCAAGACTATTAGGCATTGTGTCTACAATAACCAGTTTTGCACCAACATGACAAACCACAGACGCACTCGCCGTATAAGTATACGCTGGTACGATTACTTCATCGCCAGGACCAACTCCCAAAATACGAAGAGCCATTTCAGCACATGCCGTCTGCGAATTAAGACAACATACATTCTTGTTACCAAGATACTCACCGATATTTTTTTCAAATTGTTTTGTCCTAGGTCCTGTTGTTATCCAACCAGACTTCAGAGCACTTACAACCTCTCCAATTTCCAAATCAGAAATGTCAGGAGGAGAAAATGGAACACTTATTTTCATTAATGTATCACTATCTTTCATTGTAGTATAAAACAAATATAATTCAAACAGCCTAATCTCTACCATACAGATCTCTAGTATAGACCTTATCCCTAACATCATCAAGACAGCTGTCATATCTGTTAGCAACAATAGACTGGCTCATTGACTTGAATTTTTCCAAGTCGTTTACAACCCTGCTGCCAAAGAACGTGTCGCCGTCCTCAAGGGTCGGCTCATAAATTATAACCGTAGCACCCTTTGCCTTGATACGCTTCATAACGCCCTGAATACTACTCTGACGGAAATTATCTGAGTTGGACTTCATTGTAAGCCTATAAACGCCTATAATAACGTCCTTTTCTCTATCTTTATCCCAATTACTGCTTCCGGTATAATAGCCTGCAAGCTCAAGCACCTTATCCGCAATGAAATCTTTTCTAGTCCTATTGCTCTCAACAATAGCAGACATCATGTTCTGTGGAACATCTTCATAGTTTGCAAGCAACTGCTTTGTATCCTTTGGCAGGCAATATCCACCATAACCAAAGCTTGGATTGTTGTAGTGACTACCAATTCTAGGATCAAGGCAAACACCATTTATAATATCCTGTGTATTAAGTCCCTTTACCTCTGCATAAGTATCAAGCTCATTAAAATAAGAAACTCTCAACGCAAGATAAGTATTTGCAAACAGCTTAACAGCCTCCGCCTCGGTAAATCCCATAAAGAGCGTGTCGATATCTTCCTTTATCGCGCCCTCCTGCAAAAGCTTTGCAAAAAGCTCTGCTTTTTCTCTTGTATCATCATCACAGCTTACGATAATTCTGCTTGGATACAGATTATCATACAAAGCCTTTGACTCACGGAGAAACTCAGGACTGAAAATTATCTTATCAGTGCTATACTTTTCCCTTACTGACTTTGTGTAGCCAACTGGGATAGTACTTTTTATGACCATGATAGCCTCAGGATTGACTTTCATAACAAGCTCTATAACTGCTTCTACAGCTGAAGTATCAAAGAAATTCTTCTTGCTGTCATAGTTAGTCGGAGCTGCAATTATTACGAACTCTGCATCCTTGTACGCCGTTTCGCCGTCAAGCGTTGCCGTCAGATCAAGCTCTTTTTCAGCAAGATACTTTTCAATATAGTCGTCCTGAATAGGCGATTTTTTATTATTGATAAGCTCAACCTTTTCAGGGATAATGTCAACAGCCGTTACATGATTGTGCTGTGCAAGCAATACTGCAAGCGACAATCCAACATAACCTGTTCCTGCTACTGCTATCTTTCTGTTCATTTTCTTAAACTTCCTTATACTTCGAGTTCTTTCACAACTAAAATGCATCAGCAATAAATGTAATATAAACTATACACTTATTCACGTTAATAATTTTATCACAAAATTTTAATCTAGTCAAGTATTTGCCCCATATTTATGTATATTTTTTCAAAAATCGTACATTTTCAGTGTAATATACAATGCTAACCATTTACAAAAAGCTCAGTTTGTGCATTTTTATACTAAGCTGAAAGCTATAATTTTCTTCATTTAAAATTGTTAAATCATGAAACGTTTTGAAAAAATTTTTTTACCACAAGATTTTTGATGCAGACAAAAGCTGGCTTGATTTTTATCTGCATTTTACACGGCTTTTATTGATTATCAGGCAAAACCAGCATATAATCATAATAGTAATTATGGCGAAGTATAAGAAATATGATTGGAGCGGTGTTTATGATAGTAAAAATTTTCTGTGCGGTTTTGGTAGCCCTTGGAGTGAGCGTTGCAATTGTGCTAGGCGGTCTGATAGTGTTGGCTTCCTGTGCCAGTGTCAGAAAAAAGCCTGCTGGTGACAATACCGCTGATGACGAGGACACATTTATGTACACAAATTATATGCAGGGATTTTACCTATAACTTTTTCTACCCTGCCAAGCTTTTCATATATTATGATAAAGTGGGGAGTGCTTTGCCCATAAGCATTCTCCACTTTTTGTATACCATTTTTTATTCTATCACTCGCCCCCCAAAAACTATTGACACAGCCCGAAACTTGTGCTATACTCTCAACAAAATCAAATGGAACTACACACAGAAAGGGCGTTTTATAATGACTGAAAAAGAAAAAATGCTTGCTGGCAAGATATATGACTCCTCCGACAAGGAGCTTGCAGAATTGAGGACAAAGGCTCACAAGCTTTCACAGCAGTACAGCAGTTTGTATGAAGATGATGAGAGAAGAAAAGCTATCCTTAACGAGCTTCTGCCCGACCATGGCGAGGGATTTTTTCTCCAAGGCCCTGTGTATTTTGACTATGGCGTTTTCACAAAGTTCGGCTCAGGCTGCTATGCTAACTTTAATCTGACAGTGCTTGACACCTGCCCTGTGACGATTGGCGACAACGTGTTTTTCGGTCCCAACTGCACCATTGCCACCCCTGTTCACCCATTCAGATGGCAGGAGCGTAACATGAAGAAAAAGTCTGACGGCACTGTTTATGATGATGAATACGGCAAGCCTATCACGATTCACTCCAACTGTTGGATAGCAAGCAATGTTGTTATAACAGGCGGCGTAACCATAGGCGAGGGCTGCGTTATCGGTGCAGGAAGCGTCGTCACCCGTGACATACCGCCAAATTCTCTTGCGGCAGGAAATCCATGCAGAGTTATCCGTGAGATAACTGAGGAGGATTCTATCAAGTACAAAGCAGAACTTTTCTGAGCATAAAAAATACCCCTGACCAGAAAATGATCAGGGGCATTTTTATCGTCTGTCATATCATTGAGTATAGACCCATTTTTTATCGGACCACGCTCCGTTATAAGTCTTTCCGCCTTTGACAGTGTAGCTTCTTACACGGACGTAATATTTTTGATATCTTGCAAGCCCGGAAACTGTCTTTTTATCGGTGCGGTTGTTTGTTACCTTTACGCTTTTTGCTCCCTTAAAGTCGGAACGCTGTGAGTATGATATTTCATATCCCGTGGCAGAGCCTTTCTGTGCATAGTCTACAAAGAAGCCTGCATATGTGCCGTAAAGCTTCTGTATCACCTGCTTTGCAGGATAGATAGCAAAGCTTTTGGTGATAACTCCGCCGTAAATGCCCTTGCCTGTGATAGTCACCTTTGCGGTGCCGACCTTTGTGTTTGCAGAATATTTCACAGTGTAGTCTGTGCCGTTTTTAAGGGTCTTTGAGCCGTATTTTACTGTGATCTTCTGCGTTATCGCCTTGCCGGTAAAGCTTTTTGAAGAAATACCGCTGACCTTTGCGTTTGCAAAATTAGTCTTTGCCGTCACAATGCTTTTAGCGTCTGACCAATTGCCGTAATAGGTCTTTCCGCCCTTGACAGTATAAGAGCGAACTCTTACATAATATGTCTTTGAAGCCCCTAATCCAAGTACCGTCATCTTATCCGTCTTGTTGGTGGTGGATCTGTATGTGGAAGCATTTGAAAAATCAGATCTTGTGCCATACTGGACCTCATAGCCTGTTGCAGATCCTTTCTGCACAAAATCCACAAAAAAGCCCTTGTATCTTGTTTCAAGCACCTGTATCTGCTGTTTTGCAGGATTTATAACAAAGGAAACGGTCTGCTTGCCCTTATAGTTTCCGTAAAATTCAACTGTTATCTTGCCCGTGCCAACGTTCACGTTTGAGAAATACATCACCATATAATCAATATAACGCTCTAGGGTCTTATTGCCGTCCTTTATAAGCACATCAGGTGTTATCTCCTTGCCGGTGAACGACAGCGGTGTAGCATAATAAAGCTTGACCTTGGAAGCGTCCTTTGGCTGGATAGTAAAGCTTTTTGCAACAGAGCCTCTGTATTCGCCTTTTCCAACAAAGGTCATTTTTGCAGGTCCTGCGTTAAGATTGGTCTTATAATAAACAGTGTAATCCACGCCCTCTTTAAGCTCTTTGCCCTCATAGGTGAGCGTTACGTCAGGCTGTTCAATATTCTTTCCTGTGTATGTGAAGCTGTTCTTGAAGCCTGATGTCTCGTAGTCTGCAATAAGCTTGCTGTCAGAATACTCCGCTGTGACAGTCATATCCTCTGTGACGTTTTTATAATCCTTGTCCCAGCCTGTAAAACGCAGACCCTTCATAGCAGGGGCTTTCGGAGCTTTTGCAGACTTACCATATTCCACTGTCTGCTGACTTATCACCTTGCCGTCCTTATCCACAAACGTAACGTTATATGTATAAGGCTTCCATGCGGCATAAAGGGTCTTTGCACCGCCTGAATATGAGATGCTTTCTATTCTTTCACCTGAAAGTGCAGCGTTATCATACCAGCCTGCAAAGTCTGCACCCTCTTTTGTCGGCTCGGAAAGCGTCACGCTTTCGCCTTTGCTGAGGTATTCTGGATTGCCTGTGCTGTTCGTGCCGCCATTTAAAACATAGTCGATAATGACAAATTCTGCTTCAACAAGCTTTGCCTTTACTGTGCTGTCAGCAGTATAAACTGTGTTCGCATCGACAGCAATGCCGTTCTTGTACCATTTAAGAGCATAACCGCTTTGCACTTTGACAGCAGGATATTTCACCTTGCCGTCCTTATCAGTGCAGGCATAATGCTTGCCGTCAGGGGCTTCAAATGTTATCTTGTGGGAAGACTGCTCCCCAGGACGAGTTAGCCTTGCTTTGCCGCCTGCCATTGTCCACCTGCCGCTGTCTGTCTGCTTTCCGCCAATGGTATTCAGCGAATAAGCTGCAGAGCTTGTAACGTTAGACAAAGCCGTTTTCTTTACCTTGCTGTCAGAAAAGTTGCCGTTATACCAGCAACCGGCATATTGCTGTCCATAATAAAAAGCGTCATTATCAATGCTGCCCACCATAGCTTTAGCATTTGAACTGCTTGACTTTGCAAGGTCTGAAGCGCACTCTGTCAGGGTCAGACCACCTGCTTTGCCCACGATTCCGCCTGCCGAACTTGTACCCTTGACAGTTCCGCTGAACGTACAGCGTTGGATAGATACCGCATCAAATTCACCAACGACCCCGCCTGCGTACTTACCGCTGACAGTTATTTTCTCAGCATGCAATAATCGGTGCAAGAAGGTGTTCGGATTACGGAAAAAAAGTGTCCGCTCAT
>OLOW01001131.1_pt1 | contig 18509 bp, 13 predicted proteins | sample 1672801 | NCBI WGS metagenome assembly OLOW01 (sample SAMEA3136725, study PRJEB25190) | human gut metagenome | biome: human gut; feature: human-associated habitat; material: faeces | place: Austria | collected 2013 | reverse complement strand
AGCAAGGCGGACAGAACGCAGAGGAGCCAATCATGACCGCCGATATCAGCGGCAGCAGCGCGTGGTGCGTGTTTACCCATTTATCGGCGGAAAGCTGTTACCGCGTCCGCGTGGAAGGCATCCCGGAGGGAACAGTCACAGTCAGCGGCAAGTTTACGTTCCCACAGGCTCTGCGCATGGCGTGGGAGGATTTCTTCCTCATCTGACAAAAGGGGAAAGGATTATTTACCAAAAAACCACAAAGCAAAAGCTCGGAAGAAAGAGATCATTCCGCAAGCGAAACGTAAGAAAAAGCTTCAAAACTTTGAAACGCTCTCTGTTAAGCAGGAAATGAAAGTGCGACAGTTATCCCATAAAATGATCATTCGTCCCTGCAGGATCTTTTTCGCATGAAAAAAATTGCTTTTCAAGGCGGAACATGGTATGATGATATACGCGGAGAGAAAGCGCTGCGCAGGTTTTTAAGGCTCGTTTGAGCCTTAAAAAAATAGCCATCAGTTAGCATATGCTAACTGATGAAATCTATATCCATGACGAAAGTCTCACATCGCACTACATTTTTCAGAAAGGATCATGAAATATGAACAAACAGAAAAAAGCAAAACAGCCGCCGGTGCTGGGCAGGCTGTTGGAATACGCCGGCGGATATCAGAAACTGTCCCTGCTGGGCTGCGGGCTGTCCGGCGTTTCGGCGGCGATCGGGATATTCCCGTATGTCTTTGTCTGGTACGCCGCCAGGGGCATTCTCACTCCGGAGGGTGGTGTCCCGGAAGGGCTTGCACGCTATGGCTGGTACGCCCTGATCGCGGCAATCCTGAGTGCCGGAAGCTACTTTGCCGGACTCATGTGTACGCACCTTGCGGCTTTCCGTGTGGCAACGAATATGCGAAAAATGGCGGTTGCCCACTTGGTGGAGCTGCCTTTGGGGTATTTTAACGCCAATCTCACAGGGAGGCTGCGCAAGCAGATCGACGATAACGCTGCGATGACTGAGACGCTGCTGGCACACACCATTCCCGACGCGGTGGGAGGAATCGTAACACCGGTGCTGGCGGTGGGGCTGCTCTTTGTCTTTGACTGGCGCATGGGGCTTGCTTGCTTGATTCCTATGGTCATCGGTTTGCTGCTTTTGATGAGCATGATGACAGGCACCAGTATGAAATTCTTTGAGGAATACCAGAGGGCAGGAGAACGCATTTCCGCTGAAGCCACAGAGTATGTCCGAGGGATTCCGGTGGTGAAGGTATTTCAACAGACAGTGTTCTCCTTCAAGAACTTTCATGATGCAATCCTCAGCTACCGTGACCTTGCCAGCAGCTATTCCATGACGTGCCGCATGCCCTACACCTTGTTTACGGTGGTTATGAATTCCATGTTTCTGCTTCTGATACCACTGGGGATGCTTCTCATCGGCGGTGCGGCAAATGGGTGGGCAGTGCTGGCCGACCTGGTATTTTACATTTTCTTCGCGCCTCAGCTCGCCTTCATGATGGAGCGGCTGATGTATGCGGTCAACGCTAAGATGGAGGCCGCTGAAGCGGTGAAGAAGCTAGAGGCGATCCTGAAGGAATCGCCGCTTCCCGAGCCGGCACCAGCCGGCAGAAAAAGCCCTGCAGACAGCAGTATTTCCTTTGACAATGTCACCTTTACCTATGACGGTGCTGCCAGACCGGTGCTTATGAACGTTCACTTTCATCTGCCACAAGGCGCCGCTTACGCACTGGTTGGTCCGTCGGGCGGCGGCAAGTCCACCATCGCAAGGCTGATTCCGCGCTTCTTTGACGTGCAGGAAGGCGCCGTATTGGTGGGTGGACAGGATGTGCGAAGCATCCCTGCCGCTGAGCTGATGGAACAGATTTCCTTCGTTTTTCAGGAAGTCCACCTGTTCAAAAAAAGCATCCGCGACAACATCCGTGCCGCCAGACCGAATGCCACGGAGGAGGAGATCCTGCAGGCGGCGCAGCTGGCGCAGTGCGGCGACATTCTTGAAAAGATTCCGGGCGGGCTTGATGCTGTGATCGGTGCAAAGGGCGTTTATCTTTCTGGCGGCGAGATGCAGCGCATCGCGCTGGCACGTGCGATCCTGAAAGACGCGCCTATCGTGGTACTGGATGAAGCCAGCTCTTTTGCCGACCCCGAGAACGAGGTGAAGATACAGAAAGCTTTCGAGGTACTGATGAAGGGAAAGACTGTTTTGATGATTGCCCACCGTCTATCCACAGTACGCAGGATGGATCGGATTCTGGTTATCAAAAAAGGTGTCGTCGTCGAGGAAGGGAAACACGACGAGCTGATTGAAAAGGGCGGCGTCTATGCCTCCATGTGGGAGGAATACCAGAGCGCCGCACAGTGGAAAGTAGGAGGTGAAGAATGATCAAACGTATCAGTAAAAAATATGCTATGACGGAGAAGGGCGCAAAAGACTATGTGGCTGCAGTGTTCTGGTCTGTATTGGTAAACATCAGCAAAATGCTGCCCGTGGGCGTGCTTGCCGCGGCACTCTCCGGCATCACGCAAGCGCTGACAGACGGCACAGATCCAAGGGCGGGACTTACACGCTTTATCATGACAGGCATCCTTGCGCTTCTTGCGCTTTTTGTGACCTTTCTGATCCAGTACAGAGCCTTATACGACGCGACCTATCGAGAGAGTGCCAACCGACGCATCCGGATAGCTGAGGTATTGCGCCGGCTTCCGCTTTCTTTCTTCGGAAAACGGGATCTAACCGACCTTACCAGCACCATCATGGCAGATACGGAGACACTGGAAAAGGCGTTTTCCCACTTTTATCCCGCCATGTACGGCGCGCTGATCTCCACGACCATGGTTGCCGCCGGTATGCTGATCTATGACTGGCGGATGGCGCTCGCTCTCTTGTGGGTGGTGCCGGTCTCTCTCCTTGTGATCTATCTCTGCCGGCGATTGGAAAAGCGGCATATAAAAAAAGGGCTCACTACCCGCCGCGCGGCAACCGATGCCATGCAGGAGGTGCTGGAGTGTGCCCCGGAGATTAAGGCGTGCAACCGAAAAGAAATGTATCTTGCCGAACTGAACCACAAGCTGGATGAGGCGGAACGAGACAACATCCGCGGCGAACTGTTCACAGGTTCTGTGATTACGGCGGCACAGTCCTTCTTAAAACTAGGCATTGCCACAACCGTCCTCACAGGCGTGATTCTGATGAGCAGCGGCAGTTTGACGATGATCCCGTTCCTGCTCTTTCTCATCGCCGCTACACGGATTTATGATCCTATCGGCTCCATGTTTGCCAACATGGCTGCGGTATTCGCCTGCGAGGTACGCATCGAGCGCATGAAGGAGATCGAGAATGAAAAACGCATGACCGGCCTCACCAAGTACCGTCCCGACGGTTATGACATCAGCTTTGAGCATGTGACCTTTGCCTACAGAGAAAACGAGGATGTGCTCAAAGATGTTTCCTTTACGGCAAAGCAGGGGCAGGTGACGGCGTTGGTCGGGCCATCCGGCGGAGGAAAGTCCACAGCCGCCAGGTTGGCGGCTCGATTTTGGGATCCATCCGAGGGCACGGTGCGGCTGGGCGGCGTGGACGTTTCCACAGTGGACGCAGAGACACTGCTTGAAAAGTATGCCATCGTATTTCAGGATGTGGTACTCTTTGCCGATACCGTGATGGAAAATATCCGCATCGGCAGACGGGGAGCCACCGATGCGGAGGTTCTTGCTGCAGCGAAGGCGGCGCAGTGCGACGCTTTCATCTCGGGACTTCCGGACGGCTATCATACACTGATCGGGGAAAACGGATCACGACTCTCCGGCGGCGAACGGCAGCGCATCTCCATTGCCCGCGCCATTTTGAAGGACGCGCCGGTGATTCTGCTGGATGAGGCAACTGCCTCGCTGGATGTGGAAAACGAGACAGCGGTGCAGGCGGCGCTGTCCGGACTCATTCAGGATAAGACGGTGCTCATCATCGCCCACCGCATGCGCACTGTCATGCATGCGGACCAGATTGTTCTGCTTTCCGGCGGGCGTGTGACAGAGATAGGAAGACCTGCTGATCTGCTGGAAAAGAACGGCCTGTTCCGTCACATGGCGCAGTTGCAAAGTGAGAGCATGGAGTGGATGGCGTAGCAAAACAACACCGGAAATGGTATGCCGCATATTATTTTAGAAAAAAAGAATCAGAGAATATGGAGGAGTTTATGAAAGAAATAAAGAAATGGTCTGTCAAAGATGTCATTACGACGGTACTGCTTTCGGCGGTGCTGATTGTGATACAGCTTCTTGTGAATATGGTTTGTATGGTCAACGATTTTGTAAGCATGGTACTGTCCGTAGGGATTGCCGCTTTTCTCTGCGCGCCGGTCTACATGCTTATGGTCAGCCGGATCGGAAAGCGGTTTGTGACATTGATCTATATGACGCTTCTCGGCGCAATTTTTTTCCTGATGGGCAACTGGTTTTTGCTTCCCTATTTTATCGTCGTGGGCTTTCTCTGTGAGGCGATTCTGTGGAAACAGGGCTCCTGTGATAATTCTAATCGCATGACGGCCTCATGGACGGTGGCAAGCTTTTTGTACAACGGGATCAATCTGCTGCCCATCTGGTTCTTTTGGGATACCTACTACGATTTCGCGATTTCAAGCGGCATGGAACAGAGTTACATCGAGTCCTATGTGCATTACTACACCGCATACAGCTGGATTGTCTTTATTCTGCTGTTTACCACGCTGATGGGCTTTTTAGGTTGCATGCTCGGCAGGCATCTGATCCACAGACATTTTAAGAAGGCTGGTGTTCTATGAGAGCGGATGCGTCCTTTGCGGTACCGGTCAAACTGTGGGCACTGCTGTGCGTGTTTGTCGGAGTGAATCTGGGTAATGACGTGCTTCTCACCTGTATCATGACCGGCTGGGCGTTTCTTTATCTTCTCTTGCAGCAGCACTTTCGCCTTGCCGTATCGTATGGATGCTTTTACCTGGTGCTGGCACTGCTGCTGTATGGCATCCGCTTTCATGGACTGCATATGCCAATCTTCTCAGAATTCTATGTTTTGATGTTTTGGAAGCTGTCGCCGATATTTATGATGTCATGGGATCTGATTACGACCCCGCCGGGAATGCTCTCTGCCTTTTTTTCTCGTGTCCACATGCCCACATCTGTCATTCTCGGGCTTCTTGTCCTTTTTCGCTTCTTTCCGACCATGCGGGCGGAGCTGAGGAGCGTGGGCAGGTCGATGAAAAACAGAGGGCTGACCAAGACAGGGCAGCTGCTGGTACATCCCATACGGAGCATGGAATATGTCATGACGCCGTTTCTACTCAGAACATTGCAGCTTGCGGATCAGCTGTCTGTTTCCGCCGTTGCAAGAGGAGCGGAGCACCCGGGCGCGCGCGGCAGCTATTATGAGAAAAAGATCAAGCTGCGGGAATACATCGTGGCTGCCGCATGGACACTGGCCACGGCATCCTATTTGATTCTGGAAAGGGGCATGATATGATAGAGTTTTCGAACACCGCTTTTCGATATGAGAATTCAGGCAGAGGCGTGTCCGACATCTCCTTTTTGGTAAAGAGCGGCGAGTGTGTCGTGCTGACAGGAATCTCCGGATGCGGAAAGACCACTGTAACAAGGCTCGTCAATGGACTTGCGCCGTCTTATTATCCCGGAGTTTTCAGCGGAAGCGTGAGGATTGACGGCAAAGAGATATCCGGTCTTTCCACATGGGAGATCGGGAGACTGGCGGGGAGCGTTTTTCAGGATCCGAAAAGTCAGTTCTTTTCCTCCGAGCTTGCGGGCGAAGTCGCTTTTGCCTGCGAGAACTACGGATTATCCAGTCAGGAGATTCGGAGGCGGACAGACAACGCCATAGAAGAAATGACGCTTTCTTATTTGAGAGACAGACCGCTCGATGCCATCTCAAGCGGAGAAAAACAGCGGACGGCTATTGCTTCTGTATATGCTATGAAACCAAAAGTTTTTGTGTGCGACGAGCCGACCGCCAACCTCGATGCTGCAGGAACAAGACAGCTCGCGCGAACGCTGAAAGAATTAAAGGCACAGGGATATACCCTGCTCATCGCGGAGCACCGGATCGACTGGCTCATGGAGATCGCGGACCGGTTTTTGTATCTGCGGGACGGAAAAATAGAGAACGCATATGCCCCAAAGGACTTACTTCTTCTGCCGGAGCCGGATATGCTTCGTATGGGCCTGCGCGCGCTGCATAGGAGAAAGCAATTTCCTCTTCCTTCCGTGCCGGACGAAAGTCCGTCTGTTTTAAAGGCAGCAGGGGTCTCAAAGAAAATACGCAAAGAAACTATTTTGGATGAAGTTTCGCTATCCTTTCCCAAAGGCAAAATAACCGCGATAACGGGACAAAACGGCGCGGGAAAAACCACGCTTGCGCAGATTCTCTGCGGGCTGGTAAAGCAGACAAAGGGACAAATCCTGCTAGAGGGTAAAAACACAAGACCGGCAGGCCGCCTGAGAGAAATCTATTACTGCGGGAATGATACGGGAACGCAGTTTTTTACAGCGCGCGCATGGGAGGAACTGCTGCTGCAGAGCAACTTTACAGAAAACAGAAAAGAGCGCGCCGCGCATCTACTAAAGGAGTTCGGGCTTTATGCGTATAGGGATACACACCCATCGGCCATGTCCGGCGGTCAGAAGCAGCGGCTGGCCATAGCCTGCGCTATCTTTTCGGAGCGCGAGATTCTGATCCTTGACGAACCAACCAGTGGTCTTGATGGAAAGAACATGCGGCTGATTGCGGAGAAACTGAAAAAGGCAGCAAGAAGCGGCAGAACCGTTTTGGTAATCACGCATGATACCGAATTCATCGGCGCCTGCTGTGATCATGTTGTAAAAATCAAGGGGTAATCCGAAAGAGAAGGCAGGAAGATAAGCAGATTGCGGCAGCTTAGCCCATAAATTGACGATTCGTCCCAGACCTGCTATTTTTGCGCGGAGAAGATTGCTTTTCGCAGCAGCACATGGTATGTTGATATGCGTGAGGGGTGAAACATAGATAAAAAAGTCGGCATCCATGATTTCAGGAACAGAAATTGATGAAAGGCAAGGCTGCGGGGTGAGTGTACATGTCGCAGCCTTGTCTGCGCGGATTCTGCCTGTTCCTTTGACCTTATTGGTTTTTACTGGCCCTAAAGCGTTCTCGAACCGGGCAGAGGCTCCAGCTCTACCGTAAAGTGGCGCAGGATTGGTGCCTCTTTGATAATTCTGAATCCCGGGTATTCCTCGGCATGGTCACGAACATACATGATGGTTTCCGCGACAAATTCGATTTGTGACTGAGTCATGACACGCCGCGGCATACATAACCGACACCATTCATTACTCGCTCTTTGCTGTTTGTTGGTGTCCGGATCTCGATCAAGACAAAGCGATCCGATATCACAACCGCGAATGCCTCCTTCAAGGAATAATGCGACGGCCACAGCCTGTGCAGGAAACTGATCCCATGCAAGATGCGGCATCATAACGCCGCAGTCAATATAAATACCATGACCGCCAACGGGATATTGGATCGGGATTCCTGCATCATGCAGCAGTTCACCCAAATATTGGACTTGCCCGACGCGATAGCGCAGCCATGCTTCTTCAATTCCCTCGTAAAGACCAACAGCCAAGGCTGCAATGTCACGTCCGGAAAGTCCTCCATAGCTTAGGAATCCTTCCAACGGAATTGTTTTTAACCTGACTTTATTCATCAAGGATTCATCTTCTCGAATCCCTATCAGACCTCCCATGTTAACGACCGCGTCTTTTTTTGCAGACATCGTAAATGCGTCAGCGCAGGCAAATACCTCCTGTATGATCTCCCGGATAGATTTATTCTCATATCCTGCTTCACGCGCTTTGATGAAATAGGCATTCTCCGCGAAACGCGCGGCGTCGATCACAAACGGAATGCCGTATTTTTTGGCGATTTCTCCGGTTTCTCGCAGATTGGCAGCTGAGACAGGCTGCCCGCCGGCAGAATTGTTTGTAATGGTCATCAGAATCATTTTGACCTTATCAGCGCCCTTTTCGATAATCGTCTGCTCCAGTTTTGCCACATCCATGTTCCCTTTAAACGGGGCATCAAGAAAAATGTCCGCAGCCTCCGAACAGGCACAATTGATGGGACGTGCGCCGGTCATAACCACGTGACCATGTGTTGTATCAAAAAAAGTATTCGCAATCGCAAAGTCTCCGGGGCCCATCAGACAGCCGAACAGCACCTTTTCGGCCGCGCGCCCTTGATGAACAGGCTGCGCATACCGATAGCCAAAAATATCCTGTACCGCCGCGCAGACTTCCTTATAGCCTCTGGCTCCGCCATAGGATTCATCCGCAGTCATCATAGCAGCCCATTGCCTGTCACTCATGGCGCCGGTACCTGAGTCGGTCAGCATATCCATGGAAACATATTCGGAAGGAATGCCGAACATGTTGTAGTGTGCCTCCTTGATGACTTCCAGCCGTTCCTCCCGTGTGGTTTGTTTGAGCATTTCTACCATTTTAATCTTAAACGGTTCCATTACGTACTTCATTGGCATTGATGATTCCTCCTTTTCAGAATGATGGATGAATGATCCGGCTGATTCTGCCGTTTCTCCTGCTTTGTGATTATCGTATCATCCCAAAAAGAACGTGTCAATTTGCTTTTTGATGCAGTTCATACCGGCATGGCAGGGAGAAGCATCTGCAGTCTCTCACAGAAAGCGCTTCTTTGTTTTTGTATTACAAAAGAGATGATATAAATTTGTCCACGCGCCCATTCCCACATAGAGGTGCATCTGTTATTCTTTTTTTGAAAGAAACTTGTATTTTCGAAGCGCGTATCGCGCATAAAACTCAGGAGGCGTAAAATGAAGATAAAACTGCTGATTCCGGCGACAGGAATCCCGGAAACGGTATTTCAGGAAATTCATGTTTTTTTAAACAACTATGCAGAGAACGATTGTCAAATCGTGTTTGAATCCCTGCGTTACGGATTTCCATCCGTTGAAAACGAACTCTCCGGGATGGTAAACGGCGCGCAGGCGGCAATGCAGGTACAGCATCAGTCCGCAGACATACAAGGGCTGCTGATCGACTGCTTTGATGACCCTGCGCTGTATCAATGCCGCGAAATGCTTCCGATACCGGTCGTGGGAGCCTATCATGCTGCAATTTGTACGGCCCTGCAGTGCGCAGAGCGCATTGGCATCATTACGACAGATGAAGCGGGCATCCTCAATGAGGAAAAGAAAGCGAGAGAAAACGGATGTGCGGAGCGCGTTGTTTCTATCCGTGCGTTGGACGTTTCTGTAGCGGAAATCATTTCGAACCGGCAAAAGGTTTTGAAGGCGTTAACAGCGCTTTGCGTCCGCATGGTCAGAGAAGACAGAGTCAGCTGCATCTGTCTGGGCTGCACCGCCATGTTTTCGATTTATGAGGATCTGCGTCGGAATTTGGCGAAAGCAGAGATTTCGGTTTCTGTCATCGAACCGACCGTAAACGCGATGCTGACCCTGCAAAATATGATAAAAATGAACTTGACTACCCATGTTCCGGGGGAAATCAGCTTTGAAGGACTGACGTGGATACAAGAATAGCTTTTTTAACCACTCAACTTACAGAATACAGTCTGTAGTAACCGCTCAGGCGTTGCATGAAGTGCAGATCTGCGGGATTGCCGAGCCGGACTTGCAGTAGGTTATGAACCTTATTCAGCCGGTATTTCACGGTGTTGCGGTGCAGATACATCGCTTGGGCGGTTTCTGTGATGCGACAGTCCGCGTCAAGATAATAGAACGTCAGTGTCCGGAGAAGACTTTCCGCGTCGGGCAGCTTTTTCAGCGTTTCGATGGCGGCGTCAAATATCTGCTTTTGCGGATCCTCCGCGGCAAAAAGCTGCGCGCAGTCGGAGACAAAGAGCAAATCCGCGTAGCTCAGACAGGCCTTTTTAGGGAAAACCTGTTCTGCTTGTATGTGGAAACGTTCGTACAGCCGAAGCATCGCTTTCATCTGATGATACTGCGCGGGCAGCCATGCGGCAGAGCCGGCTGCAGCTCTGACGAGTTCGCGGAAGTCAGAGAGAAAAGACGCATGGGCGGACGTGTCGGCATCAAACTGCAGGAAGATTACAAAATAGTCATCATACGCGTTGAGCAGGGCAGGATAACGGTTCTGCTGTATAAAATCACTGAGAATCCGGCGAAGCTTCAAACGCTCACTGATCACGGTGCTGATTTCACTGCCGCAAGAAGCCGGATGCACACACAAGAGCGTATTGAATTTGGTAATATCAACATGATATTTTTGTGCAAGCGCTAAAATCTGCTCTTGATCGCCATGCATGACGGCATCGACGAGACAGCTGTCTGCCATTTCATTTTCATCCAGTGCCCATAATTCTGCCATAAGCTGGATCAGATCTGCGATCTGACGGGCGTCCTGCAGCGAAAACCGACTGCTCTCATCCATCAAGTAAAGAAAGGAGTGCCGGAATTTGTAAGATAAAAAGCGAACGCGAAAAAGCAGAACAACATGACCGAGATATTCGGAAACGACCATCTCGTCTTCCTCATCACCCCCGGAAGAACCGGCACGAAACAACTCCATGATATCGGACAGGGAAATCCGGTTGGAAACCGGCCAGGAAGACTGCAGCGTATTTAAATGCGATGCGTCAGAAATCAGGATCGTTGTTCTGGTAGTATCGCTCGCGATCTTCAAAAGGTTTGCGAGCGTTCGCCGACTTTCCGGAAGTCCCGACAACGATACAGCAAGACTGTTGTAAAAATTATGCGCCGAAGCTCGATCCTTAAACAGCAGATCTGAGACGTCACGGATGGCTTCGCTGTAGCGGAAGTCTACCTTTCCGGGCGGCATGAGGATCAGCGGGAATCCGAGCTCGTCCGCGACGGCAAGCACCTGAGGATCGAGCTTTTTCATAACGATCCCGACATAGTAAATAATCAACCCGACATCTCCGATTTCGGACAGATACCGGATCAGGCGGCATTGCGCGGGAACATCGTCGGCGATGCCGGCAAAGGATGTCAGACAGATTTCAAAGTTATTGATGGTATCTTCCATAGTGGCAATCTGTCTGTCGCTGGTGATTTCCAAAACCGAAATATTATTGACAATGCGGGAGAGTCCTTCTTCGCCTGCCGCAACGACTCCTTCACGCAGAGCCGGAAGCTTTAAACAATCGGATACGGTGATACTCATGGGATGCACCCCCTCTCTGTTTCACTATAGCATAAAAATCGACATGATACACAAGAAAATTGGGGTTTTTCGTCGTTTTCCCCGTATAGAACGCATATTTTTGTCCGGATGCACAAAAGGTATGCCTGAAAATAGGCGCATGGGATAATGTTTTTTTGAAAGAACTTTTATATACTGGAACAAAGAGAACCTATACAGACATCACAGTTAGGAGGTAGAATCATGGCAAAATTTAAAGATCTTGAAGTCGAAAATATCACACTGGAAGCCGTTCCGCCGGAAGAAAAAAAGAGCTGGTTGACAATCGCTTTTATCTGGGCAGGGCAGGTGGTGTGCGTACCGGCACTGCTGTGCGGTGCGCTGATTGCATCCGGACTTACATTCAAAGAGTCTTTTCTTGCAATGGTCATCGGCTACGGCATTAGCGTTGTACTGATGATGCTGATTGCGACGCAGGCAGCATACACCGGCAGACCTTCCGTCATTGCGGTCACACGCGCGCTGGGAACCAGAGGTTCGCAGCTCTCGGTTTCGCTGGTACTGGCGATTTCCATGGTCGGATGGTTCGCATACAATAATATCGTATGCGCGGAATCCTTTGTATCGCTGCTCAAAACAGCAAATGTTGACTTTCCTGTTTCGGCAGCTTGCATCATTTTGGGCGCGCTGATGCTTCTGACCGCATTCTTCGGAATCGGCCTGACAAAATTCCTCAACATTGTAGGTGTTCCGCTGCTGTTGCTTTTTATGATCTACGCTATCGTCGTCGCCCTAAAAGGAAACGGTGTGGAAACACTGATGAACTATGTACCGGAAGAGCCGATTTCCATGACTACGGGTATCACCATTTCTGTTGGCGGATTTATTGCGGGCGCCGCAACCTGCGGCGACTATAACCGCTACAGTAAAGATGCCGTGAGTGCGGTTCTGTCCAGCCTTTTCGGGATTATCCCGCTGGGCGTCGGCGCACTGCTGTGCGGCGCGGTGCTGGCAATCACGACCGGAAATTACGACATCACGGTGATGTTCGCCAATGTCGGAATGCCGATCATCGGGTTATTGGTTCTGATTCTCGCGACATGGACGACCAATGTCGGCAATGCCTATTCGGCAGGCATTGACCTTGTGAACATACTCAAACTCAAAGATGACAAACGGGCACTTGTGACGCTGATCGCCGGAATTGTCGGCATTCTTCTTTCTTTGGGCGGCATTGTCTACTACTTCGTGAACTTCCTCTCGATGCTGAGTTATCTGATCTCACCGATCTGTGCGATTCTGGTGGCAGACTACTGGATCATGGGGAAAGGAAAGCACGAGAACTGGGAACCGTTTGAGGGCGTCAACTGGCTCGGCATCATTGCATGGCTTGCCGGCGCGGTCATTACCTACTTTGATACCTTTTTTGTTCCGGAGATCATCGGCATCATCGGCGCGATGATCATCTACACACTGCTTTGCAAGCTTGTGAAGAATCCAAAAATCAATCCGTTCGCGTAACTGCTGCGCATGCGGAGAACAGGAGGAAAAAATGAAGAATAATTTGCAATCATTAAACCTTGAAAATTTGAAAAATATTGTGATCGGTTCAACCTTTTTTGGCGGCGGCGGCGGCGGATCGCGCGAAGAAGGCGACGCGCTTGTGGAGCTGATGAAAGAAGAAGGCGGCTCCGGGCTTGAAATTCCGCTAGTGCAGGTTTCGCAAATGGAAACAAAAAAAGACGGACGCGAAGTTGTTTCTACGATGGTGGCAGCGCTCGGCTCCCCGACTGCCACGAAGGGAAAAACCTTTGTGGATGAAGCGCAAAACGCAGTGGAAGGTATGATCAGAGAAGCAAAAAACAGCAAAAAGGAACTGGTCTATATCTATTCCGGCGAACAAGGCGGCGGCAACACGATGCTTCCGATTTATGTTGCCTATAAAAAAGGCATGCCGCTCCTTGACGTTGACGGCAACGGCAGAGCCGTACCTGCGATGGACACCGGTCTGCAGCCGATTCACGGCGTACCGACAAGTCCCGTCGTACTTGCAAGCGAAGCCGGAGACACAATCGTCGGAACGACGAAGGATCCTTTGGACTGCAAAGCTTGTGAGCAGATCGCCAGATATTTATGCCAGGCCTATGATCAGGGGATCGGGTTCGCGGCGTGGATGATGAACAAAGAGCAGCATGAGGCAGCCAGCGCAGTAGGGCAGCTTTCAGAATCCGATGCGGTCGGCGAAATTTTCCGCAATCAAAAGAGTGAAGAAGTGCTGGATGCGCTTGCGAACTATTTTGAGCGTGAAAACAGAGCGTTTTGTGTTCTTTGCAAAAAAGGTGTCATCGAAAAAATCGAAATGGATGCCTCCGGCGGGTTTGACAGGGGATTCACATGGATTACAGGCGATGACGGAACAACATGGAAAGTATTATTCCAAAATGAGAATCTGGTTGCTTATCAGGGAGAAGATCTTGCTGCCGCGACGGTTCCCGGAATTATTACTTTGATTGACCTTGCCGACAAAGAAACACAAAAAGCAATGCCGGTGTCAAATACAGAGACCTATCAGGGACAATGCGTGGCGCTCGTTTATGTGGAACCGCCGGCAGGCTGGAGCAGCATACCGCAGGGTTACACTTGCTGGAACGAGATTTTGATCAGCGCCGGATACTGCGAGGTCGGTAAACAGGTGATTCCGAAGGGAGCTGATGCGTAATGGGAACACTTTCTTCCTTAAATCCGGAAAAGGTCTTTGCGTTTTTCGAGAAAATCTGCAGCATCCCACACGGTTCGGGAAACTGCGCAGCGCTTTCTGCTTTTATTGCTGATTTTGCAAAGCAGAGGGGGCTGGATTTCGCTGTGGACGCCGAACAGAATGTTCTGATTCGAAAGCCGGCTTCTCCGGGCTACGAAAAATATGAAACGCTCATTTTGCAGGGACATTTGGATATGGTCTGCGAAAAGGACCCGGAACTGGAGTTTGATTTCGCGAAAGACGCCATTCAGCCTTATATTGATGGAGACGATATCAAGGCGCGAGGAACATCGCTCGGCGGCGACAACGGCATTGCCATCGCCATGATGCTTGCGATCCTCGATGATGACACGCTGCATCATCCGCAGCTTGAAATGCTGATGACCGTAGATGAGGAAACGAGCATGGGCGGTGCTTTCGGCTTTGACTGCACTCGGCTGCGCGGACACCGCCTGATCAATCTGGATTCGGAATACGAGGGTGTTCTGATGTGCAGCTGCGCCGGCGGGGTGGATGTTGTGTGCAATCTCCCGGTTCTGCGGGAAGAGAAAGAAGGCTGCCGGCTTACCTTGACAGTCGCGCATCTGCGCGGCGGACATTCCGGTGTTGAAATTGATAAAGGCAGAGCCAATGCAAACATCCTTATGGGCAGACTTCTCTTCAGGCTTCAAAACGAACTACCGCTGGGAATCGCCGAATACTACGGCGGCAGTCGTGTGAATGCGATTGCTTCTCATGCAGAAGCGGAGATTTTGATTGAAAAAAGCAGACTTACGGAATGCGAGGAGCATATAAAGCAAATGGAAGCCATCTTTCGCAAGGAATATCACGCTTCAGACCCGGATATTTCCGTAAACCTGAAATTATCTGAAAGCGGATGCTTTTCCGTTTTGGACGAAGCTTCTGCGGCACGCATGATATCGTTGCTTCTGATCTTGCCGGACGGAATGCAGGAAATGAACGCGGAAATGCCTGGATTGGTGCAGACCTCCTGTAATTTAGGCGCTGCATCCCTTCAGGAATCGGCATTTACCTTTACAAGCAGTATTCGCAGCTGTATGGAAACAAAAAAAATGATGCTGGCAGAAAAAATCATGCGGATCGTAGCGCTGACAGGCGGCAGCGCCGCTTTGGAGGGAGATTATCCGGGGTGGAACTACCAGCCCGATTCACGGTTAAAAGAAACCTTGATCAATGCTTATCAAAAGGTTTGCGGAATCAAAGCCTCGGCGGAAGCCGTTCATGCCGGGATGGAGTGCGGCATTTTTGCAGCCGGCATTCCAAATCTGGACTGTGTATCCATCGGTCCGACGATGGGGGATGTTCATACTCCGCAAGAGCATTTGAGCATTTCTTCTGTACAAAGAACATGGAAAGTGCTTCTTACGGCTCTCGAAGACGCAAGATATTTGCAATAATCCAATGGGCAGGGTCCGAAAAATCGGCCCTGCCCATTCACAACGATTTACTGATCTTATCTCGGTTTTTCAAGTTTACACAAAATTTGAAGCGCTCTCATCAGGTTCCATGCTTACACAAAGATTGCCACCGTTTCATAGCGTGCAGATTAGATTGCGCGGCGCTGCTTAGAATCAGAATCTTGAGACGCGTTTGAAGTCCTCTCGGACTCTTGACGAGAAAGCCATGCAGTGTTTTTTTCGATTATATCTCCGGATACCGCGTCAATCTTGTAGGAATATGCGCATTTGTCGGTATGGAACTCCAGAATGTAGCATGGCTTGCCCTGATTGCGGCTGAGCTCCTCTCTGGTAAAAACAATCTTCTGAGCCGCATCATGCAGAGCGGCATCAGTGAGCGCGATCTTCCTCGCATCCTCTAAAGAGATGAACTTCGCGGGATCAGGTGCCGAGGCAGCGATCTCTTTTTGCTTTTTTTCAATCACAATGCCCAGCACCGCGTCAATGCGGTAAGTCCACTGGATCTGCGTGTCGGCAAAGACGAGGCGGTAGTAAGGGCTTTTGATGCCGCCGTCTACCAACGTTTCCTCAGTGAATGTGACCCTGTTCTTACAACCTGCATCGTCAATCGCGATCTTCTTCGCGGTGGTAAGCAGGATGTATTTGTTTGCGAAGAGGATACGGCCGGTCTTTGCGTCAATTTGATAGAAGTAGCTGTTTGTTCCGGTATAGAATTCGAGGAAATAGCATGGCTTGCCTTGATTGCGGCTAAGTTCCTCTCTGGTAAATACAATCTTCTGCGCAGCTTCGTTCAGTTTGGCATCTTTGAGCGCGATCTTTTTTGCTTCCTCTAAAGAGATGAACTTCGCGGTATCAGTTTGCAAGGTGCTGCCTTCTGCCTCATCCGCTACCAATGTGTCGCCTTCTGATGTGTACGAAGCAACGCTCTCAGCCTGCTGAAGCTTCAGCAGTTCATCCAGCGGCATGCGGGCAACATCCTCTGTCGGCAGACCGGTTTTGTCTGCCGCGTTAAGAATCCAGTCAGCCTTTCCGGAGGAAACATGGAATTTCTCCGCGAGCTTTGCGATTTCGGCGTTTTTCGCTGCATCAGATTGATCCTCCGAAGGAGTGTGAAAAATCAGTGTGCCGACAGCTTCGATTGGCTCCAACGCTTCCTGAATTTCCGCGGAGAGAACAGCTTTTCGTTCTGTGTCCGCATTCAGCTGCGAATCAAAGGAAATCAAAACGGTCGCCTCGTCGTCCGCAAGATAACCGCAGGCTTCGTAGGCAGTCATCGTGCGTGTCAGAGCGGTCTGAACGCTCTGTTTTTTTAAAACAACATCGCGAAGGGCGTTTTCCGCGTCGTCGTTCAAAAAGCGGACATCTTTGACGAGCCCGTTTTTGGCGATCGTGTAGGCAACGCTTGGATTTACATCCATCGTAAAGGTTCCCGCTTCTGCCTGGCTGCGGATCACGTTTGTCATGATGCCGGTGCAGAAAACCAAGGCCAGGCAAGCGGCGATGAGACCCAATTTCCTCCGGCTGTGTTTTTTTTCGCCGCGCGTTTCGCGTTCCGCGTCAGCGATCAGTTTGTCGTCGATGTTTCCGATTGCACGGAGAAGAACTTCGTTTTTCATAGCGTGATACCCTCCTTTTCTAAAAAAATCCTTAATTCGTTTCGCATACGGAATAGCAAAGACGCCACCTTGCTCTCGCTCATTCCGTATGCGTCCGCGATATCCCGTATCGCGTGCAGATGCCAGTATCGGCGAACAAAGATATTACGGTTTCGCCGTGGCTTTGCGTACAGGAAACGGTCAATGGCGGCAGCCAGTTCGGTTTCCTCGATCGCTCGCTCCACATTCCCCTCCGCGGGGACGCAGGCTTCTAACTCGGACAGCGCAAGCGCGACCTGTCCATGACCGCGTTTTTGGGCGGTGCAGCGCTTATAACGGTTAAGCGCGAGGTTGCGCGTGATTTTTCCCAGATAGATCGATAAACGGTTTGGACGCTGCGGCGGAATTGTGTTCCATGCGCTGAGGTAGGTATCATTGGCGCATTCTTCCGCGTCGTCGCTGCTATGCAGGATGTTGTACGCGATCGCGTGGCAGTAGTTCCCGTATTTTTCGGCGGTGGCGGCGATCGCGCTTTCGCTGCGCGACCAGTATAAACCTATAATCTCGTGGTCATTCATGGAAACCTCCCTTCCGTCTGTAAAAAGGCCTTTCACTTATATAGACAACAAAAATCGTTTTTTATTGCGCAAGGAGCAAAACTTTTTTGCGTAATTCTTTTGCGATCTTTTTTTGGTTGATTGTATAATCAAGTTGAACAATAAAATAAAAAAATCCATAGCCATGCTTCTGTGGTAGAATGCAGGTGTTCAATCAACAATTACCAAAGGAGTCATCACTATGGATCATGTACATTCTACCACAACTGAACACAAAAAGGGAAACATCTTTCTTGCGACGAGAGAATTTTGATTCAGATCCGTTTGAAAAACAACTGGTCTGCTGACAAAATCGCCAAAGAAATCGGCTGCGCGCCGAACACAGTTCGAAATGAGAGTAGAAAGAGTTGGTTCTAAAAAGACTGGTTACTGGAAAGTGCTTGGGTAAGCTCTTCCTTGCTTTTCCGAGGACACTCGACGATACCATTACCGGATTAGCTTTCAAGCAACTTGCCGAAGCCGTCGTAAAAGCCACAGAGGAGCGCAATGCAACTAAACCCTCGACACAACGGGTAGAAGTTCATAAATAAAAAGCCCATACGACAAAGAGCCGCTATAAAATTTATAGCGGCTCTTTGTTTATATAGATTTGGGCTCAATCGATAATCAATGGGGATTGTTCAGTGTCTCCCCCTATACTATTTCACAGAACACCCCATAATGCTACAAAACACGGCTGGGGAGAAGGGAGAATACCCACAAAATTCCGAAAGGGTAAAAAGCTGTTCAAAACGACACTTTCACCCCTTTCTCTCTGTGTACCTCATAAAATCGAAGCAAGGGCGAAAAAGGAATACATCTCACCCTCTCCCCCTGCCGTACTCCGCAGCATGACGGGTCGTTTTGAATAACATCGGAGCCGAGGAGAAAGGGAGATATACACCTCACCCTCTCCCCCCTGTGTTTTGCG
>OLOW01001110.1_pt1 | contig 18674 bp, 19 predicted proteins | sample 1672801 | NCBI WGS metagenome assembly OLOW01 (sample SAMEA3136725, study PRJEB25190) | human gut metagenome | biome: human gut; feature: human-associated habitat; material: faeces | place: Austria | collected 2013 | reverse complement strand
GATGTAAAAGACAATATAGTGAATATATATTTGAACAAGTACAAGTATATTGTACCAATACCATAATGGAATTTGCTACTACTCAGGCTTTTGTTAAGTCACTTGAAGGAGTAGTAGAGTCAGGAATACTTGAAGAACCACTTTTATCTGATGTAAAAACAATGATAGCCTTATCTTATGAAAAAGGAGATGTTTATGATTCCATAAAATATATGGATACCAAGTATCCATACTATATGGTAAAAAATATGCATCAATTATTTCTACAAGTAACCAAAGAAGGTGCTAAAGATACCGCTGAAACATTTGAAAATATGTTATCAGATATAGATATCTTAGTAGAAGGAGTATATCGAGATAGAACCGATAGAGCAAACTTCCATAAACAGTTCCTAACATTTGGAGTAGCTCTATATGGTATGGTAGCTCTTATCCAAATACTAATAGGACAAGAAACATATATATCTATGATTGATAATACATTAATTCGAATATTAATACATGGTATTGTCTTAATAAATAGTTATTTTCTTCTATCAGGAGAAAAATATTATAACGAGAATGTAGGTGCCGAATAATGTATATAGAAATGCTAATAATAGCCATAATAGTAATATATATGTTTATGGTAAATGGAAAGATAAATAAAGATAATATTTTCTCTAATAATAGTAAATTATGTAATTTATTAAAAGAAAAAGATTATGATTTTCTTTTGATAGCTAAATACGGTGATAGAGTATATGATCCAAATGAAGTATTCATGAAGAGAATAAGAAATGGTCTTATAGTAGCAGCAGCATTAATATTCTTATTCTTATCACAAATGAGTTATTTAACAGTAATAGCCGCTATTGTAGTAGGTTATCTAGTATATAAACAACAATATACTTCACTTAGAAGTTGGTATAAAAAACATCTAAATTATATAGATTCCTTATTACCATATTACTTAAAAAGTTTAGAAGTACTAGTTCATCACTATACTGTACCAGTAGCTTTAGCTAAAAGTATAGATGATGCCCCTGAAGTATTTAAGCCAGGACTAAAAAGACTAGTAGAAAAAATAGAAGCTGGAGATTCATCAATAGATCCATATATGGACTTTGCCAAAGAATATCCAGTAAGAGATTCAATGAGAATGATGAGATTATTATATAGGTTAGGACTAGGAGAACAAGAAAAGAAGCATCAACAATTAGTATCCTTCTCTAAATCCGTATCATCTCTTCAAGCAAAATCAAGAGAAATGAAGTATCAAGCAAGACTTAATACTATGGAGAGAAAAACCATGATTATGATGTGTGTAACAGGTTTTGGTTCTCTTGGATTATTACTGATTTCAATCTTTATGATAATGAGTTTATAAAGATTTGAATATAAAAAGAGAATAAAAAAACAATTTATGAAAGAAGGTGAGAAATAATGAAAGAAGCAACAGGCGAAGTATCAATGACAGTTATCACTATAGTAATACTAGCAGCAGTATTAGCAATAGGAACTTGGTTATTTGCAGGTGAAGATTCTATTGGAAGAAAGTGGATAAAAAATACATTTGAGAAAAATACAGGTGTAGATACAGGTTTAATCATTAACAGATAAGAAAAAAGTAGGTGAAATAAATGAGAGATGCAGTTGGTGGAACTTTTATGATAAAGTTAATACTTGTTTTTCTAGCAGTATACATAATATTTATGGGAGCTGCTTTAAACTATGCTAAAGCATTTAGAGTCAAAAACAAAGTAATGGATATCATAGAGCAAAATGAGGGAATGGAAGAAGCAGATTTTAATAATTTATCTGGAACAAATAGCTTAGGAGTAACAGGAAAAATTAATGAATATTTAAGTACTGTTAGTTATAATGTTTCATTAACAGATAAGAATAAAGAAAATAAAGGAGTATGCTTCGATAGAGGTTATTGTATTGACAAGAAAGAAAGTACAAATGTAGATGGTGTATATAATACATATTATAAAGTTACAACATTTGTAAAGATTGAATTTCCTTTCTTTAAATTAAACTTTACCATTCCTATCACTGGAGAAACTCGTAAAATAGAAAGGATAAATAGATAATGGATACAGTAATAGCAAATAAATATAGTGACATATTAAGTACGCTAAATATAGAAGTATCTAAGAAATTAGAGGGAGTCTACGAAGTAGATGAAATAATATCTACTTTCGGAAATTATTTCTTTAATAAAATGTTTTTAGATATAACTGCTATTAAAGATTATAAAGACTTAAATAACTTACAAAAATTATCAATGAGTATTAATATGGATAAAGTTATATTATTACTTGATAAAGATGATCAAATAAGTGATTCAAAAGTTTTTCTATCTAGATTAGTTAGTATGGGAATATATAACTTTACTAAAGATTCCAATGATCTAATGTATCTATATACTAATCCTAATATTTATAGAGATGTAGCTCACTATCAAGATATAGATAGCCAATTAGAAGAAACACCAAATGCTTCTCCTAATTTATCTACTAAAAAAATACTAGGAGTTAAAAATGTAACTGATTCAGCAGGAGCGACAACCCTAGTATACCTACTAAAAAAAACATTAAGTGATTACTATAGTACTATGGCTATAGAACTAAATAAAAGAGATTTAACATACTTTCATGATAAAGATTGTTTATCAATAAAAGAAGATGCTCTTGAAGATACAATAAATAAATATAGTAGTATAAATACCTTTGTTATAGATTTAGATAGAACTAATAAAGAACATATATGTACTGATGTATTATATTTAATAGAGCCTAGTACTATCAAATTAAATAAATTATCATTAATAAATCCTAAAGTATTTAGTGAATTAAAAGGTAAAAATGTAATACTAAATAAAAGTCTATTAAATGATAGTGATATAGCTAACTTTGAAGTAGAATCAAACTTAAAAGTATTTTATAATATGCCACCACTAAATGATAAAGAAGATGTAAGTAAATACATTTTACCTCTTCTAGAAAAATTAGGATATATTAAAGTACAAGAAGAAACACAAGAAGAATCTCCTAAAAAGAGTATCTTCAGTATATTTAAGAAGAAATAAATAACGCATAATAAGCGTTTTTTTACTAGACAGGGACTTAAAAATCTAGTAGAATTATATTAGAGGTGGAATAAAAATGGAATACAAAGAAGAAATAATAGAATTACTTAAAGAATATATTGATATTAAGAAAAATGATAAAAAAAATATGAAGAACTTTTTACTAAAAAAGCATTATATGAAGAATTAATAAATGTTATTAATGTAAATTATGAAGAGTTAATCAATAATAGATTAAATATATCATTATTATTAAATGCAATTTATGATAATGAAAATATATATATTGATTTTTTTAAAACATTGTTATTAACAGATGAAACTGAGAAAGAAATAAAACTAAATAATTTTAAAGAAATAATAATAAATGATTATAATAATTTATGTAAAGATCTAAATAACATATCAAATAAAATCAAAAGAGTTCAAAATACTATTTCATCTGCAAATAGAGTAATACTTTGTTTCAAACAAGATTTACCCATACTAGAACCCGAATATGATGTAAAAGCAGTAAAAAGAATACTAAGTTATTTTGAATTAGATGGAAGAATATCAAATAGAGAAGAACTATTATATATGAATGAAATAGAACAATATAATAGACTATTACTTACTAAAAAGGAAAGTAACGTGATAGAAGAAAAACATGCAAAGAAGTTACATGATGAAGTACCTAATATAATAAATGCTGGATATGAAACTTTCACTCTTCCAAGAATAAATGATAGAAGAAGTAAGACATTAGATAAATTAGCAGATGAAGTTTTAAAAACTAAAAAAGGTAATCCTACTATGGAAGAAATTATTAATTCATTAGAAGTACAAAAAAACCACACATTTAATGATGAAGAATATAAGTATATAATTATTAAAACAATAATTGCTAGTCAAAATGAAATATATTCTTTTTATGAATTATTAATAGATAAAGATACTTATCATAATATAAAAGATAGAAAAGAAATGATAGAGTGCTATTATAATGAATTAAATTTCTTTTTGTCAGTAAGAAAATATTATGATGCCTTTTGTGAAAAAAAAGAAAGTGCTGAAGATATTAAAGAAGAATTAGTAGAAGAAGAAAAAGAAATTGAAGAAATACATAGATTAATATATTCTACTTCTGAAGTTAATCCTACAAAGTCAAAATTTATCGCAGATCTAGATGATATACCACAAGAGTATTACGATACGGTATATTATTTAATTAATGGTTTTAAAACAGGAACTTTATCTGTTGGTGAATACAAAGCATTAACTAATAATAATAATGTACAAAAATGTAGAGAGTTAAAGAGTGATCAAGTAAGAATAATATTAAAGCATGTAAAAGATAATATTTATGTTATACTTGGCGCAGCCACTAAGAAAGTAGATAATGATAAGAAAATGTATGAAAGTATGGCAAAAAGAAGTATACCAAAGATTGATACTGATAACACATTAAAACTTCAACTATTATTTGCTGAACAAGTAGAAAAAGAATTAACAACTATCGTAGAATCAAAAGGGAGAAAAGGAAATAGATAATCAAACTAACGTTAATTAACGTTGGTTTTTTACTTTTTATATAAATTTTTTCAAAATACTTGACAAATATTACCAATTTATATAAAATAGTAGGCAATTTAGGAGGGGATAATATGAAAAAAAGTCAAAAAGTAGAGACAAAGGTGTATGAATTACTCGGAGTAAAGCAGTTTAGAAAAGCAGCATTTAAACTAGAAAAAATAGTTCATAGAAAAGATAAAAGAAAAAATACAAATTATCATATACAAAAAAATGAAGTGGATTCGCTAGGTGAATTTAAAAAATATTTATATTATAATGGTGCTATTCATACGAGTAATTTAATAAGAGGTGTACCATTATTAGTATTAATGTCTTTACTTAATTTTAAAGCACTATCAATAATAGTACTTAGTACATTATTATTAAAAGATGCTTATTGTGTGATGTTACAAAGATATAATTGGATAAAATTGTCAGAAAAAGAAGAATTGCTAGAGGCCAAAAAAACAAAAACCATTTCAAACAATTGTAGTCAATATGATAAAGAACTTTTATGTGAATTAACAAATATAAACTGCAAATATCAAAGTAATGACATACAAACAGAAAAAATAATAAATAATTATAATGGCATTGGAATACAAGACGATAATACTGAGGCGAAAAAAAAGCCAAAAACTAAAGTAAGAAAGATGGTAAGACAAAATGAAAAATAAATATGTAGAAATGTCGCCTAGTCCTTACGATAGTTTATATCAAACATTAACGTTAACAGGAATGACATCTACCTGTGTAGGATCCTTAGTAGGCTTAGATAAAGTAATCATCTCAATAAATGGTGGAGAGAAAACTGCAAAACAAGATTCAATTATTAAACTACTTGGAGCAATGTCTGCTTTTAGCATAACAGGAATGACAGAAGAAAACCAAGGGTATGTTTTATATTACAAAACAAAAAATGATATAGAGTATGATGTTATAGAAAAAAGAGCAAACAAAATCTATGATAGATATCACAAAGACCATATTCCAAGTGATAAGAGAGGAAAAGGTATAATAATTGCTGATACACCAGAAACTGCAGTTATATGTAATGAGATGTTTAATAATACATTTGTAGATGAATATCATCTAGTATTAAATATAGAGTCTCTTTTACTAGCAGTATCAAACATTTTAGATAATAAAGAACTAATTCCTGAAGAAAAAGCAAAACTAGAAAAAGCAAAAGACTTATTAATGGAATTAAAAGCAGCATATACAGAAAAAAAGATAATAACATTAAGCACTAAAGATAATGAAACATTATTATTTATACTAAATAATTTCAAAATACATCAAGAAAATAAAAAGAATAATGCAAAAAAATTAATAAAAGAAAAAAAGAAGGAGATATAAAATGAAAGATGTTTATAAAGATTATTGCCGTGAGGTTTTTGATATAGAAACAAAAAGAGAAAATATAAGTAATGCCTCATTAAATGTAGTGTATAATCCAATGCTAAAAGCCTCAGGGAGTTTAACTCCAAATGTAAGTGAGGGAAAATATAAAATAACAATAAATTTGTTTAGGTTTAAAGATATGTCACACGAAGATAAATTGTTTTATATATATAATACAATATGCCATGAAATAGAGCACATAAAGCCATTTGAAAGTACAAAAAAACAAGATTTTTATAACTATAATCACATTATGACTATGATGGAATATATAACATATTTATCATATTTGAAGTTATCACCAGATAAAATAAATCTTGGTATTAAGGCAAAATTACTTATAGGAAAAAAATTAAATAGTAACTACAAAGTTTCATTAAATGAAATTAATAGTTTATTAGTAGGATATAAAAAGGCAATAAATGTTGAAGCCTTTAAAAGTAAAAAGGAAACAATAGAAAAAATAATTAATGCATTAGAATTATTAAATGAAACATTAGAAATTAATTATGGAAAACAACAAACAGCTTTAGACAATTTTGGTACATATTACATTGGAACAGCCAATTATGTAAAAAAATACCCAAGAATACTAAATGAATATAAAGTATTAAATAATTTCTTTAATTCAGATGGGGAACCAAAAGATATATATACTTTATATAAGAACAGAAATAATGAAAATCATGTTTTATATGATAGATTTATTACAAATTTATTAATAGCAATGACAAATAATGATGTAATAGTTAAAATCATGGAATGTGATCAACAGTTCAGAGAGTATATAGAAGGCTTAATATACAAATACATAGAGAAAGCAATAAAATTTATTAAAAATAAAGATAATTGTAAAATAATAATTTCTGAAGAAGAAATATTAAATGATAATTTAAGAATGATAATGAAAAGTATAGTTAAAATAAACAAACTAACTAATGAAAGTAAAACAAAAATAAAAACACCTATGGTATTTTAATGAAAGGAGGATATATAAAATGGATGATGATAGTTTAGGAATATCAACTTCGCTTGGTGGATCAAGTACGATAGTGGGTCTTTCTGCAATAATGTTGTCATACCCAGAAGAAACATCAAGGCTAATAGTGGGAGGTACAACAGAAGGAGGAATAACAAGTTCAGTCAATTCTATAGGAAATTCTATGGAATCAGAACTAGGTAAAGACTCAATAGTAATGACAGTATTTTCTGCTATTATAGGTGGAATGTCTGCTGCGCCAGTAATATATGTAGAAACTAAAAATGATATAGAGTATGATGTTATAGAAAAAAGAGCTAATAAAATCTATGATAAATATCATAAAGGCCACGTTTCAAGTAGTAAAAAGGGAAAGGGTATAATAATTGCTGATACACCAGAAACTGCAGTTATATGTAATGAAATGTTTAATAATACATTTGTAGATGAATATCATTTAGTATTAAATATAGAGTCTCTTTTACTAGCAGTATCAAATATTTTAGATACTAAAGAACTAATTTCAGAAGAGAGAAAACAATTAGAAAAGGCAAAAAACTTATTAATAGAATTAAAAGCAGCATATACAGAAAAGAAGATAATAACATTAAGTACCAAAGATAATGAAACATTATTATTTATACTAAATAGTTTTAAAAAACATCAAGAAAACAAAAAAAGCAATGCGAAAAAGTTAATAAAAGAAAAAAAGGAGAACGTATAAAATGAACGATAAATTAAAAAGCACATTAACATTAGTTGGAATACCACTAGGTGGAAGCAGTAGTATTTTAGGCTTAGGTACTACAACAAATGATTATCCGCAGATATATGCTTCAACCACCAACAGTTGCAAGCCAGGAGTTGATAGTACTGGTGTATCCTCACTAAATTCTTCAGAATCTAAATCATCAAACGATGTAACATTATCAGTAGTATTATGTGCAGCACTTGGTGGTAGTTCTGCACCAGTAGCAGTATATGAAATTGAAACCAAAAATGATATAGAGTATGATGTTATAGAAAAAAGAGCAAACAAAATCTATGATAGATATCACAAAGACCATATTCCAAGTGATAAGAGAGGAAAAGGTATAATAATTGCTGATACACCAGAAACTGCAGTTATATGTAATGAGATGTTTATTAATACATTTGTAGATGAATATCATTTAGTATTAAATATAGAATCTCTTTTACTAGCAGTATCAAATATTTTGGATACTAAAGAACTAATTTCAGAAGAGAGAAAACAATTAGAAAAGACAAAAAACTTATTAATAGAATTAAAAGCTGCATACACAGAAAAAAAGATAATAACATTAAGCACCAAAGATAATGAAACATTATTATTTATACTAAATAGTTTCAAAAAACATCAAGAAAACAAAAAAAACAATGCAAAAAAATTAATAAAAGGAAAAAAATAATTAATAAGTAATTGTCAAATAATTGACAATTACTTATTTTTATTGTAATATATAGTTATAAGTAAGGAGGAAAAAAGTATGTATTTTTTAGATGGGTGTCCTGCTGGATTAGCACCAGTATTAGGAATAGTTAACGTTGTTATCAATGCAATAATGATAGGAGTTCCAATTTTATTAATAGTATTGGGAATGATTGATTTAGGGAAAGCAGTAATAGCAAGTAAAGAAGATGAAGTAAAGAAAGCTACAAAAGCCTTTGGTAAAAGATTCTTATATGCAGTTGGTGTATTCGCAGTAGTATGGTTAGTTACATTCGTATTCGATACCATAAATAGTGCCTCAGGTGGCGAAATAAATCCAGGGCAAGCTGATTGGCGTTCTTGTTGGAATCAAATAAGAAATTCTTAATTAAAAAAATAACAAAAGAAATCAAAAAATGATTTCTTTTTTCTAATTAGTATGCTATAATTTAAATGTGATAAATTAACTTTTCAAAGGAGTAGATTATATATGAAAAAAAACAAAAAAGTATTATTAACTATTATAACAATACTAATATCAGCAGTATTGTTTACAAATAAAGTAAACGCTATAGTTATGTGGATGCAATGTACAGATAATCCAGAAGATGAGGTTGAAACAAACAATAGTGATTTTAAATACTATAATACATACGCATATATAAATGACGTTTTCAATTCTGACTCAAGATATTTAGTTTTTAATCCTAATAAGTTTTATAGTAATCCAGCACCAGTCTATGTAATGTATCACGAAAACGGTGCAAATAAAAATGGAGTAAATGTCATAGGAAATATGTGCTGGTATAATAAAGCATTTGATGAAATAGCAAAGTGTAATGAGGACCCGAATGTAGATTCAACGGAAATGTTCAATGGTAATTGTCCAACAAAAATTTATCAAACAGAGGGATGGCAGACAAGTGGAGGAGTAAAAGGAGATTTTCTAGTGCTGGAAGGAAAAAAGTCTGCAAAATACACTGAGAGTTTAAGTGAATCTGCATTAGTGATATATGGATTTGAAAATGATGATGGAGAAACCGGCATAATGATCGAAGGATATAAATCATCTGGATTATATGGTTATGCATCAACTTGGGAAGATTGGAAATCTTTTAAAAAAAATTTAAATTTAAACAATGATACTTCTACTTGTAATATTGGAGATTGGGGATGTCAATTAATAAACAAAGATGAATATGATAAAAATTTTATGTCATGGACTGCAATGACACAAGCAAGAAGGGTTAATAAGTTTGGCAGAGACTATTTTAAACTGTTAGATAGCAGCAGGCCGTGGATAGTAGGAGCAGTTGATGATCAAAAATTTACAGTAACAGAGGTTGTTGATGGCAAAAATGTTATGTATCGTAGTGATGATAATAATAATAAATTTTATAATTGGGTATCAGACTGGTTTGAAAAGTATGATAAAGAATTATCAAAGCAAATCGAAGCAGTTAAAAATTTAAAAAGTGAAAAATATCAAAAAGCTTATAAAGCTGCCACAGAAATTAGTAAAGCAGTAGATGAAGGGAAAAAATATAATTTTGGAGATTATAGCCCATCACAAATGGTATTAGACTTAACTGAAGCATACAAAGAATTAGAAATAGTATTGAGCAACACTGAGTCGATGTATAATTATTATGATGAACAATGCAATTTAGTAACAAATGAAAAGACTAGTGATGCTTTGGGAGCAATGACTACACAATTCAATTGTGAAGTATTTAATGTGTCATCGCTTAATAAGCTTACAAACAAAGTCAATCCTACAATGCTTAATGAGTTAATAGTGTCATCATTAAGCACAGCGCTAAATAAACATACCAATTCAGACATTTCGGTTGAAACATTGCAGAGTACAGCAAAAGAGTATGCAAAAGTATTTGCTGTTGCAATTAAATATATAAACAAAAGTGAAGCATTAAATGACGAAGCTAATGCAATAATAAAGGAAACTGAAGAAAAGTATGGCGAAATGTCAAAAAATCTCGGAATGGAAGTTATAATTGATTGTGAAGATTTGATTGGTGAAGATTTAAGAAAAAAAATAGGTAGTTATTTAAATATTGTTAAAATTGCAGTTCCAATAATATTGATTGGGTTTGGAATTATAGAATTCACTAAAGCAATCTTTGCTGGCGATGAAGATAAAATGAAAAAGGCACAAAAAAACTTCTTGTTAAGAATAGGAATTGCTGTTATCTTCTTTCTAACTCCAACTATTGTTGACTTTTTACTTGGACTTGCAAATAAGGTATGGAACTTTATTGAACCCGGTTCATGTGGGATATTTAATGCTTAAAAGTATAGGAGGTAAATAATATGATATATGTATTATCATTTTGGTCTGACGTTGCATTTTCAATTAAGCAGGCATTAAGAACTTTTTCGTGTACTATCGCCGCAGTTATCTATAATTTTATTGTAGATTTATATAATGTCTTTATGTACACTGCACGAGCAGAAATACTTGAAAGCAGTTTTATTCAAGGTATATACAACAAAGTAGGAATGATACTAGGAATATTTATGGTATTTAAATTGTCATTTTCTTTAATACAGTCACTTGTTGATCCTAGTAAGTTTACAGATGAAAAAAAGGGATTTGGCGGAATTATAAAGAGAAGTGTAATTTCAATAGTACTCTTGGGTATTACTCCATCCATTTTCAATATGGCATTTGACTTACAAAATCTAGTTGTTGGATCGGCAAACAATACAGATAACATTATATATAAATTAATAGTTGGAAAAGCGCCATCTAAAGATGCTGAAAGCTTTGGACATGTGATAGCATCAGAATTATATTTTGGTTTTTATACTGAAAATGAACCACTTAAACTGAATCAAGGATTAGAAGTAACTTATCCAGATAGTGGTGGCGTTCAGCTAGAAGTTCATGACTATGAGTATTTAAAAACTCAAATTTTAGAGGATCATATGTCGTTTAGTGATACAGTTGACTATATTTCAATAACAAATGCAGGACAATATGTAATTAAATGGGATGGACTGTTTGCAATAGGTTTTGGCTTGTTTATGGTATATATATTAATAACATATTGTATAAGTGTTGCAACACGTGTAATTCAATTAGCTTATTTACAATTGATAGCTCCAGTTCCAATACTATCATACATATCAGATCCAGAGGGATCATTTAAAAATTGGACAAAACAATGTATGACAACTTATTTGGATTTATTTATAAGATTAGCTATAATCTATTTTATAATAACAGTTAGTACACAGATACTTCAAGCATTTAGTGAGGTGGGCAACGTATTTTATGAGAGTACGGGTCTTGAAGCCGGTAGTGGAACAGCAAAATGGGTATCACGATTCCTAATCATAGGCTTACTTATGTTTGGAAAAAGAGTACCAGAACTATTAAAAGATCTATTCCCTAACTTCGGTGGAGGAGCCGCGAGCATTGGCTTCGGGCTTAAGAATCCTAAGAAGATGCTTGGAGACATTCCAGGAATGGGTATTGCAAAAGGTGCAGCAACATTTGGTCTTGGTACAGTAGTAGGAGGAGTAGCCAGTATGGCAACTGGAATTAAAAATGGTGAGGGCTTTAGAGGAAAACTAGCCGGCGCTTTTGGCGGACTAGGTCGTGGCGTAGCCAGTGCTAGAACCAAAGGAAATATATTTAAAAATGCTCAAAATGGAATGAATAGCACCAGAGCCGCTAGACAAAGAGCATATGAAAAGAATCATGACGGTTCAACTTTTTGGGGAAGACATGTTACATCGGGTGGTGCTGCTAGAAGAAAAGATGAGTTAGATAGACAAATTGCAGCAAATGATGCATATGCAAATACAATGAAACTAATAGAAGCAGAGACTGATAAAGATGCAAGAGTAATATCTGCTCAAAATAATTTAGATTTAATTTCTAAAAAGGGAAGAACATCACAAGCAATTACTGTAAATGGAAGAACTTATGCTGCTGGTAGTAGAATAGCAGCTACAGACTTGAATGATGCAATCGCAGCAGCACAAAAGAATGTTAAAAATCAAAGAATTGCCTGCGTAGAAGATGTATACAATGGAGTATCAACAAACGGAGCATTGGTTAGTCTTGTTAATAGTGCTGGTACTCAAGTCAACGAAAATTCTGGAAAAGGATATGATGGTTTTGGCAGTGTAACAGTTTCTTCCGGTACAGGTCAAATTGACTATAGTGCAACTTCAACAGCAACATCAACAGATAAAGCAGAAGGACTATTTGCATATAAGTCAACAGCAGCAGCAGATACTGGTGATATTAAAAACCCTGATGGTAGCAGACATGAAGAATATGAAAGAGCATCTGCAAATTCGAAATATAATAAAACTGGAAAATAGTAATAGGAGTGTGATACATAGTGAATGGATTTTTAGTACCTGCGAATGCTAAAAGGGGTACATTGATATTTAATATATTTAGACCATTTGATTTAATTATGTTTGGTACAGGAATGGCAGTAACATTATTATTATTAGTACTTGTGGATTCTAATAATACTATAATGATATTGTTATCATGCCTACCAGTAGGCGTAACTGGCCTACTGGTAATACCAATACCTAATTATCATAATGTCTTATGTGCTATACAAAGTATATTTAGATTTTTCACAGAAAGAAGAAATTATATATGGAGAGGTTGGTGTTTTTATGAAAAATTCGGCGACGACAAAAAATAGTTCAAAGTATACTGAAGATTGGTTACCAATTAAAAGTATTACCAATGGTGCAATAATACTTGACAACAAACAAAAAGTAACAGGAATCAAAATTAAACCCAGAAATATCTTTATTCTAGATCAAGGTACTCAAGATAATACCATAATAGCTTTAAAGAATTTCTATAACACAATTGACTTTGAGTTTTGGTTAATATCTGCAGATAGACCAGTAGATTTAAATAATTATCTTGCTAGATTACAATTATTATATAATCAAACTCCTAATCCAGCAGTTAGAAAATTAATTAATCAAGATATAGATAAAGCAAATGATTTTATGAATAATAATATCACTGATACTGAGTATTATATATTATTTAAAGATAAAAACGATGATTTAATTCAAAAAAGACTTAGAACTCTAATTACAGGGCTTGCTAGTGCAGGCCTAGAAGCTAAGCAAGTATCTAATGATGATTTAAGAATAATACTTGATAATTTCCTTAATAGCGGAATGACAACTAATTTTGGGACGGTGATTGCATAATGAATTTTAAAAGTGAACTAGCTCCGAAAGGATTGCAATTTAATCCAGCAGACTTTGTTATTAGTGATAGATATGCTACAATACTAACAGTAATATCTTATCCAAGATTAATTGGTCCAGGATATTTATCTAATTTAACTAATATGTCTGGTGTAAAAGTAGTTATTAAACACATTCCATTACCATTTTCAGTACTTGCTAAAATGTTAAATAAAGAAATAGCAGACTTAAAAAGTAGATATCAACAAGAAAAAGATAGAACTATTCAAGAAAGAATAAGACAAGATGTTGATTCATTAGAATATTTTATTCAGCAGTTTACTGCTTTACAAGCAAAAACATTTGACTTTCAAATGCATATCATGATTACTGCTGATACAAAAGAAGAATTAGAAAATAAAAAAGTTAGTATTAAGAACTATCTTGATGCTATGGAAATGAGAGCAATACCTCTTAGATTTGAACAAGAAAGAGTACTAAAATCTATACTTCCTATATTTGATAAACAAATAATAGAAACTAGAATAGGTACACCTATGCCATCTCCAACAATGGCAGCTATGTATCCATTCATCTTTGATAGTATCAAAGATGATGGACTATCAACACTTCTTGGAGTAGATTTTTCTGGTGGTGTAGTACTATTTAATCAGTTCTTATATCAAATAAGAAAAGAAAGTAATAGGAATAATGCTAATATGATTATATTAGGTACTTCAGGTTCAGGTAAATCAACAGCAGCTAAACTAATACTTCGTAGTCATATTAGAAATGGTTACCAAATAGTAGCAGTTGATCCCGAAGGTGAAATAAGCGAAATGACAAGAATGTATGGAGGAGATGTCATAGACTTAGGTAAAGGTGGAGAATACGGAATGGTAAATCCACTTGAAATAATAATGGATGCCGATGAAAATGAAATAAAAACAGGATTAGGATATACTGTACTTAATAAAACATTACAATCATTAAAAGCATTCATGAAGTACTATGCACCAGATATTGAAGATGATGTATTAACATTATTTAGTGAAGTAGTACAAGATACATATGCTAGATTTGGTATAACATTTACTTCAGATTTTACACAGTTTACGTCAAATCAATTTCCAACGTTCAGTGATGTATATGTAACAGTAACAAGTAAATTAACATCAATGACTGAGAAAACTCATGAAAGAGATGTTATGGAAAGATTAGAATTAAAATTAAGACCATTTGTAAGAGAGTTACAATATTACTTTAATGGTCATACTTCAATAAATACTGATAGTGATTTCTTAGTATTTAATATAAAAGAATTAATGAATTCTGATGCTAACATAAGAAATGCATTATTATTTAATGTTCTTAAGTTTGCTTGGGGATTATGTTTAAACCCAAATAAAAATACAGTACTATCAGTAGATGAAGCTCACGTATTATTAGGCGCTAAAAATGAACTAGGTGCAGAATTCTTAGCACAAGTTCAAAGAAGAGCAAGAAAATATAATACAGGAACAATAATAATTACCCAGCAGCCATCAGACTTTGTTGCAGATGGAATATTAATGCATGGTAAAGCAATATTTGATAACTCTTCATATTATTTAGTTATGGGACTAAAGAAACAATCAGTTGAAGATTTATCTATGTTAATAGATTTAAATGATAATGAAAAAGAAGGCATAAAGAGATTTAGCCAAGGTGAAGCATTATTTGTATGTGGTAACAGAAGAATGCAAATAAATGTAATTGTAACAGAAGATGAATTAGAGTCATTTGGCTCAGGTGGAGGATTATAATACTCTCCATTAGGTGGTGATATTAATGTGGAAAGTTTTATTAAAAAAATGGAAAGGTTTAAGTATTAAACAAAAAGCAGTTATAATTGGTATAGCAACATTAATTGCTTTTTTTCCAGTAATATTTATTGTAATATTAACATCACCACTTTGGATAGATAATCTAGAAATTGGTGGTAGTTCAGGAAATTCATATGCATATAATGATTATTCTAAGATAAAAGAAAAAAATACTTACTGGTGGCCGGTAGGTAGTTCTGAAACAAGAGAGGAAAATGGAATAATTTATGCAGATGGAGAACCAGTTAGTACAACAATAACATCAGAATATGGTGGTGACGATGGCTTTAGAACGAGTGATCACAATGGACTAGATATATCACCAGGTACTGGTGGAATAGGAACAGTAAATGTAATTGCAGTAGAAGCCGGAACAATTATATATCCAAATAATGATACCGATATACAATATGAAGACAATGGCTATTATGGAAATACTGATGGTGGTGGATTTGGTAATTATGTAATGATTGCTCATGACGATGGTACAACCACAGTATATGGGCATATGGCCAAAAATAGTATTATAGTTAGAACGGGAGACAAGGTAGAACAAGGACAAGTTATTGGAAAAATAGGTAATAGCGGTTCTTCGACTGGAGCCCACTTGCATTTTGGTGTTATGATTAATGGTAGCTATGTCGACCCGTCTAACTACATATCAGCAACAAACACAAGACCAAAAAGTAAGTATGGCAATACTATAACTGGTGATTCAAATAAACAAAGTGTATGTCTAACATTAAAAGCAAATGGAATATCAGAAAATGGTGTAATAGCATTAATGACTAATATTAATCATGAAAGTTCATTTAATTATGAAGCATTAGGAGATTATAGTAATGGTGTAGCCACAAGTTATGGATTATGCCAGTGGCATAATGAAAGATGGAACAATTTAAAAACAACATTTCCTAACAACTATAATACAATAGGTGGACAAATAAGTTTTCTATTGTATGAGTTAGAAAATGGCTATTCTACACTTTATAATAATCTTAACAATGGTAATGCATCAAGTGGCGATTTAACATATGATTTTTGTTATAATTTTGAAAGACCTGCAGATACAAAAAATACTTGTACAAAAAGAAAAGAAAGTAGTAGTAGCTTTGTTGACTATGTTAAAAATGGTTGTAAATAAAGGGTGATATAAATGAAAAAGGATGATTTGAAAACATTAGTAGTGGTAATCTTGGCTTGTGGTATACCATTAGCAATTGTATTAATACTAAATATAAAAAGTAATAGTGATAAACTAGAAGTAGTAAATGAATATAATGATTATTTTTCAATTGTTAGCAGTGTAAACAAATATCTAAATTACACAAGTACCAATAATAAAGAAGCCATATACTCATTACTAGATAAAGAATATATAACTAATAATGAAGTAACTATTAATAATGTATTAGATAAAGTATCAATATACCCAATAAATACATCGGTAAAAATAACTACAATGACTTCGGTAAATATTAAAAATAGTTATGCCTATTATTTAAAGGGAAGTATTATACAAAATAATTATAGCACTACTGAAGAAATAACTAATAATTTTGAAATGATAGTCTTAAAAGATTTAGAGAATTTAACAATATCACTTTATCCAATTAACAATACAAACTATAAAAAAGTAATAGATCATATAAAGAAAATAAATATTGAAAGTAATGACTATAATAAGATAAATAATTCTAGTATAGTAACTAAAGAAGAAATATGCTCCCTATATTTATCAGATTATTTAAATAGAATTAGAAATAATATAGATTCATCATATTCATTATTAAGTGATAATATGAAAAAACAAAATGATTTCAATTCATTAGAAACGTATAGGAATTACATCAATAGTAATATCAATAAAATGTCAACATCAGCAGATAAATGTTTTATGGAAAAAATAAAAGATAATAGAGTATACTCTGTTATTGATAAGAATGAAAATAAATTTGTATTTAATGAAGAATCTATTATGAATTATAAGGTAGATATATATTTAAAGTAAGAACTTCAGACAAAGTTCTTATCTTTTTTGTATCTTTTAATATTGATATTTATGATAATTATTTTTTATTTGATAAAAGATTAAAAAGTATTGCGAAAATCAAAAATAAATGTTATTATTTATGTATAAGGTAAGGAGTGATAAAGAGTGAAAAAAATGATACAAAAAATAAAGGAAAATAAATTAAAATCAATTTGTATAGGTTTATCTGCATTTTTATTTGGTTTTATTACAGTAAGTTTATTTAATAATATGAATAATACTTATGCAATTGATACTAGTCCTGTTTGTCCTGTTGGATGGTATCTTGATACATGGTCTTCATCTGACACAGCATGCTGTCCTAAGAATCCAGAATATAAATATGGAGGTAAAGCATATGGCGGTTCATGTTCTCATTGTTTGTCATAGCCTGTGGACTGGTATTTTTGGAAACTGCTGCCAATCCTTATATGACGGAGTTGGGGGATAAAGAGACTGCTGCCAGCCGCTTGAATTTAGCTCAGTCATTCAATGGATTGGGATGTATTTGCGGACCATTGGTCGGTGGCTTGTTGTTGTTTTCCGAAGAAGGTTCTTCGCATATTTCATTTCCTTATATGTTGATGGGCATCGTAGTGCTGGGGGTGGCTTTGGTGTTTTCTCGAATAAAGCTTCCGGAGATTGTACATGCGGATGAAGTAACTGAGACAGGCGGTAAACAAGGCTTGTGGTCGCATAAACTTTTTGTATTCGGTGTTTTTGCCTTGTTTTGCTATGAGGTAGCAGAGATTTCGATCAACAGTTTCTTTATAAATTATGTAGTGGATGACGGATGGATGAATGCTCGTGATGCGTCGGTTTTGCTTTCTTTCGGAGGATTAGGACTGTTTATGTGCGGACGCTTTGTTGGTAGCTGGGTAATGAGGTTTATCCGTGCCGAACGTGTGCTGTTGTGCTGTGCTGTCGGAACGGTATTTGCCACATTGTTGGTAATATGCAATTTAGGGCATATATCACTGGTTGCTTTGTTTTTTGTTTATGCATTTGAGGCTATTATGTTTCCCACGATTTTTGCACTTTCCTTGCGCGGGCTGGGCAACCATACCAAGAGGGCTTCCTCTTTCCTGATGATGTCTCCCGCGCGA
>OLOW01001109.1_pt1 | contig 18703 bp, 17 predicted proteins | sample 1672801 | NCBI WGS metagenome assembly OLOW01 (sample SAMEA3136725, study PRJEB25190) | human gut metagenome | biome: human gut; feature: human-associated habitat; material: faeces | place: Austria | collected 2013 | reverse complement strand
TTTATGAATATAATTACAGCAGACAGAATGAAGGTGGATGCGTGATGTTCTGTCTGCAGGAAGCAATTCATAATACGTTCCGCAATAATGTGAGTTTTGATGACCTTGGGGGAACAATCAGTCCGGCAGAAAATCCGGATGCACTGATCAAAGAGAATACTTTTTATGTGAGAAAAGGTGTACCATTTGTTCGTAAAAACATGGATGGTGGTAATTATACACTGGTGGACAATCAGATTTTTGAATTATAAAGGACTTTTTAATGGACATGATGTTTACAAACAGTTAAGTCAAACGAAAGGCGTTTCAGAAAATAAAAGCTTTACATTATAAAAAGTATTATGATAAACTGAATATCAAACTGAAAATTTGCGGTGTAGGAGATTCCTTACACCGCATCTGTGTTTTAGAAAGTAGAGGAATGAATATGCCAATAGGAGTTATTATCAATACCTTGTCGGTTGCAGCCGGCGGTGTGATCGGGGCATTATTCGGGCACAAATTGCCCGTGAAGTTTAATGCAGAGCTTACTAAGATTTTTGGAGTCTGCGCAATGGGAATGGGTGTCAGTTCCATTGGGCTTATGAAGAATATGCCTGCTGTTATTTTCGCAGTAATCATTGGAACTGCCATTGGTCTGGCAGTCAATCTGGGCGGAATGATTAATAGCGCAGCGACCTGCATGGAGAAACCAGTGGGAAAACTCTTCCCAAATAAGAACAAATCTATGTCCAGAGAAGAGTATATGTCAATGCTCGTGACGATCATCGTATTGTTTTGTGCCAGTGGGACAGGAATTTACGGTTCACTGGATTCCGGAATGAGTGGAGATCATACAATTTTGATTTCAAAGTCGATTCTGGATTTCTTTACTGCAATGATTTTTGGAGGAACATTAGGTATGGTGATTGTAGCAGTTGCGATTCCGCAGTGCGTGATTTTTCTGATCATATTTGCAGCAGCAAAACTTATCTTTCCGCTGACCACGCCGGATATGATTGCCGATTTCAAGGCATGCGGAGGCTTCCTGCTTCTTGCAACTGGTTTTCGGATCGCAAAGATTCACGATTTCCCAGTCGCAGACATGATCCCGGCCATGGTGCTTGTGATGCCGGTGAGCTGGTTCTGGGTAAATATGATCGTACCGATGCTGTAAAATAGAAGAAAACTTATCATTCTATATTTCAGCATGTTCCAATACATAATTCTTAAAGTTCGTAATAACAGGTGCCTGATAAACATTCTTCAAAGTTGCCATGTAGAAGAGTCTCTCCCAGGACGGAGTGGCAATCTCTATGATTGAAACCGGCAAGGAGGAAAGAATCGGCATTCGTGGTACAACTGCGATGCCGAATCCGGCACTGACTAATCCGGCAACCCCCTGATCTTCTTCCATCGAGTAAGCAATCTGTGGGTATCCGCCACAATTTTCAAATAACTTGTCAATCACATGTCTTAAACCGCTTCGCTTAGAAAAAACGATATGTGGATACGTAAGCGATTCTTTTAGATTAATCGAAGTTTTTCCGTCCAAAGGATGTCCTTTAGGTACAATCAGTACAAGCTCTTGTTTTGCAACCGGAACAAACTCAACGAGAGGTTCGTTGTCCATCTTGGAACAAAATGCGATGTCGTATTTTCGCTCTTTTAATCCCTGGATCATGTCGGAAGTAAGTCCGGTCGAACTGTGAAAATGAAAATCAATCTTTTTGTTAGAGGTGGAATCTAAAAAACCTTTCACAAAGTTCGGAACAACTGCACTGCTGAGCGTACGGAGTTGAACAATATCGATGCGGCCTTCCCCAAATCCGGTCATCTGCAGTTTATTGATACTTGAATCCAGCATATCCAAAGCCTGTTCCACATCAACAAGAAAAGCCTGTCCACATTTTGTGAGTACAACGTTACGTCCATCTTTTTCAAAGAGTTTTACTCCGAGCTCACTTTCCAGAGATGAGATTGCATGACTTAAGCTTGGCTGAGTGATAGAAAGGATCTCCGCAGCCTTTGTGTAGTGTTCTAAATGAGCGAGAGTAACAAAATATCTAAGATGATAGAGATTCATAAAGTCTGATACCTTCCTTATAAAAATTTGTATCTTCCCATTTAATCTGGTTCATTTTATATCTATTTGGTAACTGTTCAGAGCCAAGCAAAATTTCATAAAACAGATGTAAAATGCTTGCATTTTTAAGACTGTTTTTGAAATTTTATTTGGCGGATACGCCACACCGACGAAATGCGTAGCATTTTGGAGGTTGGCTCTGAACAGTTACTCTATTTGAGGGATAAATACGCAATAATGCTTATTGATAATAATATCGTAACACGAAGTGTAAATAAAATCTATAAACAAAATGCATGGATTGTGATAGAATTACTAATTTGTCATTTATTTAACAAGCAGATATAATAAAAACAGAAAAAAATAACAAGATTGAACAGGAAAATCCAATGGATTATATTCAATTTTTACAATGGAGGAAGAATTATGTCAAAGAAAAACCCAATCACAGTAAGTTCATGGACACTTGGAGATCAGTGCAAATTTGAAGATCGTGTAATCGCTGCAAAGGAAGCAGGATATGAAGGAATCGGTCTTCGCGCAGAGACTTATGTTGATGCATTGAATGAAGGACTTCATGATGAAGACATTCTTGCAATTCTTGACAAACATGATATGAAAGTAACAGAGGTAGAGTACATTGTTCAGTGGTGTGAGGAACATCGTTCTTATGAGCAGAAATACAAAGAGCAGATGTGTTTCCATATGTGCGAACTCTTTGGAGTAGGCCACATCAACTGTGGACTGATGGAAAATTATTCTGTTGAGTACACAGCACAGAAATTAAAAGAACTTTGCCAGAGAGCAGGAAAATACATCATTGGTGTTGAGCCGATGCCATACAGCGGAATTCCGGATCTTAAGAAAGGATGGGAAGTTGTAAAAGCTTCTGGATGCGACAACGCAATGCTCATTCTTGATACATGGCACTGGGTAAGAGCAGATCAGCCATACGATATCCTTACACCGGAGATTGCCAAGAAAGTTATTTCTATCCAGATCAATGATGCTTATGAAAGACCATATGCAGCATCTATTTTAAGAGATGAGTCTATGCACGATCGTCTTGCACCGGGAACAGGAGCAAAAGATACAGCAGGATTTGTTAAGATGATCAAAGACGCAGGAGTTGATCCGAAGGTTGTTGGTGTAGAAGTTATTTCTGATGCAATTCTTGGAAAAGGACTGAAAGAAGCAGCTGCTTATACATATGAAAATACAGAGAAAGTATTAAAAGAAGTTTGGCCAGAGTTGGTAGACTAATTTGAAAAAACAGATGATGCCAAAGAGAGAGGTAAAATGATGAAATTCAAAAATATGTTTTCTCCGATTCAGATTGGACCTATGACAGTTAAAAATCGTTTTGTGGTTCCACCGATGGGAAATAATTTCGCAAATTCAGACGGAACATGGAGTGACGAATCTGTGGCTTACTATGGTGAGCGTGCGAAAGGTCAGTTTGGTCTGATCACAATTGAAGCGACTGTAGTACATAAAGGAGCGAAGGGCGGTCCTAAGAAACCATGCCTTTATGATGACAACAGCATTGAAAGCCTAAAGAAAATTACAGATGCCTGCCATGAAGAAGGTGCAAAGGTATCTATCCAGCTTCAGAATGCAGGACCGGAAGGAAATGCAAAGAATGCAGGAGCACCGATCCAGGCTGCTACAGCAATTGCATCAGCAGATGGAAGAGACATTCCTGAAGAAGTATCTACAGAAAAAGTGTATGAGCTTGTAAAAGGATATGGTGAAGCAGCAGAACGTGCAATGAAAGGTGGAGCAGATGCAGTAGAGATCCACATGGCGCACGGCTATCTTGTAAATTCATTTATGTCACCAAGAACAAATAAGCGTGTCGATGAATTTGGCGGAAACTTTGAGAACAGAATGAGATTTTCACGTCTCATTATTGAAGAAGTAAAGAAGAAAACAGAAGGAAAGATTGCTGTTCTTGCACGTATTAACAGTACAGAAGACATGTTTGGAGGACTTGATAATCACGATATGTGTGCAGTTGCTTCTTATTTAGAAGATTGCGGAATTGATGGTCTTCACGTATCCCGTGCAGTACATTTAAAAGATGAGTATATGTGGGCTCCGACAGGAATTCACGGCGGATTCTCAGCAGAGCTTGTTGCAAATATCAAGAAATGTGTTTCTATTCCGGTTATTACAGTTGGAAGATATACAGAACCACAGTTTGCAGAACAGATCGTTAAAATGGGAAATGCAGATTTAGTAGCATTTGGACGTCAGTCACTTGCAGATCCGCACACCCCACAGAAAGCAATGGAAGAAAGATTGGAAGATCTTACACCATGTATCGCCTGTCTTCAGGGCTGTGTTGCCAATATGTATGCAGGTAAACCAATTTGTTGTCTTGTAAATCCGGTACTTGGACATGAAAAAGAAGGACTGCCAAAAGCTGAGAAGGCGAAAAAAGTTTACGTGATCGGCGGAGGTGTAGCAGGTATGTGTGCTGCATTTACAGCGAAGAGACGCGGACATGATGTAACATTATTTGAAGCTACAGATAAGCTTGGCGGTAATATGAGACTGGCTGCATATCCACCGGGAAAAGGTGATATCACAGGCATGATCAGAAGTTACATTGTAAAATGTGAAAAAGCCGGAGTTAATATCAAGATGAATACAAAAGTAACTGCACAGATGTTGAAAGAAGATACACCGGATGCAGTGATCCTCGCAACAGGAGCTGAGACTTTAGTACTTCCATTTATCAAAGGTATTGAAAATCCGGATATCGTCTATGGTGTTGACTGCCTGGAAGGAACACGCCCGGTAGGACATAAAGTCTTAGTTGTTGGTGGCGGTATGGTAGGTGCAGAGACAGCAGACTTCTTAGCAGAACAGGGACATGAAGTAGCCATTATCGAAATGAGAGATGCGATCGGACCGGATGTGATCCATGAGCACAGAATTTTTCTTATGGAAGCATTTGAGAAATATGGCATCAAACAGATTACAAGTGCAGCTGTATCAGAAATCTTCTCAGATGGTGTAAGTTACAAAAATGCAGCAGATAAATCAGACGAGACGATTTACGAGGCAAGAGGATTCGATACAGTTATTCTCTCTATGGGATTCAGCTCACGTTATACACACCGTGATGGACAGAACGTAGTTTATGATTTTGCAGAAGAATTAAAAGACATCGTACCAGAAGTCCACATGGTAGGTGACGCAGTAAGAGCACGCCGTGCACTGGATGCCACAAAAGAAGCATATGAGGTTGCATTGAATTTATAAATGAAATTATATCAGGAGGATTAGAATCATGGAAAAAAGAATTTCTGGACACACAGGCTTAATGGGATTATTTGGATCACCGGTTGGACATTCAGGATCACCGGCAATGTACAACTTCAGTTTCCAGCATGACGGATTAGATTATGCATATCTGGCGTTTGATGTAACAGAGGAAGAAATGCCAAAAGCATTTGAGGCAATTCGTTTATTCAAAATGCGCGCTGGTAACTTTACAATGCCATGCAAAAATATTGCAGCAAAGTTAGTCGACAAACTTTCTCCGGCAGCAGAGATCATCGGAGCATGTAACGCATTTGTAAATGATAATGGTGTGATCACAGGATACATTACAGATGGTGTTGGATTTGTTAAAAATCTTGAGATCAACGGTGTATCTGTAAAAGATAAAAAGATTGTTGTACTTGGTGCCGGTGGAGCAGCTACAGCTATTCAGGTTCAGTTAGCACTGGACGGAGCAAAAGAAGTTAACATTTTCAATGTGAAAGATAAATTCTATGAAAGAGCAGAAGGAACAAAGGCTAAATTAGCAGAGAAGTGTCCGGACTGTGTTGTTACTGTAGATGATCTTGCTGATAAGGCGAAACTGGAAGAAGAGATCAAAACTTGTGATATTCTTATCAATACAACGATTATGGGAATGAAACCACACGAGGATGTAACTCTGGTTGACAAATCTTTATTCCGTAAGGATCTTGTTGTTGCAGATACTGTATACAATCCAGAGAAGACAAAGATGATCCTTGAAGCAGAAGAAGCAGGATGCAAAGCAATTGGGGGCGCAGGAATGCTTCTGCAGCAGGGTGCAGTTAACTATGAACTGTTTGTTGGAAAAGAGATGCCACTTGCTGAGTACCAGGAATTTCAGAAGGCTCAGGGCAAATAATTATATTCACAAAAGGAGAATGATGGAATGAGAGCAAAGAAATATTTGTGGTCTATCCTCTGTGTATATTTTTGCTATTTAACACATGGTATCCAGGCTATCATTTTAAGTCAGAACAACGTAAACTTTGCAAAACAGTGGGGATTCAATATGGCAGACCCACAGTCAGCAGCATATGCAGCAGGTCTTGCAGCGGTAAGTACAGCAGTTGCATGGACAGGCTTTGGTAAATTCGTCAGCGTCTGGATCGGCGGAGAGATTTCGGATCATGTAGGACGTAAAAAATTAATGATCGGTGGAGCAGCATTATATATTCTGTGCTTCCTTGGATTCTTATTTACAAAAAGTGCATTAGTTGCTTCTGTATGTGGATTTGTTTCAGGAGTTGCAACATCCGGTTTCTGGGATGCATCAGGATATCCTGCTGTACAGGAAGCTTATCCGGCAGCACCTGGATCTGCACTGATCGGAATCAAATTTTTTGTTTCTGTTTCCGGTATGATTTATCCATTCCTGGTTGTTCATAACGCAAGCAGCGGAAACTGGAAATTAAATGTTATTATTCCGCTTGTGATGTCGATTGTTTGTCTTGTACTTGCAATTATTGCACCGTTTGCTTATGATGATCAGAAGAAAGCGTCAGAAGGAAAGAAAGACAAATCCGACAATGCAGTGCAGGCAGAGATTGATGCAGCGAAGGCTGCAATGCTTGTAAAGCCAAACAAGTTTATCGTATTTCTTGTCATGTTTTATGCGTTCCTCTGCATGGCGATCATGTATGGCGCACAGCAGTATACAAAAGCATTTGGACTTTCCGTATGTGGACTTTCCGAGATTCAGGCAGCAGGTATGACTTCTATTTATACGATCGGATCTATCTGTGCAGTACTTTTCTGGGCGTTCATGATGGCAAAATTAAAATGGAATCCGCTGAAGGTTGTACTTATTGATTCTATCTGTACAGCAGTTGCACTTGCGGGTGTACTGTTTATCCATCAGGTGGCAATCATTTACATCGCTATCGCAATGTTGGGATTCTTCGCAGCAGGAGGTGCTCTTCAGACTGGTCTTGCAGTTGTTCAGTTATTTAACCCAGGACCGAAGGGAAGAAATACTGGTATTTATTACACATTTATGGGTGCGGCAAGCTACCTGATTCCAGTAGTGGCAGCACAGCTTACAAAATCATCAGGCGAGGCCAGTGCAGTATACAGCCTCATGATCATGTTGTTAGTATTTGCAATCCTTGCTATTTTAAGTTCTCTCTACTTAGTAGCACAGCACAAAAAAATCTTCGGGAAAAGTGCATTATAGGAAGTAACATAGTAACAATCTCAATTCATATAAAAAATTGGACTGTTGTTCCAAAAGATGTTATCATCAAGAAGAATGCAGTCCAATTTTTTGAGATTAAATTGTTAAAAAATAGACACTTGTAAATCAGAAAATGAAGGAGGAGCTTAAAAGATGAGTCCGAAAGGAACAAGAAAAGCCAATGAACTTCCCTATATTCCACTCGGCCCATTTCAGTGGCGTATTCCGGGAATTCATTACAAATTAGAATATGTAGAATTTTTTCAAGGTCTGATCCTTGGCGCTACTGCGTTAAGTTCGATCCCATATCTGACGGATAATCTTGGACTTCCGTATGAACTCGCATGGAGCTGCGTCATCATTGAAGTATTTATGTACATGCTTCATGGATGGTTAGGAGATCCGGTTGTCCCGGGATGGATCACACCGACATTACCATTTACACTGGCATATTTAAATGGATTCCCAAAAGGACCGGAGCGTATTCAGGCAATGATTGCATTGCAGCTGCTTGTTGCATTTGTATTTATATTTATGGGAATTACCAGGCTTGCAGATAAATTTGTGAATGGTGTGCCGAATTCAATCAAAGGCGGTATTCTGATTGCAGCACCGATTACAGTATTGCAAGGACAGCTCTCAGATGGAAGCCAGCTGATGACTGCGCCAATCGCAACACTTTCCGGTACATTGTTACTTGCGTTTTTGAGTTTTTCACCGTTTTGTGAAAAGAACAGAGAAAAATACAAAATATTGGATATCATGGCAAAATATGGAAACTTATTCCCATATCTGATTGCTATGTTAGCAGGAGTATTGATTGGAGAATTGTCAAAACCGGTTCTCGAGCTTGGAACGCTCATCCGAATTCCTGACTTTAGTAATATTTTCCACACAGTCAGTATTTTTGCAGTCGGATTTCCACCGATTTCAAAATTTATAAGTGCAATTCCGTTGGCGCTGATCTGTTATGTGCTTGCGTTTGGAGATTTTGTTACATCACAGACGTTGGTAGAGGAAGCACAGGACAGCAGAAGTGACGAATATATAGACTTTAATTCAAGCAGATCAAACCTGATCAGTGGTCTTAGAAATCTGATCCTTGCAATTTTTGCACCGTTCCCACCGCTGGCAGGTCCGCTTTGGATTGGTATGACTGTATCTGTTGCAATGCGTTATAAAGAAGGAAAGAAAGCAATGAAATCTCTGATCGGTGGAATGAGTTCTTTCCGTATGGCAACATTCATCAGTGTTATTTTAGTGCCGATCGTGTCATTCATGAAACCAATCATGGGTGTGGGTTCTGCGATTACTTTGTTATTCCAGGCATATGTATGTGCAAGAATCGGTATGGATTATTGTAAGACGAGTACAGATAAAAGTATTGCCGGAGTAATGGCAGCAGTGCTTGCATTCAAAGGTTCCGGATGGGCTTTGCTTGTAGGTTTTGCAATGAACATTTTACTGTCTAATATGGAATTTCAGAAGAAGAAATTAGAGATCTCAGAGACAGAACAAATATAATAAAAGAATTAGATATGGAATTCAACAGGAGCAGTTAGTCTGGAAAATAGACTAGCTGCTTTTTGGTGTAAAAAGCAGCAGAAATACAATTTTTTTGAGAGCGACAGATTTTTTTTATTCTGTTATAATAAAATTATAGGTAACTGTTCAGAGCCAACCTCCAAAATGCTACGCATTTTGGAGGTGTGGCGTATCCGCCAAATAAAATTTCAAAAACAGTCTTAAAAATGCAAGCATTTTACATCTATTTTTGAAATTTTGCTTGGCTCTGAACAGTTACAAATTAAGAAAAATATCCCTCTTGAGGTATTTCTGGAAGATGGAATATGCTATAATGATTATGTAGCAATTAGTTCGATCAACAGAATGACATCAGGAGGGATTTTTATGTTGTGGACAAGAAGTGAATTAAAGGGAAGAGCAAAGTTCCTGTTGAAACAGAATTATTGGTATTCTGTTCTTGCGGCATTGATTTATACGTTTCTTTTGGGAAATGGATTTACGTATTCTTATAATGCACTAAAGAATAAGAATAGTGAGGTGGAAACTTCGATACAAGGTTTTCATCCGATTCTAATGTTGGGGATTGTAGCAACTGTAGCAGTTGTGGTTGTAATTTCATTTATTGTATATCTGGCTATTGCCTATTTCCTATGGAATCCAATGACTGTCGGCTGTTGTAAATTTTTCAAAAATGGAAGAGACGGAAGACAGGATGTGAAAGATATTTTCCGAATGGTAAGAGATTGCAATAAGACAATTCGTATGACGATGTTTTTGAAAACAATTTATCTTGCATTGTGGTCACTATTATTTATTGTTCCAGGTGTGATCAAAGGATATGAATATGCGATGGTACCGTATCTTCTGCTCGATCATCCAGAGATGAGCAGACAGGAGATTTTTGCGGAGAGCAAACGAATGATGATGGGGAATAAATGGGATGCGTTTGTGCTGGATCTTTCCTTTATCGGCTGGCATTTGCTGGGAGCATGTACGTTTGGAATCTTAACTTTCCTTTATGTAAATCCGTATCAGTATTATACAGAGGCAGAGTTGTATCATGTGCTGAGAGATAGAATGTGAATATAGATTTATATTATGAAACTTAGAGTAAAAAAGCTCACAGCTGGTTGTAGACGATCAGCTGTGAGCTTTTCTTTTGCAAAATAAAAATAGAAGACAACTCAATATTTTCTATTGACATTAAAAACCAATGTGATAAACTTGTTTACGCAGGAACTGTTCATTGATGAACAGTTCATTAACAAACAGTTCCTGCATGTGAAGATGGAAAGGAGGATTACAATTTTGTGTGAAGAACATTTTCATATCGCTCCACAGGTACATAAAATGGATCGTTCCATTTCAAAATTACTTGAGGCGAGAGTAAAAGCGGAAGGGTTGGATGAAGGAACCCTTATGCATGGATGGATTTTGCGTTATCTCTATGAACATCAGGATGCAGAGATTTATCAGAAAGACATAGAGAAGTATTTCGGAATCTGCCGTTCGGGAGTAACGAATATCATTCAGGCTTTAGAGAAGAAAGGACTTGTCTATCGTGCTTCGGTCGCGAGTGATGCAAGGCTGAAAAAGGTTATGTTGACAGAGGCAGGACGCGAAAGCCACGAAAAGCTTGGAGAGATTTTCAAGCGAATGGACGCAGAACTGGAAGAAGGAATTACCGAAGAAGAATTACAGGCATTTTTGAGAGTGACTCATAAGGTCCATCTCAATCTAAGAAAAATGAGAGGAGAGAATTCATGATTCGTACTTTATTAAAAGAAGTAAAAGAGTATAAGGCAGCATCGATCGCGACACCGATTTTCATGATTCTTGAAGTTCTATTTGAGACATTGATCCCATTTTTAATGGCATCGATTATTGATAAAGGAGTTAATACGGGTGATATCTATCACATTTACAAAGTGGGTGGAATCATGATCGTAGCAGCATTTTTTGGTCTTCTTGCCGGAATGGCAGGAGGACGTTATGGAGCAAAGGCTTCTACAGGCTTCGCAAAGAATTTGAGAAATGCAATGTTTGATCGGATTCAGACATATTCGTTTGCAAATATTGATCATTTCAGTACAGCAGGACTGGTAACGCGTCTGACAACAGATGTAACAAATGTGCAGAATGCGTATCAGATGATGTTACGCATGATGATGAGAGCACCGGCAAGTATGGTCTGTGCGATGGTGATGGCATTTGCGATCAATGCAAGGCTGGCAAGTATTTATCTTGTGGCAGTCTTGATTCTTGGAATTATTTTGTTTTTTATTATCCGCCATGCAACTGCATATTTTCAGCAGGCGTTTCCAAAATATGACGCATTGAATGAGTCTGTTCAGGAAAATGTATCTGCAATCCGTGTTGTCAAAGCGTATGTACGAGAGGACGAGGAGACAAGCAAATTCAAACGTGCAAGTAAGAATATTTATGATATTTTTGTAAAAGCAGAGAAGAATGTTATCTGGAATGCGCCAATCATGATGTTTACAGTTTACACCTGTATCATTTTGATCAGCTGGTTCGGTGCGAAGATGATTGTTGTGGATTCTCTTACAACCGGGGAACTGATGAGTCTTCTTGCTTATTGTATGAATATTCTTATGAGTCTTATGATGCTTTCGATGGTTTTCGTCATGATTTCCATGAGTATGGCAAGTATGCGCCGTATTGCGGAAGTGCTGAATGAAAAAACAGATATTCACAATCCAGAGCATCCGGTATATGAAGTCGCAGACGGAAGCATTACATTTAAAAATGTAGACTTTTCTTATAAGAAAGACAGTGCAGAGAAGGTTCTCAAAGACATCAATCTGGAGATTCGTTCCGGAGAAACGATTGGAATTATCGGAGGAACCGGAAGTGCAAAAACAAGTCTGGTCAATCTGATCAGTCGTCTGTATGATGTGACGGACGGAGAAATTCTGGTTGGTGGAAAAAATGTAAAAGAATATGATCTTGAGGTGCTCCGTAATCAGGTGTCTGTAGTGCTTCAGAAAAATGTCTTATTTACAGGAAGTATTTTAGACAATCTCCGTTGGGGAGACAAAGAAGCGACAGATGAAGAGTGTATCCAGGCATGTAAACTGGCCTGTGCAGATGAATTTATCGAGCGCTTCCCGGATAAATATAATACGCATATTGAACAGGGCGGAAACAATGTGTCCGGTGGTCAGAAGCAGAGACTCTGTATTGCAAGAGCATTGCTAAAGAAGCCGAAGATCCTGATTCTTGATGACAGTACAAGTGCTGTTGATACTGCAACAGATGCGAAGATCCGACGTGCATTCCGTGAAGAGATTCCGGATACGACAAAGCTGATCATTGCACAGCGTGTATCCAGTGTTCAGGATGCAGACCGTATTATTGTGATGGATGAAGGAAAGATTCATGGATTCGGAACACATGATGAACTGCTTGCGTCAGATGAGATTTATCGCGAGGTGTATGAGTCTCAGACACAGGGAGGCGGAGATTTTGATGAAAATGGAGGTGAAGCATAATGCGCGGACCAATGGGAAAACCAAAGAATAGAGTGGAAAATCCTGGGAAATTACTTAAACGTCTGATGGATTATATTTTCCGGGATTATAAATTTCATTGCATTATAGTATTCATCCTTATTTTTGTGGGAGTTATTGCAAATGTTCAGGGAACAATGTTCACAAGAGATTTGATTGATAAATACATTACACCGTTCTTATTGTCCAGTGATACACCGAACTTTACACCGCTTGCACAAGCAATCGGAAAAGTTGCTTGTTTTTATGGAGTCGGAATCGTGGCAACTTATGCTTACAACCGAATTATGATCAATGTGACACAGGGAATGATGATGAACATGAGAAATGACCTGTTCAGTCACATGGAGAAACTTCCGATTAAATATTTCGATACACATGCGCATGGCGATATTATGTCAATCTACACGAATGACATTGATACACTCAGACAGATGGTAAGCCAGAGTATTCCGCAGATTATCAACAGTGGATTTACAATTGTCAGTGTATTTATCAGTATGTTGATCTTAAGCATCCCGCTTACTATCGTAACGATGGTCATGGTCGGAATCATGGTATTCTGTTCGAAGAAATCTGCAGGACAGAGCGGGGCATATTTTGCAAAACAGCAGAAAGACCTGGGAACTGTGAACGGTTACATCGAAGAGATGATGAACGGGCAGAAGGTCGTAAAGGTGTTCTGTCATGAAGAAGAGAATATGCAGAATTTCAAGAAACTGAATGATGAGTTATATATCAGCGCAGACAGAGCGAATACATTTGCCAACTTCTTAGGACCGATCAATGCACAGATTGGAAATATCAGTTATGTAATGTGTGCAATCGTTGGAGGTGCACTTGCTCTTAACCATGTCGGTGGATTTACATTGGGCGGTCTGGCAAGTTTCCTTACATTTAATAAAAGCTTCAGTATGCCGATTAACCAGGTGAGCCAGCAGCTGAATGCGATTGTTATGGCACTCGCAGGTGCGGAACGTATCTTTACACTTCTGGATGAAAAAGTGGAAGTGGATGAAGGTTATGTTACATTAGTTAATGCGAAAGAAGAGAATGGAAAACTGATAGAAAGTGAGAAACGTACTGGCCGCTGGGCATGGAAACATACACATCAGGCAGATGGTTCTGTTGATTATGTTGAGTTAAAAGGAAATGTTGTATTTGACGGAGTGGATTTCGGATACAATGATGACAAAATCGTCCTTCATGATGTAAAGCTATATGCAGAACCGGGGCAGAAGATTGCTTTCGTAGGTTCAACAGGAGCCGGTAAGACGACAATTACAAATCTGATCAATCGTTTCTACGATATTCAGGATGGTAAGATCCGCTATGACGGAATTAATATTAACAAGATCAAGAAAGCAGATCTTCGACATTCTCTTGGAATCGTATTGCAGGATACACATTTGTTTACTGGTACAGTGAAAGATAATATTCGTTTTGGAAAGCTGGATGCAACAGATGAAGAAATCATTGCAGCAGCAAAGCTGGCAAATGCAGATGGATTTATCCGCAGACTTCCGGAAGGATATGACACGGTGATCACCGGAGATGGAGCAAACTTAAGTCAGGGACAGCGACAGCTTCTTGCGATTGCCCGTGCGGCAGTAGCAGATCCACCGGTATTGATTCTGGATGAGGCAACAAGTTCAATCGATACCCGCACAGAGCGTATTATCCAGGAAAGTATGGACCGGCTGATGCATGGACGTACTACCTTTGTGATCGCACACCGTTTGTCAACAGTTCGTAATTCTGACTGTATCATGGTACTTGAACAGGGAAGGATTATCGAGAGAGGTACACACGACCAGTTGATTGAAGAGAAAGGTAAGTATTATCAGCTGTATACAGGAAATGCAATATCAGCGTAGAAGAAAGTAGAGATAAAAAAGAACTGAACCCAGATAATTAATGTCAATGGGTTCAGTTCTTTTTGAAATAGAAATCAACGTTCAGTAAAATCTAAAGCTTCATGTGCAAGTTTACGTTCAGCTTCCCCAGCAGAACGGTATTTTAAAAGAAAATTCACTTCATTTTTTGTAAGAAGAATGTCGTTTTCACTATTTTCAATTTTAATACAGAAATAGTTTTTTACTTCAACTGATGATGGATTCTTTGCATTGCAGTACTGAGTGATAAGCGAGTCGACAGAGGTGTGATAGATCCAGGATAGTTCAGCAAGAAGTTGAAGGTTTGGTTCACGTACGCCGGTTTCATAATTTGAATAAGCCTGATGAGTGATATGCAGTTTTTTGCCGATCTGAGCCTGCGTGTAGTTATATTGCTTTCTCAAACGCCGTAGATTATCCGCAAGTTGAATATTTGCCATAGTTTCACCTCCGTTTCTATCATCCGTTAAGGTTCAAGGATGTCTTTTCCCTCAATGAGATATTCATAAGAAACGTCGAAGATCTCAGTTAGAGCTTTCAATTCTATGTCTGTAACGTAACGTTTGTTGGTTTCTATTCGTGTAATTACATTTTTGTCCATATCATATCCGCGCAATTGGAGTTTGTAAGCTAAAAGTCTCTGTGACATATGGCGTTGCCGACGAAGTTCAATGAGCCTTTTGCCGATCAGATTCTTCTCTCCGGTAATAGGTGTTCGTTTTGGCATAGTTCTAATCCCTCCTGCAAATAGTGTGAACAGGTTTGTCTCGTTTTTTGCACTTTTAATGATTTTACATGGAATTGGGTAACCAGATGGTTGGAATAATGAGACAAACGGAAAATAATTGTATGATTTGTAATGATTGATCTCTGAAGATAGTGTATAATGAATTCCAAATAATATAGAAAATCAATGTAAAATAAGATGAAGATTTGTTAAAAAAGTTCATGGACTTCATCACGTTAAATTGATACAATTTATCCACAGGACAACAGAAAGGACATTATTATTATGGAAAAAGGTACAATTTTTAAATTTCATAATGATCTTGATACAGATCAGATCATCGCATCCCAGTATCTGCTTCTGCCGAACTTAGATGAGATGAAGAGCCATACATTTGAATCATTGGATCCGGATTTTGCGAAAAAAGTAAAACCGGGAGATTTCGTAGTCGGAGGAGAGAACTTTGGTTGTGGATCCTCCAGAGAGCAGGCACCGGGTGTACTCAAAGCACTTGGAGTACAGGCTGTCATTGCGAAATCATTTGCAAGAATCTTCTATAGAAATGCAATCAATATCGGACTTCCGGTCATTGTCTGTAAGGAGCTTCCGGATGAGGTGAAGACAGGTGATACAATGGAACTTCGCATGTCTGACGGAACAGCTGAGGCGAATGGAAGGACTTATTCCTGTACAAAGCTGCCGGAGTATATGCAGAATATTCTGAATCAGGGTGGACTGATCGCTTCACTGAATAAGGAGGACTAGAACTATGGGAATGACAATCGCAGAGAAGATCATCGCTGCTGCAGCCGGTGTGGACAGCGTAAAACCGGGAGATATCCATACAGTAACATTGGACAGAATGATGAGTAATGATGGAACGACACATCTTACTGTTGATATGTATAATAACAAATTAAAGAATCCTCGTATTGCAGATCCGAAGAAACTGGTATTCATTGTGGATCATAATGTGCCATCAGACAGTCCGAAGACAGCGGCATCTCAGAAGAAGATGAGAGATTTTGCAAAAGAGAACGGAATTGACTTCTGGGAAGGAAAGGGTGTCTGCCATCAGGTTATGATGGAGAACTATGTCCGTCCGGGAGAACTGATCTTCGGAGCTGACAGCCATACTTGTTCCTACGGAGCACTCGGAGCGTTCGGTACAGGTGTCGGATGCACAGACTTCCTTTATGGAATGGTGACAGGACAGTCCTGGGTACTTGTTCCGGAATCCGTGAAATTCAATCTGATCGGAGAACTTCCGGAAGGTGTTTATGCAAGAGACCTGATCCTGACAATTATCGGTCAGGTTGGTGCGAACGGATGTAACTATCAGGTGATGGAGTTCACAGGAGAAGGAGCAAAGACACTGAGCATCAGTGATCGTATCGCACTTTGCAACATGGCAGTAGAAGCCGGAGCCAAGACAGGTATCTTTGAGGCAGATGAAAAAGCAATGGAATACCTGAAAGAGCATGGCCGTGAGCCGAAAGCTGTATTCCACAGTGATCCGGATGCGCATTATATCAGAGAGTATACAATCGATTTATCTAAGGTGGAACCGGTCGTGGCAAAACCTGATTTTGTAGATAATTTAAGTCCGGCAAAAGAAGTGCGTGGAATTAAGATTGATGAAGCATTTTTAGGTTCCTGTAATAATGGACGTATTGAAGATCTTCGTGTCGGAGCAGAAGTTATCAAAGGAAAGAAGGTTGCAGATAAGGTCCGTTTCCTTGTTGTTCCGGCAAGCCAGACAATTTACCGTCAGGCTCTTAAGGAAGGACTTCTTGACATTTTCATGGAGGCAGGTGCAATTGTAATGAATCCGAATTGCAGCGTCTGCTGGGGAAGCTGCCAGGGAGTTATTGGTGAAAATGAAGTTCTGATCAGTACAGGAACACGTAATTTCAAGGGTCGTGCAGGACACCCAAGTTCAAAAGTATATCTTGGATCCGCAGCAACAGTTACTGCATCAGCAATTAAGGGTGAGATCGCACTTGCATCTGATCTGTAAGATGAAAGGAACAAGAGGTAACTTACACAGAGAAGAACTTATATATTTTGAGGTGAACTATGGATAAATTTACAGGAAAGGTGTGGGTACTCGGAGATGATATCGATACGGATATCATCATCCCGACAGAGTATCTTGCACTGAAAACAATTGACGATATGAAACAGTATGGATTCAGTCCGCTTCGTCCGGAGCTGGCAGGACAGATCCAGAAAGGTGATATCATCGTTGCAGGAAAGAACTTTGGATGTGGATCTTCTAGAGAGCAGGCACCGGAGATCATCAAAGCACTTGGAATCCAGTGTGTGATCGCAAAATCATTTGCAAGAATCTTTTTCCGCAATTCAATCAACAATGGTCTGCTTTTGATCGAGCAGCCGGATCTGTATGATGATATGAAAGAAGGCGACACAATTGATGTCGTGATGAATCAGCATGTAGACTATAATGGCAAAGAATATCCGATCGCTTCTCTGCCGGAGAATCTGATGAGCATCATTCAGGCAGGCGGACTTGTAAAAGCTATGCGCAAGCTGAATGGACTTGAGGATTGAGCAGAAAGGAGAGCATGATGGGCGAGACGATTATTGAAAAGATTATCAGACATAATACAGGAAAGGCAGTAAAGCCGGGAGATATCGTGACAGTTAATGTTGACAGATGCATGATCCATGATATTTTCATTCCTTTTGTAGCAGATAAATTTGAAGAGATGGGATTTACAAAACTTCATGATCCGGATAAAGTGGTTCTGATTTATGATCACCTTGTTCCGGCGAGTCAGCAGGATGATACAAGACATTTCCACAAAGGAGATGAATTTGTAGAAAAATACGGACTGACTCACGTACATAGAAGCGACGGAATCTGTCACCAGCTGATGACAGAAGCCGGATATGTGAAACCGGGAGATATCGCATTCGGAACAGACAGCCATACGACAACTTATGGTTGTGTTGGTGCATTTTCATCCGGAATCGGTTATACAGAGATGGCAAGTATTCTTGGAACCGGTACAATGTGGATCAAAGTTCCGGAGACGATCAAAGTTGTGATTGACGGAGAACTTCCGGAAAATGTAATGTCCAAGGATATCATTCTCCGACTGATCGGAGATCTCCGTGCGGACGGAGCAACTTACAGAGCGCTGGAATTCTCAGGAAGCACAATTGAGAAAATGTCAGTTGCAAGCCGTATGACAATGGCGAACATGGCAATTGAGGCAGGAGCAAAATGTGCTCTTTTCACACCGGATGAGAAGACGGCAGAGTATTGTGAGATTGAACTCAATGATTACCAGAAGAGTCTTGTTGGAGATGAAGATGCTGTCTATATGAAGACAATGACATATAAGGCAGAGGATTTCGTCCCGGTTATGGCATGTCCGTCCCAGGTTGATAAGATCAGAAATGACAGTGAACTGGAAGGAACAGAGATTGATCAGG
>OLOW01001107.1_pt1 | contig 18712 bp, 17 predicted proteins | sample 1672801 | NCBI WGS metagenome assembly OLOW01 (sample SAMEA3136725, study PRJEB25190) | human gut metagenome | biome: human gut; feature: human-associated habitat; material: faeces | place: Austria | collected 2013 | reverse complement strand
ATATGGGGCATCCTGCCATTTTGATCCGGGAGATTCAGATTGCGCTCCGGATGATCGCCCATGGCAACGGTAACGGTGGCGGCGCCATTCCGGGCCATGTCGGCATAAAACTCTCGTGCCTGCTCCAGCGTAAAGCTCTGAAGTGCACATTTTGAGCCCATCATACGGTTTTTTAAGGTGACGTTCCCAATTTTGAAGGGGGACAGCAGATGGGAATAGGGATTGGTCATTTGTATTCCTCCTAATTCCAATAATTTGGTTCGATATAGAAGCATTATACCATAAACTGCCGGGATGCTCTGATATCAGTTGGTTATGGGCTATAGCTTCCGGGAATAGGGACGCTGCATGGAGAAAATTCTCAAGGGAAGCATGTACTTTTTTTCGGAATTATACTATAATAATGCTGTATTCGGAAAAAAACTGTTGTGAGGAATATGCTATGGCTTATATTGAAGTAAAGGACGTTACCCGGGTCTATCCCGGGGGCAATGGCGGCATCAGGGCCTTGGACGGGGTGGATTTTCAGGTGGAGCAGGGGGAGCTGTGCATTGTAGTAGGCCCCAGCGGCGCAGGAAAGACCACCGTGCTGAACCTGCTGGGGGGCATGGATACGCCTACCTCAGGCTCCATTCTGGTAGATGGCCGGGAAATTGCGGGGCTGAGAGGGAGAAATTTGACGAGCTATCGGCGCTATGATATCGGGTTTGTTTTCCAGTTTTATAATCTGGTGGGCAACCTGACGGCACTGGAAAACGTGGAATTGGCCAGTGAGATCTGCCCGGATCATATGGATGCAGTGGAAGCCTTGACCCGTGTAGGGCTGAAGGATCGGATGAACAATTTCCCTGCCCAGCTCTCCGGCGGCGAGCAGCAGCGGGTTGCCATTGCCCGGGCGCTGGCAAAGCGTCCAAAGCTGCTTCTGTGCGACGAGCCCACCGGCGCGCTGGATGTGGACAGCCGCAATGAGCTTCTGGACCTGTTTGACCAGCTGCACCTGAGTGGGCACACGGTGGTGCTCATCACGCACGACCCCTTCGTGGCCGCCCGCGCGGACCGGCGCTACCGCGTGGAAGGCGGGCTGGTGCGCGAAGGTTGACCTGCGCCTACCAAAGAAGGCGATTGTCGTGGTGGTCCGGTTCCACCGACGAGGCCAGATTGTCCGCATGGTCCGCGATGCGTTCCAGGTTGTTGAGCATATCCAGATAAAGCATGCCGTTTCTCGGCGTGCACTTTTTATTTTTGACGCGCTCGACATGGTGATCCGCCAGCGTTTCGCACAGCTTGTCCACCTGGCTTTCCAGCTCGATCACCTCGCCGATGATCTCCACATCGGTGATCTGCTGCCTGACGATGTGGATGCTCTTGTCCAGCATGCTGGTCACGATGCCGCTGAGCTCCTCGATCTCGCGCTCCGCCTTGCCGGAAAAGCGCAGCTTCTCCTTTTTGCGCGCCGAACCGATTTCCACGATGTTCATGCTGTGGTCGCCGATGCGCTCCAGATCGTTGACCACATGAAACAGCGAACCTACCAGCCGGATATCTTCGCTGCGCAGGTTCAGGCCCTTGAGCTCAATCAGGTTCTGGGTGATTTCGGCGTTGAGGTAGTCGATCACCTGCTCGTTGTTGTCAAACTCGTCCACGGACAGATCCTTGGGCGCAAAGTAATACTGCATGGCAAAGCGGTAGTTGGCGGTGACGATATCCGCCATGCGCTGCACCTCGCGAAACAGCTGCTGCACGGCCACCGGCGGCGTGGAAAACAGGCGCGTGTCGAAGTATTCCAGCCGCATGGGCTCCTCCTGCTTGTCCTCTCCGCGTACCACCAGGTACGCCAGTTTTTCCAAAAGGCCGCTGAGCGGCAGCAAGAGCAGCGTGGTCACCACGTTGAAGATGATGTGCGCAAAGGCGATCTGCAACCGCAGGTTGGCCCCCGCCAGCATCTCGATCCACGAAGCCAGGGGCAGCGCCAGCGCGATGATGATGAACAGGGCCGCGCCAATGATGTTAAAGAGCAGATGCACCACCGCGGCGCGCTTGGCCGTGCGGTTGGCGCCCACGCTGGCCAGCAGCGCGGTCACGCAGGTTCCGATGTTCTGGCCGAAGAGGATAAACAGCGACGCCTGCAGGCTGATCGCCCCCGTGGCCGCCAGTGCCTGCAAGATGCCCACGCTGGCCGAGCTGCTCTGCAGAAGCGCCGTTACGCCCGCGCCCACCAGCACGCCCACAAATGGGTTCCTGGCCCATTCCATCATGTCGCGGAAGCCCTGCCACTCCTGCAGGGGTTCCATGGCCGCGGTCATGGCGTCCATGCCCACAAACAAAATGCCCAGCCCCATCATGATCTGTCCAAACAGCTTGAAGCTGGACCGGTTGCCCGCCAATTGGCAGATCGCGCCTACGGCGGTAAACAGGACGCCAAAATTCAGTTTGACCGACAGCATCAGGGAGGTCACGGTGGTGCCGATATTGGCGCCCATGATGACTCCGATGGCCTTGCTCAGGGACAGCAGCCCCGCGTTGACAAAACCCACCACCATCACCGTGGTGGCGCTGGAGGACTGAATCACCGCTGTGACCAGCAGGCCCACCAGCACGGCCGTCAGCTTGTTGCGGGTCAGCGCCTCCAGCAGGCGCTTCATCTTGCTGCCGGCCGCCTGTTCCAGGCCATCGCCCATCGTCTTGATGCCAAACAGAAACAATCCCAGGCCGCCCAGCAATGAAAAAACCGTCGTCACTTCCATGCGCAAACTTCCTCCTGTGCATGCATGCGCCTCCCTATGGCGCATATCCCGATTCTCTCCCATTTTACTACGTTGTACAGCATACCATACCGGCTGGCCCGATGTAAATAGAAACTGTCGATTGATACACTTTTTAAAGCGTAATTGTCGTTTCTCCCCCTCCGCACACACAAATGGCGCTTGTTTTTTTGGAAAATACGGGCTATAATGTGGACGTTGCATCCGGGTCTGTGGTTGCAAGCCGATGCCAGACGCGGGCAAAGCGGTCCACGTAAGCCGGACAAAGTTCCGGTGAGCATGGCGCGTTCTAGGTGTAAGACCGACCGCCGCCCAGGCGGCGAGAGAAGGCGAGTAGGGCGCTGAAGCGATGAGCAGACCTTCCCGTCGGCGAGTGTGGGGGCAAAGACCAGGTCAGCCGGATGCACAACATCATTGGATCGGAGGACACCCTATCATGTATCAAGACAAGACGCTGGTTTGTCGCGACTGCGGCGCTGAATTCGTGTTTACCGCCGGCGAGCAGGAGTTCTACGCCGAGAAGGGCTTCCAGAACGAGCCCACCCGCTGCAAGGAATGCCGTGCGGCCCGCAAGGCGAACCGCGCTTCCGCTCCTCGTGAGATGTATGAGACGACCTGCGCTGCCTGTGGCAAGCCCACGACCGTCCCCTTCATTCCCAAGAGCGACCGCCCCATCTACTGCAGCGAGTGCTTCGCCGCTCACCGTCAGGCCTGATTGGGGTCAAAGAACAGAGACGAACCCGCACGCGAGGCACGGGTTCGTCTCTGTTTTTCTGTTTTATGCCATGAGGCCCGGAACGCGCAGTCCGTTTCAGCCTGCCGTCTCAGCCAGATAGTACAGCACGCGGGCCGTGGGCTCCACCTGCAGGGTCAGCTGATAGGCCGGCCTGCCCTCCTCATCCCGCATGGCCACATCCACCAGGCGCACCTCCCCTGCCCGGACATCCGCGGTCGCCCCGGCGCTCGCCCATTCAGCCCCCGGCACCAGCGCGCTCATAAATGCCTGGATGTATTGATCCACGCTGTCGGTCAGGGTGCGATGCGTATAGGACGTATCGGTAAAGGACAGGCCGTTCAGGGCGCGGGTGCCGTCGTATTCCAGCACATATCCCTCCTGGGAGAAGCGCATCACAATGGGCAGCGAATCCAGCGAGAGACGCGCCTCCACGCGCCAGTTCCCATCCACCAGAGCGGCGGTAAAGGCGTACTCATCGGTGTTTTCGTGAATGAAGGCGCTTTCAAAAAAGCGCTTGGCGCACGCGATGGCAGCATCCCCATCCCCCAGGGGAGCGGCGGAGGCCGTCCACGTGACCTCCGGCACGTTCGCCACCGTGGGCAACGGCTCGCTTTCGCTGGTGGCGAACGAAACCAGCAGCACCGCCGCCGCCGCAAGCGACCCCAGGGCGATCGCCCAGCGGTTGCCCCGCACGCAGCGAATGACGGCGGTCACACGCTGCCTCAGATGCCTTCCGGTGAGGGTGGTACCGGTAGCATGCACGCAGGCCGCGTTACCGCTCCGTCCGGACGCACTGACGATGCTGTTGGCATAGGCCAGGCGGTCGATGTCCTGCAGTTTGGCGGTCACCCGGTCGTCACAGGCCATTTCGGCGTCCACGCGGCTGAGGCGCGCGCCCAGCCATACCAGGGGATTGAACCAGTGCAGCGCCACGCAGCAGTTGCGCACAATGCTCCAGAAGGGATCATGCGCGCGCCGGTGACACAGCTCGTGCGCCAGCACCAGCGACAGGTGCTCCGGCGAAGTATCCAGCGGGACGGCAATGAAGGGGTGCACCACCCCGATCAGGCACGCGGAGGGCAGGTGGTCCACAAAATATACGGGCACGGGCTTGACCCGGTAGCGGCGGCACAGGGATTCCAGCATGGTCTGCTCGTCGCCCTCCAGCGCGCGCACACGGTCGCGTTGCACCCTGGCGCGGAACCGCGCGTTGCGCCACGCCATCCCGCCGCCCAGAGCCAGAGCCACGCACAGCCACCCCAACAGAATCCACTTTCCGGCCACGCCGCTGCTGGTGTGCTGCGCCAGGGCTTCCAGCGCGCCTCCCTCCACGCCGTCCAGCAGGGTGGAGGCGCTGTAACTGGCGTCGATCACGCGCTGACGCACCTGGTCCGCTACGGGCCGGGCGGCCACATCCACGGAAAAACCGGGTCGAAATTCATCCATCACAGGATTGGGCAGCGAAAGGGGCAGCAGCAGGCGCAGCGCCACCAGCAGCCAGGCCGCATAGATCGCCCGGCTGCCCAGCCGGTCGCGCAGAAGCGCACGCACGGCAATCACCAGCAAAATGATCACGCTGCCGATGACGGTGGCCTCCAGCAGGAAGTTGAATACAGTCATGCTCCGCATGGGGGGATAGCCTCCCTTCAGAGAACCTATTTGCAACAAACGATATCTATATATAACAGACGCTTAAGCGGAAGCTTTTGGTTCCTCTTTCGTGTTTTTTTTCTGTTTTTCCGCACGATCCAGGATCTTTTGCAGCTCGCTCAGCTCCTCCTCGTCGATTTCGCCCTGTTCCACCATATCGTTCACCAGCAGCGAGGCGCGCCCTGAAAACAGCCGCCTGAGCAGCGTCTGCGTCTGCTCGCGTGCCACACGGTCCTTGGCGACAGCCGGAAAATAGGTTTTCACCGGGCCATCCTCGCAGATCCGCACGGTCCCCTTCACCGCCATGCGCTTGAGCATGGTAATCACCGTATGCTTGCTCCACCCCGTATCCTCCGCCAGCGCGCGGGTCAGTTCCATCATGGTACGGGGGCTCTTTTCCCATAAAAGCAGCATGATTTTCCACTCTGCCTCCGTCAGGGGCACATGATCGCGGTTCATCCGATCGCCTCCTTCATTTTTTCCTTGAAACTATTGTACACATGTATACCTTCTCTGTCAACGGCACCGCAACAAAATACGCCCGTCCATTCGGACGGGCGCACATCCCGGCACCGCCGGGCTACAGTCTTCGGTTCATAATGGAGATAATCAGGTTGCCGTTTTCAAATACCTGGGCCAGCGCGCTCTGGTCCACCAGCTCGCGGAACTCCGTCAGGGGCACCACGCTTTCCAGAAGAGGCAGCACCGTAAAGAACGCGAAGCACAGCACCACGCCCAGCAATAGCCCGAACACGCCGCCGGCCAGCCAGTCCAGGTGCTTGAGCACCGGGAAGCGGAACACCGCGCGCAGCAGGTTGACCACAATCGTGGCCACCACGAAGCATACCACAAAGCACAGAAGAAAACACAGCACATTGATGCTGACCGACAAAATGGTCTGGTTCACATAATCGCCCACATTGGTGGCCAGGTTGCCCAGGGGGCTGAATACCTGCTGTTCCAGGTTATGCTGAAGCAGCGTGCCAATCGGTTCGGGCAGGGCAGCCTTTTCCACGATGGCGGCCACACCCGTCTCCCCCAGAGAGCTGACGGCGCGGCTGCTCAGGTCCAGATCTCCCAGCAGGCTGCCGGAATCCGTGTAGGTGCTGATGAGGCGGGTAATATCCGTATTTGAGCTAAGCACATCGGCCAGTCTGGGAAACAGCAGGAAGGAACCCACAAAGGCCAGAAGCCCGCCCGCCAGGTTGAGCACGGACTGGATAAAGCCCCGATACAGGCCAAACAGCGTGCACAGGGCAATGATGCCGATCACGATAAGGTCAATCGCGTTCAGGAAACATCCCTCCTTTAGCCGCTCATCTGAATGTGTTCACCGCCTGGGGAAGCGTGATGACGTAGACCTCGTCCCCGCAGGCCACGATGGCGCGGCCGTTGGTGAGCGTGCCCACCAGGCGCGTGGCCTGGCTTACCATGGGCAGTTCATAGGTGGTAAAGCGGCTGTCGTTGATACCGGCGCGGTAGAGCGTGGTGGCGCTGAGGGCATAGACCGTCCTGTTCCACACCGCCGCGCCGATGCAGGTATCAGGCAGGCTGTAGCGCTTGTCCGTGCTGCCGGAGATCAGGCGCAGTTCACGGATATCGAAAATGCTGTCCGTCTGGGAGGTGGGTGCAAAGAGCATCAGCGCGTTGCCGCGCTCGGGCACCTCTGCGTCCAGAAGCCGCCAGCCGTACACCAGCACGCTGGCCGAGGTATCCTCCGTGCCGCGATCGTTGAAGGTGAGCATCTTGCGGGTGTTGATCACGCGCAGCAGGCTGTTTTCATACACCACGGCATAGGCGATAGGCTCTCCCAAAGACACCTCGCCCGTGTTCATCTTGCCCACCTCAAAGGTGTTGAGAATCGTATTGGCCGCCGTGCCGAATACGTCCAGCGCCAGCGTCCACATATATTCGCCGTTCTTGCCGTAGAAGCCCACGTCCAGAAGAATCAGCGTGTCGAAGGCGTCGGCCTCCTCGTCCATGTGCGCGCCGGTATGGTCCTTTACCACCAGGCGGGGGCTGGTGGTTTCGCCGATCACAGCCGCCACGTACTGCGTGCCCACCCGTGCGAACTGGATTTCCTCGCCCAGGTTGTCATTGTAGGACGAGTTGCCGTTCTGGTCCAGGATATAGATCGTGCTGCCCGCCCAGGCCACCACGACGGAATCGTTGCAGTCATATCCCGCGTCCGCGCCGATCTGGAACGACCAGCGGACCGACCCCGTATCGCTCATGCAGTGAATGCTCACGCCGTCGTAATACAGCACGTTCTGCCCGAAGGGCATGATGGTATCGCTGTAGGGGCAGGGCAGCAGCGAAGCCGTCACATTGGTGACCACCCGCACGGAAAACAGCGAAATGCCGCCCCACACCAGCAGGCCCACCCCTGCCAGGATCAGAAACAGGACCAGAAACGCCTTCCGCCGGCTCATTTTGGGTTTGACTCTTTGCATAGCGTCTCCCTTGGGACCCGGCGCTCTACCCACTTACATAACGGATGCGCCGGGGCATTTGTTGCGGCCCTGATGGATTTTGTGCCGCTGATTTCCATTATAGCCTGTGCGGCGCGGGGATGCAAGATGCACCTGCTCTTCCTGGCAGGAAGGTTCCATTTCTTTCAATTCTCTTTCCAAACGTTACAGTTTGTTCACAAAACATGCAACAAAAGGACACCTTCGTTCGTCATAATAACTGTGAGGTGATCGCATGGCAACCATCATGATTTATGAACCCAATGAAATCATCGCGCAGAAGCTTTGCGACTCCCTGAAAAAGGAGAAATATAACGCAATCCGCTGCGACGAGAACGTGATTCCTTCCTTTTCGGACGACAGCATCCCCCTGGTGATGATGGATGCGCAGCTGCGCTGGACCACCTGCCGCCCACTGCTGGAGGCATTTCAGAAGCATGGCTGCCCGATTCTGTTTTTAACGGGCGACCGCAAGATGAGCGCTCATTTGCGCGCGCTCTATGGCGGCCGCAGCGACGTGCTGACCGTGCCTTTTTCTCAAAAAGCGCTGCATGCCAAGGTGCACAACGCCTTGGGCGAATGCGCGCCGCTTCGCGAATTGAGCGTGGACGAGAAGGAGCGCGTGGCGCTGCTGGACGGCCGCCGTGTGGAGCTGACGGCGCAGGAGTTCGCCCTGCTGCTGGCGCTGATGGAAAAGCCGGATATTCCCGTAAGCCGGGAGCAGCTTTTGCGCCGGGCCTGGGGCTACCAGAGCATGGGAGAAACGCGCACGGTGGACGTGCATGTACAGCGTCTGCGCAAGAAGCTGGGCGGCGAGTATATCGAAACCGTCTACAAATGCGGCTACCGGCTCAAGCTGGCCTGACCGCCTATCACAGCAAGACCGGCGCGGCACGCCCTGTTGGCGTGTCGCGCCGGTCTTTGAGTGTCAAAACCCTTTGGGAAGCTTTGGAGGGCTGTGGTCCTCCCAAGCTCCCCAAAGGGTTTTCTCAACTGTTTCGGGGCCGCTTCCTTTGAGAAACGGCCCCGGGAAGGCATGAAACGGCGTGGCGATACGCTTCCTGTTCCGTGCGCCGTAAGCGGGCGGCGGCCCGCCGGGACCCGTTTGAAACAGAGACGGGATAACACGCAGGCCGGGCAGCCTTTTCCGGTCCAGCTGCCTCGTGCCCGTTCCACGCGCTATGGCGCCTCTCGCCCGCCGCCGTTCAGGCGGCGTGGGCGCATGCCCGCTTTTGCCGCGCCACGCTCAGACCTTTTTCACAAACAACGCCCGGATGGCATTGAAGACGGCCAGGATCATGACGCCCACATCGGCAAAGACCGCAAGCCACATGTTGGCGAAACCGAACGCGACCAGCACAAGGCAGACCAGCTTCACGCCGATGGCCAACGCGATGTTTTGATAGACGATGCGCAGGCATTTGCGGCTGATTTGAATCGCTTTGGCAATCTGCAACGGGTCGTCATCCATGAGCACAACGTCCGCGGCCTCAATGGCGGCGTCCGAGCCCATGGCGCCCATGGCAATGCCGATATCCGCCCGGCGCAGCACCGGGGCGTCGTTGATGCCGTCCCCTACAAAGGCCACCCTGGCCTTCTCGCCGGTCTTGGCCTTCAGCAGCTCTTCCACCTTTTCCACCTTGTCGGCGGGCAGCAGCTGGCTGTACACCTGATCGATTCCCAGGGTTTCAGCCACCTGGTCGGCAGCTTTCCGGGCGTCGCCGGTCAGCATGACGGTCTTGCGCACGCCCATCGCCTTCAGGGCCTGAATCGCCTCTGCGGAATGGGGCTTCACCCGGTCGGAGATGAGGATGTGGCCGGCATAAGCGCCATTGATGGCCATGTGGATGATGGTGCCCGCACTGTGGCAGGGGATATGCTCCACCCCCAGCCGTTCCATGAGCTTGTCGTTTCCCGCGGCCACCTCCACGCCGTCCACCTTAGCGATGACGCCATTGCCGCTGATCTCCTGAACGTCGGTAATCCGGCTGCGGTCGATTTCCCTGCCGTAGGCTTTCCTCAGGCTCTTGCTGATGGGATGGGAGGAAGCGCTCTCGGCCAGGGCGGCGTACTCCACCAGCCTGGCGTCGTCCATCTCGTTGTGATGGATGCCGTTGACCTCAAACACGCCCTGTGTCAGGGTGCCGGTCTTGTCAAAGACAACTGTTCTGGTCTGGGACAGGATTTCCAGGTAATTGGAGCCCTTGACCAGAATGCCGGCCTTGCTGGCGCCGCCGATGCCGGCGAAGAAGGACAGCGGAATGGAGATCACCAGAGCGCACGGGCAGCTGGCCACCAGGAACGTCAGGGCACGGTAGATCCAGGTTTCCCATCCGGCCTCCATTCCCAGCGCAAACATCCTCACAAGCGGCGGAACGACCGCCAGGGCCAGGGCGGCATAGCAGACCGCCGGAGTATAGATCCTGGCAAACCGGGAGATAAAGTCTTCGGATTTTGATTTGCGCGAGGAGGCGTTTTCCACCAGGTCCAGGATTTTGGACACAGTGCTATCGCCAAACTCCTTGGTGGTCTTGATGCGCAGCAGGCCGGTCATGTTGATGCAGCCGCTGATGATCTCCTCCCCCGGCCTGACCTCACGGGGCAGGCTTTCGCCGGTAAGGGCCGAGGTGTTCAGGGTGGAGCACCCCTCCACCACCGTGCCGTCGATGGGGACCTTTTCGCCGGGTTGCACCATGATCACCGTGCCAATGCTGACCTCGTCCGGGTCCACCTGCTCCAGCTGGCCGTCCCGCTCGATGTTGGCATAGTCCGGACGGATATCCATCAGCTCGCTGATGTTCCGGCGGCTCTTGCCCACGGCATAGGACTGGAACCATTCGCCCACCTGATAGAACAGCATGACCGCAATGGCCTCCAGGTACTCTCCGTTCTCATACACGGCCAGAACCAGAGCGCCCAGTGTGGCCACGGCCATCAGGAAGTTTTCGTCAAAAACCCGACCGTTGCGAATGCCTTTGCAGGCCTTGCGCAGAATGTCATAACCGATAATCAGGTAATCCGCCAGGAAGAGGGCCAGACGAACCCAGTGGCCTGCCGCACCCAGCGGCTCAAAGGCGGCAGGGCCCAGCGTCTGCAGCGCCAGCAGCAGCACGGTGGCCGCCAGAATGCGCCACAGCATCACCTTCTGCTTGCGGGTCATCGCAGCGGAGGGACGCCTCCCGATGATCTGAAGCACCAAAGCGAGAAGCGCAACCACGATCAGCAGCGCATTGACAATGTATTCCTGCATATTGATGATCCTTTCCATCTGAAGAAGAAGCGCCCTGCGGACGGCCGCATGAAGAGCGCATTCCCCCGTGAGCCTGCAGCCTTACAGAAAGATCTCGCAGTCGGGCTCCACCTTTTTGCAGGCCTTGACGACATTCTGCATGACGCTTGCAGGTTCCATGCCCTCGTCAAATTCGACAATCATTTTTTGGGTCATAAAGTTGACGGTGGCCGTACGAACGCCGGAACTCTTGCGGGCGGCGTCTTCCATCAGGTTGGCGCAGTTGGCGCAATCCACTTCGATTTTATACGTCTTTTTCATCCCCAGGGCTCCTCTCTGACTGGTTTTCAATATTACGATTAAACAATCGTTTAATCGTAATGTCATCATACGCAAAAACCTCCCGGTCGTCAATGGCTGCCGGCAACATTCTCCCATTTGGGCAAAAGGTGCTTCCATTTGGGTAAAAAGCAAAGGAACCGGCCCCAAGCAAACCGGCGCGTTTTCTCCCCCGCAGCCGGTCCGGGCAAAAGGCCGGAACCGCCATGGCTCCGGCCTTTCATTATTCAGCTGCCTGCTTTCTTTGTCCGCTGTTTTCCGAGCCTCGAATCTCCTCGTGGTAGAAATAATCCACAAGAACGGGGTGGCCCGGCTCCGCCCGTCCATAGGGCAGTTCGTTATCCACAAAGGGACAGTTGTTTTCCCCGGCCAGCCGTTTTGCCTGGGCTTCCAGGCCGCGGAAATAGCTCCGGTCCCCTCTGTTGTAAATGGCATGATACAGGGGAAGCAGATGGGGATATTTTTCTGCGATATAGTCCAGAATGTTCTGCTTGAAACCGCCCCGCAGGTTCAGATTTTCCAGCCATACCAGATCGCACTGATCCTTTACCCGCTGAAAGATCGCCTCAAAATCCGTGATGCCGGGAAAGAGGGGGGAAATGAAGCAGACGGTGCGAATTCCCGCGTCATAGACCTGTTTCATGGCGGCAATTCTGCGCTCGATGCTGACCGCCTTGTCCATATCCGCCCGGAAGCCCTCGTCCAGGGTATTGATGGACCAGGAGACCGTCACCCTTTCCATCTGGCTGAGCAGGTCAAGGTCGCGGAGCACAAGGTCTGACTTGGTGCAGATCAGGATTTCCGCCCCGCTGCCCAGGAGCTGCTCCAGGAGCTTTCGGGTGTTGCAAAACTGGGCTTCCTGAGGCAGATAGCCATCGGTCACCGAGCCGATGACTACCCGCTGTCCCGCATACTTCTTTGCGTTGCGGATCGGCGGCCAGTGCTTGACATCCAGAAACGTGCCCCACAGCTCCCTGTGGCCGGTGAACCGCTTCATGAAGGAGGCGTAGCAATACCGGCAGCCGTGCGTACACCCCACATAGGGATTGACGGAGTAGCCGCCTACAGGCAGGCTGGATTTGGTCATGATATTGTGCGTCTCTACCTCCTGAATCCGGAGGCTGTTTTCGGCGATTCCTGCCATTTGCATTGCTCCTCCCATATCCGGCAACAAGCCGGTGTCTCTTCCGGACGCCTCCCGTGATCGGGAGCGGCTCTCCCCTGCATAAAAACCGGGATAGCAGGGCGTGGGCCCAGCCGGCCGGATTCCCCGCGGTTTGAACACGGCCTTTCGTATTTCGCGCCCGGTTTCGGCTCCGATCACGTCCTTTTCATTCCAAGCCGGTCCGCCTGCCCCCGCCGTTCAGCCTGGCGCAAAGGTCCCGTGGCAGCGTCTGCCACGAATGGGTACCCGCAGCGGAACCCACCCATTCCCGCGCATTTGGGCTTGACACGCGGATGCAGCATTCATATAGTAAGTATACCAAGAATCAAAACGATTACAAGTACGCAAAACTTTGATACCTGGTATCAAAAGGCATACCGGTGCAGGAGAGGCGGTTGCAGTGGACGAGGCCATGACGTACGAAGAATTTCAGGAAAAGGTAGGCGGCATCATCCTGACGGCGAAGGGAAACTGTCCCGTCACGCCGGTGGTTCAGATGCTCCAGGGAAAATGGAAGCTCCAGATCCTCTACGAGCTGTGCATCCGGTCACCGATGCGGTTTGGCGAACTGAAGAAGGCGCTTACGCCCATCACCAACGCGATGCTCACCAACGCGCTGAAGGAGCTGGAGGCCGACGGCCTTGTACATCGGGAGCCATACAGCGAGATTCCGCCCCGCGTGGAATACACCCTGACCCCAAAGGGCCGGGATCTGCTTCCGGTCTTTTATGCCATTTGCCAGTGGGGGATGAAGTACATTCCCTGAAGGGAAGCCCCTGCATCATGGGCATGGCCGGATGAAGCCAGGATTGGCTGGCGCTGCGCAAGGGGCTGCCGCTCCCCGGGAAAGCCTGTGCCGGTTTTTCCTCTCCGCAGCCATGGCCTGTTGCAGATGGCAGGATAAGCCGGACTTCCGGAACGTCTGGTGAATGGTGCCCCTTGCGGCATTTCGGGCGCCCTGCCGGGTGGCCGGTTCCAGGGTGGCTTTGCTCTCCACGCGGCCTCACAGGGAGCCAAGCCGGTTTTCATTCCTTCCGGTCCGTGGTATGATAGGCTCAGAACAGGAGGGACCCCTTATGGAAGGCATCTCTTTACCGCATGACCATGGCCAGACGATGGAACAAGAGCTGGAGCATATGCCCAGCACGGAAAACTTCCAGACGGTGGCGGATGTGTTCAAGCAACTGAGCGATGGAAGCCGCATCCGCATCTTCTGGCTGCTGTGCCATTGTGAGGAGTGCGTCATCAATCTCTCTGCCATGGTGCATATGAGCAGCCCGGCCGTCTCCCATCACCTCAGGCAGCTCAAAGCCGCCGGGCTGATCGTGAACCGGCGGGAAGGCAAGGAGGTCTACTATACCGCATCGTCAACCCCGCAGGCCCAGTCGCTTCACAAGATGATCGAGTATATGGTGGAAGTGACCTGCCCCTCTGAAAAAGCGCAGGGGGGTGGGCAGGAATGAACCAGGGCAGACCCGCCTATCTGGAAAAGCAGTTGCAAAAGATCCCGGCGGGAGAGCTGGAAGTGATCCACCGTTCGGTTTTCGGGCAGGACCATCCGCATGTGACCGACCGCGTCCTGGCCAAAACGGAGGGAAAGGGCAGGATGGAGGTCTATTCTGTCTATCCCGGCATTGACGTATCCTATACCGCTTTTCTATCTGTGGAAGCAACCTTTCATCATGCGGCTTCTCCCGCCATTGTGGAGCTGTTCTACTGCCATAGCGGACGCGTGGGCTGGAATATGCGGGAGGGCACGGCGGTTTATTTGGGTGCCGGGGATTTAACGGTGCATAGCGCCGCCTGTTGTGCGGATTCCGCGATGATGTTCCCGCTGGGCTACGCCGAGGGCATTGCGATTTCCATCCGCCTTGCCTCTCTTTCGGACAATGAATCCGCCATCTTGCGGGAGGTGGGAAGGGAACGGGAGAAGATTCAAAGCGTCTTTTGCTGCGGAAAGCCCGTCATCCTCTCCTCCTGCCCGGACCTGGAGCGGATCTTTGCCCCCCTGTATGCTGCAAGTCCGGCGAGGCGCAGCCTGTATCTGCCATTGAAGATTCAGGAACTGCTCTTGTTCCTTCTGGATTTTCAGCCGGAGCACAACGCCCTGACCCAGTATTGTTCCCAGCAGACGGAGCAGATCAAGCGGGTTCATCAGCAGCTGACGGAACATCTTGACCAGCGCTTTACCATCGAAGCGCTTTCCAAGCAGTATCTGATGAATACCGCCACGCTCAAGAAAGTGTTCAAAGCGGTCTATGGTCTGCCAATCGCCACATACATGAAGGAATACCGCATTCGTCAGGCCATGAAGCTGCTCAGGGAAACCGACGCCCCCATCGCCGAGATCGCATCTCAGGTCGGCTATGGTACGCAAGGAAAGTTTTCCGAAGCATTCAAGGACGTTGCGCAGATGTTGCCCACGGCCTATCGGAAAGCGCACGTTTCCTCCGACAGGGCTTCCGAGGCCCGGCCCTAGGGACTGGTTCATGGGGCAACAGTGGCCGGTATCCGAAAGGCGGGGTCAAGAGGCCGGGCATAGACCCCGGTTTCTGTTGCCGCCTTTCTTTCCGGGATGGTTCTCCCGGCCCGCCGGTCCCCTCCTGCCCGGCCTGCTGTTTTCTGCATTGCAAAGGGGCTGTTTCTCTCGAAACAGCCCCTTTTCCGAGCCAGGCGGCTTTGCCCGGGCCCGGATTTTGACCTTCTGCGCGAATGAATAAAGGCTCCGCGCGTCCGGTGTGGTTTCTCAGTCCTCCACGATCAGCTTTCCATCCCGAATCGCCGTGACGCGGGCCAGGGAAACCACATGGTATCCCTCTTGCGCCAGTTTCTGATGCCCCGGCTGAAAGCTTTTTTCCACGCAGATGCCGATCCCCACCACCGTGGCCCCCGCCTGCCGGACCAGATCGCACAGGCCCTCGGCGGCCTCGCCATTGGCCAGAAAATCGTCTATGATCAGCACGCGCGCGCCCTTGGGAAGATAATCCTTGGCCACACGGATGTGGTTTTCCACGCCATGGGTAAAACTGAATACCCGGCTTTCATACACGTCGCCCGTCACATTCCGGGTGCGGCTCTTCTTGGCGAATACCACGGGGATATTTCCGCAGGCCATGGCGGTGGTCAGTGCCGCCGCAATCCCGCTGGCCTCCACGGTCAACACCAGATCCGGCTTTTCCTGCGCAAACTCCTGCGCGAATGCCTGCCCCATCTTGACAAACAGGTCCGTGTCCAGCCGGTGATTGAGAAACATATCCACCTTGACGATATCCGTACCCACACCCACGCCCCTCGCGCGGATGGCCTCGACCAGCTCCCTCATGCCGGGTGTTCCTCCTTTGCGTATGGGAATGCGCGGAAAGCCGGCGTCCTGCGCCGCGCCTGCCGCGCGCTTTTCCTTCTGCTATTGTACCGCATTTCACTCCAAAATCAAGCCTTCGCCCACCTTGAGTGAAATATGCACCCCACCATCCGCAACAGCCAGGCTTCGGCCGCTGTAGTGGTCATGCACGGCCGCCATTCCCGCCATGCCCCCGGGCAGTTCCAGCCGCACGCTGACCGGTTCCAGTCCCGTGTTGACGACGCAGAGCAGCTGCTGGGTATCGGTTTCGCGCCGGAAGGCGTACAGGCCGTTTTCCAGGGCCACGTGGCTGCGGAACCGGCCTGTGCGCAGCGCGGGCAGCTGTGCGCGCAGGCGCGCCAGCTTCTGGTAATGCGCCCGGGTGGGGTTGCCCTCCACATCATCCCAGCGCATGGGGCGTCGGCAGTCCGGGTCCTCGCCGCCCTCCATGCCCAGCTCGTCGCCATAGTAGATGATGGGCGATCCCAGGTAGGTGAACTGGAAGAAGCTTGCCGCATGCAGCATGCGCAGGTCGCCGCCCGCACGCGTACGGATGCGCTGCGTGTCGTGGCTGCCCAAAAACGTCCACAGCACCTCCTGCGTGCGCTGGGGATAGAGCATGGCGGCGCGATTGAGGGCGCAGTCAAACTGGGCCGTGCTGATTTCATGACGGCAAAAGCGGCTCCAGATGTTGCGGCTGAGCACATAGTGCATGGTGGAATCGAACATGTCGCCCACGGTGAGCCACTCGCGGCTGTCATCCCAGCATTCCGCCACCATCAGGCTGTCGGGGTTGACCTTGCGCATCATGGTTTTGAACTGCCGCCAGAAATCCGGCCACACCTCCGGGCTCACATCCAGCCGCCAGCCGTCCACATGGCATTTTTCGAGCCAGTAGCGTCCCACGGACAGGAAATACTGCGCGCAGTCCTCGTTTTGCAGGTTCAGCTTGGGCATGTAGCGCCAGTCGCCGAAGGTGTGGTATCCATAGGGCATTTTGTCGTCAAAGCAGAACCAGCCGCGGTAAGGGGAGGCCTCGCCCTTTTCCATCGCGTCCACAAAGGGCGCGAACTTGAGCCCCGAATGGTTGAACACCCCATCCAGCACGATGCGCATGTCGTTTTTATGCAGCTCGTCGCACAGCGCGCGCAGGTCATCCTCCGTGCCCAGCAGCGGATCAATCTTGAAGTAGTCGAAGGTATTGTAACGGTGCGAGCTGTCGCTGAGGAACAGGGGCGTGGTATAGATCATCTTTACACCCAGGTCCTTGAGATACGGCACCGCCTTGAGAATGCCGCGCAGATTGCCGCCGAAGCGGTACTGGTTTTGCACGCGGGTGCTGGTCCATGGCTCTACAGGCTCCGTATCGGTTTCCACGGGTTCGCGGCGGAAGCGATCCGGAAAGATCTGATACCCGACGCACCCCCGCGCCCATTCGGGCATGGGAGCCGCCGGATACACATAGGCAAAGGCGAATGCCTGGCTCACGTCCTCCTCCGCATCCGCCCCCGCCTTCAGGCCCGTGGCGTCAAGCTTGAACGTCAGCTCATCGCTTTGAAGCACGAACAGATACTTGATCCGCAGGTCCCGGGGGGAAAAGATCACCTCATAAAAATCATGCCACTCATCGCGATAGGCCACCGCCATTTCATACTCGTCCGCGCCTTTAAAATAATCGGGCATGGCGTAATTGCTGGTAACCCGCACGGCCACGCGCGAAAACTCTCCCCTGCCGGTCTTGAGGCGCAGGCACACGCGCCCGTCGGGCAGCGCATGACGATACTCCAGCCAGGGCATGTGATAGATGGACCCAAATTGGATGGTGCGCATACTCTCCAACCTCTCCTTATTCGCTTGCGGGCGCGCCGCCCACGCTGTCGCGCTCGATCAATGTAAAGGGTACCTCAATCGATCTCGGGGCATCCATCGTTCCCTTGAGCACGTCCGCCATCAGGTGCATGGCGCTCATTCCCAGCCGGTAGGGATCAATCTCAAAGGAGGTGAGAGCCGGGATGTGGTATTTGCCCGCATCGGTATTGTTGAAGCTGACGATGCTCACATCGCCCGGCACATCCAGTCCCATCCCCTTGAGCAGCCCGGTCAGGCCGATTGCCAGCGCGTCGTCCATGCAGACGGCCGCCGTGGGCCGGTCCTTGGCCCGGAATATGGCGATCAGCTTTTCGCTGGCGTCCGGGTCCTGGATGGGACGGCTGGTGACAATCCACGCCTTACGCACTTTGATGCCCGCATCGTCCAGCGCCTGCTCATAGCCCAGGCGGCGGTCCACGGTGAAGATGTAGCGTCTGTCATAGCCCAGCAGCAGGATGCGCCGGTGCCCGTGCGCCAGCAGGTGCTGCGTGGCCGCGCGGCCCGCCGCCACGTTGTCATTGTCCACATAGTGCCATCCCGCCTCGTCCCTGGGGTGGCCAATCACCACCACCGGTACGCCGGGGTCGCGCGTGGGCACGTCCTCCGCCGCCAACAGCACCAGTCCGCTCACATACCCGCTGTCCACCGCCTGACGGCTGGCTTCCTCCGCGCTGACTTCGCCCCCGCCCGTCACCAGCAGCAGGTGATAGCGGCGTTCGCCGGCGGCCCGCCCCAACCCCTGCAAAAGCGACGGGTAGAAGGGGTTTCCCAGGCTTTTGCTCACATCGCCCGGAAAGACGATGCCCACAATGCGCGTCTTGCGGCTGACCAGGCTTTTGGCCATCTGGTTGGGATGGAAATCCAGCGCCTTCGCCGCCTGCTTCACACGCTCCCGCACCTTTTCGCTAATGCGCGGGCTGTCATGCAGCGCCCGGCTGACCGTAGAGGGCGACACCCCCGCCGCCCTCGCAACATCCTTGATGGTCGCCTTCATGCCCGGCTCCTTCCTGCTGTATGATGGGCGTGGCACGCCCCGTGCAAACGTTTGTGCCTGCATCATATCATGCCCGCGTGGGCTTGTCAACCGCAGGTGCGGGCTGCATTTTCCCGCGCAAAAGCCGCAACGGGCGCAAAGTCAAGATTAAACCCAA